>Ga0081455_10008204_pt1 | contig 10889 bp, 9 predicted proteins | sample TabmetS3T2R1_FD_70207 | JGI IMG/M metagenome (GOLD analysis project Ga0081455, IMG submission 70207) | Tabebuia heterophylla rhizosphere microbial communities from the University of Puerto Rico - S3T2R1 | ecosystem: Host-associated > Plants > Roots > Rhizosphere ... | reverse complement strand
GGGCGACAGTCTCCAGGCGGCCGGAAGGGACATCCACGACGACGCGGGTCTCGGGCTCGCTCGTCTCCAGCCGTCCGCTCTCGAGCGCCCACGTGACGAGCGCGATCGTCCCGTGGCCGCAGGCCGTCGAGTAGCCGGAGTTGTGGAAGAAGACGACCCCGAGGTCGGCGCCGGCGTCCTCCGGCTCGGTCACGAAGCAGCCGTACATGTCGGCGTGGCCGCGGGGCTCGTAGACGAGCAGCCGCCGCACGCCGTCGAGACGTTCGGCGGCAAAGCGGCGCCTCTCAAGGATCGTCCGCCCCTGGAGCGCGGCCACGCCGTCGGTGACGATCCGGAACGGCTCGCCGGCGGTGTGGTAGTCGACCGCCGAGACGGCGATCGACCCGGCTGCGGACGGCTCCGCTACGAGCCCTTCTCGATCGGCACGTCCACGAGGTTGCCCCACTCGGTCCACGAGCCGTCGTAGTTTCGGACGTTCTCGTACCCGAGCAGCTCCCTGAGAACGAACCACGTGTGCGCGCTGCGCTCGCCGATGCGGCAGTAGGCGGTCACTTCCTTGTCTGGGGTGACCCCGCGGCCGCCGTAGAGGTCCCGCAACTCGTCGGCGCTCTTGAAGGTGCCGTCGTCGCGCACCGCGCTCGCCCACGGGATGGACGCCGCCCCGGGAATGTGCCCGCCGCGCTGGGCGCCCTCCTGCTCGTACCCGGGTGGCGCGATCAGCTCGCCGGCGTACTCCCCCGGCGACCGCACGTCTACGAGCGCGCGCTCGTCCACACCGAGCCACTCGTGCACCTGGTCGCGGTAGGCGCGAATCGACTCGTCGCGCTCCTGCGCCGTGTAGGTCTTCGCCTCGGGCGTCGGAACGTCGGTGGTCAGCTCCCGGCCCTCGTCGATCCACTTCTGCCGTCCGCCGTCCAGGATGCGCACGTCGCCGTGCCCGTACACCTTCAGGTACCAGTAAGCGTAGGCCGCGAACCAGTTGTTCTTGTCCCCGTAGAGGATCACGGACGTCTCGTTTCCGATCCCTCGCGCGCCGAGCAGCGCCTCGAACGTCTGCCTGTCGACGACGTCGCGCTCCACGGGATCCTGGAGGTCGTCGCGCCAGTGCAGCTTGATCGCCCCTGCGATGTGGCCCTCTTCGTACAGCTCGGGGTTCTCGTCGACCTCCGCGACGACGAGGTCGGCATCACCCAGGTGCTCGGCGAGCCAGTCGGTCGAGACGAGGACGGGCTTCGCGTAGCCGTTTTCCGCCATACGCCACCTCCGAGTGGATTACTTTACAGATTGAAGCGATATCCTATCCTGCTCCCGGTATGCTCGTGCCATGAGCATGCTCGCCGACTTGATGACCCGGGACGTGATCGCGGTCGCGCCCGAGGACACGCTCGGAGAGGCCGCCGAGCGCATGGCCGGAAACGACGTCGGCTCCGCCGTCGTCGTCGAGCACGGCCAGCTGATCGGGATCCTCACGGAGCGCGACGTCCTTCGCGCGGTGGCCGGACGCGTGCACTCGAGCGAGGCGCGCGTCCGCGAGTGGATGACCGCCGATCCCGTCACCGCCAGCGAGGACACGACCGCCGTCGAGGCCCTGGAGACGATGATGGACAACGGATTCCGTCATCTCCCGGTGCTCGAGGGCGGGCGCACCGTCGGCGTGGTCAGCGTCCGCGACGTCATGCGCGCGGGCATGCAGGCGCTCTCGGAAGCCGGACCAACCGGATCCGAGTCCTAGCGCCCGCGGCCGAGCGGCGCTAGACGAGCTGCTGCACGATCAGGCCGGCGGCGCCGAGCCACATGGCGCCCAGGACCGCGAGCAGCGGGGCAAGGGGACGGAGAGAAGGACGCTCGTGCACAGATCGAAGCAGTTCTCGGGTTCGCGCCCGAGAACGTTCGACGGCGGCGGGGGACGTCCTTCCCTGCCTCCTAACGGCCGTCGAAATGGCCGAAGCCCGCGAGCGGGGCCAGCACGGCCGTAAGAGTCGTCAGAGCGATAAGCGCCTTGACCTTCATGGTGTCACCCCCTTCCCCAGGAGCGAGACAGATGCACCGTAACCGCGAGAAGCTCTAGAGAAGGCGGCGGTCGGAGCGACCGTCCGCGAAGGACGCCATGAGCGCGTTAGGGACCGTCAGAGCCGGCAGAGCCTTTACCTTCACCACAGGTCGTCACTCCTCCTAGAACTGGAAGTCCTGGAGGGCCTCGGCGGCACGTCGGTAGAGACGGGCCGAGGCCCGATCGTCGCCCAGCCGGGCCGCGAGATCGCCCTGCGCGATCCAGGCGGCCGCTCGGTGGCTGGCCGACGACAGCTGGTCGAAGCTGGACTCCGCGGCGAGGAACGCCGCCTCGGCCGCGTCGAGCTTGTTCTGCTCGAGCAGGGCGCGTCCGAGTACGAGTTGCGCGTTGCCGATCTCGTCGATGTGGTCAACGCGGCCGTCCAGCATCTCGAGGGCCTGGCGGGCCTGCTTCTCCGCGAGCTCGACCTTGCCCGTGCGGAGGTGCACCTGGGCGAGCGATGAAATCACGCGGCCGGCGTCGATATCGTCGCCCGCGTCGAGGAGGACCTTGTAGGCCTCCTTGAGATAGGCGACCGCGTCATCCGGCTTCCCGAGCTGGAAGTTGAGCGCGCCGATCTCGTTCAGGAGCTTGCCGACGTTCGACTGGTCGCGTAGGTCCTCGTAGATCGCCTTGGCTCGCTCGGCGTACGAGCGGGCGAGCACCCAGTGGCCGGTGCGCTCGGCGATGAGCGAGGCCTGGAAGTAGACGTGCCCGATCGTATGGCGGTCGTTCAGTCCCTGCGCCAGCTCGAGCGCGTGCTCGACGTCCTCGCGCGCCGCCTCCCAGTCGCGCTGGCGCCGGTAACAGCGCGAGCGCCACTCGTGGATGTGCGAGCGCAGACGGTCGGAGGGAAGCGGGGAGCGGTTCGCGAGGTCGAGCCCGGCAGTGAACAGGGCTGCCGCCGTCGAGATCGAGTTGAGCTTGTAGCGGCAGCACCCGAGCCGGTAGAGAACGTCCGCCCGCTCGACGTCGGTGAAGGACGGCGCCTCGGCGATCGTGCGGGCGCGGTCGAGAAGGTCGACTGCCTTGCGTACCTCGCCGAGATACATGCGCGCCCAGGACTCCGCGAGCAGCACTCGTAGCTCGAGATCGGGCGCGCCGGATGCCTCGAGCGCGTCCAGCTCCTTGACCGCCTCGTCGTACGCGCCGTCCTCGATGGCAGCCTCCGCACGGGCGACCACGGACTCCGCCCGGTCGCGCTCGGTGGAGGAGATTCCCGTCTCGAGAAAGCCGCGGTCGACGCCCAGCCGCTCGGCGAGCCACTCGATCGTCTCCCCCGTGGGCCGCGTCTTGCCGCGCTCGATCTGGCTCACGTACTCCTTGGAGAAGCGCTCGCCGGCGAGCCCGGTCTGGGTGAGCCCACGTGCGACGCGCAGCTGGCGCACGCGCTCGCCGAGACTCGAGCGGCCGGGGACGGAGCGGGTGAGAGCGGTGAGGTCGGTCATGGGTCTCCGGTGAACTATACGGGGTTGAATCTACTTCACAACCTTACTTGACTTCCAGCCGATGAGGGCTATAGTCCGTCATATCTCGCACTCCGGCCGGACGCCAGGCTGTGGAGTTGCGAGAGGCGCGCCATTCCCGGCGACACCAAAACCCGGAGGCATCGGCTGGGCCGCAGAGCCGGAGCTTCCGGGTTGTCGCCTTGGTCCTACGGAATCATGCATCGGCCGAGCGGCGCCCTCGCTTGATCCCTCGATCGAGGTCCGCTCTAGCTCGGCTTCAGATAGTCGGCCGGAACGTCGATCCCGCACTCTTCGAGGAGCTTCGCCATGTCGCGGTTCGCTGCTTCGAGCTCCGCGATCCCCGCGTCTGTGTACAGCCCCTTGTCAACCGCTTTCTCCATGGCAATCTGGTAACGCTCCATCGCCCGGTCGCGACACTCCTCGACCGACGGCTGACCGCCCGAGCAGCCGGCAACGACGAGCGTGACGAGCACGCCCGACATGCCCAGCCACCTCGAGCTTTTTCTCATCGCGTCTCCTTTCGGCCTTCTGGGCGCGCGGTCGATCAACCTCATGACAGCACGGCGAGCGGAACCCTTCTTGCTTCCTGTCTATCGGCCGACAGGCACCCCGCGCTTGATCCCTCGTTAGGGATTTAGCGCCCGGTCAGCCAATGGAGCCGGGAGGCTCTGATCGCCTCCCAGCGCTCTGCCATCAGGCCGCCGAGCACCCGGTCGGCCATCGAGAGGAGGCCGAGCGCGATGAAGATCCAGGCTTCGGCGTCCGGATCCCGCTCGCGCTCGATCCCGCCCGCCTCCTGGGCACGGCCGATGACTCCGGCCACGTACGCGTGCACCTCGCGCATGTGGTCGCGCATGTAGTCGGCGAGCTCGGGCTCCTCCGCGGACTCCGCGAGCGCCTGCACCCACAGGTTGGAGATGACCGGGCGGTGCTCCTCCGACTCGATGAACGCGCGGCCCATCGCAGCAACCCACTGACTCGGGTCGGGCTCGGCCGCCACGGCGTCGTTCCAGAGCGCGCGCACGCGCGCCCACGTTTGCTCGTGGCAGGCGAGGTACAGAGCCCGCTTGGAGTCGAAATGGCGGTAGAGGACGGGCTCGGTCACCCCCGCCGCGGCCGCGAGCTCGGCCGTCGTCGTGCCGCGGTAGCTGCCGTGCGCGAACGTCTCGCACGCACAGTCGAGGAGCGCCGCGCGGCGTTCTTCCGCGGGCAGGCGAGAGCGTGTGACGGCCACCGCTAGGCGGACGCCTCCGCGAGCTCGCCGGCATCCAGGTGACGGTGCTGGCGCACGGTCGTCGCAGCGACGACCGCTCCGAGCACCGCGAACCCCGCGCTGACGAGCAGGGCGGCGTGGAAGCCGTCGATGAAGGCCTGTGGATCGGGGCGCGCGGACGCGTCGAGATCGACGTAGGACGCGACGATCGCGCCCATGACGGCGATGCCCATCGCGCCGCCGACCTGCCGGAACGTGTTGAGCACCCCCGAGCCGACGCCCGCCTTGGCCACGGGCACGGAGCCGAGAGCCGCTGCGGTCATCGGCGTCATCACGGTTGCCATGCCGAGCCCCCCGATGACGAGTCCAGGCAGGATGTCCCAGAAGGTCGAGGCGAGGTCCAGCCGCGAGAACAGGATGAGCGACACCGCGAGCAGGCCCATACCGGCCGTCATCAGCCAGCGCGACCCGATCCGATCGGAGAACCGCCCCGCCGCCGGGGCGATGAGGATGATGAGCACCGTCATCGGCAGGAAGGCCGCGCCCGTCTTCACGGCCGAGTATCCGAGCGCGTTCTGCATGTAGAGGGACATGAAGAAGAAGACGCCGAACATGGCGAGCGTGACGAGGAGCGCGACGACGTTGGCCCCGGCGAAGGTCGGGCTGCGGAACAGGCTGAGATCGAGCATCGGCGTTCGCTGCCGCAGCTCGAGCCAGACGAACACGACGAGCGCCGCGGCCGCGGCGACGAAGAGTCCGACGATCACCGGGTCGCTCCAGCCGTACGAGTTCGCCTCGATCAGGGCGAACGTCAGGGCGAAGAGGCCGATTGCGGAGGCGAGGAGCCCCGGAACGTCGAGCCGCTGCTCCTCCGACGTGTCCCGTGACTCGCGGATGACGATGCGACCGACCACGAAGCCGATGACACCGATGGGCACGTTCACGAAGAAGATCCAGCTCCAGTCGATGTGCTCGGTGAGGAGCCCGCCGATGAGGGGGCCGATCGCGAGGGCCATCGCCGATACGCCCGCCCAGATCCCGATGGCCGTCCCGCGCTGGTGCGGAGGGAACGTCGCCGAGATGATCGAGAGGGTCGCCGGCAGCATCAGGGCCGCCCCGATGCCCTGCACCGTGCGGGCGGCGATGAGCATCTCCCCGCCCGTGGCGAGCCCGCACGCGAGCGACGAGGCGGTGAAGACGATCAGGCCGCTCAGGAAGACACGCCGCCGACCGTAGAAATCCGCGAGCTTGCCGCCAGAAAGCATCAGCACGGCGAACGTCAGCGCGTACGCGTTCACCGTCCACTCGAGCTCGGACAGGCCGATGCCGAGGTCGCGCTGGATCGACGGCAGGGCCACGTTCACGACCGTGTTGTCGAGCATGATCATGAAGAGCGCGAACGCGAGCGCGCCCAGCGTCCACCACTTCTTGTTCTCCTCGGCGAAGATCTTCGCGCGCATCCCGGGCTCCTTCGGAAGTTAGTGACTCCTAAGCTAGCAGTGGCGAAGTCGGGGCCCGCCGTTTCCGCGCGCTCGGCGCCGGGGACTACAGTGGCGCCATGCCGCGCAACCCGCTCGAGGACGCAGGGCGTGCCCTCCGCTCGCTCGGAGCCCAGCTCGGGATCCCCGAGGTCGAGAACCTCGCTCCGCCGGAGCCCGCACGCTCGCTCGACGACCTGCAGGCGGAGCTCGACGGCCTGATCGGGCTCGAGACCGTGAAGGAGCAGGTCCGCGCGCTCGTCGCCTTCCTCGAGGTGCAGGGGCTGCGGAAGGAAAGCGGGCTCGCCGAGGTGGCGACGAGTCAGCATCTCGTCTTCCTCGGCAATCCGGGCACGGGCAAGACCACGGTGGCCCGGCTGCTCGCGCAGATGTACCGCGCGATGGGCCTGCTGCGGCGCGGGCACCTCGTCGAGGTCGACCGCTCCGGGTTGGTTGCGCAGTACGTCGGGATGACCGCCCTGAAGACGAACCGCGTCGTCCGCCGTGCGCTCGACGGCATCCTCTTCGTGGACGAGGCGTACGCGCTCGCGCCGGAGGCCGGCCGGCTCGACTTCGGGCCGGAGGCGATCGAGACGCTCCTCAAGCGCATGGAGGACCAGCGGAAGCGCCTCGTGGTGATCGTCGCCGGCTACCCGAGGCTCATGCGCCAGTTCCTGGAGTCGAACCCGGGCCTCCGCTCCCGCTTCTCGCGCGAGATCGTCTTCCCCGACTACTCGACGGACGAGCTCGTCGCCATCACGGCGAAGTTCGCGCACGACGCCGAGTACAGGCTCGGCGAAGGCGCCGAGCGGACGGTTCGCGGGCTCCTCGACTCGGCGCGGCGCGGCGAGGGCTTCGGCAACGCGCGGTTCTCACGCACGCTGTTCGAGCAGGCCCTGAACGCGCACGCGCTTCGGGTCGCCCAGCGGCCGGGCTCGGGCTCGATCCCGACGGTCGACCTCATGACCCTGACGCCTGAGGACTTCCTGGCCGCCGCCCGCGCGGTCGGCGAGAGCGGCGAGGCCTTCGGGACGTCCCGGCGCAGCTTCTGGCGGGGGATGCGGGCTTCGTAGACTTGCGCCCGATGGGCGAGTTCATCTGGAAGCCGAGCCCGGAAACGCTCGAGCACGCGAACGTCGTCCGCCTCATGCGGCGCCACGGGGTGGACGACTACTGGGAGCTCGTCCGCCGCTCGCAGGAGGAGCCCGAATGGTTCTGGCCGGCGGCGATCGAGGACATGGGCCTCGAGTTCTCGCAGCCGTGGGAGGAGGTCTACGACGACTCCGCCGGCCCCGAGTGGACGACGTGGTTCGAGGGCGGGAAGCTCAACGTCGCGTGGAACTGCGTGCACCGCTGGGCGGAGCGGAAGCCCGAGGCCGTCGCGGCGGTCTTCGCGGGGGAGGACGGCAGCCGCCGCGAGACGACCTTCGCCGAGCTCTCGCGGGACGTGACGCGGCTGGCCGAGGCCCTCGTCCGCCGCGGCGTGGAGCCGGGCGACCGCGTCGCGCTCTACCTGCCCATGTGCCCCGACGTCGCCGTCGCGTCGCACGCGTGCGCCCACGTCGGCGCGGTGCAGGTGCCGATCTTCTCGGGCTTCGCCGCGCCGGCCATCCGCGAGCGACTCGTCGACTCCGACGCGAAGATCGTGCTCACCGCGGACTGGTCGCTGCGGCGCGGCAAGCGCCTGGCCATGCTCGCGACGGTCGAGGAGGCCGTCCGCGGAGCTCCCTCGGTCGAGCACGTGCTGACCTGGTCGCGCGAGACCGGCTGGGGGGAGGCCGTCGCCGACAGCTCCGGCGACCTCGCGCCGCTCGAAGTGGACTCCGAGCACCCGTACCTCCTCACCTACACGTCGGGGACGACGGGCGCGCCGAAGGGCGTGGTGCACGTGCAGGGCGGCTTCCTCGTCTCCATCGCGCGCGAGGTCGCCTACCAGGCCGACGCGCACCCGGAGGACGTCATCCACTTCGCCACCGACATGGGCTGGATCATGGGACCCTGGAAGGTCGTCGGGGGCGGGGCGCTCGGGTGCACGCTCGTGTTCGCGGAGGGCGCCCCCGACTGGCCGCCCGACCGCCTCTGGACGCTCGTCGAGCGCGAGCGCGTCAACGTGCTCGGGATCTCTCCGACGCTCGTCCGGGCGCTCGTCCAGCACGGCGAGCCCCGAACCGACCTCTCGTCGCTCTCGACGATCGTGACCACCGGGGAGCCCTGGAACCCCGACCCGTACCGCTGGCTCTTCGAGCACGTGGGCGGCGGCCGCTGCCCGATCATCAACTGCTCGGGCGGGACGGAGGTGGGCGCCTGCTTCCTCTCGCCGACGCCGGCGATCCCCATCAAGGAGTGCTCGCTCGGCGGGCCCGCGCTCGGCATGGCGATGGACGTCGTGGACGGTGAAGGCCGCTCTCTCGTCGGCACGGGAGAGGTGGGCGAGCTCGTCTGCCGCCGTCCGTTTCCCGGGATGACGCGCGGCTTCTGGCGCGACCCCGAGCGCTACCTCGACGCCTACTGGCGCCGCCTCCCCGGCATCTGGGTGCACGGCGACTGGGCCTCGGCGGACGCCGACGGCTACTGGTTCCTGCACGGGCGGAGCGACGACACGCTGAACATCGCCGGAAAGCGGATCGGACCGGCGGAGATCGAGTCGGCCGTGGTCGCGCATCCGGCGGTCTCGGAGGCGGCCGCGGTCGGCGTGCCCCACGATGTCAAGGGCGAGGTCGCCTGGGCCTTCTGCGTGCTCTCCCCAAGCTATGAGGCTTCGGAGGAGCTCGCCGCGGAGGTGGCCGGCCTCGCGGCCGCCGAGCTCGGCAAGGCCTTTCGGCCCGAGCGCGTCGTCTTCGTGCCGGCGCTGCCCAAGACGCGCAGCGCGAAGATCGTGCGCCGCGCGGTCCGGGCCCAGGTGCTCGGCAAGGATCCCGGCGACCTCTCGTCGGTGGAAAACCCGGAGGCGCTCGAGGACATTGCTCGCGCCGTCTGAGTACGAGGGCACCGAGACCCGCGGCTACCTGGACACGGGCACGTACGGGCTGCCGCCGCGCTCGTCCGTGGAGGCGGTCACGCGAGCCCTGGCCGGGTGGCGCGGGCGCGAGTCGTGGCTCGAGTGGGAGGACGACGGCGAGGCGTGCCGCAGGCTCTTCGCCGCGCTCGTCGGCGCCCACCCCGAGGACGTTGCCCTGCTCCCCGCGGTCTCCTCGGCCGCCGGCCTCGTCGCCGCCAGCCTCCCGGCGCAGGCAGGCGACAACGTCGTCCTCTGCGAGGACGACTTCACCTCCACGCTCCTTCCCTGGAGCGGCCTGCGGGAGCGGGGCGTCGAGCTTCGCCTCGGCCCGCTCGGTGCGCTGGTCGACGCCGTGGACGACCGGACCGCCCTCGTCGCGGTCAGCTCGGTGCAGTCCGCGGACGGCAGCCTCGCCGATCTCGACGGGCTGCGGGCGACGGGGGCTCGCCTCTTCGTCGACGCCACGCAGGCCGCCGGCGCGCTCCCCGTGGACGTGAGCGGGATCGACTACCTGGCCGTCCACGGATACAAGTGGCTGCTCTCGCCGCGCGGGCTCTCGTTCCTCCACGTTCGACGCGACCGCCTCGCCGAGATCCAGCCGTGGACGGCGGGCTGGAAGTCGAGGGCGCGACCCTACGAGCACTTCTACGGCCTTCCGGAGCTCACGGCCGACGCGCGACGGCTGGACGTCTCGCTCGCCTGGCTGGTGGCGGCCGGAGCCCGGCCCAGCCTCGAGCTCGTCGGGCGGCTGGGCGCCGACACCATCGCCGAGCACGACATTGCCCTGGCGCGCCGGTTCGCCGCCGAGCTCGGCCTCCCGGAGCCGCGCGCGCCGATCGTCCGGGTGAGCCTGGACGACGCCGACGCGGCGGTAAAGCGCCTGCGCGCGGCCGGTGTCGCGTGCTCGAAGCGCGCAGGCTCCGTGCGCTTCTGCTTCCACCTCTACAACGACGACGCGGACGTCGACCTCGCCCTGGAGGCACTCGCGCCCGGCGAGGTATTCGCCTGATAGGCGAAAACTGCTAGCCTTCAGGTGACCATGCGGCTCGCGCTCGCACAGATGAACACGGTCGTCGGCGACCTCGAGGGGAACCGCGACCGCATCCTCGCGCGCCTCGGCGAAGCACGCGAGGCCGGCGCCGACCTCGTCCTCTTCCCCGAGCTGGCCGTCACGGGCTATCCGCCCGAGGACCTGCTCCTGCGGCCGGGCTTCCTGCGGGCGGCGGAGGCGACGCTCGCGGAGATCGCCGCGGCGACTACGGGCATCGCCGCCCTCGTCGGCACCCCCCACCTCGACCGCGACCTCTTCAACGCATGTGCGGTGTGCGTCGACGGCGAGGTACGCGCCATGTACGCGAAGCAGTTCCTCCCCAACTACGGCGTCTTCGACGAGGACCGCTACTTCCAGCCCGGGCGTGGGCTCGTCCTCCTGCGCTCCGAGGACGCGCTCGTCGGGCCCACGGTCTGCGAGGACATCTGGCAGCCGGGCCCGCCCGCGACGGACCTCGCGCTCGCCGGGGCGCACGTCGTGGCCAACATCTCGGCCTCGCCGTTCCATCTCGGCAAAGGAGTGGAGCGAGAGGAGATGCTCGCCACGCGCGCCCGGGACAACTCCTGCTGGATCGCGTTCGTGAACGCGGTCGGCGCGCAGGACGAGCTCATCTTCGACGGCCACAGCCTC
>Ga0081455_10008203_pt1 | contig 10891 bp, 9 predicted proteins | sample TabmetS3T2R1_FD_70207 | JGI IMG/M metagenome (GOLD analysis project Ga0081455, IMG submission 70207) | Tabebuia heterophylla rhizosphere microbial communities from the University of Puerto Rico - S3T2R1 | ecosystem: Host-associated > Plants > Roots > Rhizosphere ... | reverse complement strand
CTCCGCGAGCAGGTGCGCCGTCGAGTGGCGCAGGACGTAGAGCGCATCCGGGTCGTGCGTGTCCCGCGTGGTCAGAATCTGGATCTCCTGGCCCTCCTCGAGCGGCGCCCGCAGGTCCTGGATGTTCCCGTTCGAGCGCACCAGGACGGCCTGCTCGGCCAGCTTCGGCCCGATCGCGCGCGCCGCGTCGAGGCCCGTGGCGCCGTCCGGAAGTTCGAGTTCGGAGTGGTCGGGAAGGACGACCTTCATGACAGAGCAGGATACTTCGCACCCTCGCGACGACGACCGCAACGAGGAGCTCGACGACTCGCCCGCGCCGGACCCCGAGAACGACGAGACCTCAGCCGAGGACGACCCCGGCGCCGACTAAGACGGCCGCACGGGCAAAGCCCGCACGGCCTCTCTGGTCGGCGCCGCCGAGTCGGCGCCTTTAGTCGTCGCCCTCGACCGCGGCCTTCAGCTCGGCCGGGCACTTGAGCCAGTAGCTCTCGCGCAGCCACTCCAGCGCGGAGTCGAGCGACTCCTCGTCGGTCACCGCCGCGGTCACCCAGCCGTAGCGGCCGACGTGGCTCGCGGTCCGCACGTACGGGAGCAGGTGGGCCATCTCGCGCTCCTCGGCCGTCAGCTTCAGCGTCAGGTCGACGGAGTCGTCGCGCGTGACCATCCAGCCGAAGACCTTGTTCTGGCCGACCTTGAAGACGGGAAAATCGCCCCACGGCCGGTCCTCGTAGGCCTCGGGGAACGAAAGCGCGAGCTCCTTGATCCGCCGCTCGATCGTCGCCTTGCGCACGGCCGCATTCTCACCGTTTGGCGGCGTCCGCGGCAGGGCAGTCGAATATGACTCGTAGACCTTAAGGGAGGGAGACCCATGGCGAAGAAGATCAGCGAGTTGATGTCGCCGAACCCGTGCGCGATCGAGGCGGACAAGCCGGTCGCGTACGCGGCCCGGATGATGAAGGACGAGGACGTCGGGCTCGCGCCGATCGTCGAGGGCGACCAGCTCGTCGGAACGCTGACCGACCGCGACATCGTCACGCGGGTGGTCGCCGAGGGGCGGGATCCCCAGTCGGTCGCCGTGCGGGAGGTGGCTTCGACCCGTCTCGTCACGATCGACCCGGAGCAGAAGCTCGACGAGGCGCTCGAGCTGATGGCGCACAACCAGGTCCGGCGGCTACCGGTGGTCGAGCAGGACGGCCGGCTCGTCGGAGTCGTCGCCCAGGCGGACATCGCGCGTGAGGCGAAGGAGAAGCAGACCGGCGCGCTCGTCGAGGAGATCTCGCAGCCCTAGAGACGGGCGTACACTCCGCTCATGAGCCCCGGGACGCGCAGGCGCCGGGTCGGGGCGGGGTTGTCCGTCTCGCCCGATGCGGCCGAGGCGGCCGGTGAGGCCGCGCGGGACGCGCGTGGCGCGCTGGGCGGGGGCGCGGTCGACCTCGCGTTCCTGTTCCTCTCGCCCGACCACTTCTCGGCGAGCGACGAGGCACTTGCCGCGCTCGACGAGGAGCTGGCCCCACGGCACGTGCTCGGCTGCGTCGCCGAGGGCGTCGTGGCGGGGCACCGCGAGCTCGAGAGCGGCCCGGGAGCCGCCGTCTGGGCTGCCTCGCTGCCCGAAGCCGAGGTCGAGACCTTCCACAGCGTCGCGGTCGAGACCGACGACGGCGTGACGGTCACCAGCTTCCCCGACCTCGACGGCGCCGACCTGGTGGCGCTGCTCGTCGACCCGTTCAGCTTCCCGGCCGGAGGGTTCCTGTCGAAGCTGAACGAAGAGGAAGAGCGCGCGCCGGTCGTGGGCGGCCTAGCGGCCGGCGGCGGCGAGCCGGACACGCAGGCGCTGTTCGTCGACGGCGAGACCGTCTACGAGGGCGCCGTCGGCGCGGTCCTGCGCGGCGTGCCGGTGCGGACGGTGGTCTCGCAAGGGTGCGAGCCCGTCGGCCGCGACGCCGTGATCACGAACGCGGAGGGAAACGTCGTCTTCGAGCTCGCGGGCGAGCCGGCGCTGGAGCGGTTGAAGGCCGACCTCGCGAACATGACCGAGCAGCAGCAGCGCAGCGCAGCGAGCGGCGGCGTGCTCGCCGGCCTCGTGATCGACGAGAACCGCGCCGATTACCGCCGCGGCGACTACCTGATGCGCGGGCTGATGGGCGTGGACGAGGAGACCGGCGCGCTGGCGATCGCCGAGGCGGTGCGCGTCGGGCAGACGCTGCGCTTCCACGTGCGAGACGCGGCGGCGGCCGACGAGGACCTGCGCGAGAACCTCGCGAACGCCATCGACGGCGACCACGCCGCGGGCGCGCTGCTCTTCACCTGCAACGGTCGCGGGACGAGCCTCTTCGCCGATCCCGACCACGACGCCCGCGCCGTCGGCGAGGCGCTCGGCGGCGACGCCCTCGCCGGCTTCTTCTGCGCGGGCGAGATCGGCCCCGTCGGCGGCAAGCCTTTCCTGCACGGATTCACCGCCACGCTGGCCGTGTTCCTGGACGACTAGGGAAGGTCGACGACCATGCCCTCGCGGGCGAGAGTTGGACCGCGGCCGTTGCGGCCGGCGAGCTCCCGAGCGCGGTCCTCGAGCTCGTCGAGCGACGCGTCCGCGTGCAGCGGCTCGTGGTGGAAGAGCAGCAACCGGCGCGCGCCCACGGCCTCCGCGTAGGCGACAGCGTCCGCGACGCTCGAGTGCCCCCAGCCGATCCGGCTGTCGTACTCGTCCTCGAAGTACTGCGCGTCGTGAAGGAGCAAGTCCGCGCCTGCCGAGACCGCGGCCCCGGAGATCCAGTCGAGCGGCTTGTCGGCCCCGCCGGCGAGCGCCGGTTCGTGGTCGGGCATGTACGCGAACGTCGCGCCGCCGGCCTCGATGCGGTAGCCGACCGTCGGCCCCGGGTGGACGACCAGCACCGCGGTGATCGAGAACGGGCCCAGAGTCCACGGCTCGCGAGGCACGTCGTGGAACGTCACGTTCGACGGAACGTCCTTGAGGTCGAGCGGGAACAGGGGCGGCGAAAACGAGCGCGCGATGCGGTCGCGCAGGCTCGTGTTCGGGGACGGGGGCCCCCAGATGTCGATCGAGACGTTCGGGTTCCACAGCGGCCCGAAGAAGCGCAGCCCCTCGAGGTGGTCGAGGTGGAGGTGTGTGAGCAAGAGGTGCAGGTGCGTGATGCCCCGCTCCATGAGCTCGTCGCCGAGGCAGCGGATCCCGGTCCCTGCGTCGAGCACGAGCACCGATCCGTCCTCCAGCGTCACCTCGACGCAGGACGTGTTCCCGCCATAGCGCACGGTCGCCGCGCCGGGTGTCGGCAGCGAGCCGCGACAACCCCAGATCTTGACCCGCATGCTCAATCCCGCCAGAAGATCGTCACCGTGCCGACCAACTCGTCCGTGTGCGCGAACAGCGGGAAGGCCGTCACCGCGTTGTCATGGATGACGCCGTCGATGCTCGTGTACCGGATTCGCTCGTGGGCCGCGCGCCGTTCGTTCAGCGCGATACCAGTCGGCCGACGCTCCAACGGAATCGGCTCCTCGGTCTCGATCGAGCGCGGCGAGAATTGCGCCGTCCACTCGTCGAACGGCATCTCCCCCACCTCCGCGAACGATCGGCCGACGACCTGCTCGGCCGCCTCGTTGTAGTAGACGACGTGGCCCCGCTCGTCAGTGATCAGCGTCGGTGTCGCGAGGTTCGAGGCGAACTCGCGGGCGAGAATGAGGACGAGGTGCTTCTGACGGACCGCGGCCACGCGTGAAGCCTACGCTCACGCGCGGCCCGGTCGAAATCGCGGCGCTACTCCTCCTCGTGCTGCAGCGCCGCCGAGTTGATGCAGTAGCGAAGCCCGGTCGGATGCGGCCCGTCCGGGAACACGTGGCCGAGGTGGCCGCCGCAGTTCGCGCACATCACCTCGGTGCGCACCATGCCGTAGCTCGAGTCCGTCTCCTCGTCGATCGCCTCGCCGGAGGCCGGCGCGGAGAACGCGGGCCAGCCGCAGCCGGAGTCGTACTTCGCCTCCGACGCGAACAGCTCCGCACCGCAGCCGGCACAGCGGTAGGTGCCCGGCTCGAACGTGTGGTCGTACTCGCCGCTGAACGGCCGCTCGGTGCCCTTCTCGCGCAGCACGCGGTACTGCTCGGGCGTCAGCTCCGTCCGCCACTGCTCTTCGGTCTTCTGGATCTTTGTCATGCGACAAGTCTTGCAAGCGCGTGATTCCCCGCGTCGACGCAGCCGAACGATCCAGTTACAATCGTCACCAGCTGCACTTCCAGCAGGCCGGGTGGAGTGTCGTCGGGGGTTTTGATGGGCCGTCCCCAGAGGTTGGCTCGTGCTGTGATCGTCGGGCTGGCCCTACTGGTATGTCTGGCGCTGCCCGGGGCCACGCTGACGTTGCCCACACCCTTGGCGTCGGTCGGCACGACGCTCGAGCAGTGCGAGAACGGGACGAGCGGCATCGGCGACTGCACCGGCAGCGCCTGGATCACAGGCAACCTCAATCCCAACAACTCGCTCTATCGTGAGGGCGACTTCGTCCCCTTCCGCTCGGTGATAACGAGCCTCGTGGCCGGAAAGACGTACGCGTTGCGGATCGGGTACGACGCAGTCGAGAAGGACTTGCATGCCTACGACTACCTCGGCTCCTACAACGGCAGCGAGAAGCAGAAGGTGGTCCCCTGCGACGGAGTTGCCGGCACCACAGGAACGCACGAGTGCGGGCGGTTGCCGAGCACGCTCGCAGTCCCCGTGGACACGCACACCACATTCCCGCCCGGGAGCCCTGGGCAGGCCTCAGGCAGGTTCTCCGCGTGGGGAGCCAATCTCACGGACGCGGCGTACGTCAATCCCACGCCGATCGGGCGGGTCGCATCCAACACGATCGAGCGCGAAATCGACGTCAGCTTCACCGCCGCCGGCGATACGGTAGTTCTGGCCTGGGGCGGCCACATCGCCAGCGTTCTCGATTGGGGCGCCGGCAGAACCTTCATCAGCGCGGCGAGCGGATCCTCGTTTCACATGCGGCTCCTGCAGATCAAGGAGATCGGCGGGCCGGTTTTCAGCACTGGGAATCGCGAGCTCTCCCTGCAGGCGACTGCGCTCGCTCCGGTGCCGGTGTCGTTCACGACTCAGGTCGCCCCGACCACGGTCGCCGTCGGCGAGCCCGTGATCGATACGGCCACGCTCACCGGTCGGCCGGGCTTTCCCGTGACGGGCGAGGTTCAGTTCTTCGTCTGCGGCGCCGCGGCCACTCCGCCCAGCTGCCTCCAGGGTGGCTCGGCAATCGAGCCCCCGCAGATCGTCGTCGCCGCTTCGCCGAACAGTCCGGACGGCCTTGCGTCGATCCAATACACCCCAGAAAGGCCCGGCAACTACTGCTTCCGCGCGCAATACACGCCGAGCGCCACAGCGCCCTACTCGCCGGCTGTGCACACGAACCCGGCGACCGAGTGCTTCGACGCGACGCTTCCACCACCGCGGCTCACAGTCACGAAGATCTGCATCCCGATAAACGACCCGGGTCTCTTCAACCTCCTGCTCGACGGCGCTGCGTTCGGCCTCGCCACCAACGTGCCGTGCGGCCACAGCGAGGGCCCACACGAGGTGGCCGTTGGCGCGCACACGGTCAGCGAGACAGCCGGGACCGGCACGGACCTGGCCGACTACACGTCCACGGTCGGCGGAAGCTGCGCCGCCGACGGTTCGGTCACGCTCGGGCTGGGCGACTCCGCGAACTGCGTCATCACGAACGTCAACAATGGAAGCGGTGCGGTCACCGGCACGTTGACGGTGAACAAGGTCTGTGTCCCGACGACCGACGACGGGCTCTTCGATCTCACGATCGACGCGAAGACATGGACGGACCAGCCCTGCGGCGGGACCACGGGAACGGTCACGGTGGCGGCCGGTGCCCACACCGTCGGCGAGGCGGGAGGCACCGGCACGAGCCTCTCCGACTACACAACTGTGATCGGGGGAGACTGCGCTGCAAACGGGTCGGTCACCGTTGCAGCCGGTGGGTCCGCCACCTGCACGATCACGAACACGCGCAAGCCACCACCCCCGGCGACGTTGCGGGTCGACAAGATTTGCGTACCGGCAGGGGACGACGGCAGGTTCCGGATCACGATCGACGGTGAGCCGGTCAAGACTGTCGATTGCGGAGGTACGACCGGAGCGGTGGAGGTAAGCCCCGGCTCGCACACCGTCGGTGAAGCGGGCGCAGGCGACACCGACCTGTCCGACTACACCGTCGTGAAGGGCGGCGACTGTGAGGCCGACGGCTCGGTCGTCGTGGAGGCCGGCGACGAGGCCACGTGCACGATCACCAACATCCGCAGGAACAAGCCGCCGGTTGTCCTGCCGCCGATGATCACGGTCCAGAAGATCTGCGTCCCGAGCGATGACGGCGGTTTGTTCAACCTGATGATCGACGGGAAGACTTCGGCCGACCAGCCGTGCGGCGACCGGTTCGGACCCGTTGTCGTATCCCCCGGCGTCCACCACGTGAGCGAGACCGCGGGAACCGGCACGAGCCTCAGCGACTACACGTCGTCCATCGGGGGCGACTGCGCGCCGGACGGGTCGATCACTGTCGCCGCACGCCAGTCCGCGACCTGCACGATCACGAACGTCCGCGCCGACCACGCCACGGGGGCCGACACCGCCACGATCACCATCGTCAAGCAATGCAGGCCGGCCGGAGTGCTCGCTCGTTTCCAGCTCAACCTCGACGATCAGGTCTTCCAGGGAATGAAGTGCGGCGACAGCACCGGCCCTGTCTTGACCTCGACTGGCCCTCATTCGGTCGGCGAAGTGGGTGTACTCGCGAGGCCGGACCGCTTCAAGACGACCATCAGCGGCGACTGCTCCCCGCAAGGAGCGATCACCTTGACGGCCGGCCAGCACGCGACCTGCATCGTGACGAATGTGCGTAGATCATTGAGGCCGTTCCGTCCGCCGGCCGCCTGTTACCGGCTCACCGTGGCGCGGCGAATGGTCACGATCGGCCAGCGCGTTCTCATCCTGGCTCGGGTCCATCTGCACGGGCGCCCGATTCGGGGCGTTCGCGTGTACGCCGCGGGACCGGGAGTGTCCGAGTTCCGGACGACAGGACCGAAAGGCAAGGCGCTTTTCGCGCTGAGGCTCCGGCGCGCCGGGCTCCTCAGGATGACGATCCGGAAGCCGTTCGCCTGCCCGCACCCGCCCCCGAAGAGGATCGGCGTCCTCGGCGCGAGCCAGACGTTCCTGACCGGCTGAGCCTGCTCAGGGAAGAACGTCGATCGGGGTGCCGAGCGGCGCCAGCCTGCGGAGCCGGTCGACGTCGCGGTTGAACATGCGGATGCACCCGTGCGAGACCGCCTGCCCGATGAGCCCCGGCCTGTCGGTGCCGTGGATGCCCACCACGCCGCCGCCCGGCCAGTCGCTGAGCCGTGAGTACGCGCTCGTCTCGAGGGCATAGCTGCCGAAGAACGCGTTCCTGGGGACGAACCGCGCCGCAACGTAGTAGTTCCGACCGAGCGGCGTTTCCGCACCCGGCATGCCGACCGCGACCGGCGCGCTGAACAAGACCTTGCCGTTCGAGATGCGCCTCACCTGGAGCCGGCGCGCGCCGCGCAGAACCACGATTCGGCGCTGGGCCCGGTTGAGCTCCACAGCCGCCCTCGGGACCCAGCCGCGGCCCCCGTTCGGCCGGCCCGGCAGGCTGAGCTCCACCCACGGCGCCTTGTGGCGCCGCTTCACCTGACGGACGGCCAGGACGATCTGGAGCCGGAAGTCCTTGCGGAACTCGTGCAGGACACGCACGACCCGCGCGCGCTTGCTGGGCGCGGCGCGCACGACGAGGGTGTTGTTGACGAGGTCTCCGCCGGCGGGAAACAGGGTCGGCCGCCGCGCGCCCTCCGCGTGGGTCGATCCGAGCCCTGCGACCCCCACCGCGAGCATCACCAAGGCGCGGCGCCCTGGGCTCAGCGGCAGAAGCCTTTCGCGGCGCACTGGACCAGGACCACGACCACCGCGCGGGCGCGCACGCGCTGCGTGTTTCGCCCTCGCGCCGTACCGCGGTCAGGAGCGAGCCCGGGCTTCGCCGTGGACGCGATCCTCGCCGAGACCGTCACCTTCACATGGCCGCCGATCGGGATTCGCCTGACGACGGTGCAGATCAGGTTGCCCCTGACGGTGAAGCCCGGAGCCGCGAGCGGGACGAGCTCGCGGGACATCCGGTCGCAGATCCGGACGCGAAGTGCAGCCGCCTCGCCCACGTTGTCGACCCGGAGGCGGAAGCTGACGACCGCGCCTCTGTTCGCCTGAGCCTGCAGCGAGCGCTTGTGCAGCACGATCCTGGTGCCGATCTGGCCCGGCGGCACGAACGGCGGCGTGGGCGTCGGGATGGGTGGGTCAGGCGGGCCGTCGGGATCGGGGGGATCGGGTGTCGGGTCGGGCGGAACCGGCCCCGGCCCGACGACCACTGTTGCCAAGGCCTCGTCGCGGTTGGGATGCGGGTCGGGAACCGGCTCGTCCTCGTTGCCGTTCACGGTCGACACGTTGACCAGCACCGCGCCGTCAGAGGCGCTCGACGAGACGGTGCCCGTGATCGTCAGCTGCAGTGTCGACCCGTCGGCGGGCTTGGGCGGAACGCTGGGAGCCGTGCACGTGACGGCGCCGGTCGCGCCGACGGCCGGGGTCGTGCAGGTGAGCGCCGGGCTCGCCGTGGCGCTCAGGAAGCCGACCTCCGCCGGAAGCTGGTCGGCCAGGACGAACCCGGTCGACGTCCCCGGCCCGTGGTTGGTGGCCACGATGTGCCAGGTGAGCGTCGCGCCCGGCGCCACGATTTGCGGAGAGACGGACTTGACGACGCCGAGGTCGACGAGCGGCGGCGGTTGCGGAGGCTCGGGCGGGACGAGCACGGTGGCGTCGTGGCACCCGAAAAAGCTGGCCTCGGGGTCATCCAGCGAGCTCGACCGGTAGCACGCAGTGTTCACGAGCGGCGCCGCGGTTGTCCCCTGGGCCGCGCCGTTCACGCGCGCCCGGTAGCTATACGCGAACGTCGCGTTCACGTTGAGCGTGCCGACCTCACACTGGATCACGCGCGATGCCGCGACGTAGTTGCAGACGCCTCCCGGGTTGGACTCGAAGGCGTCGAAGTCGAGCCCGGAGGGCAGCACGTCGGTCACGACCATGTTCGTCGCGGGGCTCGTCGGCGTCGGGTAGAGGGGGTCGTCGGGCGTGCGCTCGGGATTTGAGACGCTCCCGGTGTACGTGACGAGGTCACCGGGATTCGCCTCCGCGCGGTCAGCGACCTTGTTGATGTGGACGTTCGGCGCGCGAATCAGCACCTCGAATGCGAGACCGCCGAAGAAATAGGTGTCGCCGACCGTGCCCAGGCAGGCGGCGGCTCCGGTCGCATTGTTGTCGATCACCGAGGTGGCGTTGAGGGTGTCGAGGTCGAAGCCGAGCTGGTTGACGAACGCGGGCGTCCGGTCGGGCACGTTGCTTCCGTTGCGGCTGATGCTGCCGTTGAAGAAGTTGTTGACCGGGTTGGCGTCGTCCGAGCGCCTCGGCAGCTCGCTGCAAGTGAGACCGAGCCTTCCGAGCGCGAGGTAGTCGCCGGTGATGCCGCGATCGCCCTCGTAGGCCCAGGTCGTGGCGTGGGCCTCCACCGTGCCGCTCGCCGGAGTCCGGAAGCCGGTGAAGGTCAGCGGCCCGACGACGAGCGACTGGCCGCCCTGGACCTGGACGAAGTCGAAACCGTCGAAGAGCGACAGGTTGCGCCAAGGCGCCGTCGGGCTCTCCCAGGCGACGAACAGCGTCCAGCCGGCGTGCCGGTTGAATCCCCGCCCAGCCTGGACGTTGGCGACCGTGATTGCCGTCTGCCTCGCCCCGGTGCGACTCCGGCGCGTCGTGAGCTGAACGCCGGCGCGGACCTCGTTCGTCACATCGGCCCGAACCTGGTAGGCGAACCCGGGCCAGTTGCCGACGCTCGAGTACCAGCTCGCCACGCCCGCCCACTGGCCGTTCCGCCCGGGGTCTTCCGCGTCGATGGGTGTGTAGACGCCGCCGTCTACCCGCAGCCGCACCTGCTTCCAGAACTGGTTCGTGTTCGGATTCCTGCCACCTGGCGCTGCGTCGCTGTCGGGGCTGTTCACACCCGGGGCGAGATCCGCGCCCCAGTACAGGTAGGCGTGCAGCACCCGGGCGTCGGACGGGATGCTCAGCGTCGCCGTGCTGGAGTTGAAGCTGCCGTTGCCGGGATCGACGTTGACGTAGCGCATGTTCAGGCCGTTGTTGTCCTGCCCGAGGCAAGGCTCGCCGGCGCGCGTGCCGGGTCGCAGACCCCGCCGCCTCGCCGACAGGTTGCCGGGACACGTGACCAGGGTGTTGCCGATGCTCGTCAGGCCGCCGCGCACGTTCACCGAGAGGGTCGGCGTGTAGTTCCCCGCGCGCGAATTGATCCGGTGGCGACGCGGCGCGTTCGGCCAGTGACGCGGCGGGATCTTTATTTGCGGCTGCGTCGAACGGGCCGCGTCACCAGACCCCCCTGAGACGGCGAGCACCCCGCCAACGGCAAGTGCGGCAACCACGGCGACGTGCCGATGGACGGCGGCGACACGCACCGAGTGACACTTTACACAGTCGTTGCGGATGGCACGAAAAAACGAAAGACGCCGTTTTGCGGCGCCTTTTCGTAGTGGGCGGATATCACTCGACGTCTGTCGGGCTACGCGTCGTCTTCGCTTCGAGGCGGGACCCGCGAACGATCCGATCCTGATCCTCATACGCTACGCGCCATGACGAAGGCGGAGCTGATCGCGGAAAACCGCTACATGGTCCTGTCGACCGCCGACCCTTCCGGGCGCCCATGGGCGTCACCGGTGTGGTTCGCCCCGGACGGCGAGGACGGATTCCTGTGGATCTCGCGGCCGG
>Ga0081455_10008202_pt1 | contig 10891 bp, 10 predicted proteins | sample TabmetS3T2R1_FD_70207 | JGI IMG/M metagenome (GOLD analysis project Ga0081455, IMG submission 70207) | Tabebuia heterophylla rhizosphere microbial communities from the University of Puerto Rico - S3T2R1 | ecosystem: Host-associated > Plants > Roots > Rhizosphere ... | reverse complement strand
TCGATCTCGGCATCGACTGGGGCGATGTCGATCTCGTCATCAATGTCGGCGCGCCCAAGGGTGCGAGCCGGCTTGCCCAGCGCATCGGCCGGGCCAATCACCGGCTCGACGAGCCGAGCAAGGCCTTGCTCGTCCCCGCCAACCGCTTCGAGGTGGTCGAGTGCCAGGCCGCCCTCGAAGCGGCGGCCGAGGGCGCGCAAGACACGCCGGCGTCCCGGCCGGGCGCGCTCGACGTGCTCGCCCAGCACGTGCTTGGCACGGCCTGCGCTTCTCCGTTCGACGCCGATCTCCTCTTTCGCGAAGTCACGAGCGCCTCGCCCTATCAAGGGCTGTTGCGCGAGGGCTTCGACCAGGTGCTTCAATTCGTGGCGACCGGCGGCTACGCGCTCGCGACGTACGACCGCTACGCCAAGCTGAAGCGAACGCCCGAAGGGCTCTACCGCATCGCCCATCCACGCATCGCGCAACAATACCGTCTCAATGTCGGAACCATCGTCGAGGCGCCAATGCTGCGCGTGCGTCTTGCGAAAGGAAAGGGCGGCGCGCTCAAGCCGTCGCACATGCTTGCTCCCGGCCGCGTGCTCGGCGAGGTCGAGGAATATTTCATCGAGCAGCTTCTCCCCGGCGACACTTTCATCTTCGCAGGCGAAGTGCTGCGCTTCGAGGGCTTGCGTGAGAACGACGCGATCGTCACCCGCACGCACGCGACAGAACCGAAGATCCCCGCTTATGAAGGCGGCAAGTTCCCGCTCTCGACCTATCTTGCCGAGCGTGTGCGGCGTCTCATCGCCGAGTCACGAGACTGGCGCCGCCTTCCCGACCAGGTCGCCGATTGGCTCCGCCTCCAGGCCGAGTTCTCGCTCGTTCCCGGACCCGAAGAGATCCTGGTCGAGACGTTCCCGCGCGGGAGCCGCCACTATCTCGTCTGCTACCCGTTCGAGGGGAGGCTCGCGCATCAGAGTCTCGGCATGCTGCTCACGCGGCGGCTCGAACGGGCGCGGGCGGCGCCGCTCGGCTTCGTCGCCAACGAATACGCGCTCGCCATCTGGGGGCTCAACGATCTCGGCGCGATGGTGCGAGACGGGCGCCTCGACCTTGCCCGGCTGTTTGACGAGGACATGCTCGGCGACGATCTCGACGCCTGGCTCGCGGAGTCGAGCCTGATGAAGCGCTCCTTCCGGGTGTGCGCCATCATTTCGGGGCTGATCGAGCGCCGCCATCCCGGGCAGGAGAAGACCGGGCGGCAGATGACGGCGTCTTCCGATCTCATCTATGACGTGCTCCGCGAGCACGAGCCGGGGCATATTCTGCTGAAGGCGGCTTTCGCCGACGCCGCGACCGGCCTGATCGACGTCTACCGCCTCGGCGATTTCTTGAGGCGAATCAAGGGCCGAATCAGGCATAATGGTCTCAACCGCGTCTCACCGCTCGCCGTTCCGGTGATGCTGGAGATCGGGCGCGAAAGCGTCCCGGGCGAAGCGAGCGAAATCTTGTTGCGTGAGACAGTAGAAGACCTCGTGGCCGAGGCACTGGGGGGACATGCTACGCGCCAATCATGAACTCATGCCGGAGACGGCACCGACGCTCCGTTCGCATCTCATCGTCGCCGGCCACGCGATGCAGCCGCTGCCCGCGGGCGCGCTCTACTGGGAAGAGGAGCGCACGCTACTCGTCGCGGACCTGCATCTGGAGAAGGGCGCGGCCTTCGCCGCGCTCGGGATGCTGCTCCCGCCCTACGACACGCGCGCCACGCTCGATCGCCTCACCAAGGTGATCGAGGCGGTTCAGCCCGCGCGGGTCGTGGCGCTTGGCGACAGCTTCCATCGGAGCGACTCCGCCGCCAATCTTCCCCGCGACGACCTCGCGACGCTGCTCACGCTACAGCGGGGCCGCGAATGGTTCTGGATTTGCGGCAATCACGATCCGCATCTGCCTGCGAGCATCGGCGGCACGGTCTGCGCCACGCTGACGATTCGCGGCGTGACGCTCCGGCACGAGCCATCGCCCGCGCCGTCCTCGCGTGAGGTCGCGGGCCACCTTCACCCGGTGGCGCGCATCGCAAGACGGGGTGCGGTGGTCCGCCGCCGCTGCTTCGCCACCGACGGCAACCGCCTGGTGATGCCGGCCTTCGGCGCCTATGCCGGCGGGCTCAATGTGCGCCACGAGGCCTTCGCGCCGCTGTTCCACCGCCATCGGCTCGAAGCGTGGATGATGGGCCGCGCCAACGTCTATCCGGTGCTCGGTAGCCTGCTTCTGCCGGACTAAAGGCCTATTCGCGGCGGAAGGCGTACCAGCCGGCAAGTCCGGCCAGCATGGCGAGAACGACCGCGAGCAGGCCGTAAAGGAAGGGGCGGGTGAAGGCGAGCTTGTGCACGAGGCCCTCGAAGCCGGCCTTGGTCACTTCGAGCGTGCTGTGATCGCGGCTGATGACCTCGCCGTCGCGGAATAGATAGATGTCGGCGGTATAGCGGCCGGTGGACACGTTGACCGGCAGCGCCACGGTTCCCCTGAACAGGCTCCGTCCCACGAAATCGACACCGTCATCGAGCTCCTGGAACAGCCTCTGCTTCTCTTTCAGGCGTATCACGGCGGAGCGAAAGGTCTGCTCGTTGGGATCGCCCTCCGTGGGCCGGCCAAAGTCGAGATTGCCGACGCCGATCCCAAACAACTTCAAGGTCTTGTCCGAGGTGATCGCCCGCAAGGGCCGCGTGGACAGCGCGGCGTAGAAGCCTGGCACCGACGGAAAGACCTTGCCGGGCCCGTTAATCCAGATGCCGGCAACGCGCTGCTTTCGCCTCGCAACGAGCGGTTCGGCCGGAGAACGCACGACCATGATGACGTCGTAGGCGCCGGTCTCCGGTACCGCGGTCTGACTGAAGTCGATGCTGCCGTAGAGAAGGATCTCAATGCCGGTAAAATTCGCCTTGATCGAAATCTCGCGCGTGGAAAGGTCGGACTGCAGCTCTTCGCCGGCTCGCGGCGGAGTTTTTTCCACGGCCTTGGTCTCTGCGCCCGCGAGCGTCAGCAGGAGAAGGGCGATGGCGAGCGCGTGTCTCATCTCATGCCCCCCGCGTCGGCACGATGCTGTAGAGCTCGGACGGCGTCAGCACGAGATCAAACAGGAGGCGGATGGCGACGGCGAGCACGATGACAGCAAGGAGCGCGCGCAGTTGCTCGGCGCGGAGCTTCTGCCCGGCTCTTACCCCGAACTGACCGCCGATGACGCCACCGGCGGCGAGGATGAGCGCAAGCACTACGTCGAGGGTCTGCGAAAGACCGGCATGGAGCACGCTCACCAAGGCGGTGATGAAGATGATCTGAAACAGCGACGTACCGATCACGATATTGGTCGGCATGCGCAAGAGGTAGATCATCGCCGGCACCATGACGAAGCCGCCGCTCACGCCGAGAAAGGCGGTGAGCAGGCCAACCACCGCGCCGATCACGAGCGCGGGAATGGCGCTGATATAAAGACGCGAGCGCGGAAAGCGGAGCTTGAGCGGCAGGCGGTGAATCCAATTATGCTGTCCGGAGCGCCGCGCGGGCGACGGCTTGCCGCCGCGGGTGCGCTCCAGCGCGCGCAGGCTCTCGCTCAGCATCAGCGCGCCGACGACGCCGAGCAGGACGACGTAAGTGAGAGAGACGATGAGGCCGGCTTGGCCCACCTCGCGCAAAAGTTTGAGCAGAAGGACGCCCGCGAGCGCGCCGACGACACCGCCGGCGATCAGGATCGCGCCCATGTGGAAGTCGATATTGCCCCGGCGCCACTGGGCGAGCGCGCCCCCGACCGACGTGGCGACAACCTGGTTGGCGCCGGTCGCGACCGCGATCGGGGCCGCGATCCCGGAGAACATCAGAAGCGGGGTCAGGAGGAAGCCGCCGCCCACCCCGAACATGCCGGAGAGAAAGCCCACCGCCGCGCCAAGTCCCAGCATCACCAGCAGGTTCACCGAGACTTCGGCAATGGGCAGGTAAATCTGGAACATCGGGAGCGATGGCGGGCCGGAAGCGGGCTTGAACCGACAGAAAAACCAGAATTCGGCCTCGCTGACCACCCCCGGGATGCGGTTTTCGGGGACCCTCCCGGCTTGAGCTTGAAGGTGGCTGCTTGCCCCGGTTCTGCCCCTTTTTCCAATCACATGAGCGGCCAGTTCGTGACAGATCGGCTATAGTCCGGCCTGCCAAAGCCGTTCCTTCCTCGAGGATTGTCCGCATGAAAATGAAATCTGTGGCCGCAATGCTTGCGGTTTTCGCCGTCACGCTCGCGCTCGTGCCCGATACGGCCGGCGCCATTACCGCGCGCATAAAGCGCGACTGCAAGTCCGACTACAACCGCTACTGCAAGAAGTATGAGCTTGGGAGCGAAGGCTTGCGCGCCTGCATGTCCCGCTCGATCCGCGGGGTGTCCAACCGCTGCATCTCGGCGCTCGTCGCCGGGGGCGAGATGACAAAAGCGCAAGCCGAGCGGGTGCGGAGACAGAAGCAGAAAAAGTAGGCTTGCAACCGATCACGCGAGTGCTTGCGGAAGGGAATTCAGCATCAAGGGGCATGAGAGCGAAATGACGGTTCGATACTGGAAGCGCGCGCTGTTGATCCTCGTCGCCGCCCTGGCCTTGATTTGGGCGCACGCGCCGGCAACAGCCGGCAACCCTTTCGAGAAGCTGAGCGGGGATTGGACCGGCGAGGGAACGGTCAAGCTTAAGGACAAGGTCAAGACCGTGACCTGCAAGGTCAACTACCAAGTGGCAGGCAGCGACCTCACGCAGAGCCTGACGTGCACCGGCGACGATTACGAGATCGAGGCCACGCTCAAGGTGTCCGACAAGGACGGCCGGGTGAAAGGCAAATGGAGCGAAGTCATTTATGACGCATCGGGCGAAGTCGTCGGCAAGGCGCAGGACGACGCCATTCGCGCCGTGATCAGGGGCGACAAGTTCTCAGGCCGCATGAGCCTGAAAGTCACCGACGCCGGTCACACGATCAACATGCTTCAGCTCAACGAGGACACCGGCACCTATCGCCTTGCCACCAGCCTGACGATGCATCGCTAAATGTTCTCGGGCTTCCAGCCGAGCAGCGCGAGCATAACGAAGAATCCGACGACATAGGCAACGGCGACCGGCCATCCCTCGCGGAGCCAGCGGAGCGAAGACCGCGCCTCAGGCATCAGGCCTGCGACCGCGACGCCGGCCGACGACCCGAACCAGATCATCGAGCCGCCGAAGCCGACGGCGTAAGCCAGAAGCGCCCAATCGTAATCGTCCTGCTTCATGGCGAGAGCGGTCAGCGGAATGTTGTCGAATACCGCCGAGAAGAAGCCCAACCCGAATGTCGTCTCCCAGCTTGGCGCCGGCAGCGACTTGACCGGCATCATCGAGGCCGCGGAGACAAGCGCGAGAAGAAAGAGCGCGCCGCGCGCCGCTCGCGGAATGATCGACAAATCCGGCTTGGCGAAGGGAGCACACAGGATCAGGGCTGCCGCGACCGCGAGCCCGATCAGAGGAATCTGTTTAAGCAGTTGCGCGTCGAGCCAATGCGCCCCGACATTGGCAGCGACGGCCGCCGCGAGCACGATGACGACGGCAACGACGTAGCGAAAGGCGATGCTGAGGTCCGGCGGCGCATCCTTGACGATCGGCGCGAATTTATGTTGGGCGAGCGAGGCCGGGATGGCGAAGACGATGAACGCAGCGACCGCCGCGACATAGGCATTGAGCAGTGCAAGCGGGCTCACGCCGCCGAGCCAAAGCATCGTCGTCGTCGTGTCGCCGATCGCGCTGCCGGCACCGCCGGCGTTTGCCGCCGCGACAATCGCCGCGAGGTAGCCGACGCGGACGCGGTCCTTGAAAACGTGGCCCGCAACCGTCGCGCCGATGAGCGCCCCGGCGATATTGTCGAGGAAGGCGGAGATCACGAAGATCAGAACGAGGAGCGCGAAGGCGCCCCGCCAATCGTCCGGGAGAATGACCGGCATCCAATCGGGAATGCGGCTTGCCTCGAAATGGCGGGCAAGGAGCGCAAAGCCGACGAGGAGCAGAAACAAGTTCGCGAGCAAAACCCATTCATGCGCGAAATGGGCCAAGAGGCCGGAGAGCCCCGCGCCCTGGTCGAAACCGTCCCAGAGCAGTTTCTTCAAGATGATGGCGCCGAGACCGGTGAGCGCGGCCGCGAGCGTGTGGCGGTGAAAGATGGCGACGCAAGCGAGCGTGACGCCGAACAGGAGAAAATCGGTCACCACGGCCGGATCGTAGGCGCTGAGAGAAGATGCGACGGTCACGCGGAAGATCCTGCCGCTGGTATGACCCGTTCATTGCACATCCGCGAAATGCCGTCAGCCGCGAAGAAGCCGACCCCCAGGGCCAAACGGGCCCATTCAGAGCCATGATGTCCAGCCGCCCTGGGCCCTCAACCGGGGTACTCGCGGGGAAATTTGTCGCAGGGGCGGGGCCAAGTGTTCGACCACGCTCTGCCAATGGAACGGCTAGACTGCTTCCGTTCGACCACAAAGGAGGGAAGTTATGTTTGTTCGTGTCTTAATACTCGCAACCTCAATTTCACTTGCGATCGCTTACGGGGCGCGCGCCGAAGATCAGGATAACGTTGTCGATACGCCCGAGGACGTGCAAAGCACCTCCGAGGCGGCAACGGCCCCTGACATATCGGATGAGAATTCTTCTTATTTGTCCGGCGGAGGCTTTGACAGCGGGACCGACACGTCCGGCTCACAAGACGACGGCAGCGATCTTCAGCCTGCGCCGCTGACTGTCACGCCGAACGAGTAGGAGAGGCGGGAAGGATTTTCCTGAGTCTTACGCTCGAGCCCGCTTTGCGAAACTAACAGAGGGCGCCGGCCGAGACCGGCGCCCCCCTTGGTCTTTGTCCGCAGCTCCTAAAGTGAAGCCGGCCGGCGTTTGGTGTTTCTCTTCTTATAGGCCCAAAGACCAATCTCGAGATCCTGTTCGTCGAGGATTCGTTCGCAAATGTGCTGGTGCTGATTCAAGAGACGACGGAGCGGCGAGTCGGGACGAATGTCCGGGCGTAGCCGAAATTCTGTGGTCTCTTCCCAGTCGCTCACCTGCTGCTCGGCGTGGTCTTCGATATGCTTGCGGCCTTCGGGATTTATTCTGGCGAAATCGCCGTAGCCAAGCTCGCGCGCCAGCAAGGCGCAAATTTCGGCGAACTTCTTCCCCTTTTCAGCGTAGAGCTGGTCGAGTTTCGTCATCGGTCGAGTCCCCGTCGTTATTCGTAGGCGGCAGCCCCGTCCGCCTTGCGTTTCCCCCGCCTGCCAAACAGGGATCGGGGCATTTGGGTTCCATCGGACAACGAAAAGGTTCTGCGGGAGACGAGAAAGTCGCCCGAGCGGCGCAAGCAGATCGGATTGTGACAGCGCCGTGACGGAGGCGAAGCGCCTAGTAGGCGCGCGAGGGGTCTTCGATCGTGAAGACAACGCCCGGCGGAAGCTCAGGCTCTTCCATCTCTTGCAAGGCGGCAGGCTTGGCTTGCGTCGTGTCTTGCAGGCCAGGCGCGAGCCCGGCGTCTGAGGGCTCCTCGACGACAGTCGCGGGCCAATTGGACGATTTGGCGATGTCGGTGACGTTCTCGCTTTCGCTTTCCGCGGTATCGTGCGTCGCGTTCGATGCCGCATCGGGCGGCACGGGAGAGGGGCTCGGCGCCGGCGCGTCCGGCGTTGGCTCGGAGGCAGCGGGCGCTTGCTCGCTCTCGGTCGTGGGCGGGCTGTTGCCGGTGGGCGCCGAGGGCGGAGGGGCGCTTTCTTCAGCCGCGGGCGCAAGAAGCTCGGGCAAAGGTTTCGATTGCAAGCGGCTGTAAAGCAGGATCGCGCTTAAGACGAGAAGCACAGCCGCAGCGATGACGAGCAGGGGCCGGCCGCGCCGCAACGGACCCTCGGCCGGGGATGGCTCGGCGTGGCGCGTCTCGGCGCGGGATGGCTCGGCGCGAGACGCTTGCGGGTCTGACGGCGTCCACGTGCCCGCGGCTCCGCCTGGCCGCTCCGCGGCTCGTCGCGCCGCGGCTCGCGCCGCGCGGCGCGCCGCCGCAACGAGGTCCTCTTCCATCTCCGTCTCGGTCCGCGTGGGCCTCTTGGCGAGAATACGGACGGAGCGGGGCGCGTCGCGGCCGGCGGGTCGCTTCTCGCCATGATCGGCCGGCTGGTCGACGGATCCGGCGCGCGTGGCGCGTCCGAATGTCGATCTCGGCTCGGCCGTCCGCGACTCCGTGCTCCCTGCCGGTTCGCTCTTATCGAGGGATTGCGCCGGCAAATCTTGCGTAAAGGGCGCGTAAGGCTTGAGTTCCGTTGCCCGCGCGGCGCTTCGCTCCGCCTGCTGCACGAGTTGCTTCAGCGAATCATGCACCGACTCGACAATGCCGGCGAGGCGATCGCCTGCGGCGGTCGAGCGTTCATTCATCGCCTTGAGGTCACGATGCATGGCATCGAGACGTTCGGCGGTCGCCGCATCGAACTTCGTTTCGCCCGAGACGAGACGGGCGGCCTCGGTCGCAGCCTTGGCCGCGATGTCGCTGAGCTGCCCCGCTTGCCCGTCCACGCGCTCGATCAGGCGATAGAGCGCCTCCTCGATGGCGCCGATCCTGGCAAGCTCGCCCTCGGCATGATCGAGCTTGTGGCCGATATCGGCGATTTGGCGCTCAATCGGCGCCAGCGACACGGGGCCGGGCAGAGCGGCGAGGGCGTCGGCGATCTGCCGTCCCATCGCCTCGACCCGCGCGGTCAAATCGTTGAGGGTCTTCGGCGCCATCGCCGAATCGACGGAATGCTCGAGCCGTTCCGCCATCTCGACCAGACGCTTGCTGAGATCGTGGTCGGCGTCGGGCAAAGGCGAGAGCGGGAAAGGCGGCTCGTGCGGAGCGAACGTGAACGGGTCCGGGAAAGGCGGCTCGGGCGGAGCGAAGGCAAGACCGCGTGCGCTGCGGTCGAGGCCGCCCAAGACTGCCTGGCCAAGGCGCTCGAAATCGTCGAGAGAGGTCGCGGCTTCGCGCTCGAAGCGCCGCGCGAGCCCGCTCACCTGGTCGTGGAGGCGATCAAGGGTCGCGCTTTCGTTCGAAGCGACAGATGCGCGGGCGGCACCGGTTGTAAGCGCCAATTGGTCGAGCCGCCCCTGCAGGTCGTTGAGCGCCTCGCCATAGCGGCGCTCAGTGTCCTCGACCTGCTGCACGAGGCGGCGAAGCAGCCCCTCGACCGATTGCTGATCCGGGAAGTCCTCGCTCCAGTCGGCCCCACCCTGGCCAGAAACGCCGGTCTGCCAACTTGCTTGTGAAGACATGATGCTCGTTCACCTTGGGCAAGGGCGCCCGAATGGGTGGAGGGTCTTGCGACCGAAGCGGATGCGCGAAGAAGCGGTCCGAGCCACGGTGACAAGCTCAAGTAAATTTTGGGTTAAGTGCCGCCCTAGAGTGGGACGCTGCGGCGGGCGCCCGCGTGAAACCGGCGGTTTCCGCGCCAGAGCGCGGCCTTGTCAAGCCGTCGCACGCGCGCGACGATGGCGGCCGACGAGATCGCGCGGAGGCAAACCCAGACTGTGACGGCGATGCGACAGGCGAGCCACAGCGTCACCGTGGCGACGCAAGGCAAGGGCTTCAGCGAGATTACCGGCGCGCTCGCAAGCTGGCTCACGGAGATCGGCGCGGCCGACGGGCTCCTCACCGTGTTCGTGCGCCATACCTCGGCCTCGCTGACGATCCAGGAAAACGCCGATCCAAACGTGCAGCGCGATCTTCTCGATGCGCTCGAAGCCGTCGCGCCCGAAGGCGCCGACTACGCCCATCAGGAGGAGGGCCCCGACGACATGCCGAGCCACATCAAGGCGATGCTGACCTCGGTCAGCCTCGGCATCCCGGTGGTCGACGGCAAGATGACGCTCGGCACCTGGCAGGGCGTCTATCTCATCGAGCATCGCGCGAGCCCGCACCGGCGCACGATCGTGCTCTCGTTCATCGGTGAGGCGGGGAGCTAGGGCGCGTTCTCTTCGGCGAAGCGGTCCGTAGCCGCGACGAGCTCATGCACGACGCCGGCCTCGGTCATGGCATGACCCGCATCGGTGACGATGCGAAGATCGGCTTCAGGCCAGGCGCGCGCGAGGTCGTAGGCAATCTTCACCGGCGTGACGACATCATAACGGCCATGCACGATCACGCAGGGAATCTGCCGCAAACGCTGCGCGTCGGCGATCAGCTGGTCGTCAACATGGAAGAAGCCGCCATTGATGAAGTAGTGGCACTCGATGCGGGCGAAGGCGAGCGCATAGTGGTCCTCGGAGAAGCGGCGCACCCTGTCGGCATCGGGCAGGAGCGAAAGCGTCTTGCCCTCCCAGGCGCTCCAGGCTCGCGCAGCTTCGAGTTGAGTGTCGGGGTGGTCGTCGGTCAATCGCCGGTAATAGGCCGCGATCATGTCGCCCCGCTCGCTCTCAGGAATCACGCGGGCGTAGTCGGCGAAAGCCTCGGGGAAGATCCAGCTGCAGCCTTCCTGGTAGAACCATTCGAGTTCGGCGCGGCGCAAGGTGAAGATGCCTCGGAGCACGAGCTCGGTCACGCGCTCGGGGTAGGTCTCGGCATAAGCGAGCGCGAGCGTCGAACCCCACGAGCCGCCGAACACCTGCCAGCGCTCGATGCCGAGATGCTCGCGTAAGCGCTCGATGTCGTCAACGAGATGCCAAGTCGTGTTTTCCTCGAGCGAGGCATGCGGCGTCGAGCGCCCGCAGCCGCGCTGATCGTAGAGGACGATGCGATAGGCGCGGGGGTTGTGGTAGCGGCGCATCACCGTATTGATGCCACCGCCCGGGCCGCCGTGGAGAAGAAGCGCGGGTTTTCCGGCAGGGGAGCCGCATTCCTCGAAATAGAGCTCATGCAGGTCGGAGACTTT
>Ga0081455_10008201_pt1 | contig 10892 bp, 8 predicted proteins | sample TabmetS3T2R1_FD_70207 | JGI IMG/M metagenome (GOLD analysis project Ga0081455, IMG submission 70207) | Tabebuia heterophylla rhizosphere microbial communities from the University of Puerto Rico - S3T2R1 | ecosystem: Host-associated > Plants > Roots > Rhizosphere ... | reverse complement strand
CCTGATGACCGCATTTAAGCAGGGCCCGGCCGCCGCGCAGCAAGCCCTGGATGCCTGGTCGCAGACGGCCGAGAATCGTTTCGCTGATCGTCTTGCTGCGGCCAAGGCAGAGATGGCCCCGGCCCGCGCAGAGATGCAAAAGTCTTTCGAGACAAACAAAGCTCAAATGCGGGACAACGCCATCGGCTGGCTGAAGATGACGCAAGACTCTTACGTCAAATGGCAAAACGCGACACCCGTGCCTGCTGTACAGCTCAACGACGCCGAGATCGACGCAATTCTGAAGAAGGTTGCGCCGCGCGGCATCGATCCGTCAAAGATTGGCGATGCGGATACCTATTCTTTCGCTGAGGATGGAAAAATCTATACCTTCAGAAAGGATGGAACGGCGTGGGTGAATGACGGTGACGTGCCAACCTCAGAAGAGCAGAAGCAGCGAGCCCTTCAGTCCATGACTGACAATATACAGTTCCTAACTAGCTATCTCCGGGACAATGGAACTGTCTGAGCGCCCCTAATGGCTTCATCTGGCGACAAACGTGGATGAAGGCGCGGGATGTACCTCCCGCGCCTTCTCCTTTGATACCGGCTAACTGATCTGGATTCCGTGGCCGTTGATGTCGAACACGAATTCGAGGGTATCGGTGTTGGCCGGATCGAAGAAGCCAACCACATCGACGTAGTTCTCGAAATTGGTGTCGAGCGCGTCCGCGATGATCAGATCGTTCCCTACCTGGAAAAACTGCAGCGTGTTGACGTCGGCGACGTTGAAGACCAGCGAATCCGAACCGCCGGCATCGAGGATGAACGTCACGCCATCGTTGTTGTGAGCGAACGTATCGTCACCCAGGCCACCGGCGATCTCGACAACGCCGCCAGTATTGTCGATGATGACATCGTTGCCGCCGCCTGCATCGACGATAGCGTCTCCGCCATTCAATCTGATGGTATCGTTGTCTGCGCCCGCATCGACTTCGTTGAATGCGGTCGCCACCGTGATGTCATCATTGCCGCTGCCGCCGACAACCACGCTGTGCGCGCCGAGCAGATCGGTAATGGTATCGTTGCCAATTCCACCATCGATCTGGTCATAGTCGGCGCCGCCATCGATCGTGTCGTTTCCATCATCGCCGAAGAGGACATCGTTTCCGGCACCACCCAGGAGAACATCGCCCTCGTTGTTGCCGTGGATGGTGTCGTTTTCGGAACCGCCGTCGATTGCGTCGATTCCATCACCGCCATTGATGGTGTCCGCACCGGCATCACCGTACATGATGTCGGTGCCGCCATCGCCATACATGGTATCGCCCTCGGTGCCACCGTGCATTTCGTCGCCGTCACCGCCGCCGTGCATCTCGTCGGCGCCAGCTCCACCGTACATCAAATCAGTGCCGATGCCGCCCGAGATGATGTCATTACCACTGCCGCCATCAATGCCGTCGTTACCGTCTCCGCCGTCGATGGTATCCGCGTCACCCTCGCCCCAAATGGTGTCGTTGCCGGCATCGCCGTAAAGGGTATCGATTCCGGTTCCGCCGTGGATCGTGTCGTCGCCTTCATCGCCGTGGATTGTGTCGTTGTTTTCGTTGCCGTCGAGATAGTCGTTCTCGGTGCCACCGCTAAGCGAGTCGTTGCCGGAACCACCGAACAGCTGATCGACACCTTGGCCTCCGTACAGATTGTCGTCTCCCGTTCCGCCATCGAGATAATCCGCGCCGTTTTCGCCGGAAAGACTATCAGCACCATCTCCGCCATACAGCTGATCGTTATCAGCGCCTCCGAACATCAGATCATTATCCGCCTCTCCAAAGAGCCTGTCCGCACCGGACCCGCCGTTGAGAATGTCGTTTCCAATGCCGCCTTGCAGCTCGTCGTCGTTTTCATCGCCGAAAATGTCATCGGCCCCGAACCCGCCAACCAACAGGTCATTACCGGTGCCGCCGCTAATGTGGTCGTCGCCAAAATCGCCGCTGATCTGGTCGTCGCCGTCATCACCATTGAGAAAGTCGTTGCCGTCGCCACCATAGATGATGTCGTTGCCACCGCCGCCCGATAGAAAATCGGTCGCTCCGCGACCATCCATGTAGTCATTCTCAAACGTACCAGTGAAAAAGTTTTGGGTGTCGTCACCAATATAATCCATAGCCGTCTCCCATGCTTATCGCCTTTGTCGCCGCTCTCGTCGGCTTCATCATGGGATTACGCTTCTCACCTTCTCTCAATATATCGATCTCGATAAACGCTATATCGATTTCGATAGTCGATATTTTCGGTTTGAGATTAATCGTCTTCAAGCGCGCGCGTATGATGCATGCGCATGTCGTCACGTGAGCTACATGCAGGCATCACGACGCTTATCGGCAGATTCAATCTTCTCGGAAAATGCGATGCGCATGGTCCCGCAGCGGCTTCGCGAAATACGACAGGACGGTGCGATCGCCGGTGAGAATGTAGCATTCCGCCGGCATTCCGGGGATGAGCGTCAGCTTGCCGAGCCTGGCAAGCTCGCGCTGGCCGATGGCGATGCCGACGCGGTAGTAAGTCGCGCCGCTGTCATCCTTGACCACGTCGCCCGAGACGCGCGTCACGGTCCCGCTCAATTGCGGTGTCGTGTTTCGATTGAAGGCGGTCAGGCGAAGTATCGCGCTTTGCTGAAGCGCTACCTGATCAATGTCTTTTGCGGCGACGCGCGCCTCGACCGTCAGGTCCGTGCCCTGCGGAACGATCCGCATCAAGGCTTCCGCCGGGGTGACGACGCCGCCGATGGTATGGATCGCGAGCTGATGGATCAGGCCTCCTATCGGCGCGCGCAGTTCAATGCGGCTGAGCTGATCCTGCGCCGTGACTTCGCGCTCCAGCAGTTCGCCCTGCCTCACGTTCACGTCGCGAAGCTCGGCCGCGACCTCGCTGCGCAGCGTCTGATCGACCTGAAGCAGTTGCAACTCGACTTCCGTGATGTGTCCGCGCGCTTCGGCGGTCGCCGCGATGAGCGCACCGCGTTCACCATTGAGACGAGCCGCCGCGCGCGCCAGATTGTTCACGCGGTCGATTGGAACCAAGCCCTTGCTGAACAGGCTTCGAACCCCGACCAGTTCCTTCTCGATCAGATCGATCTCCTCGGTCTTGGCGTCCTGCTGCGCGGCCTGCCCCCGGATCTTTTCGTTCAACTGCGCGATCCGCTCCCGCAACTGGCCTTTCTGGCCCTCGCGCGCCTCGCGGCGGTGCGCAAACAGCCGGCGTTCCCGCTGCATGACGTTGTGAACGGCGGCGGCATTCAGCCGCACCGTGAGCTCGGCAGGTGTCGCGACGTCAGGCAGGCCGTCCCGTTCGGCCTCGAGCCGGGCCTGTCGCGCGAACAGTTCGTTGAGATTCTTCGTGACGATCGCAAGGTTTGCCCGCGTGATGGTGGCGTCCAGCCGCACCAGCGCGTCGCCGGCCTGGACGATCTGCCCCTCGCGAACCAGCAGCTCGGCGATCACGCCGCCCGTCGGATGCTGGATCTGCTTGACGTTGCCCTCCACGATGACATTGCCGGGCGCGATGACCGCACCTGATAATTCCGTGGTCGCGGCCCACCCGCCTACGCCGAACACCAGCATCAGGATTGCGGCAACACCCGCCAGCACATGAAGACTGAGCGAGCGCTTGATCAGCCTCTCGTCATCCGGCTTCATGTGCGACAGCCTCGCCTTCGATGACCTTCAGAGGCGGAACGGCCGTTCCTCTTTGGCCCTGCTTCAGGATTGCATCGCGCGGCCCAAAGGAGCGGACCATGCCGGCGTCCATCGCCAGAACAAAATCGAGCGATGCCAGAATGCCGGCGCGATGCGCCACCACGATGACGATGCCGCCTCTCGACCGCACGGCCTTGATGGCCTGTGTCAGGGCTCGCTCTCCCTCCGAATCGAGGTTGGAGTTTGGCTCATCCAGAACGACCAGGAATGGATCGCCATAGAGTGCGCGCGCCAGCGCAATCCGCTGGCGCTGCCCCGCCGAGAGGCCGAGCCCCCTTTCACCGACGCGCGTCTCATATCCATCAGTGAGTTGGACAATCATGTCGTGAACGCCCGCCGCCCGCGCTGCTGCAACGATCTTGTCGTCGTCCGCGAAGGGATCGAGCCGCGAGATGTTGTCTGCGATGGTGCCGGGGAACAACTCGACGGCTTGCGGCATGTAGCCGACGAAACGGCCACGTTCGTCCGGCGTCCATTGGTCGAGCGTTGCGTTATCGAGACGAACAGAGCCCCGGATGAGCGGCCAGATGCCGACGATGCCGCGAATGAGCGAGGATTTTCCCGAGCCGCTCGGACCAAGCACACCGAGCACGCTGCCCGCTTTCAGCGTAAACGTCGCATTCTGCACCGTAAGCCGGCGGGGATCGGACGGCGGAGCGATGTAGACACCCTCGACGGCAAGCGAAAGAGACGGCGGTGGAATGGACGTGCGAACGCCTTCCACCGGAAAATGCGCCATCAGTTCATTGAGGCGCTTCCATGCGTCGCGGGCGCCCAGCATGCCGCGCCAGTTTCCGATGACGTGCTCGGCGGGCGCGAGCGCCCTCGCGGCGATGATCGAGCCCGCGACGATCATGCCTGCACTCATGTCGTCATTGATTACGAGATAGGCTCCAAGGCCGAGGGCTGCCGATTGCAGCAGATAACGAAACGCCTTCGATACGCCCGACAGCGTTCCACCGATGTCGCCTGCCACGCGCTGAAGCTCCGTATATTCGCGGTGCGCCTGCCCCCAACGAACCGACGCTCTCGACGTCAGGCCCATCGCCGCAAACGCCTCCGCATCGCGGTTGGCGGCCTCGGCAAACCTGTTTCTGGCGGCTTGCGCGGCGTTCGCCTCCTTGAGCAGTCGCCGTGTCCGGATATCGGTGACGACCGTCAGTCCGGCGAGAATGGCGGTTCCCGCAACGACCAGCCACCCCACCAGGGGGTGCAACAGGAAGCAGACGGCGGCATAAAGCGGCATCCACGGCAGATCGAACAGCGCGGAAGGCCCCTGGCTCGTCAGGAAACCTCGCACCTGATCGAGATCCCGGGCCGGGCGCAACGCGTCCCCCTCGACCTGCCCCTTGAGAGGCGCCCCGGCGATGATCGCGAATACGCGCGCCGACAGGCTGGCATCGACGCTCGAAGCGACCCGCGCCATCACGCGAAAGCGGAGCACATCGAAGAAGCCCGAAAACGCATAAAGGCCCGCGGCAAGGGCGAACAAGGCAATCAGCGTCGGGATGCTACGGCTGGGAATGACCCGGTCGTAGATTTCCAGCATGAATATCGGGCCTGTCAGCCCGAGCAGGTTCGCCATTCCTGAAAAGACAGCAGCACTCCAGACGGCGACACGAAGATTCAGATTCAATCCGGCGTTCGATTGCCGCGGCAAATGCATGTCGATACCACGCCGTCATTCCAAGGCCGTCATTCCAAGGCTGCGGCGCATACGCCAGCGCAACGTCGCTTGCGGATGTGCTCGCGACAGCTACTGTTCTCGACAACCGACAGCTCGGCAATATATCAAAATCGATAGCCTGGCTGGATCGACGACAACTTGAATCATTCATCACGTCGAAACTTGATTCAAAGCCGTTGATAAAACCGCAAGCGACCGCCACCGCCGGAAACGATGCCCTCAAGGGACCGTGATGAGATTCGCACGCAATGCGATGATCACGGCCTGCATCAGATTGACGGCGCCCAATCTGGCACGCGCGCGTTTCAGATAGAGGCGAACCGCAGCTTCCGACAGCTTGAGCGCGGTCGCGATCTTCTTGGGTGGATCGCCTTCGGCGAGCCGCTGCAAACATTCGCGCTCACGCGCCGTCAGCGACGGCCGCACCTTCAACCCGTGCTCATCGGACCAAATCCGGATGACACGCTCATGAAAGTAGAGCCCGACGAACGCAATCTCGGACTGGTTCTCGTTCTTGAACGAATCCCACTCTTCCGGCTTCACGTTAGCCGTGAACGAAAACGTTCCCGCGTCGCCATCGGGACCACGCATCGGAAACGACATCCCGAGCGCGCCAATTCCGTATCTCGCAGCCTCGGAAAAGAAGTAGTGAGCGTCGGGGGACTTCAAGTCCAGCTTACGCCAGTCGATCGGCAGAAATGCGGTCCTGCTGGCCGCATATATCGGATCGATACGCAGAAAGTCCTCGCGCCAGTACCGTTCCATCCATTCGTCTGGATATGTCAGGATGAAATAGGGATCCGCATCTGCCAGATCAGGCATTCGCAAACCCGCGTAAGCAAGGTGCGAAAGACTGTAGATCTCCCGCAACTCGTTCATCACCTTCAGTAGTTCATTTGATTTGTGTGCATGCGCAATCGCATCCAGAGCAGGCTCGATTCTCTTGCAGTCCATACCACCCTCGGCAAATTCGCTTACCGATACTTCCAGCAGGATCGATCAACTCAAGTCGCGCATCGATCATTACAGGTGAAGTTGCGCGAGAATTCCATGCGACCTTATGTTGCGCAAGACCAAATCGTCTTCGCAAGCTTTCGGAAATGTCGAAGGACTGAAATTATTTGGAATGGCGCCGGCTGCGCGCGAATTCCCGCAAAAGCAATTTCATTTAGATTTCATTTACGATGGACAATCGCGTAGCAGGTCAACAAACAACGAGCAGGCCAAGACAATCGGCACGCGCACGATAGAAAGCGCGCGTCAGCTCTTTAACAAGAGCTGACGCTTGTCAGGACAGTATCCGTTCAGATGGCTGCGATGAGCTTGCCGCGTTTTGCATGGCAGCGTTGCGCAATCGTTTAGACGATTTGGTGCACCGCGACTCAGCGATTGCGTTCCGCTTCGCTCGCGAGACTCGCTCAGCTCTTCTTCATCTTCATCCGCCCCATGAAATCCCGCTTGCCAAGCGGCACGCCGTTGGTGCGCAGGATGTCGTAGGCGGTGGTGGCGTGGAAATAGAAGTTCGGCAGCGAGAACGACATCAGGAAGCCTTCCGCCGTGAAGGGCAGCTTGTGTTCGCCGAGATGAAAGACGACGTCGCGGCCGCCGAGCGCGTTGACCGCCTCGGGCGTCCAGCCCTCCAGCGCCTCACGGGTCTGCGCGACAAGCCCCTGCAATCCGGCATAGTCGTACGGCGTCTTGGATGCGGGCGGACGAAATTCTCCGCTCTGCACGCCCTCGATGGCGCCGCGCGAATGCTGGGCGACGGAGATGATCTGGAAGCGCAACGGCAGCATGTCGGGTGCGAGCCGCGCCTCGACCATCGTTTCCGGATCGATATTGTTGTCACGAAAATGCTTGAGGCCGCGATCGAGGAAGCCGCCGACCGCACCCAAGGTTTGGAGATAGTTCGCTACGGTGGCGTCGTATAGTGTGAGAGCCATGTCCATTTCTCCCTGCGCAATTTTCTTCTCTTTCCGTCTAATGTCATAGCCGAAACCTGCCGGCTTGCAATCATCCACAGGCGGCGGATTGACAATCCTTCCCGTGCTCAACCGTTGTTCGCAATGGAGTTGACCATGACCATCGCCATCAGACGCGCCATCCTGCGCGCCAATGCGGCGTTTCTTCTCGCAGCATCAGCGGGCGGTTTTGCCAGCGACGTACGCGGAATTTTCCTTGGCCTCGGGCCGATCGCCCGCGTCGTGGCCGAGGCGCCCCATGCCGGAATCGGCTTCATCGAGGCCCATGGGCTCGCCTTCATCCTGGGTATCCTGATGTGGCGCGCCGAGCCGTCACGTGGCTGGCATCTCGCCGCTGCGGCCATTCACGTGTTGCTTGGCACCGCCAATGTGATCTTCTGGCAGTTCTTCATCGCAGCCGACATGCTGATGGTGGGTTACGTGACGACGGCACTGCATGGCCTCTTCGTCGTACTGCAGATATCAGCTGCAGTCGCGGCGGGCCGCCACACATCCGTGCCAGTTGGATTTCCCTGAGGCAACGATCGCGGAGACGGATCATGACCCCTGACCAGAAAACCGTTGCAATCGGCGCCGGCAGCGGCGTGCTGGCGATGATCGCCGCTGTGACCGGCATCTCGCAAGTCTGGGCTGACACTTCGATACCGACCGATGTCGCCGGCCGGCTTAGCTATGCCTTGAAAGCGAACGCGCTTGCGGCGATACCGCTCCTCGTCGGCACCATCACCGTCGGAAACAACCGCTTTCTCAGCGAAGCGATCGACCCGACGCTTCAGAAGGAGGACCAGGCGACGCTCATCAACGGACGCGTGCTCGACAATACGCTGCAGCAGTATGTGCTGTTCGTGGTCGGCACATTGGCCCTGAGCGTCAGCCTGGCGCCGGCCAACATGCCCGTCATCGCGGCGGCAACCATCGTCTTCATCGTCGCCCGGTTTGCGTTCTGGATCGGCTACCGGATCCATCCGCTCTATCGGGCGTTCGGGATGGCGGCCACGATGTATCTGAACATCGGGATTCTCGCCTGGGTGGGCTGGAAAATCGCCACAGCGTAACAGCTAACGAGGCTTGTCCGGCGCATCAGCCGCGAGCAGGCGCTCCAGCCTCTCCTCTTCCTCTTTCGTCAGGACCGACAGCGACGGATCGGTTGCGCCGCCGGGGGTCGAACGGCGACGGCTGTAGAACCACAGCGCCAGGCCGCCGCCGATCAAAGCCAGCGGCGGCAACAGCCACAGCAGCAGCGTGTGCGGCGTGAAGCGCGGCTTGAGCAGCACGAACTCGCCGTAGCGGGCTACCAGAAAATCGATCACCTGGTTGTCGTTGTCGCCGCCCGCGATGCGCTCGCGCACCAGAAGCCGCAGGTCGCGCGCCAGCGGCGCATCGGAATCGTCGATCGACTGGTTCTGGCACACCATGCAGCGCAGCTCGCGCGACAGGTTGCGCGCACGCGCTTCCTTGGCAGGGTCCGCCATGATCTCGTCGGGCTGCACGGCGTAGGCGGCCGGCGCGGCTGACATCACCACGGCGGCAAGCACGTATGCGAGGAGGCGCTTCACCGCCCTACTCCGCCGGGGCCAGCGCACGGGCGGCCTTGGCCGGCTTCGGCGCGCCGACGCGCAGCCGGCGATCCGACAGCGACAGCAGGCCGCCGAACGCCATCAGGACAGGCCCCCACCAGATCAGAAGCACCAGTGGCTTGTGATAGATGCGTACTGCAATGGCGCCGTCGGCATTGGTATCGCCGAGCGAAACATAGAGCTGGCTGGCGCCGCGCGTCAGCAGCGCGGCCTCCGTGGTCGATGAGCCGCGCGTAGTGAAGTTGCGCTTCGACGGCGTCATGATCTGGAGCGTTTCGCCGTCGCGGCTGATGGTGAACTGCGCGATCATTTCGCGGAAATTCGGTCCCTGCCGCTGCGTGATGTCGTCGAGCTTCAATTGATAGCCGGCGACGGTTGCGACATCGCGCGGCTTCATCGTGCCGATATATTCGCTGTTCCAGGTGGTCTCGCAGACGATGCCGATCAGGGCGATACCGACGCCGGCGTGCGCAAATGCGGTGCCCCAGGTCGAGCGCGGCAGTCCGCGCGCGCGAGCCATCGCCACGCCCAAGGGAACGCGAAACAGCGCCATGCGTTCGGCGAGATCGCTGAGCGCGCCGCCGATGACGAATACCGCAAGCCCGATGGCGAGCGGTGCGAACGTGCTACCGCCATAGGTCCAGGCATACAGCAACGCGATCGCAATCAGCGACGTGATGCCAGCCGCCATCAGCCGCTGCGCCGCGCCGAGCAGGTCGCCCCGCTTCCAGGCCAGCATCGGCCCGAACGGCACGGCGATCATCAGCAGCACGAACAGGGGCCCGAAGGTCAGGTTGAAGAACGGCGCGCCGACCGAAAGCTTGATGCCGGTCAGGACTTCCAGCGCCAGCGGATACAGCGTTCCGAACAGCACGGTCCCGCAGGCGACGGTTAGAAGCAAATTGTTGAGCACCAGCGCGCCCTCACGCGAGATCGGCGCGAACAATCCGCCCTGCTTCAGCGCCGTCGCCCGCCCGGCGAACAGCGAAAGACTGCCGCCGATGAAGAGGCAGAGGATCAAGAGGATGAACACGCCGCGCGCCGGGTCGGTCGCGAACGCGTGTACGGAGGTCAAAACGCCCGAGCGCACCAGGAAGGTGCCGAGCAGCGACAGCGAGAAGGTCAGGATCGACAACAGGATGGTCCAGACCTTCAACGCGTTGCGCTTTTCCATCACGACCGCGGAATGCAACAGCGCCGTGCCGGCAAGCCAGGGCATCAGCGAAGCATTCTCGACCGGATCCCAGAACCACCAGCCGCCCCAGCCGAGTTCGTAATAGGCCCAGTACGAGCCCATCGCGATGCCGAGCGTGAGGAAGATCCACGCCACCAGCGTCCACGGCCGTACCCAGCGCGCCCAGGCCGCATCGATCCGGCCTTCGAGCAGGGCGGCCACCGCGAAGGAAAACGAGATCGAAAATCCGACATAGCCGAGATAGAGCATCGGCGGATGCACCGCGAGACCGATGTCCTGCAGCACCGGATTGAGATCGCGGCCCTCGATCGGCGGGCGCGCGATGCGCAGGAACGGATTCGAGGTGGCCAGGATGAACAGATAGAACGCGGCGGCAATCCAGCCCTGCACCGCCAGCACGTGCGCCCGCAGGGACAGCGGCAGATTGTTGCCGAAGGCAGCGACCAGCCCGCCGAACAGCGCCAGGATCAACACCCACAGCAGCATCGATCCTTCGTGATTGCCCCACACGCCGGTGATCTTGTAGAGCAGCGGCTTCATCGAGTGCGAGTTCTCGAACACGTTGACGACGGAGAAATCCGAGACGACGTGCAGCATCGTCAGCGCCGCAAACGACGCGCCCACGAACAGCAATTGCGCGAGCGCGGTGGAGCGCGCGACATTCATCAAGGCGTGATCGCCCCAGCGCGCGCCCAGGATCGGCACCGTGGACTGGAT
>Ga0081455_10008200_pt1 | contig 10893 bp, 13 predicted proteins | sample TabmetS3T2R1_FD_70207 | JGI IMG/M metagenome (GOLD analysis project Ga0081455, IMG submission 70207) | Tabebuia heterophylla rhizosphere microbial communities from the University of Puerto Rico - S3T2R1 | ecosystem: Host-associated > Plants > Roots > Rhizosphere ... | reverse complement strand
CCGCCCGCGCCGATCCGATGTCGCCCGTCGGGACGAGACGTGCCGCGCGCCGCTCGGCGTCGGCCGCAATCGACGACGTGCGCGCCTTCAGCGCGTCGACGACCGAGTCGATCTCGCGCCGCGCCTCGCGCAGGCGCTCGTCGAGTTTCTGGTCGAGACGCTTGCGGAACGTCTCTTCGCGGTCGCGGAGGTCACGCTCGCGTCCCTGGAGCTTCGCCTGCGTCTCCTCGACCATCTGCCGCTCGCGCGCGACGAGCCGGCGCTCGTGATCGAGCGCCTGCATCTCGCGCTCGACTTTCGCCAGGTGCTCGGCGAGCTGCGCTTCGCGCGCCGTCCGCTGCGCGCGGGCCTTGTCGATGATGTCCGACGGCAGTCCGAGCCGCGTCGCGATCTCCTCGAGATCGTCGGTCTCCACGGCGAGTGTGAGCCAGCCGCCGCCCTGGCCCACGCGCTCGAGCACGTCGTGGCCGAACCCCGACGCCCCGGCCTGGCCCGGGTCGACCACCGCGACGAGCTCGAGGTACTGATCGCCGAGCGGCACGATCCGGTTCGCCGTCCCCCACCGCTCGTGCCGGCCGCCCGCGACCGAGTCCAGCCCGTACGCCTGCCGGAACCGAACGGCGGCCTCGTCCAGGTCGGCCACCGCATACACGACGTGATCGATCCGGAGCACCGGGCCACCCTAGCGGGCGACTCCGGCGGACGGACGTTCCCGGCCGCTGCCGTACGATGGAAGACGGGTACTCGATCCTGGGAGGTGCGCATCACGGGCGAGAAGGAACCTCTTCCCCTGGAGCCCAGGTCCGAGGTGATCGGCGCCGGCGTCGTCAATCTCGTGATGGGCATGTGGTTGATGGCGGCGCCGTGGGTGTTCGGCTACGCTCGAACCGCCGCCGGCTGGAACGCCACGATCGTCGGCCTCCTGGTCATGACGATCGCGGTCGTTCGGATCGTCCGCCCGGCCCGGCGGGTGTGGCTCAGCACCGTGACGCTGGCGCTCGGCATCTGGCTCGTCCTGGCCCCGTTCGTCCTCGGCGAGGTCTCGACCGCCCGGGTCGTGGACAACCTCGTCGTCGCGGCCGTGATCATCATCGAGGCGTGCGTCAGCATCGTGTTCGGGACGAAGGCCGGCCGCGGGGAACCACGTCCGCTCGGCGCGTGAACCGACGCGCGGTCGCCGAAGCCCTCATAGACTCGGCGACGTGAGGTGGCTGATCGTCGCGACCGTCTCGCTGCCGCTGCTGCTCTGGCCGCAGCAGGCTGACGCGGCCCCGCCGAACGCGACCGCCCAGTTCCTCCGCCCCGCCGTCGTGGGCCAGGCGAGCCCCACGCCCGCCGAGCCCACGAGCGCGACGGCCTCGCCCTCGCCCGGCGCCGAGGACGACCAGGGCGGGATCTCCGCGGCCGGCATCCTGATCGCCGCGATCTTGATCGGCGGGCTCCTGCTGATGCGAACCCGCCTGCTGCGCCGCTAGCTCTTCGGCCGTTTCATGTAGGCGACCGTCGACTGGCCGCCCATCGGGTTCACGATCTGCGCGACCGCGACCAGCTCCCACCCGTCTTCTCCGAACGTGTTCAGGATCTCCCCCGGGTTGTGTTCGAGCAGCGGCGCCACGAAGTACTCCCACTTCTGCATCAGGTCGATTCCCCCTCCAGGCGCCTCGTCTCCTGGCGCATGCACACGCCCATCACGACCGACAGCCCCCCGGCCTCGCCGATCTGCCGCGCCTCGTCGTTGAGGATGCCCTCCTGCAGCCAGAGGACCTTCGCGCCGCGCGCGACCGCCGCCTCAGCGATCTCGGGCGTGTACTCGGCGCGGCGGAAGACGTCGACCACGTCGATGTCGATGTCCTTCGGGATGTCGGCCAGCGTCGGGTAGGCCCGCTCGCCGAGCACCTCGGTCTCCTTCGGGTTCACCGGGACGATCCGGTACCCCTTCGACTGCAGGAACGCGGCGATCTCGTGCGAGTCGCGTAGCGGGTTCGACGACAACCCGACGACCGCGATCGTGTGGGCGTCGCCCAGGATCGAACGCAGCTCGGGGTCGCTCGGAACGTAGGTCTCATCGCTCATGTCGGCCTCCGCAGGAGCTCGATCATCTCGTTCAGGATCTTGGCGGTCGCCCCCCAGATCGTGTTGCCGTCGCTCATCGGGTAGGCGGATCCACGGTACACGTGTCCGTCGCGAGGCCACTCCACCGTGGTCTCGGCCGCCGAGAGCTCGTCGACGGGATAGGAGAGCACCTCGGCGATCTCGGCCTCGCTCGGCGCGAACGACGGCGTCCCCGACACCACGCCGACGAACGGCACGATCAGGATCGCCGACACGAACGTGTGCACCGGCTCGAGCGCCCCGAGCACCTCGACGTCCCCGACCGGCAGGCCGAGCTCCTCCTCGGTCTCGCGGAGCGCGGTGGCCACGAGGTCGGCGTCCTCCTCGTGCTGCAGGCCGCCGGGGAACGAGATCTCGCCGGGGTGACGCGACAGGGTCTCGGCACGCCGCGTGAAGATCAGTCGGTCGCCCTCGACCAGCGGCAACAGCACCGCCGCCAGGCGATCGCCCGCGGCGGGGACCGCCTCGGACGAACGCTCGAGCGTGCCCTCCAGGCGCGAGCGCAGGTCGCTCGGGTACATTCGCCGCCATGGTAGAGGAGGCTGTCGTTCGGGCCGTCGCCGAGCGTGTGGACGAGGAGGAGGTCCTGCGCTTCGCCCGCCGGCTGATCGAGACGCCCAGCGAGAATCCCGGCGGTTCGGAGGAGGAGGTCGCCGAGGTCGCGGTCGGGATCCTCGAGGGCCTCGGCGGCAAGCCCGAGATCGTCCGCGGCGAGGAGGGCCGGCCGAGCGTGGTCGCGCGGTTCGGCGCCGGCGACCGTCCGGCCCTGGCGTGGAACGGCCATCTCGACGTCGTCCCGGCCGGCGAGCCGTCGACGTGGACGCATCCGCCGTTCGGCGCCGAGATCGCGGACGGCCGGCTGATCGGACGTGGCGCGGTCGACATGAAGGGCTCGATCGCGTGCGCCCTCGGGGCGGTCTCGGCGATCCGGCGGGCCGGCGTCGAGCTCGAGGGCCGGCTCGACCTGCACCTGGTGGCCGACGAGGAGATGGCCGGCCTGCACGGCACGAACGTGCTGATGGAACAGGGCTACTTCGACCAGGACGCGGCCATCGTGGGCGAGGCGAGCGAGCTCACGATCATGCTCGCCGAACGCGGGGGGGCGTGGGTCACCGGCACCGCGAAGGGGACGGCCGCCCACGGTTCCCGCCCGCACGAGGGCGTGAACGCGATCACCTCGATGTCACGGTTCCTGCTCGAGATCGAGCAGGTGCTGCCCGACCTCGAGCACCCGCTGGTCGGGCGTCCGACCGTGAACGCGGCGCAGATCGTCGGCGGCACCGCGCCGAACGTCGTGCCGGACCGGTGCGAGGTCGAGATCGACCGCCGCACCGTCCCGGGCGAGCGGGACCAGGAGGCGGTCCTGCGACCCTTCCGCGAGCTGGCCGACCGGATCCGGGCCGAGCATCCCGAGGCCGACCTGTCGTTCGAGCTCAGGATGTGGCTCGAGGCCGCCGAGACCGCGCCGAACACGCCGATCGCGAATGCCTGCCGCGAGGCCGTCCGCGCCGAGACCGGCGCCGAGCCCGTCGACACCGGGTTCACCGGGATCACCGACGCGCGGTACTACATCAACGACCGCGACATCCCGACCGTGCTGCTCGGCCCGGGTTCGCTCGCCAGGGCGCACACGGCCGACGAGTACGTCGAGGTCGCCGAGCTCGCCGCGGCCGCCCGCGTCTTCGCGCGCGTGTTCGTCGGCTTCCTCGGCGCGACGGCCGGTTGATCGCGCCACTGGAGATGGAGCGCTTCGACGTCTTCGTGATCGGCGGGGGCGGCACCGGGTCCGAGGTCGCGTTCACCCTCGCCGAACGCTCGGACCTGCGCGTCGCGATCGCCGAGCGCCGCCGGCTGGGCGGCGAGTGCAACCTGTACGGATGCGTCCCCACCAAGGTCATGCTCCGCAGCGCCAAGATCGCGGCGCTCGCTCGTGACGCGAGGCGGTTCGGCCTGCGGATCCCCTCGGTCGAGGTCGACCTGCCGGCGATCCAGCAGCGGGCACGGGACATCATCGAGGCACAGTCGGGCGAACAGGAGAAGCCGTTCCTGGAGGCCGGGGTTCGCGTCTTCCTGGAGGAGGTTCGACTGGTCGGCGAACGCTCGATCGAGTTCGCCGACGGGAGCCGCGTGGAGGCCGAGCGGATCGTGCTCGCCACGGGGACCGAGGCGACGGTGCCGCCGATCCCGGGCCTCGCCGACGGGCCGGTCTGGACCAACCGCGAGGCGATCTGGGAACCGGACGCCCCGCCGGCGTCGCTCGCCATCATCGGGACCGGAGCGATCGGGACCGAGTTCGCGCAGATCTACGCGCGGTTCGGCACGCAGGTCACGGCGATCGAGGTGCTGCCGCAGTTCCTGCCGAAGGAGGACGAGGCCGCCGCCGCGGCGCTGGCTCCCGCCCTGGAGCAGGACGGGATCCGCCTGATGGTCGGCGCCACGATCGAGCGCGCCTACCACGACGGCGCAACCTGGACGCTCGCGTTCGAGGGTGGCGAGACGCTCTCGGCCGAGCGCGTGCTGGTGGCCGCCGGCCGGCGTCCGGTCCTCGAGGGCCACGACCTGGAGGCCGCGGGCGTCGAGCTCGACGAGCGCGGCCACCCGCTCCTCGCCCCCACCCTTCGGACCACGGCCCCGAACGTCTGGGCGGCCGGCGACGCGACCGGCGAGCTGCTGTTCACCCACGTCGGCACGTACGAGGCCGAGCTGGTCGTCGACGACATCCTCGGCCGCCCGCGGGCGAAGGACTACCGGGTCGTGCCCCGCGTGACGTTCAGCGATCCGGAGGTCGCGAGCGTCGGCCTGACCGAACGCGAGGCGCGCGAGGCCGGCCACGAGGTTCGGATCGCCGTGTCCCCGCTCGCCCACAACGAGCGCGCCGAGATCGACGGGCGGTCGTTCGGCGTCGTGAAGCTCGTCGCCGACGCGGAGACGGGCGAGCTCCTGGGCGGCCATATCGTGGCCGACGAGGCCGGCGCGATGATCCACGAGGTCGTGGCCGCGATGACCGGCCGGGTCCCGGCGTGGGCGCTCGGCGAGGCGATCCACGCGTACCCGACGCTGTCCGAGAGCGCGAAGGCCGCGTTCGCCCGGCTCGCCGAGCAGCGCTGAGACGTTCGTCCGTCCGAGCGCGGGCGGCGGGTATCCTGGAGGCATGGACCAGGCGACCGCGGTCATCGCGGTGACGGACGGGGCGGCCGGCAAGATCCGCCAGCTCGCCGCGAGGGAGGGGCGCGCCGACCCGCTCCTGCGGGTTCGCGTCGTGGCCGGAGGCTGCTCCGGCTTCTCCTACGAGCTCTCGTTCGCCGAAGCGCCCGCCGAGGACGACCACGTGGTCTCGGCCGCCGACGGCGTTCGGGTGCTGGTGGACCCGAGGAGCGCGCCGATCGTCGAGGGCTCGACCCTCGAGTTCAACGACGCGCTCCTGGGTGGCGGCCTGCGGATGCAGAACCCACGCGCCAAGCACGAGTGCGCGTGCGGCGACTCGTTCGCCATCTGAGCCCACCCGGCGGACCGACCGCTCCGCCCTCCGTCGAAGCCCTCTCGCTCCTTAGGAGACCTCGACGTTCCCCGTCATCTGCGGGTGGAACGAACAGTGGAATCCCGTGGATGCGCTGACGTCGACCGTCACGGTCTCCGTTGCGCCGGGGTCGACCTGAACATCGAACGAGCCGTCATCGGCCGTGAACGTGTGCGCGGCCGAGTCGTTGTTGGTGACCGTCACCTCGGTCGGACCGGAAACGGTGATCGTGTCGGGGTCGAAAGCGAAGTTCGCGATCGTGATCGTCGTTCCGCCGCCTCCTCCGCCGCCGGTCTCAGCAGTTGCACCGGTCGCGGCCGTCGAACCGCCGGTCGACGCGGTCGAGCCGCCGTCATCGTCGCTACTGCACGCGGCCACAAGCAGCGCAAGGACGAACAGGCCGGCGACGAGCCGAACCCACCTCGCCTTCACCATCCTCCACCTCCGTCTCCGGGCGTTCGGCCAGCCTAGACCAGGCGGCCGGAAAGCGTGCGGTCCCCGTTCCGAACGCCTTTCAAACGCCTGCTCATATACTTCCGCCCGATGCCGACCAGCGCGGATCGGACGCAGTGGAGCGACCTCTACGACGAGGTCGTCCTCACCGGACTGTGCACCGGGTGCACGGCCTGCATCGTCGCGTGTCCCTTCCACGTCCTGGGCTACGAGGACGACGTCCCGGTGCAGCTCCAGGAGGACGGTCCCGGCGTCTGCGTGCACGGCGATCGCGGGTGCTCGCTGTGCACGCTCGCGTGTCCGCGCTTCCGCGAGTGGGAGTCCGAGATCGACCAGCTCCTGTTCGGCCAGACACGCTCACCCGAGGACGTGATCGGCCAGTACCAGGACATCGTGCTGGCCCGCGCCACGCAGCCCGAGGCGCTGATGCAGGGGCAGGATGGCGGCGTCGTCTCGGCCCTGCTGATCTGGGGGCTGCGCACCGGCGAGATCGACGGCGCGCTCACGTCGAAGCTCTCGGATGACCGGCCCTGGGACGCCGAACCCACCGTCGTGACCGACGAGGACGGCGTGCTCGCGACCGCCGGCTCGCGCTACACCTACTCGGCGAACCCCCTCGCCCTGATCAAGGCCGCCGAGCTCGGCCTCTCGAAGGTCGCGCTGGTCGGGATGTCGTGCCAGGCGAGCGTCACCGGCTCGATGACCGCGCGCCGCGTGAACAAGTGGGCGAAGAAGATCGCCTGGACGTTCGGACTGCTCTGCTCGAAGACGTTCACCTACGACGGTCTGATGGTCGAGATCGCGCAGAACCGCCTCGGCCTCGAGCTCGACGACCTCGCCCGCGTGAACGTGAAGGGCAAGCTCCTGTTCTACACGAACGAGGGCGAGGAGCTCACGTACTCGCTCAAGCAGGCGCACGAGTTCACCCGCCCCGGCTGCAACCGGTGCCCGGACTTCGCCGCCGAACACGCAGACATCTCCTTCGGCGGGCTCGGGCAGAGCGAGGGCTGGACGCTCACCGTGATCCGAACCGACAAGGGCAAGGACCTGTGGGACCGGGCGACGGCCGATGGGATCGTCGAATGGCGCCCGGGCTCGGAGGACGAGGCGGCGGTCTCGCTGATGGCCAAGCTCGCGGCGAAGTCGCGTTCCCGCTGGGGTGAAGCCCCGGTCGATGGGCCGGGGCAGCTCCCGGCGCCGGAGTCCGCCTCGGGCACCGCCTGAGTGCCCAACGGCGCTCACTTCTGGGGGTTGCGCGGCCGATAATCACTTCGGGACCCGGTTCCCGCGCGCCCTCGCGCGGCCGGGCCCCGTGGAGGTCGAACCGACGTGGAGACCACGGGCGCGTCACCGGAGGCGTCGGGCCGGCGCGACGCGATGCTCGAGGCGCTCGCGTTCGCGGCCCAGCGCTTCCTCGAGCGGCCGACCTGGTCCGAGTGCCTCGACGACGTCCTCTGCCGCCTGGGCGAGTCGGCCGGCGCCTCGCGCGCATACGTGTTCGAGAACCATCCGCCCGGCGACGAACCCTCGACCGCGACGCTGCGCTCACAGTGGCTCGCTCCGGAGACGACGAGCCCGTTCGCGACCGGGGACGAGCTCGGGTACGAGGATCTGGATCGGTGGATCGAGCTCCTGTCGCGCGGCGACGTCCTCGCCGGCCCCGTGCGTTCAATGCTGGAGGGCGAGCGGTCGCATCTCGAGCCGTCCGGCATCCGGTCGCTGCTGCTGGTGCCGGTCACGGTGGAGGGCTCGTGGTGGGGCTACGTCGGATTCGACGACTGCGTGCGCGAACGCGAGTGGCCGCAGGTCGAGGTCGACCTGCTGCGGGCGGCGGCGGGAACGCTCTCGGCGGCGATCGTGCGCGAGCGCGCCGAGGCCGAGCTGCGCGACACCGAGGAGCGATACCGCGCGCTCGCCGAGCACCTGCCCGCGGTCACCTACCGGGAGGCGCTGGAAGACACGCCGGAGGACTTCTACATCAGCCCGCGCGTCCGAGAGGTCTTCGGGTACACGCCCGAGGAGTGGACGTGGGGCGGGGACTTCTGGGTCGACCGGCTGCACCCCGAGGATCGCGAGCGCGTGCTCGCCCTCGACGCCGAGACCAACCGCACGCACGAGCCGTACGTCGCCGAATACCGGTTCCGCAAGGCCGACGGGTCCTACGTCTGGATCCACGACGAGGCGCGGCTGGTCGTCCGGCCGGGCGGGGCCGGGTCCTGGCAGGGCTTCTTCCTCGACATCACCGAACGCAAGGAGGCCGAGGACAAGGTCGCGCGGGCCCTGGCGGTCGAGCGCGACGCGGTCCGGCGGCTCCAGGCCGTGGACGAGATGAAGAACACGTTCCTGCAGGCGGTGTCGCACGACCTTCGGACGCCGCTCGCGGCGATCCTCGGCCTGGCGGTCACACTCGAACGCGGCAACGTCGCGCTCGAGGGCGAGCGGGATCTCGCGGGCCGGATCGCGACCAACGCGCGCAAGCTGGACCGGATGGTGACCGATCTGCTCGACCTCGACCGGCTCTCGCGCGGCATCGTCGAACCGAAGCTGCACCCGGCCGACGTGACCGAGCTCGTCCGCCGGGTGGTCGCCGACTCCGACCTCCTCGAAGGCGGCCGGGTGAGCGTGGAGGGCGACGCGATCGTCGCCAACGTCGACGCCTCCAAGGTCGAGCGGATCGTCGAGAACCTGCTGGCGAACGCGTCCCGCCACACGCCGGAGGACACGCGCGTCGTGGTTCGGGTGCTCCCGGCCGAGGGCGGCGTGACGATCGTGGTCGACGACGACGGTCCGGGCATCCCGCCCGAGATGCGCCGGGAGGTGTTCGAGCCGTTCCGGCAGGGTCCGGACGCGCCCGATCACGCGCCGGGCGTGGGCATCGGGCTGGCGCTCGTCGCGCGGTTCGCCGAGCTCATGGGCGGACGCGCGTGGGTCCAGGAGAGCCCGAGCGGGGGCGCCTCGTTCCGCGTGTACCTGCGCGACGGTCCGCGAACCTCGGCCGAGGTCGGGAGGGCGGGCTAGGGTTCTCGGAGCGGGTCAGCCGATGGCGGCCCAGCCGGCGACCACGGGATGGTCGACGGCGGCCGGACCCACCTGCGCCGCGCCGCCGGGCGACCCGACGCCGCTGATGTCGTCGTTGAACCACTCGGCGTTGATCGGCGTGAACTGCTTCCACTCGGCCGGCACGTCGTCCTCGTAGAAGATCGCCGTCACCGGGCACACGGGCTCGCAGGCGCCGCAGTCGACGCACTCGTCGGGGTGGATGTACAGCATCCGCGGACCCTCGTAGATGCAGTCGACGGGACACTCGTCGACGCAGGCCTTGTCCTTCACGTCGATGCAGGGCTCGCAGATCGTGTAGGTCATCTCGTTTTCCCCTTTTCCACGGTGTCGACCTTGTAAATCCTAGTCTACGGTCGGCCCGGCGAGCCGCAACCTCCCGATCAGGAGGGCGCGAGCGCGAGGAGGGTGCCCTTGACCGAGGCCGCGGCGTCGGCCGTCGCCACCGGATAGACGATCGGCAGGTCGGCCCCGGCCTGCCGGTAGCCGTCGACGTGGTCCCGGGCCCCGTCGCCCACCGCGCAGATCGTCCGCACCAGCACCTCGGGCACGTCCTCGGGGCGACCGGCCCGATGTGCCTGCGCCGCAACGGATGCGTGCGGGCCGAGTCCCATCTCGTCGAACTGCCGCCGGTACGACGGGAACGACGCGTACTGGCCGGCCATGGCCTTCAGCGCCGAGATCGCGTCGGCCTCGGCCGCCCCGACCCATGCCCGGACGTAGACCGCGACGGCCACGCCGGCGGGATCGCGCCCCGCGGCCTCGGCGCCCTCGGCGATCCGGGCGCGGGCGAACGCGATCCGTTCGGGCGTGCACCAGTTGAGGATGACGCCGTCGGCGACCTCCCCGGCCAGGCGCATCGCCCTGGGCCCGAGCGCCGAGACGAAGATCGGCACCGGCGTTCCCGGGTCGAGCGCGAGGGCGTCGCCCCCATCCTCGATCGGCTCGCCCTCGAGGAGCGTGCGGACCTGCAGCACCGTGGTTCGGAGCGCGTCCAGGGCCCCGCGGCCGGACCCGCCGGTGCCGATCCCCAGGATCAGCCGCCCGCCCGAACGCTCCTGCACGCTCGCCGCGGCCATCGCGGTCAGCATCGGCGTGCGCGAACGCATCGGGATCACGCCCGTCCCCAGCACGAGCGTGCGGGACTCCCCCGCCACGGTGCCGAGCGTGACCAGCGCGTCCCGGCCGAGGATCTCGGGCAGGAACAGCGCCCGGTAGCCGGCCTCCTCGGCCGCGCGCACGATCGTCGACAGGTCCTTCCACGGCAACGGGTCGCGGATCGCGAACCCGGTGCCCGGCGGTTGTCGCCTCGACGACATGCCTGGCATCGTCCCACGACGTGGACGCGGTGCGTTTCCCGACCGAGGACGGCGTCTCGCTCGAGGGCGAGATCCGGCGGCCGACCGGCGACGTCGCGGGCTCGGCCGTCGTGTGTCACGCGCACCCGCGCCACGGCGGCAGCAAGGACCATCCCGTCCTGTGGGCCCTCCGGAACGAGCTCGCCGCGCGCGGGCTGATGGTCCTGGTGTTCAACTTCCGCGGCACGATGGGCAGCGCCGGCACGTACGGGGCCGGGCGCGCCGAGACCAGGGACGTCGCCGCGGCCATCGGCCGCGTTCGGCAGGAGTCGGACGCGCCGACGCTCGTATGCGGTTGGTCGTTCGGCGCGGTGGTCGGGCTGCTCGAGTCCCTGACCGACGAGCGGGTCGCGGCGCTCGCGCTGATCGCCCCGCCGCTCCATCCCGGGGACATCG
>Ga0081455_10008199_pt1 | contig 10893 bp, 12 predicted proteins | sample TabmetS3T2R1_FD_70207 | JGI IMG/M metagenome (GOLD analysis project Ga0081455, IMG submission 70207) | Tabebuia heterophylla rhizosphere microbial communities from the University of Puerto Rico - S3T2R1 | ecosystem: Host-associated > Plants > Roots > Rhizosphere ... | reverse complement strand
GAAGACCCCAATACGGTGGCGAGGTAATACAGCATCTGAAGAAGTCAGTGGGAAATTTCTTGAGAAGCACTTCTGCGTCGCCATGAAACACTGTGGAGACCTTGAGGTCGGTAGAGTAGGGTGCTTCAGGTTCACGGATGAAGTCCATTGCAAGTCACCTGATTCTTGGTGTCTTTCCGGCAAGCCAGCTTGACATCCCACCCGGAATCCGATACACCAGCTCCCCTAGTCGAACCTGAATGCGTCTCAGGCGTTGCCAATAGTCTGCCTGCACAGCGTGCGGTGCATCTCTAGGGCTCCCCAAGAGGAGAATTGTCGAGTACTCCGGGAGGTGCGAGTGGTGAGCCCAAATCGTGTGACGTGATTATTTAGGTCATACTCCTTTCATCGTTTGTGTTTGCTAGTCTCAAACTTATCAGGGTCTGTCTCTCCCGAATACAGAAACTTGAAAAACGATTTGCCCTGAAAACGGCACATTTGCCTAATGCCAAGCAAGACCAGGTAGGCCTGAATACCTGATTCATAAAAATTCTCCGATATTTTTTCTTGTACAGTGATGTGTCTCAGCGCTCTTTCCGCTGTATTGTTGTGCCAAGGTAAGTCATCTTGCTCGAAGAAAGTAAACAAACTATCGCGATATCGTGTAAAGCGTTGTTGGTACTTGATAACCAATTCAGATGTGTAGCTTTTATCAATAATTACCTCTTTATAAAATCTATCAACCTGCTTCCAAAATTTATTAAGCTTTCGTTTCTTCAAACCATACTTCTGAACAGTCTTCATAATTGGGATCATCAAGTCTCTCACCTCCGAGACAAATCCCTCATATTCAATGTCAAAGGGTGCTTCCCAAAGATCATCGTTGAGATCGCGGATGAGATGAACCCAACATTTTTGTTGTTTGCACTGTACAGAGTCATAACCAGGGTAAAAATCTGAAATCAGCGTACCTTGGTACGTAGCTAAAAACTCATATACAATTGTTGCCTCTCTGTTTTCTCTCAGTTTGAAAAGTACGTGCTTTCCGTCTGTGAATACCCATATATATTGACTGACTCCTCGGATGTTGACCGGTGTCTCATCAGCGTGAATGAAGGAACTCTGCAATAGATGTTGGATAATGATGCTTTCCGTTTCGGCATAATAATGACTGAAGTCATTAATGGAAGCCTGGACAAATGCCGCCGATATTTTTTCATTAAACTGCTCGTTTGCCATTTCCACAATGCTTCTGTGGGGCAAACGCATAGCTATCCGTTGGTATACCACCCAAGCCCTAAATCCATGTCCATACAGTTGGCTTCTGCCGTATCCGCGGATATCTGGCGGAGCATAAGCTCTACGACATCTTGAACAATACCCCTGAATTCCCACATATACGGTTCTGGTCTTCTTAATACCATTTTTGGTTAAGATGAGATCAATTATTAGTCTGTTCGACATCCGTTCTGTTAATCGAAGTTTTTCGTCTTGATGTTTAGGACAAAATTCTCCTAAAGGTACTCTAGTGAATTTTCTCGCTTTTGGTTTTTTCCCACGTTTATTAGAAACTTTCTGAGCATTATGGTTATTTTCTTCTTCTTCCTTGTCATGCCGAAAGTAAATCTTATTTTTATCGTACTTCATGCTAGCGAATTCGAGTATTGCTTCAAATTCACCATGGATATCTTCACCAACTTCCGTCGTACGTCGTTTATAGTGATTCGTGAAATTGACCTCAGATAGCGTATCCGCTGAGCGTTTTATTTTAGAAAGCTCATCCGTCAGCAGCTTCAGTGCGTGGCAATCTTCCCTGTTGTAAGTTACTAGTAGTTCTCGGTATTGAGCCCCGTGAGTTTTCTCCCAATGATGTCGCCACACGAGACTTTGTAAACCCGAGGCATGGGGCGATGTCCACTCTGCGCCGATGAAATGACCGATATCCTTTAACCGATTTGATCGAACCGGAAAGTAGACCTTGCCGTAGATATACTGATTCACATTGACCAAACGTGTTGGGAGGTGTTCGCTGTCAGTGTGGTACCGTTTCGCCAACGTGGCAAGGGCGCGTGGTTCGTAACTGCCATAATGATAAATCGGTGCGTCAGGGTACTGACCGACCAGGCCCACAAACTGCTGCCAGATGTGGCGCTCCTCCTGGGCCGTATCCGCCCAAAAGGCATAGGGCGTCGTGGTGTCTGCCTGACACACCAACACGCCAATCAGATAATAGCATTGCCGATCGGGCACGCCTTCGATGTCCAAAAACAACTCCACTGGCTGTCGAGAGACTGCGGGCAGTTCTTGAAGATAGATTTTGTTTTCGCGGATCGCCAAGGCTTGCAGTTCGAGCTTATGGGTGACTGGCGGAGGCTTCCGGCTCCGTTTTTTGCGCTTGCGCGGTTTGAACAGATAGGAGAGTTGCTTGACGGTGAAAATGCCCTTTTTCTCATACTGCCGCTTCACGCGTGCTGTCACGCCGTTGAGCAGGCTGAGGTTATCCTCCTGCTCGGCTTGCGCTTGGCACGCGCGCTGAAAGGGGCAGAGCGGACAATGCTTATTCAACAGGATGGGAGGGGGCTCAGGCGAGGCACCAGTTGTCCATACGTGGAGGGGGTCAAGGAGCGGCATAAGGTCTGTGGCACGCTTGTCCAGGTGGACGGTATGGGAGGTCCCGTCGATCGCAATGAGTCTGCCAGCCAGGGGCGGCTGGTGCTGGAGACGTCCCAGCACATACCCAGTAAAGGCGAGCGCCAGCTTCTGTTCTTTGCTGATGCTGTGCGTCCCCACACACATCGTGGGTTCGTACCGGTGCATGCCGCCAGTCCCTCGCTCCTCGACCCTGGTCAGGACGTCACACACCGCTGCCAAGCCGTCAGCCTGGAGACAGGCATTGCGCAGCACCTCACTCCCGTTGCGCAGGTGCTCCACCGTGTAGGGGTATACATCAGCGTGCTTGTGCTGCAGGCGGTCAAGGTATCGCTCGTGATTTTCGCGTCGTTGCTGTTCCAGTATCCGGACGTACTCATGGGGTTCGCCCTGCTCTGGGCTGCACAGAAGCAGGTAGGCTTTCCGCGGACACTGGGCATATGCGACAACGATTTCAGACGTGATCGCAGACGGCATGACAGTCCCCTTCACGGCTCTGGGGTGGTGACGCCCCTGGACGTTTGACGCTGTCCTAGCTGCAGGATAGGCTACCCACGCCACACTGTCACGGCTCTTGGTCCGTGGGGCACCTGTGCTTGACATCCCCCAAGGAATCCGATACACCAGACACCCCAGTCGAACCAGCATCCGTCATACGTGTTATGGATCGTCAGGGAGCAGCCTGCGATGAAGTGTCCAGAAGAGGTACAACTGAGGCGCGAAGACGGTGAGGCGTTGCGCCAACGGCTCGCAGGCGATGCTCTGACTGCCGACGACCGGCGAGTATTGGACCAGGTGCTCCAGTGGTATTTTTGGCTGATCTTGGCCTTGCAGGAGGCCAAGATCAGTCTGAGTCGGTTCCGCACGCTGCTGTTTGGGAAGCCGTCCCAAGCGCCCAAAGCGCCCGCCTCCGAGACATTGCCGGTTGTGGAAGCGGGCGATGGCAGCGGGAGTGCAGAGCCCGCCGAGGGAACAGAAGCGACCAAGCCAGAGACAGCGTGTGCCGTGGCGAGGAGCCAAGAAGGCGCTGGCGCAGCGGCGTCGAGTCGTGGTGGCCATCGCCCTGGCCATGGGCGCCGTGGTGCCGATGCGTATGCACGCGCCGAGCGTGTGGAATGCCACCATGAGGCGCTCCGGGTCGGTGAGCGTTGCCCGGTGTGCGGCCAGGGTCGGCTGTATGCGTTACCGCCTGGCGTGGAGATCCGTATTGACGGGAATGCCTTACTCTCGGCCATCCGCTATGAGCTGGAGAAGCTGCGCTGTTCGGCGTGTGGCGAGGTGTTTACGGCCAAGGTTCCGGATACAGCCGGTGCGGAGCAGTACAGTCCGCGGGCACGGGCGGTGTTGGCGGTGAGTCGCTATTATTTGGGCTTGCCATTGTACCGTGTGGAGTCGTATCAAGCCATGCTGGGGGTGCCGGTACCGGATGCGACGCAGTGGGATCAAATTGAGGGGGTAGCGGACTGTGCCTACCCGGTCTTCGAGCATCTCCAGGTCTTGGCCGCGCAAGGTGAAGTCATCTATCAAGATGATACGTCAGTCCGGATTTTGTCGTTGCTCAAAGAAAATCGCCAAGCCGAGACGCAGGCCAATGGCCAATCCCTGCCGAGCGAACGCACGGGAATGTACACCACGGGCTTGGTGGTCCAGGTTGGTGAGCGGACAATTTGTCTCTATATGTCCGGTCGCTCTCATGCCGGGGAGAATCTGGAGGCGCTGCTGACCCACCGGGAGGCCGACCGGGGCAAGCCGATCGTGATGTCGGATGCGTTAGCGGCGAACACCGCCGATGAAGCGGCCCTGATCCGCTGTCACTGTCTGGCGCACGGCCGGCGCAAGTTCAGCGAGCTGGAGGAGGTATGGCCCGAGGAGTGCGCCGTCGTCATCGAGGCGCTCAAACAGGTCTTCGACCACGAGGAAGAAGCGCGGGTGCAGCAGATGAACGCCACCGAGCGCTTGGCCTACCACCAGGCGTATAGTGGGCCGATTATGGAGGCACTCAAGCAGTGGCTCGACACGCAGATTGATGAGCGCCTGGTGGAACCGAATAGCAGCCTTGGCAAAGCCATCGCGTATCTGCGGGGCCACTGGGAGACGCTCACCCGCTTTTTACAGCTGGAGCGGGCCCCCCTCGACACCAATATCGTGGAGCGGGCCTTGAAGCTCATCATCCGACAGCGTAAAAACAGTCTGTTTTATGCCACGGAGCATAGTGCCTACATCGCCAGTATGCTCACCAGTCTCATTGCCACCTGCCTCCACGCCGGGGTGAATGCGCTGGAGTATCTGGTCGCGTTGCAGGAGCACCGTGCGGCGGTCTTTGGCGACCCGGCCGCCTGGCTGCCGTGGAATTACCACGCCAACCTTGCCCCGCCTTAGGCCAGCTTTTTCCAATCGTCCGCCATGTGGGCCTGCTGCGGATTCCCATTCCAGAGCAGGATCAGCAACTCGCGTGCGGCGAGCCGCGTGCTGGTGTCTGCGCCCTCAGGCCACCAGGTGAAACGGCCCTGCGAGAGGCGCTTCGTACAGAGCCAGAAGCCCTGGCCGTCATAGCACAGGAGCTTGAGCGTGGTCCCGGCGCGATTGCGAAAGACGAAGACTGTGCCACTGAGCGGATGTTCCAGGAGCACCCGGCGACACACGGCCGCCAGGCCATCAATGCCTTTGCGGAAATCGACGGGCTCGGTCGCCAGCAAGATGCGCGTTTGCGGGCTGAGCTGGAGCATCACGCTGTCTCCAAAAAGGCCCGCACTACGCCCAGCAGCGGGAGCTGCGGCTCGGGAGCGTGCATCCGCAGCCGTGTACCATCGGGCCGTTGGAGTTCAATCTCGATGCCCGAGGTGGGGAGAGGCCAGATGGGTGCGGCGGGCACTTCCACAAAGCCCAGGACGGCGGTGGCCGCTGGAGTAGATCGCACAGCATGGTGGGCCGCGCAGCGCTTTTTCAACTCTCCCCCACTCACCCGTAGCCGCGTGGCTACACGTGTAATTGGGAACATCGTGGTGAGGGCGATGGCTTGCTCCCACAGGTGTTGGGGAATGGGTTCAGTGCGTGTGGTCCGTGTCTGACGCCATTCGTCAAAGTGGTTGGCGACGTGGGTGAGTTGGTGTTCGGCATGTGCAGGGGGGATGGTCTTCATTGGTGCCTCCAAGTCACAAAGGGTGTTTGGAGACACTGTAGGCTAAGGAAGCTTCACATGTCACGCAGGCTCACCGGAACTACACCGGCGAGTAGCGGTGGTTGTTCCTCCCGGGAGGGCTCCGCCGTACTGAGAGCCTTCAGCGAGGTCTCAATGGCAGCGTTGAGCGCCTCGATCTGTTTATCGAGAAAATCGATGTGGGCGAGCTGCATCGCCAGTAACTGCCGATGGTGGGCGTGGACAATGCCCGTCAGGGCTTGCTCGAGTATGGGAATCTTCGCTCGCATACGTCGTTTCGCCAGTGCAGCCATCGTGGCGGGATCGGCTCGTCCGGCAATGAGCGCCTCCAGCATGGCCCGTCCCGAGACGCCCATAATATCGGCAATCACGGAGGCCAGCTTGATATTGGCGCGTTCCAGCACGCCTTGGACCCGATTCACCTCACGGACCCGCTCTTGGATTAACTTCGTCCGGTAGCGGGTGAGATCACGCAAGTCGCGTTGCCCCTTAGGAGGGATGAAACTGGCTTGGAGCAGGCCAAAGCGCATCAGTTGGGCTAACCAGCGGGCATCGGCCTTGTCGGTTTTCCGCCCGGGGACATTCTTGACATGCGCCGCATTCACCAAAAACACGGTAAAGGTGTCTTCGAGCAGATTGTAGACGGGTTTCCAGTACTCGCCGGTGCTTTCCATGGCGACATGGGTGATGCTCGCCTCATGCAGCCAGTCGGCTAAAGCCAGCAGGGCGCGGGTCATCGTGCCAAACGGCTGGAGTTCTGTGATCCCCTCGGCCTTTTGACCCGTCGGATCAGGGACTATCCGACAGGCAGTAATTCTTTTCTTATGGACATCCAATCCTGCGCACCGTGTAAACACGACGTCCATGGCACACCTCCTCGCGCACGGAAGGCTGGCCGGATACCCCTCTGGAGCGATGCTCCATTACGTGCTCAACTTCCCCAGGGAAGTTCGCCACAATCCTTGGTGCCTGTCGGTATCCAGGTCAAACTGACGTGCGGGCTCGTGGCACCACTGTATTACCGACCGCGAGGCCAGCCCTGAGGGGCTGTATTCTACCTGCATGCATGCGCAGAGGATAGCTCAGCCCCATTTTCATGCCTCTTGGTGCCCTGCGGGGCATGCCCAACTGACATGTAATTGAGTAATTTTGGGGTGTCAATATAATCTCCTCTGCAAAGGAGGAGATTATGCCACAATCGTACCGCCCTGACATCCCGCCACGGCCGCGCCCATACCGCACGCAGATCTTAGATCATCTGGGGCTTGTGGCTTGCATGTTTGAAGAAGTCGGCATTGGCGACGTCCTCGACCAAGCCACCCACCAAAACCCAGAAATGCGCGACCTGACGGTGGGTGAAGCCGTCAAAGCCATGGTGCTCAATGGCCTGGGGTTTAGCAACCAAGCGCTCTACCTCGTGCCGCGTTTCTTTCAGAACAAGCCGACCTCCCGCCTGATTTCGCCCCGCGTTACCCCCAAGCAGCTCAACGACGACGCCCTTGGTCGCAAAGCTCGCCAACACATCCTGGGTCATCGTCGTTTTTGGTGAAGCGGTATCCCTGAAGCGTTGACAGCGCGGCCAACCCCCGCTACACTCGCGCTCACCTCCCCTCGCGTGTGCGAGGCTTCCGTGCCGGCTTGAGGACACACCCATGACGCGCCGCACCGTTAGCTTGCTCGTCCTCCTCGCACTGGGAACGGTCTGTGCCCTGCTGGCCGGGGCAGCCCAGCCGGCGGAGCGGGTCTCGCGGATCGGCTTTTTAGCGTTCGGGCCGCCGCCTGACCCGTACCGCCCGCCTTTCCCCTCACCGCGTTGCGAGCAGGGCTGCGCGAGCTCGGCTATATCGAAGGCCACACCGTCATCCTGGAAGAGCGTTGGGCAGCAGGCGATCTCGAACGCCTCCCCGCCTTGGCGGCGGAACTGGTCCAACTGCCGGTCGACGTCATCGTGGCCTCGGGGGCGTCCGCCGTCCGCGCCGCCAGGGGCGCCACGCGGGTGGTCCCCATCGTCATTGCGGGGGCGGCCGATCCCGTGGCCGAGGGGCTCGTCACCAGCCTGGCCCACCCCGGGGGGAATGTCACCGGCTTGGCGGTGCTTGCCAGCTTCGAGGTCGAGGGGAAACGCTTGGAGCTGCTCCACGCGGCCGTCCCCACGACCAAGCGCGTCGGCGTCGTCCTGGATTCGACCAGCCGCCTGGATCCCGCCCCGCTCCGGGAGGCGGCCCGGGCGCTGGGCCTCACCTTGCTGTTCTCCGCGGAGGCGGCCACCCCCGACGACTTCCAGAGCGCATTCGCCTTCATGATCAACAACGGCGCCGACGCGCTCTATGCCCCCGAGACGCCCGTGAACGCCCGGCACCGCGACCTCATCGTCGCGCTGGCGGCCCAGCATCGGCTGCTGGCGATATATGCCTCACGCGACTTTGTGGAGGCCGGGGGCTTGATGGCCTACGGGCCGAGCTTCGCGGCCCTGTTCCGACGGGCCGCCACCTACGTGGACAAAATCCTCCAGGGCGCCCAGCCGGCCGACCTACCCGTGGAGCAGCCCACGCACTTCGAGCTGGTCATCAACCTGAAGACCGCGCACGCCCTCGGCTTCGCGCTGCCCCCGACCCTGCTCTTCCAGGCGGACGAGGTGATGTGCTAGGAAAGTACCTGACCCCCATGCGACGCCCGACGATCGGCATCATCGTCTCCCTGGCTTTCAGCCTCCTCGCAGCCCCGTGTATCCCACGTTCAAGGGGTCTGAATGTCCCTGCCATTTTTGGGGCAGGTGCTGGGGTGGGACCGCCGCGCGCTGCGTCACCGCTTGCGCATCTCTCCATCACGGGACCAGGGCGCCTTGGGCCAACCAGGCCACTACCCCCGCCGCCGTTGGGGTGGCGCGCAGGCGTGTGGTGCCTGGGAGCTGCTGGGCATGCGGGCGCCGGTGCAGACGGACCGGTCTCTGGCGCACGCGGTAGATTAGGCAGCCCAGCACCGTGAGCCGCGCTCACGCCGCGCTCCGTTCGGGCTGCTCCAGCCACACGGGCGCGCGCGCGGCGGGCTTCGTGAGCCAACGCCCACCAGGGTCCACCGTGGTCTGGTGGTCTTGAGCGGCCGGGAGCCGCGCCGCCTCCGCCCCGCCCGCCGCGCTCACCGTGGTGGCCAGCCCCGGCCACCCGTTGTCCTCTTCCGCCGTGGCCAGCCCCTCCACCGCAACCACCAGGCGCGAGCCTGACGCGCGCGGCGCTGGGGCCAGCGGCGCTGGCCGGCCCCGCATCCACGGCGATCGCCGCGGCGGCGTCCGGCCGGCAGGCGCCCCCCCGGGCTTGCACCTGCCGCCCGTGGGCGGCCCCGGCCTCGGCTGCGTGCCCTGGCGCCGCGCCATCGGTCGGGGTGGGCTGCGGCGCCCGTGGACGCGAAGGCCCCACCACCACGCGGAGCGTCGCCGGGGCGACCCGCCCATCGCGGTCTGCGCCCGCCACCGGTCGGCGGACACGGGGGCCATGCCAGCGCCGGGGCGCCTCGTCCCGGGTCCGCCCGGGTGGCTCCACCCACCGGGGCACGGTGGAGGGCGCGCGCCCCCAGGCTGCGAGTGCCTGCCGGACCGCACAGGGGCGCGGGACGAGCGGGACGAGACGGCTCTGGGGCGCGATCCATACACCCAGGGTACGGCGCCGAGAGGCCTGACGCTCTGCACCGAGGCCACGCCCCCCGCCCAACCCACGGCCAGCCACGCCGCAATGGCTCCGGGGGGGGCCACACGATCACGGCCGTGGCCATCTCGCAGGCCCACGCGCTGGGGTCTCCCCCCTCCCCGCTCACGCCTAGGCTCAGCAGGACCTGTGGGCGATCGTCACGACCGTCGTGGCGATGCCCCTAGGCAGGTCGAGGCGCTCCTGGGGACTGCGCTGGGTCCGCAGCGGCCCCAGCGCGTGCCAGCGGGGTGGTGTCCTGCGGCTGCCAGGGCGTCGGGAGCGCCTCGACCTCCAGGGCTGTGCGGGCCACCGCACGACATACCGGGGTGCGCGGGGCCGCCACCCGCGCATCGCGGCTGGGCCCCACGCGGTCATCATGGCGGGAGGCACGTGTGCGGCCCGGCGGCACCAGCGCCACCCTCCCACGCGCGTCGCGCCACCTCCCGACCGTCGAGAGGGCATGATGCCCCGCCAGCCTCGCGAGCCCCAGGGCGTCGACCCCGCGACCACACGCGAGGCCATGCGCCGGATGCGGGGGGATGCGAGGGGCGATGACCGTGGCACCCTCCAGGCGCCGTCACACCCCGAGGACCAAGGGCACAGGCGCGAGAGGAGGCAGGTGTTGTCCTGACACGGCCAGGATGCCCCTCTGGTCGTCGCTGCTTCCCGACAGCCTCAGCGCGGCGTGCAGTCTCAGCTCATCGCTGGTCTCGCCTCCCGAGCCACAATCGTGGGGTCCCATCTCACCCCTTGAACGTGGGGTGTATGGCCCAGGCCCAGCAGATCGTGTTCCTCGTGCGGCACGGGGAACAGGCCAGCGGCTCCGATGACCCACCGGTGACGGAGACGGGGCAGCGCCGTGCCAAGGCCCTCGCCGCCCTTCTCAAGGATGCGGGTCTCACCGCCATATACATTAGCGAGTCCCAGCGGACCATGCAGACTGCCGAGCGCCGTGGCGCAGGCCCTGCAGATCGAGCCCACGCGCGTGCCTGCGCGAGACATCGAGGGCCTCCTCGATCGCCTCCGCACCCAGTGTGCGCAGGGGCGCGTCTTGATCGTCAGCCATGGGCTGACGATCCCCCACCTGCTCAAGGCCTTCGGGCATCCGGAGGAGGTCCTGCCGAATCCAGAGGTGTACGACCGCCTCTATATGATTGTGCCCAAGCCCACAGGGCCGCCGCTCGTGGTCGTCCTCCGGTACTCCGGGGGGTAGACGGGAGAGGCCTTTGATAAGGGGAAGGGAGAGATCGTCATGGGTGGTGAGCCACCCTTCGTCCCTACGCGGCCTGCAGGACCCGCTGCCGCAAGAGCGCGAAGCCGGCCCGCCCATAGCCCTGGCGCTTGAGCAGCTTCAGGCGACGGATCTGGCCTTCGGTCACGCCGTTGCTCCATTTGAAGCTGAGCCCGGCTGTGATGGCGGGCAAGTCC
>Ga0081455_10008198_pt1 | contig 10893 bp, 7 predicted proteins | sample TabmetS3T2R1_FD_70207 | JGI IMG/M metagenome (GOLD analysis project Ga0081455, IMG submission 70207) | Tabebuia heterophylla rhizosphere microbial communities from the University of Puerto Rico - S3T2R1 | ecosystem: Host-associated > Plants > Roots > Rhizosphere ... | reverse complement strand
TTTCTTCCTATTTCTGTCCACCGCGGCGCCACTGCGGACGAGTTTGTTGGTTGAGGATCAGGCGCCTGGTCCTCGGCTCTTGAGCCAGTCTCCAATCCGTGCCCCGCGCCGGCTGGCAACGGTCACAGTGTGGTGTTCGGCTCCCGACTTCCCATTCTCCCGGAGAGCGCAGCCCAGCTTTCCGGGCTCGCTAGGAAACGGTCAGGACAGTCGGGATTTCTGTGACCTTGCCGCCGGCCGGGCGCCGCGCCGCTCGTAGGAGCGGCTGTCGCGCAGCAGCTGGAAGGCGATGGTCAAAAGTCTGCGCGCCGTTGCCACCTTGGCGCGGTTCGCGCCCTTGGTCGCCTTCAGGCGCTCATAATATGTCTTCAGGTCAGGATCGGTAGACACCGCCGGCGCCACCGCCTCGACAAAGGCCCAGCGTAGCCACTTGTTGCCTTGCTTGATGATCCGGCCATGATAGGTCTTGCCGCCCGACGAGTAGGTCGATGGCACCAGCCCGGCATAGGCCGCGAGCTTGGCGGCCGTGCGGAAGCGGCCGATATCGTCGATCTCGGCATCGATCAGGCGGGCGAAGAACTCGCCAATGCCGGGCAGCGTCTTCAGCCGCTTCACATTAGCGTTGCCTTTGCTCTGCGTCTTGATCGTCGCATCGGCCTCGTCGATCCGCAGGTTGAGATCGGCGATCAGCGCCAGGCCGCGATCGATCTGGACCCGGTCCAGTGCGCTTACCGCCAGCGCCGCCAGCTGCTCACGTCCGGCCCGTCCGAACAGGTCGGTCAGCGGCTTCAGCTTCGCCCGTTCTTCCGGATAACTGTCGAACAGCGTCACGATCCGGTTCTTCACCATCGTCCGCAGCCGCACGTAAAACATCCGCTCGCGCAACGCCGCTCGGGCCTCGCGCGCCCGCAGGCTCGGCGCATGCGCCGTCGGGATCAGGTCCGCCCGCAGCAGGTGCGACAGGATCGTCGCGTCGATCTTGTCCGTCTTGATCTTGGCGTCGGCGATCGCCTTCACCTTCAGCGGATGCGCCAGAACCACGTCATCGCAGATCTCGTCCAGCCAATCGAACATCACGGTCCAGTTGCGTGTCGCCTCCATCACCGCGTGCGCGTTCTGGGAAAACGGCGACAGAAACCGCGTCAGCGCCTCACGGTCGTTGCGAACGCGCCCGCTGCGCAACGTGCGACCGCTCGTGTCCTGCACGACAAGGTGGCGCCAGCCTCGGGACAGGGTCTGGATCGCGAAATGCCAGTCCTGGTACGAGAGACCCTTCGAAATGTCCCGGATGACGTACGGCACGGCCAGGTGGGCCTCGCGCGGGGACATGCACAAGGAGTCGTAGCAATTGCGCACGTACAGCAGGTGCGGGCTGAAAAGCGGTGACGAGGAGTCGACGTTCCGACGGACGGCCTTGTGTCCGTCGAAGACGACGTTGAGCTCCGGGTGCGCGATCGCCCGCTCCCCGCGCTCGGCGACCGCGTCCAGGGCCGCGATTCCTTCGGCCAGCCAATTCTCGCTGAAGAGGTCGTCGGCGTCGAGAAAGGCGATGTAGCGCCCCTTCGTCTGTGGGACGATCACGTTGCGGGCCCGGCCGAGGTCGCCCTCGTGCACCTCCCAGCGCTCCCAGTGGTCGAACCGCGGCTGGTGAAAGTAGTCGCTGGTCGCGGGGGTCGCCTTGTCGAGCGCCACGATGGTCTCGACCGTGTAGCGTCGTGCCCGGGCCTCGGCCACCGCGAGGTCGGCAGACCGCATGGTCGGACCGCACACCACCGTCTCGTCGTGCGCGGTCACGACCAGGGTGAGGTCGATGTCGCTCATGCAGTCTCCTCGCCCTCGACGAGCAGCAGGGCCGTCACCTGCTCGGCGAACGCGGCCTCGGAACGCTCACGCAGCAGGCGCTCCCGCAACGCAAGGGCGCGCTGTCGCGCACGGGCTGTGTCCGCGAGCACCTCACGGATGGCCTTGACGTACGCTTCGGCGTCGCCGACCTCGGCCACGGGCCAGGCATCTGCCTCACGCAGGACCTCTCCGGTCCCACCGACCAGGCTCCCGACGATCGGAACGCCGGTCATCGCCGCTTCGAGCAGGATGCTCGGCACGCCGTCCCAGGCTGACGTGTAGAGCCACACATCGACCTCGCCGAGATCGAGGTCGGTAAAGGCGGCGTAATTGCCTTCCACCTTCACGTTGTCGGGAAGATGCTCGAGCTTCGTAGGCTGTAGGACCGGCTCCCCCCACATCCGGAACTCGACGTCCGGCATGAGCGCGGCGATCTGAACGACGAGGTCGGTCTTCTTCTGTCGGTCCCAGCGCCCGGCCCAGAAGACCGTCGGCCGATCCGAGGGGCGTGACGGGGCGTCCGGGGAGACTGGGAGGGTCGGGTCGACCGGGGCACGGAACACGCGGACCTTCTCCAACGATCTGGCGTCCAGCTGGTAAATGTCATCGAACCACCCGGCGAGGTACTCGCTGTCGGTTATGACCTTGGCGACCTGGTCGAACACTCGGTAGAACTGTCGGCTCGGCCAGCCGTACCAGTTCCCGATCTCGCCCTGTTCGTTGCAGAAGAACACCGGGAACACGCGCTCAGTCGCCGCGAGGGCACTGCCATACGCACGCATCGCGCGGTGGAGCATGCCGGAGTTCACGTTGACGATCGAGTCCGCCTGGAAGGACCGCAGCAGCATCACCAGGGTGTGCACCTGCCGCTTCGCGTCCATGTCGGCGGTGTGTGCGGCGAAGTCGACCTCGCGGACTCCATCGGGAAAGCGGCCGGCCGGCGCGGTCCCGCCCTCCTCGGTGTAGATCACGACGATGTCCTCGGGAGCGACGCGACCCGCGAGGGCGTGCGCGATATGCCCCTCCATGCGCCGGCCACCGCCCCAGCGAGGGCGTCGGGTCACCAGTAGCACTCGAGCGCGACGGAACCCGGCCTCCATCTGGGAGGCGTGCAGCGCCGCCATCTGCTCCACCGCCGTCTCACCATCCAACGGAAGCAGGACAGGCCGGGAGGACTCCGGCCATGCGGCCGCGACGAGAGGATCGATCTCGGCGGCCCGGGCGAACATCTCGCCCAGCTTTCCGCTTCGAAGTCGCTGCTGCAGATCCGTCCGCGTCTCGACCAGCTCATCGACCAGCTCGTTCGGTGAGCGATCCAGGACGCGCGCCATCCTCTCGATCTCCGGGGCCGGGTCGGCGATCTCCCCGGCATCTTTGCCGTGCTTCAGCCACGCGAGGTACGGATGCTCGCGGCTCTCCCACTTCTCCGGGTAGCGCTCGAGATACGCGCTCATTGAGAAGTTGATGTCAGGGTTGTTGACGGCCTCCGCTCCGTTGCGGAGGAAGACGCTGATCGGGTCGTAGGACGTGATCTCGTTCTTCGCCAGTGCCTGGAGCGCAAAGTTCAGGTGGTCGAAGTTGTCGCGAAGAAGGTCGTAGTCCGGGTCGACACCGACCCGCTTCTGACGTCGCCTGAGCTCTGCGACCAGCTCATCCATCTCAGGACCGAGGTTCGTCCGCTCCACGACGACGTCCGGGGGCGGCGTGCCACGCGGGCGCGAGGGCTTCCCGATCACTCGCTTCCGGAGGCGAAGCAACCGGGAGTAGACCGGGTTCTGGCGGTTCACTCGGCTCACCCCGGACCGGCCGTGTCCAGTAGATGTGGGAGACGCGGCGCGAAGCCCGCCCCGCCGCTGATCAGGACCTTTCACACCAAGCCTTCCATGTTCGTGCGCGTTCGGACGCTCACCCTAACGGTGAAGACTCGGCAGCGGTCCGGGGCGCACCCTCCCGGGTCCCCTCCCACTCCTGCAGCCACGCGTAGTCCTGGAACGGCGTGGGACGCGTTAGGGACTGGTTGGCGCTCGCGAGCCGGTACTGCGACCCGGAGCGGCTCCGCTTGAAATGAATCGTGTCCGGTACGACTCGGTGCACGTAGCCGGCCCGGACCGTGTCGAGGTTCCACAACCAATCCTCGAAGGCGTAACCCTGCTCGAGGGCGCGCGCCTGAAACGGATGGTCGAGAAAGGCCTCGCGTGGCGCCAGGCAGAGCGAGTCCCAGGCGTTCGTCACACGCAGCGTCGCGGGGTCGAACTGTGGGTCGGTTTGGTCGGGCGGAAGGCTCAAGGAGCGGCGTTCGTCGAAGACCCAGTCGGCGTATGGGTGAGCGATCGTCCGGGGTTCGGCTGCGCACAGCGCGTGGGCTGCGACCAGCCAGTTCTCCGTCCACAGATCGTCGCCGTCCAGGAATGCGACGAAGCGACCGCGCGACTCACCGACCGCGTGGTTGCGGACCAGCGCCTGGTCACCGTAGGCGACCTCGAGGACGCGCGCCCCCTGCGTGTCGACCTCCGCGAGCATCTCCCGGGTCGTCTCGTCCGGCTTGTCGAGCACCACCAGCATCTCGATGTCGAGAGCCGCTTCAGCGGCTACACGGACGGCGGCGAGCATGCTGCGAAACGAGACGCCGATCATGGTCTGCTCCACATGCGCAATCAGGACGGCTGTGATGTCCGGCCGTCGTGCGGCCTCAACCATGCTGACGCCTCCTGGGCAGGTCGAAGGCCCGCTCGACGGCCTGTTCCCCCAGCGGCACCAGCCGCTCGGCCAGGGCCGTCGGCAGCACGTATCGGTCCGTCAGCTCGTTGGCGAGTGTCTCGTTGGCGACCAGTGCCCAGTCGAGATATGCGAAGCACTGCTGGAACTCCCGGGATGCCGGCCCTGGCCCGGTCTGCCCCGGGTCAGCCTCCGCCGAGGGCACGTACGCTCCGAGCGAGGCCCGCGCCGACAGCTGGCGGCCGTATGTGGCGAGCAGTCCCCAGCCAAGCTCGCTGCCCACGACGATGATGCGCTCGGCGCTGAGCCCGCGCACCAGATCGAGGAGCAGATCGAGACGGAAGTCCTCCTCCATGCCGTTCAGGAACGGCAGCAGGTCGAGGTATGCCTTCTCGGGCGCCCCACTTTCGTCCGCGGTTCCGTCGGTGTCCGTGGCGACCACGAGCAGCGAGTCGGACCCCGTGTGGGCCAGCAGCGGCTCCAGCGTTGCCGCGACCCCCGCTGCGGTGCCGCCGGGCACCAGGACCACGGTCTCGACGTGCACGCGGCCGACGGTACGGCGCAGCTCCTCGGCCTGCCGGTCCAGGAAGAGTCGTCGCCCGCGGTACGGCGGGGCGCCCACGACCGGGTAGTCCCGATGCGGCTGGAGGACCAGCGGCTCGATCTCGGCCGCCTTCGCTACTAGCTCGGTCATACGCGCCGAGCCGAGTACGTCGTACTTGGCCCGCGCCGCCCGGGCACCCTCCTCCGCCCAGCTGGTCCGGCTCAGGTCGTACTCGTCGGCGCGGTAGAGCATCTCGCGCAGTAGCAGAGGGGCCTGGAGCTCACTGGCCTGCGGATCCGAGCCGCCGGGGTGGTGGCGACCGTTCGGGCTCGCCAGCCGGTCCGCGTGGTAGCAGCCCTTCTTCAGGTAATGCACGAAGCTCCAGGTCTGCGACTTCGCGATGGTCCAGGGGTATCGCTCCTCGTAGAAGCCCTGGTGGAAGAGGGGTGTGGGCACGATCCGCTCATTCCATCCCACTGCCAGCCAGTGGAGGAAGGAGGCCTTCTCTTCCGCGATCTTGAGACCGGCCCGGTCCAGCTGCTCGAGATACCAGTCCGGGTTGAAGAGGGCGCACAGCCGCCTGCCCTCGTGAATGCCGTGGGCGAGGTAGTGGGATACCGCGCGGTCGACGTCGAACTCGCCGGCCACCTGCTCCAGCTCATGAGCGCTGAACTGGGCGCTGTAGAGGCGCGGGTGGGCGCAGAAGCGCAGCCGCTTCCAGACCACGTCGGTCTTGGCCAGATGCTCCTTCTCCGGCGGGAGGAGCCCGATGATGTCCCGCATCGGCGTCTCGGAGACCCGGGCACGTTCGCGGATCGCCTCGCCGATATAGACCGCGCCGAGGCTCGGGGCGTGCCCCGCTGCCCGTCCATGCTCGGCGAAGTGCTTGCGGGGCGCCTGGGCCGCCTTCGCCGGGTCGGGAAGCTGAGCCAGGTAGAAGCTCGCGTCGAAGAGAGGATCCGGAACCGACTCGTTGACCTCAGCCGGCAGACCCGCGAACGGGAAGGGCAGCAGCGGCTCCGTCGGAGCTCGGCGATTCGCACCGGGATGGATCCGAAGAAAACGCCGAACGACCTGGCGTACGCTCGGATCCTTCCAGCGCCTCGCCCCGATCGCGCGGTCCACTCGCTCGCTTAGCTGAGCGTTTCCCGCGACACCCTTTACCCCGCCGAACACAGTGCGTAGCCGCGCTCGCATCATGGGAGAGCGGCCCGAGTCAGCGCGCCTGGATCTCCGTTGCATCCGACACGGCTGCACTGTAGCCCGCGCTCCGCGGGCCAGATGCTGGTCAGACCTGCAACTTGGCCCATCGCGCTCAGCTGCCGTCGTACGGGCTCAGCCCGCATTCTCCGTCCACTGCTTCGCCTCGGCTCGTCGGAGGACTCGTCCAGCTCGTGTCCCGAGCGGCCGCCTCCGCGGGCGTCACCGGATCGTATGCGAGGACGACCATGTTCCCGTCCTCGCTCACGAAGGTCGGCGACCACAGGCGCCGCAGTCCATTCAACCTCTGCTGGGGGTTGGGAATCGCCGCGAAGAACCGGGGTTTGTGCACGAGGACGAGGGAGCTTCGGAGACTCGGGTCGGGAGTGACGAGCAAGCGTGGAGGCCCGAGCCGCTGCACTTCACCATCCCACACGCGGCCGCCGAACGTCCTACTCGTGTAGGCCGGAACGAGCTTGTGAGTAAACCGGTCCGTCCGCAGGACGTCGTAACGCTGGGCCTCGTCGCTCCCGAGCCAGGCGCGAAGCTCGTCCCACCGCTCGGCGGGATCGTTTCTCCAGACGTCCTTGGCCGCGCAGCGAGAGAACTCCACCGTCCCGGGCACGAGCGCCAACCCGGCAACAGCGGCAGTCACGGTGGCGGTGACCAGCCCTCCCCGGCGGATCGAGACGTACTCCTGGAGGAGCAGGGCCAAGCCTCCGAACGCTCCCATGACGAGGGGAGGGAAGATCGGGTACCAGTAGCGGATGTTCGTCACGTTGACGATCAGCTCGCCCGACGGAACGCGCCAGAGGCCAAACACGGCCATGACCGCCCAGAAGCTGAAGCACCATGCGGCCAGGAGCCACAGGCGCCGGTCCCGGAACCGCACGAGCGCGACGACGAAGACGGCCAGGAGCAGGATGAAGATCCAGCCGGTGTTCCAGGTGAGCAGCAGCCGCGGGAAGACGAGGATCGTGTCCAGGGGGTCGTTGAGCTGCTCCTGTATGCGTTCCATCAGGCTCCGGCGCGCCGGCCGGATCGCAGCCTCGCGTCGGTCGAGCAGCGTCCTGGCGTGCTCCAGCGGATCCCCATAGCGGAGCACGCCGTACAGGAGCTCGAGGGAGGCCGTCGCGACCGCCGCGCCGGCGAGCAGTGCGATTCGGCGCCAGGGATACCGAAGCAGCCAGACCGCCGCGATAACTGCAGGAAGGAGGACCGGGCTCAACTCGCGGATCAGGTAGGTCCAGCCGAAAAGAACGCCGGCGCACAGCACGGCCACCGTCGGCGCCCAACCTTCGTCCTCTCCCCCCGGCCGCCTGCGACCGAGCACGAGGCAGAGGAAGCCGGCAGCGAACGTGGCCGTGGCCGCCGTGTCGGGGAAGATGTAGCCGGAGTTGAGCAGGTAGCTCGCGTTCAGGACCGTCACGAGCGCCGCGGCGGCTGCCGCGATCCGGTTGCGAAAGAGAACCAGCATCGTCGCGTACACCGAGCCGGCGAGGAGCAAGCTCATGGCCAGCGGAACTCCATACAGCGCCGCCTGGGACGGGCCGAAGAGGAGGACGGCCACCCGCACGGGCGCGATGAGCCCGATGCGCAGCGTCCAGTAGTCGACGGGGACGTTCGGGAAGTCGACGGCCGTCTGGAAGTACTTCGCGGGGTCGTGGGGATGGGGGCCCTGAAGGAGCGCGAGCTGGCCGATCGCACACCCGACGAGGACGAGCCCGCCTACCAGCCAGTCGAGCTGCGTTTCGCGTGCCGGCCGCTCGGCATCTGAAGCCGGTTCCACGCTCGGGTCGGTCGCCGGTCGGCGGGAGTCTGGGCGGGTCAAGCCGCGCATCAGCTCGAGGCTGTCAGCATTCGAGCGCTGCTAGCCCCGAATCCTGCCGCCCCTGAGGGCCGATCGCGGCCGGCACGCGCTCTTCACTAGGCTCTCGCGGTCAGCGAGCCGGCGAGGTCCCGCGGCGCTTGGCGGCTCGGCTCTCACGCCACCAGGTGCGAAGCATGACGCGGCCGTACCGAAGCCCGTAGAGAACGTTGTGGCCCTTCTTGCTCTTCCCTGCGAGGCGGCGGCGCATGACCACGGGGCGCTCGGCGGTCCGGTAACCGTGGTAGATCGCACCGATCAAGAGCTCCGTCGCCTGGTACTGCGGTTCCTCCTGGCGCACGGCGGCCGTTACCTCCGCGCGCATCGCGCGCACGCCGCTCGACGTGTCGGTGATGGGAACGCGGGTCAGCAACCGCAGGACCTTGGCGAAGACGTGTACTCCCGCCCGGCGGACAGAATCCGTTGTCTCCGCGCGGCCGAGCTTGCGCGAGCCCAGCACGAGGTCGGCCTCGTCGTTGACGACCGGTTCGAGCAGGGCCACGAGGTCGGCCGGGTCCCACTGGCCGTCGGCATCGAGCGTGACGATGAACCGCGCCCCATACTCCCGGGCCAGCCGGTAGCCGGAACGGAGGGCGCTCCCCTGCCCGGAGTTGCGACGGAGCCTCGCCACGTAGACCCCGTGGGCGAGCGCAGCCTCACTCGTGCCGTCGGCGCTCCCGTCGTCGACGACGAGCGTATCGACGTCGAGGCCGTGTGCTTCGCGAGGTACCTCGGAGAGCACCGCGCCGATGCAGGTTTCCTCGTTGTACGCAGGGATGATGACCACGACGGGCGAGAAGGTGACGTCCGGGTAGCGGGCGGCAAAGGCTCTCGCCGCCTCGGCCTCGTCATCCAGCGGATGCTGCAGCGATGCGACGACTCTTCCGTTGCCCCCGACGAGGGGAGCGGCTTCGGCCGAGACGGGTACCCGAGTTGCACCGGTGCCTTCCGACTGCATCAGCCCTGCCGGTTCGTCCGCGGCTCGGTTCCTGGTCACACGGGCGAGTGTAGCGCCCCGAGATGAAAGCCCCCAAGGGGCACCGCGGCGGGCTAAGACCCTCGGGGACGGCCTCCCCCGCGGTCCAGGGCACGGACGACGGTCTGGCGCCAGCGCTGAGGCACCTTACGCCGGTAGCGCCTGGGAACCGCGTGCACGAACATCCGCAGCGTCCCGCCCAGGACACGGCCGTTACGAGCCGCACGCCGGGACGCTGCGGTAATCGACGACTGCGCGATCGCCTCGGCTTCCTCGTAGAGGTCCACATAAGCGACGCGCGCGGCTTCGAGGCCCTCGATCACGGACTCACGATCGCCCTCTACTTCGTCGGCGAGTCGGCTGACCAGCTCCCACACGTGGTCGGACTGCTCGCGCAGAGCGACCGGGATCCTGAAGTCGGCCCAGTCCGCGCCGGACCGGTTCAACTTCCGGTCGACGAACTCGTGAATGCGGCGCATCGCTGCGGGGGAGGCATCACGAATCACCTCGAGGTCGAGCACGTCCCCGACCCTCCCGACCGTGCGGGTCCAGTCTTCCAGCAGATCGTCGTACCGGACGAATACGCGAGGCGCCTCTCGGGTCGCCCGCTCGGTGAACAGTGTGTGGTTGACCCAGCCGGCCGCTCGGGCCACGTCGCCCTGCCAGCTGCCGTACCAGCGCCGCTTGCTGTCGAGCACCGCAGCCGGATGGCGGAGCAGGGTGACGAAGCGCGGCGATGCGCCGGCCTCCTCCGCGCACCGCCGCCACAAGGGCAGAAACCACGCGAGGCGGGGGTCCTTGAGGACGATGTGATCGGCTCTTCGGAACTGCTCGCCGAGCCACGCCCGGACCTGCCGCTCGACCGCCTCGTCGAGGCACACGTCCGCCATCCGTGCCCAGGCTGCGGGGCGCGCGTCCGAGACCTGCACCTGGGCGCTTCTCAGCAAGCCCGTATGGAAGTCGACGACCCATTTCGACTCCGCGAAACCGCGCGGGTTCGTGTCGTCGGCCGGCACCTCCGGCTGCGGGACATGGAAGCCCAGTCGCTGCAGGATCCCGGTGAACAGGCTGGTCCCGCTGCGGCCGGAGCCGGCCACCAGCACCAGCGACCGCCGGGTCGACGGACCGGGGGTGCCCGGCGTGGGCGGCGCGGTCTCCTGTCCTTCCGGTGAGCGACTCGTCGACGTCATGTCCAGTGAGAAGCCACCTGCAACACCTCGTGAGTGGCGGCGCCGGGCGGCCAGGCCCGCAACAGCTTACCGGGAGGCCACGGCGGCCGGGTTGCCTCGCCGCGGGGCACTTCCGGCCAGTGCATACACTGACTCGGATGAAAGCGCGGAGCGGCTCGTGACCGACGGCCTCGAGACGGCGCAACCGCCGCCGCCCGCCACGCTCGGGGGAGATGCCGACGAGGTAGCCCCTCCGTATGCCACCCACGTCGCCCAGCGCACGATCGTCCTGCCGGAGCTGCGAGTGCTCTTCTTGCCCATCCCGAAGACCGGGTGCACGACGGTCCTCTGGCTGCTGGCCGACCTGGCCGGAATCCCAGCCGAGACGTTTGCACGGTCGGCGCTTCCCGAGGTCTCGCCGGCGCTCACGGTTCACGACACCAGCCGCTGGGAGCCGAGGAATCTTCTCGCCGCATACGAGGGCGAGGAACGTGAGCGCGTGCTCGACGAGGATGGCTGGCTCCGCTTCTCGATCGTCCGGCACCCGGGCGACCGCCTCTGGTCGGCGTGGCAGTCGAAG
>Ga0081455_10008197_pt1 | contig 10893 bp, 5 predicted proteins | sample TabmetS3T2R1_FD_70207 | JGI IMG/M metagenome (GOLD analysis project Ga0081455, IMG submission 70207) | Tabebuia heterophylla rhizosphere microbial communities from the University of Puerto Rico - S3T2R1 | ecosystem: Host-associated > Plants > Roots > Rhizosphere ... | reverse complement strand
TGTGACAAGGGGGTGAGGTAAGGAGTAGTAGTTGAGTGGCTCGGTCATCGATAAACCTCTCCTTATTCATTCTATAGGGCGGGGCTGCGGACCAACAATCCAGCAAAAGGGCTGAAAAGCTCCTTTATCAAACCTTCCCCTTTTCATAATAATAAGGTAAGCATCAAAGCCCAGAAAACCCAACCTATACAAAGAGCTCTTTTCAGCCCCTACTCCTAACAAGTGAAAGTTGCTGTCCGAAAAAGCGATGGAAGAAGCTAGGATAGAGAAGCTTACCTTCTTGTTTACTTGAATCCCACTTGGCTTGGTGAAAGAATCTCATTCCTGGCTTGAGGATTCATCTAAACTAAAAAAGCTCAAGATCAACAGACTCTCCTTGCTGGAGGGTCCCACCCCCCTTCTCATTCAAAGCCGGGCCATACGCTCCTATCTCATTCAGGGGTGAACATATTAGTAAAAGGCTTGACCTTTGGGTTCTGTCGCTTGAAGAATGAAAAGAAAAAAGGCTCGGTCGTAGTCGTTGGAACGAACTCGGTAACAATGACCAGTCATTAGTTAAGCTGGCTTGGCTTACGCTTCCTTCCCTCGAGGACAAAGACCCCCTCCCTGACAGTAGGGGTAGCGCCATAGACCGTCTCTTTGGCTTAGAGTCGCTTCAACGGCTGAGCTGCTTAGGCTTGGTGTACCAGGAAAATGCATATTCTAAATAGTGAAAGTGGCATCTTTCTTTCAGACTGCTTTACTTAGGATGGAGTCCTTGCTTAGCCGAGCTGGAAGCTATACTCTAGGCGGGCTGAGAATCCTCTTCTTTTTCTTCCGGGAATGAGCAAGACTTTGTGTTGTAAGGCCTTGCCTTTCTCGAAAGCTAAACCTAAAAGCGAATAAGTGCATATTCCTTTTTTTTTTTTCTGGAATAGGTGAATCCATGCTTATTTCCTTCCCGAGTTGAGAACAGAGGACAATCCCACCCTAGCTATTGGACTTTGATCCTTTTCGACTTTGACCGAAAGAGCTATTCTTATTCTTTTCCCGAGACTGGGAAGCGTAAGGCCGGAAAGAAAGTCTTGTACGAGGTTCAGTTCAGGCATAGCTACTGGAAAAGAAGTCATGCCTCATTCTTATTGATGTAGATGGGCAATCACCAATGGCTGAAATGAGAAAGGGCTTCGCTATGAATCCGTAACGACGTACCGACTGGCTCTCCGATAGACTCGTAGATAGAATGGCCTTTAATCGACCCCTTTCTACTCACCCAGGAACCGAGGGGACAAAGAAAGATAGAAGAAGGAATAATTCCTTTTTTCGCCCGAGGGTTCCTTTAGAGAAGAACCACGCTAAATAGATAGAATCCATTTCCGCCAATTTCAGCAATTATAAAAAGTAGCGAATGGAAAAAACTTAGTAGCGGGTCTCTCAGGTTAGAAAAAGGAAGAACCGAAAGAAGATCTCTAGTTGAGCCTTTACGCCTTTACTCCCAAGACCGGATTCATTCACCTTCTCCTTCCCTTGCTTCTTCTCGCTACGTGGGGAAGATAATTTCTCCATTCCGCCCTGACTTCAATTACAAACTATTACTTCTCGGCCTAACTCGGACTAATAGACTCCCCAGCCTAGCTAGGCTAGACTGAAAGCAATCAAGCCAAAGCAACATTCCTTCAACTACCGCTCCTGCCCCTAGGAAAGAAAATCCAATTACCAGTCGCAGTTCCAGGTCCTATAACTATCCCCTTCCTTCTTTATCTTTATAGGACTTGTTAGTAGCTTGAAGTCTGTCTCCTTTCACAAAATCCCTAGACCCTCTCCCTAAGAGCTAAGAGCAGAGCCACTTGATCAGAGAGAGAGAGAGATAGACGATGTTTACACTGGTACCCCTTTCATCAATGCATTAATTTGACGTTGGGGCTAAACCTCTTCTTGTTTGGCCCATGAGGATACTTTCACTCTACTTGCTCTTGTTGCCTGCTCCTCCGTCTTCCGCTTGTCACGAAAGATTATGCCTTGAAGAATGAACGACTGAGAGATCAAACTCCAATGCTAGGAAACTTCCGATCAAGCGCTTCCGAGACTAAAGTCCCCTTACCAAGAGCACAGTGATGAGCAGGTACAGGATCCAGCAAGACGGGAGGAAGGAAGATTCGAATGATAGAACGGCCGACAGCTACTTGGGTTAGGCGGCTCAGTGAGACAGGGAAGGGCGAACGAAATGGTGGCTCAGGGAGCCAAATACATGAATAAAGGTATACTGTAGAGCTATCACTGCTTGACTGCTTCACTGCTATAGTGAAGCTCTTACTGCCTCTCGTGAGAGAGATCCTTGAGTGGAACCGAGACCTTTGGGAGAGTAAGGATGGAACTTGATACAGTGTGAATGGAATGAAGGTACTCGCTGAACCCATACCATAGATTCTTCGAAAGCGGATTTGTCCGTCAAGGGCTTCGGCATCTGATGATGGGGAGTGAGAGAATGAAGGCGTAAACAGACTGGTGAAAGCAGGATCTATTTGTCAAACCTATAAAGCACGGAACTTTTAGACGCTTGGGGGCCTATCACCGGAGAGTCACTGCGCTTTCCCGTTGGAGGTAGGAGATAGAATCAATCCATCTTTCGGGATCCATTCAGTCAATCAAAGACGATAAGCGGGACTTTCTTCACATAGGAAGAGAACAGACCCAGCATCGATGGACGGGAAAGGACCTGTGACGAGAAAATTTCGTAAAAGAAGAAGAGGGTGGGCTCAAGGAGCTAAACCATAAGGTTGAACTCAAAAACTAGCTCAATGGTCGATGAAAAGCCTTTGAAGCAGGGTTCAGTGGCTTTCAGCTCCTTTAACCACTTCTTTGTTTTAGAGCCTTTACTAGGCAATGAAGCGAAAGAAAAGCATTTGAAGAGAAAAAGAAGGAGCGGACTTGGGAATGAAAGAAGGGGAGGACAATGGAGGAAGAGTTGTAGTGGCATCGGGTGACGTCGCAGAGTCTGCATGGTTATGGCTTTGATCTACACTTGTCGTAATTTTAGGTGTCTCAGTGGGTTTGCTAGTAGCCAGTTTCATAGGGGCTGCATGTGCATGGCTTGGGGGGTTACATAGGAACCCAAGACCGAGGACAACAAGTGAGCGAATGATTCCCTAGGCGCTCTCGTTTTGGAAGCCTCCACCAAAGAAGATCAAAGTGGGATATTTCCCTGCTGAGTTGGCTGTTTTTGTGCAACCTTGGATGGGGATTTTGGTATTTTACCTCGCCTTGCATGATTCTCTTTCACCACAGAATCTGGCTCAGTGCTAGGACAAGGCTGATTCTCGCTACTTCCAAGATTAGTGGCGGCATTTTTGCCCTCCGAATCTGGAAGATTTGATAGGACATTAAAAGGGGATTCCCTATTTTCTCCCTGATTCACCGCGGTTGACTTTCCATCACCTGACTTACCTACAGAATTCGAACTTTCCTTTTTAGTGGACCGCCGTGCTCGTCTCTGAGCATGCATCCAAGGGCCAAAATCAGCACAGTATTTTCATTCCTTGGGCTCGAGAAAGGGGCTATTTAGGCATTAAAAGACGAGTACGAGTTAGCAGGGCTGTTAGCCTCCTTCAGATTCAAAGTAGCAGTATGAGGGCATGTGTAAGTAAGCCGTTCTAAGAGTAATGGCTTTACCAAAAGGCTCTCTGGGTTGGCAGATAGTGCTTTGTTTGCCCATTTCCAAAACCAAAACCACTAGGCATAGAGTGCGCTCTTAGCCTTCTGACTTTCCTTCGTCTAGTAAGGTGAGATCCGACCCGAGGCAGGGCTCTTTCAGTTGATTGATTGGCCTTTGAATTCAAGCAGGAATGAGAGCCGATTCGATATTGCCCTGAAAGGCAACTAGTCTTTAGGGAATGGCTAAAAGCTCTTTTTTCGAACGAAATTCAATAGTCAATCTCTCCACCACGGACAGAGACTAGGCCGCACCTTCTTCCTCTCCTGCTTGCTTTAGTGCTTTACTGTAACAAGGGAATCCCTGCATCAAAGCCCCTTTTCCACGCAGTGGTATGGCAAAGAGTAGGAGTAGGACGTAGCACTAGACTAAGGCAAGCTTAGAACTGATTGATCTGTAAAAAACGGTATTACTAGTACCCGGATAAGGTCTCCCATTAATAGTTCACCGGAAATCCCCCTTTTCTTGATTTATCTTTCTCGAGGGACAGAGGGGCGTAGATAAGAGCCAAGGAGTGAGTGGCGGATGCTGATCCCACAAGGGAATGGACATTTACAATTCATTCTTTAAGATAAGAGGAGATTTTTTTTTAAACCATTTCTTTCGAGATGCGAATGGAATAGCGTAGCATAGTTAAGTAGCCGGAAAAAAAGGATATGATCGGACACGATAAAAAAGAGTGAATGAACATCTAGGCCCAAGCCCGTAAAGGGATCGGATAAGAGAAAAGAGAAAGTAGATTGCTTTCTTCCCATGAACGAGGTTCCTTTGACCAAGTACTCATACAAAGAAAGGTGCGAATCCGGAGAGTCTGGTTCTGGAAAAATGGCTTGACGCGGGCTACAAGAACAACCGATTTAATATAAGATAAGTCCTTCCTCTTCAAGAGCCGATCCCTATTTGGATTTGTTTAGATAGAATGATTCGATTTAACAACCGCCGGCATTACTTTCTTAGAATATTGCACTTTACCATACAATAGGTCACTAGAAGGGAAGCCGCTTTACTGATTGAGTTGATGAGCGAAGCCACTTGACCGATGAGGTGTGAAGGAGTGAGAACTCTGACTATAACAGATACACGAGCCCATCTATTAGAAACGCTATTTCTTGAGTATCCAGAATAGTCTGTAGCGAATAGAACAATAAGATGATAGGGGTATGCAACTAGACCTGCAAGACCCGCTTTGGCTTACTCCCCTGAAAGGGCAACTAAAGGAAAGGTCATTCACCCGATCTATGACAAGAAGGGATTGGACTCGAGCGAAGACTGGATGGCAGAAACTGATGCGTACGGGATAGAACGAATCGAAAGCTTACGGACACAGCAGACAAGGGCCCTAAAGCAAAAGAAAGGGGCTACCCCCAAAGCGAGACTGCCCATCTTTTGCTGTCTCAAATGTGATTCACGAATAAGGCCTCCCGAGAAGGGGAGAAGCTACTCGTCGGTCTTCCTTTTGAGATGCCCCCGAAGGAAGAGCAGCTAGTTTTTCTTTCTGGCTACGCCTTGTTAAAATTGGATTCTTTCTCTCCTCAGGAAGCCATTGGCGAGAATTTCGCCAGCGGAAAAACTAAATAGAGATACATTTTTCATATTTGCGACAAATCGAGATACGAAGAAGGCTTGCTTCCAGAGAGGATTTACTCTGCATCCCGGGGCCCCGCCTTAGGGGGCGTAGGCCTACCAAGAGCAAGGAAGACCAGGCACTTCTTCCGCGCTCCCTTTCCACAACAACCAGATGATAGAAGGTGGGGGGCAAGATACGCATATTTGCTATAGGTAACAATGTCAATCAGCGCTTACTTCAGGAAATCCATCAGTGGTTGAATGAGGCAAATAATACCCATGGATGGTACATTTGCTCAAACCAAGCCTCTTGACAGGGGTAGCTTTCTCGTTCGATTTGAAGTCAGCCACTGATAGATAGATGGCCAATAGTACTTCTCTTCGAGGTGATGTGCTACCTATTCGATTGGTCATTCACATCTAGTCTTGTTAATTCGGCACTAGCTTGCAATCAGTTTGATATTACGTTTGTAAAACTGTTCTCACAGATTAGCTTTGTGGCTGGACAACCTCTCGGATATCATGCCTCTTTTCCTTTATTTGCACAGTCTCATATCATATTTAGGTGTGCAGAAGAGCAAGTGTACCCAGCTTTGAAAAATATGCCGTACTGGGGAACGATGTCGTCATTGCTGACGAAGAAGTAACCAAAGTGTATGAACCGGCATTAGGCAGTTTGGGTCTTTCTATAAGTTATCAGAAATCACTCATCTCTCATACCCGAGTTCGCGAAGCCTTTTAGGGATCTGAGTAAGGATTTCACTCCTATCTCAGCCCAGGCTTTATTGAATAGTCACCTTCCATACGGTACCATAACTGTACTGCTGAAGTACCCTATGCGCTGGTTTTCAACCATGTGCAGAGTTGGTGGTATAGGCTTTCGCGGCTCAACCATAGCCGTAGTCTTCGAGTGGAGAGACTATTAGCAATGTAAACTAAATCCAATCGAATTATTGTTGGTAAGGGGTCTTCCACTTAATCCGTATGCCCTAGGAGTAAGAATAGGGCTCTTCGTCCAAAGGAGTAAAAACAACCTCTGGAGGAGTTGCACTTGTCCTCTGGAACTTTCCTTGAGTGGTCGGTCTTAAGAAGATGGACTAGGCAGTGGTTACAATCAGTTCACTGGTATTGGGGCGTAGCTATGCAACCTGATATGTTACCATCGATCAACTCTTTGACGAACACGCAGTGATTACGGTCTATAAGATTAGCAGGAGCAGGAAAGATCCTATCTCAGGTTCTCACCTTTAGGAATTCACAACCACCGCTTCAGTCCCCGGTGCATTAGGTCTGATTTCCCTAAACAACTGCTTCGTTGATTGACTTAGCAATGGATCCTTAATACGATTATTTCAGCATCGGTATTCACAAGCAAATGAGCTGCTCTCTTGCGCCGGTAAGGGTAATGGTTGACTCCTTTCTTCTAGGTTTGAAAGATAGCAATCCGAGGAGTACGGGAATGAACCATTGGGCTTTACTAAATCAAATAAGAAAGGAGATTCTCTCAGGTAAGGCAACAGGATCTAGACTGCTTTGAAGCAAGGATGGGATCCTTTCACTCCGGATTCGAACATTCTATCGCGGTTCATGCTGGTCCTTTCGAAGTTACCAATGGATCTTTTCATCAACAGCCGCTTTCTAATCAGATGAGCGGAAAGGGAACTCAAGGACTGGTCCGTCCTCCCGCTTAGGTTGGCTCAAAGCAACTCTTTACAGGCAGTGTGAAAACTATTCAATAACTATTCTTTCAGTAGACCAGGAGTTATCTCTTTCATCCCATTGATGCTACTTTATGCTTTTTAGTAGAACAACTTTAGCTCTCGAACATGAAGAAGAGGGAGGCAAGTTAGGTATTTCCTTATATACGCAATTATCATCAGTAAGAGATCGATCTATGAATGACTGAAGGTCCTTTATTTCCACCTTGCAGGAATTACGCCACAGCAGGCAGGCACAAAGTTCCAGTTATTTTATCTTCTTTCTTTTTCAAGTCACGATCAGAAAGGTTCAACAAATCCGGACAGGTTCGAGTCCAGCTCGTGACAAGGCCTTTTTGGTCATATCCGTTGGTCTTGCTGTTCCGGTTTAGGGTGCTCTGGCTAAGATGACTATGTTCCCTCCCTTTACTGGTTATCATACCAATTAGCAGAGCTCCGACACGAAGAGAGAAGAAAGTCGAAAGAAATCCAATTCGTGAGTTCCGATACAAAGCGTAAAAGCATGAGCGGTTTACAAACGAAATCTAATGAATAGTGAAAGATTACTTAACCGAAAGCAGATCGGGATAGAACCTGTTGATGTATAGTCTTACTGCTGCTGCTACTACCTCTGATTCTGGGACCTCTTCCCCTCTCTAAGCGCCGTAGTAGTCGACTATCGCTAATGACTTGTATTGTGTATCGCAATCGATCATAGGCCTTCTCCAAATCCACTTTAACCAAAATCATCCCCTTGCTATCTTTCTTTCGGTGCATGGTATGCACTATCTACTGCATAATACATAGTTTGTAAAAAATATGCCCACCCAGAACAAAACTGCTCTGTGTAGGGGATACCAATGAGGGCAATAAAATCTTCAATCGATTGACAATAATTTTGGTGATGGACCTTATAGGTCACATTACACAAGCTAATCGGTCTGAATTGAGTAATGGACTGAGGACTTGGGACCTTCGGAATTAATTGATTCAGTGTATTGTTAATACCGTCGGGAAGTTTCCTTTCCTGGAAAGTTTTCTTAACCATGTTACACAAAGAACGCCCCACTACTTCCCATAGTCTTTCTTTGGTAAAAGACTGCGTGATACCCATCGTCCCATGGAGATTTGTAAGGACCCATGGACATAATGGCATCTCTAATTTCACCAATAGATACCCGTCCCAGCAAGGACTCAATGTAGAGCGAAGGAAAGTAACACGGTAGCATATACCTTCTATATGATGTTACCTCCTCTGCATACAAGTTTTGAAAGAAATCCTTTAGCACAATCAAGCAATCAAAGTCAGAGGAAAAGATCCAAGCTAGCCCAAGCCCCGAAAGGAATCCATCTCTTTTAACTAACCCCTCTTACTAGATTGAGAAAAAGCGATCTCGATACGATCTTTCTAAACCAATCTATCACTGGCACTGGAACGAACCATTCTATACTAGTATACTGAGCAGCGTGATCAAGTCAAGTCCTTCTCTTACCAGATTTCAATTAGATTAATGTGCGCTCGTATGGGAGTAGAAGCCACTACTTCCCTCTTCCCCCGAGATGAACTACTCTCGCAAAGAACCTTCCTTACGTCAAGAGCCAATATCTATTCCTTCTAGCGAGTTGCTTATTCTCTGGGTGCACAGAGGTTGGAGCTTTCTTCTTCTTTTTAGAAAGAGCCGCATGAAAAGTGGACAAGAAATCTTTGGCTGTTGCTAGAGCGATAAAGACAAGGGACGTGGGATAATCGCAGGAATCGCTCCTAGGAAAGACTAAGCAGTCGGGGCACCCGTTGAAGATAGATTTGCCCGTGCTACGGCCGGGAATGGGGGAAGGCATAATAAAATGTCCTTCCTTCTTTTGAGATAGATGTTACGGAGCCCTTTCCCAAAGAATCTTTAAGGATAAGGATTAGCCCGGAAAATCTCACGTTTAGGGAATCAGATGAGGAATCACCAATATACGTACCTGAAGACGCAGTCTAACGCTCTAGAAAGCCCTTATGGCTTGTTCCTGAATTCCAGATCAGATTGAGAGTTCAGACCATGTGAAATCCACTCCTTTCACAAGGGAATGGCCAAGCCGAGTCCACCAATAGGGATCCGCTCGGGAAGAGGAAGAAATTAAAGTCAAGAGGTTATTAAGATCCTAGCCTAGCTCAACGCAAGGGAAAGGAAAAGAGCTCAACGAAAAGCAAAGATCTCTCGGGCAAGTGCTGTATCAAAGACGGATTCCCTGGAAGAACAGCAGGATTCGGGGTCAGCTCTCTCATCATAAAGAAGTAGTGAAAATGAAGACTCGGATTCGGCTGCCAATGGGATAGCACCGGATCGGAGGTAGTGTTGTAACCGAAGTAGACTACCGAACGGGTGTGGGGAAGAATCTCGCCAAAGGTTCCATTTCTGATTCCTCTCCAACGGTTAACTCAAGGGATTCGATTCTCTTTTACGCTAGGTAAGACCGAGAACTCGATTTCGGGCGAAGCCTTAGTTGTCGCTGTTGGTGGAGGAAAGGCTTTTAGTGGGCCAGTAAATGGTGAATCTTAGGAGATTGAAGATTGAGAAATCTTTCTCGAGCAGGTAGAATTATCCACTATAAAAGAAATAGAAAGTCCTTATGGAAGATCGATTTACCTGTGTAACAATTCTTTCAAGCAAAGCACTAGGAGATTAGATAGGCTGCTATAATGCGTGATTTTGCGCGTTCAGTCGATCCGCTGAGGGGAGCTTTGGGAGTTTGAACATCAATTGCGTAGCCCCAAGGATGCCATTTTTGTCCATATCAAAAGGTTTCGAGAGTCGGTCTGAGAAAGAAAAGAATGTACATTTTTGTTAGGTACTATCACATAAAAAAGTAACTAAAGACGCGATAAAGGCCCCCAAGTAGGGCATTGAGAAAAGGAATTTAAGGAATGAGTTATCCGGGATATCTATTTTTTCTCATTTTATGAAGGCCAATAACTGACCCATGAGCGAAGGATGGTCTGCTTCTACTCCGACGATGCAACAACGGCATTTCATGAGATTGAAAGATAAGATAGGGTCACAGGACTTCTTTATCAAAGCATTTTCGGGTGACGGCTGAAGGTACGAGTCCGAACAAGACAGCGGAAAGCTAAAAATAGCCAAAAGCCACTCGTGCGCGGGAAGATGGGCGGCAGAAGACTCCTTCTCTTAGCTTAGGTCAATCGCAAGGTCTGAGCCCTGGAACTACCTATCTTCAGTAAGAATCTCCGCTTCGCCTGATTGAGGGGCGATCACATTCGTAGATTCCCCCGCCCAGGAAATCGAGTCAGGGACGAAAGAAGGAGTTTCGCCGCTTCCTTCGCTGGGACATCTAGGTCAGCCGCATCTGCAGTTGAAGCTGTGGAAGGACCGACTAATGCCCTTCTGCTGGTCTTTCCTCCATTGCCTATGGTCTTTGGTAAGTAGTCTATAGTTCACTTTCGTCTATGGCCTGCCCCGCTCTCTTTTCAACTTAGTTATTAGTACTTCGGAGTGGTGCATACTCTCCTGCTTGGCTATTGAATGAATCTTATGCTTGTCAGGTCCACTCCTGTGTCTTCTCTTGCCTATCCTCCACTTCGGTGACTCCAACCCCGGAAAAATGATCTCTTCCACTAACCTCTTCCCATGAACTTCCGGAGTCCCTATCTAATAGTCACCTCCCTCCCTTACTGACTAAGGCTAAGGTGGTGTCAACCAAAGGGGCAAGAAGTTCTCACATGAATAGACGTTTGAATATTCGCTCAGTACTTGAACCTTCGATCACTCGGATTCGTCGTTCACCTTCTCAAACCGACGAAGCCTACTCGACCTTCGTATTCCCAGCCCCCATCCCTGAATGAAGGAAAGTAATAGCTAGAAAAACAGGCTATTCCATCTAAGGCATAAGATGAACCGAGGAATCCAACCAAATATGAATGAATAGGCATGTGGGAAC
>Ga0081455_10008196_pt1 | contig 10894 bp, 10 predicted proteins | sample TabmetS3T2R1_FD_70207 | JGI IMG/M metagenome (GOLD analysis project Ga0081455, IMG submission 70207) | Tabebuia heterophylla rhizosphere microbial communities from the University of Puerto Rico - S3T2R1 | ecosystem: Host-associated > Plants > Roots > Rhizosphere ... | reverse complement strand
CGCGCAGCGGCCTGGCCGAATCGAAATTTCCTCCGCTGGTACAGCAAAAGGCCGATACCGCGGTGAAGGCCCAGGACGGAATGGTCCGGCGCGCCTTACAAATGGGTGTCAAGATCGCGCTTGGCACCGATGCCGCGGTCTACCCTCATGGCAACAACGCGCTGGAATTCGTATTGATGGCTGCCGATGGAATGCCCCCGGCCCAGTCTCTACGCGCCGGAACTTCCGCCGCTGCCGACCTGCTTGGATTGGCAGCGAAAATCGGCACTCTAGAACCCGGCAAACTCGCGGACGTGGTGGCGGTTCCGGGCAATCCGCTTGAAAACATTCGAGTCACGCAAAGTGTGTTATTTGTCATGAAAGAGGGCGTGGTCTATCGGAACGACCGCGCACTTGGGCGCTAGGCCTGCATTCATATCCCTGTAACTTCTTTTTCGTACCGTGGTCTTCGGGTAAGTTACGGCCAAAAATGGAGATTCGTGTGTCAATTTTAATCAGGAGCTTCGGCGCGCTCGCGCTCGTGCTTCCCTTGAGCGCGCAAATCGGATTAACCGGTGCGGGAGCCACCTTTCCGGCGCCTATTTATCAGAAGTGGTTTTCCTCGTACCAATCGGTAGGCAATGTTCAAATCAATTACCAGCCGATCGGATCGGGCGGCGGCATCAAGTCCATCACGGAAGGCACGGTGGATTTCGGCGCAAGCGACGCGGCCTTGACTGACGCTCAATTGGCCGCCTATAAGACCAAGAACAACAACCACGATCTTTTGATGTTCCCTACCGTTCTCGGCGCGGTCGTCCCTGCCTACAACATACCTGGAGTGAGCGGTCAGCTTAACTTCACTCCGGAGGCACTGGCGGGCATCTATCTCGGCACGATCAAAAAATGGAACGATCCGCGCATTGCAAAAGCCAATCCGAAAATCAGCTTGCCCGATAAAGAGGTGCTTGTCATTCATCGCTCGGAGGGAAGCGGCACCACATACTGCTGGACGGATTATCTTTCGAAGGTGAGCTCCGAGTGGAAGTCGAAAGTGGGCACGAATGCATCCGTCGATTGGCCAACGGGCATCGGCGCCAAGGGAAACGATGGCGTGGCGGGACTGTTGAAACAGCAAGAGGGCTCCATCGGCTACGTCGAATTGATTTACGCAGTGAAGAACCAGATGCCGTACGGGAAAGTGAAGAACAAGGCGGGCGAATTCGTAAAAGGTGAACTGAAGTCGGTCACAGCGGCGGCAGCCAATGTGAAAGAAATGCCGGCCGACTTTCGAGTCTCCATCACCGATGCACCAGGCGCCGGCGCCTATCCGATCTCGACCTTCACTTGGCTATTGATTCCGTCGCAATACGGCGATTCCTCAAAAGCGAAAGCCGTCAAGGGCTTTCTAACCTGGGCCATTACTAAGGGACAGGATCAGGTAGAGTCGCTCGAATACGCTAAGCTACCTAAAGCGGTAGTGGCTCAAGAAGAGAAGCAGATAGCCAAAATCCGCTAATATTTGGAGCGCACTGGCGCTTTGCCTGCATGGCGAGTTCAACCATCGCTAGCTCTGTTCGTCATCGCACAAACAAGGGGCTGCTTGCGCGGCTGCGCGGCGGCGACGAAATCTCCTATCTCGTCACGCTAATTTGCGCGGTGGCGATCTTCGTGGTTGTCACGCTCATCGTACTGGAGCTTTGGAAGAATTCTCAACCGGCGATCAAGGCGTTCGGCTGGAGTTTTCTTACCACCACGCGCTGGGATCCAAACGGTGGAAAATTCGGCGCATTGCCGTTTGTGTACGGCACATGCGTGACTTCCGCGATTGCATTGTTGATCGCTGTACCCTTGGGCGTAGCCTCCGCTGTTTTCTTGGCCGAGATGGCCCCCCCGAAGCTCTCGAACCTCCTGACTTTTTTAATCGAACTACTTGCGGCCGTTCCGAGTGTGATTTACGGTCTGCTCGGAATTTTTGTATTGCTTCCGCTAATTCGCAGCTATCTGGTACCCGCTCTGAAAGGCGGCTTTGGATACTTGCCGCTGTTTCAGGGTAGTTTTTACGGTGTAAGTTTTTTGTCGGCGGGACTGGTCCTGTCGGTCATGATCGTTCCGTTTATCGTGTCCGTCTCGCGGGAAGTGCTGCTTGCGGTTCCCACCGAGCAGCGCGAAGCCGCCCTGGCTCTGGGAGCCACCAAATGGGAGACCACTTGGGATATAGTCCTTCCCTACGCAAGTACTGGAATTTTCGGCTCGGTATTTCTCGCCCTGGCGCGTGCGCTTGGTGAGACGATGGCAGTAACGATGGTAATCGGCAACACTCCGAAAATCACGGCATCTTTGTTGTCGCCGGGCTATTCGATCGCCGCCGTAATTGCCAATGAATTCGCCGAAGCGAGCGGCGATCTCTATGTTTCATCGCTCATTCTGGCAGGTCTCGTACTTTTCGGACTCACGATCGTAATCAACGCACTCGCTAGAATTTTGATTCTGACGACGGCCCGGAGGGCGGCCACCGCATGACCATGGAAATTTCACCGGTACGCAAAGTCGTCAACTCGGCCATGCTTTCTCTGTCCGGAATTTGCACGCTGCTCGTCATTGGTGTGCTGTTCTTCATACTTGGCTACTTGTTCGTTCACGGTCTGCGATCGCTGAATCTGGACTTTTTCACCAAGCTCCCCAAGCCATCTGGGGAAACCGGCGGGGGCATGGCGAACGCGATCGTTGGAAGTGGCAAAATTCTTATGGTCGCTACTTCCATCGGCGTACCAATAGGATTTTTGGCGGGAATTTTTCTCGCCGAATATAGTGGCAAGACGTTCGCCTTTGTGATTCGCTATATAGTGGACCTGCTCAACGGTGTGCCGTCTATCGTGATCGGCATTGTGGCGTATGCGCTGGTTGTGCGGCCGATGCGGCACTTTTCCGCGCTGGCAGGCGGTGTAGCGCTAGGCATCATGATGATCCCGATTGCGGTGCGCACGACAGAAGAATTCTTGCGCTCGGTTTCAAATTCCATGCGGGAAGGAGCCATGGCGCTAGGCGCGACCAAAGCGCAGACCATTTTTACGGTCGTGGTTCCGGCCGCTATGTCAGGATTGATTTCGGGCATGATGCTGAATCTCGCCCGCGTAGCGGGTGAAACGGCGCCGCTTCTGTTCACCGCACTCGGTAATATGTTTTGGAGCAAAGGCTGGCTGCAGCCGATCGCCACGCTCCCCGTCATGATCTATAACTACGCCATCGCCCCCGAAGAAGATTTGCACCAACAGGCATGGGCCGCCGGCTTTGTGCTGCTCATGCTGGTGCTCGTTGTCAACATCACCGCCAGGACGATAATAGCCCGGGGACCGGCATCCGCCAGAAGGTAGGCTATGGCTTCTCCGCAACAACAACAGACGATAAGAGAGAACGTGACCGTCACCGCCGAGACATCTACCGCCCGCGTACCGGGGGCCAAATGCAAGTTGACAGCTCGGAACATCAATTTTTATTACGGCGCGTTTCAGGCGCTGCACGGCATTAGTCTCGATGTTCCTACGCATCGCATTACCGCGTTCATTGGCCCTTCGGGCTGCGGTAAGTCCACGTTCCTGCGGACCATGAATCGCATGAACGAAGCGCTGCGGAACACGCGCGTGGAAGGCGAGTTGCACCTCGACGAAGCCGACATCTTTTCGATGGACGTTACTGACGTCCGGCGCCGCGTCGGAATGGTATTTCAGAAATCCAATCCGTTTCCGAAGAGCATTTTCGATAACGTCGCCTATGGCCTGCGCGTCAATGGTATTTCGCGAAAATCGGTCGTGGAAGAAGCGGTCGAGCGAAGCTTGGAGCACGCGGCTCTTTGGACCGAGGTGAAAGACAAGCTGCATAAGCCAGCCTCGGCGCTATCCGGCGGGCAGCAGCAGCGCCTTTGCATAGCGCGCGCGCTCGCGGTCGAGCCCGAAGTACTGCTTCTCGACGAGCCGTGCTCGGCGCTCGATCCAATTGCGACGCGAAAGATTGAGGAGCTGCTGTTCCAGTTGAAGGAAATGACGACGATTGTGATCGTCACGCACAACATGCAGCAGGCTGCCCGTCTAGCCGATTTCACGGGCTTCTTCCTCTTAGGGAAGCTCATCGAAATCGACGACACGCGAAAGATTTTTCAAAACCCCGGCAAACGAGAGACGGAAGATTACGTCACAGGACGATTCGGTTAACGGCAGAGGAAAGCGTGCGCCACTTTGAACAAGAATTAGAAAATCTCAAAGCCAAGTTGCTGGAGATGAGTGCGCTCGTAGAGAGCGCCGTATACCACAGCGTGCAGGGTGTGGTGGAAAAGAACGAAGAACTGGCCCAGGCAGTTCTCAAAAACGAAGCGCGCATCAATCAGCTTGAAATCGAGATCGACGATCAGGCGATCAGTCTGCTCGCTTTGCAGGCGCCCTTGGCCGCTGATTTGCGGCTTGTGACGGCCGCCATCAAGATCAATAACGATTTGGAGCGCATGGGAGATCTTTCAGCCGGGATCGCACAAAGCGCCATGGCGCTGATCAAAGAGCCGGTAATCCGGCCCCTCATCGATATTCCCCACATCGCTGGTCTGGCGCAGAGCATGGTCCGCAAAGCGCTGGATGCGTTTGTGAATCGTGATCCGGAAATGGCGCGCAGTGTTTTGGCATCGGATGATGCCGTCGATAATATGCGTACCGCGAGCTACCACGAGCTCATCAGCTTCATGGAAAGTAATCCGTCACAGATTCCGCAGGCTTTGTATCTGCTCTCCGTGGTTCGAAACCTGGAGCGTATTGCCGACCACGCCACAAATATCGCCGAAGACGTGCTGTTCCTGGTAAAGGGAATCGACGTCCGCCACCACAACGAAAGGCGTGAGCCGGTGGCGCAAGAGCAATCCGAGCGCTAGCCGAGCTTGCGTTTCAAAACGTCATTCACCGCAGCCGGATTGGCTTGACCGCGGCTGGCCTTCATCACCTGACCTACCAGGAATCCGAGCACTGCCGTTTTACCACTCTTGAATTGTTCGACTTGTTTCGGATTCGCCGCCAGGACCTCGTCCGCAATTTTTTCGAGCGCGCCGGCATCTGAAATCTGCTTCAGGCCTTCGCGCTCCATGATGACCGCGGGAGCGTCGCCCGTCTCAAACATTTTGGGCAAGATTTCCTTGGCGAGCTTCCCGGAAAGCTCGCCTTTATTGATCAGCGCAACCAATTGGCCGATGTGCTCGGCGGGAATGGGCGACTGCGCGATCTCTCTGCCTGCAGCTTTCAGCAAGCCCATCAAATCGCCGACAACCCAATTCGCGGTTGCGCGGCCATCGCCCGAGACCTTGGCGGCGGCCTCAAAATAATCGCCCGTCTCGCGCGTAAGCGTCAACACCTGCGCGTCATATTCGCGCAACTCATAGGTATTTACAAAGCGCTCGCGGCGCGCCGCCGGCAGCTCCGGCAGGCGCGATTTCACTTCGTTGAGCCAATGCTCGCTGACGCGAAGCGGCACAAGGTCCGGTTCCGGGAAATAGCGGTAATCGTGCGCGTGCTCCTTACTGCGCATGCTGGCCGTTTCGCCGGATTCGACATTGTAAAGCCGGCTCTCCTGGGCCACCGCGCCGCCGGACTCCACAATTTTCACCTGCCGCTCAATTTCGTATTCGAGCGCCTGCTTCACGTAGCGGAACGAGTTCAGATTCTTGACCTCGGCCTTAGTGCCAAACTTCGGCGCGCCCTTGAGTCGCACGGAAACGTTGGCATCGCAGCGCAACTGGCCTTTTTCCATATCGCAATCCGAGACGCCGATGTACTGCAGCACCTGTTTTATCTCGGTGAGATAGGCATGCGCTTCGTCCGGAGTGCGCATATCTGGCTCGCTGACGATCTCGATGAGCGGCGTTCCGGATCGATTCAGATCCACATAACTATAGCGATCCGAATCCTTGAAGCCGTCGTGGATGCTCTTGCCCGCATCGTCTTCCATGTGTACTCGCGTAATACCGATGCGTTTCCTGCCCGATTCGGCCGGAATATCGAGATAGCCGTGTTCGGCCAGCGGCTGATCGTATTGCGAGATCTGATAACCCTTCGGCAGGTCCGGATAAAAGTAATTCTTGCGCGCAAATCGCGAGAAAGGATTGATTGTGCAATGCAGCGCGAGGCCGGCGCTAATCGCCAGTTCCACAGACTGGCGGCTGAGCACAGGCAGCGCGCCAGGCAGTCCCAGGCAGACCGGGCAGACCGTGGTATTCGGCGGTGCGCCAAATTCAACCGCACAACTACAAAAAATTTTGGTTTTCGTACCGAGCTGCACGTGTACCTCAAGCCCAATTACGGCCTCGTATTTGGTCAAAGCAAGCTCGGCAACTGCAGTCGCCATTTTTCGATTGTAGCTTTCGACCGGGCTTGTACCGTGCCTCAGCCGGACGTATACTGCCTGCGAGGGGCTAGCGCCGCTAACCACTGGCCTCTCAGGAGGTTGGTATGGAAGTCCATGACAGCGTCTCTACCATTCTGAAGCAGAAAGGTGGCGAGACATGGTCGGTCACTCCGGAAACGACCGTATACGAAGCGATCGAAGCGATGGCCAATAAAGAAATTGGCGCTCTCGTCGTGATGAACCCCCAAGGCCGCATTGTCGGCTTGTTATCCGAACGAGATTATGCCCGCAAAATCATCCTGAAAGGCCGCTCCTCAAAGGAAACGCGCGTAGGCGAAATCATGATGTCTCCGCCGATCACCGTTGGCCGCGATTGCTCAGTGGATGAAGCCATGCGGACGATGACCGAACATCGCGTGCGGCATTTGCCCGTGACCGACGGTAACGGAGCGGTGTTGGGGATTGTTTCGATCGGAGACCTGGTGAAGTGGATCATCACCAGCCAGGAACAAACCATCGAGCAATTACATAGCTATATATCGGGCCAAGCCTGACAGAATTTCTCCGGCGCGACGTTACCCGAAATCAATCAGGGTCTCTTTATCCTGCTCTTCACCGTCTCGAAGAACAGGGCCTGCTAAAAGCGAGTCGGCGCACTTCGGAAAACAACCGCCAGGCCAAATACTATGAGCTCACCCGGCTCGGGCGCAGGCAGCTAAGCGACGAGACCGAAAACTGGCAACGCGTTTCAGGCGCGGTCGATCGTATTCTCGGCACGACGTAGAAAATCGTATGGCCCGCCAGCATATCTCCATTCTTCGTTTCCTGACTCGGAAGAAACAGCGGGAGAAACAGCTTGATCGTGAGCTCCCCTACCACATCGAGCGGCAACCGAAGGAGAATATCCGCCGCGGCCGCCTCGTGGAGACGGTGCTGCAGGATATGCACCTATGCCTGGCGGATGCTGCTGAAAAATTCAGGGTTCTCGAACATCACCAGATGGATTTTCTCCTCATAGGAAGAGAGGTACAAACCGCCGTTGTCTCGGCCAATTTCTTCGGGTAGGTATTTTGGGAGCCATCGTCATAACGCGCCTTCTATCCGCTCTTTTATTCGCCACAAGCCCTACCGACGTCTTCACTTTTCGTTCCTAGGCGTCGCAGCAATTGCTTCCTTTATCCCGGCACGCCAGGTAACATCCATCGACCCCTTGATCGCCCTCCGCCAGGAATAACGTGCCGCCAGACGGCCATGACGCTATGATCGTTGCAAACGGCATCATGGCAACAACCTTCAGGGAACGAAGACGGCGCGGCGAGGATATCTGCAAGAAATATAAAGCGTCCAGCGGCACTGACCCTTACGCCTGCGCGGCGGACGCGATAACCGATATTCTGCTCTACGTTGCACAAAGCGAACGCGAAGCGGCCCAAATTCTGCATTCCGCCGAGATCGATTTCAAGACCGCCGCCGAAACCGAAAGTTTTCTAGCCGAAGGCTAGCCCGGTAGGCGTTGCCGGGGGATTACTTATAGGTGATCGCGGAGCGTATCGCCGAGCTGTTCGCGTATTTGCTGGCCTTCCGGTCCGTCCAGTTCCTGATCGAGCCGCTCCAGCGCAAACCCAACCACATCCCGATGATGCAGCTTCGATCCAAGCGCTTCATCGGCGCTCAACTTGAGCCATAAATCGTGCAGCCGGTCCACGTCTTCGGGCCACAGGCGCGGCGGATGCGGCCCGAGGTTGACGAATGTCGATGGCCGCTCCGGACAAATAATCTCGAGCGAAAATGGATGGCGCGGCTCAGGCAGTCGCTCCCACGCAAGCCCGATCCGCCGCGCCAATTCATCCGAGCTCATACGCTGGGAAACGCCCGTAATCAACCGTGAGACTTTCAAACGATTCGCGGTCTGAACAAGAGCGTCAAAAGGATCCGTTGCCGGAACCACCAGCAATTCCACCGGCTTCCCTTCCTTTTCCGCTATGTTGACGACCTGGGTAAACAGGGTCTTCTCATCCGCCCCAAAAAGTTGATCCTCTTTGAGATCGTACTCGCTATCTACGCCTAAGGGCCGGACAGTCATCACGACAATGTCATTACGGCGCAGGTTCGTGCGCTGCAGAGCGCGGCGCAGATGCTGCATGTTCTGTGGATTGCGGACCGCCACCAACACACATCCGGGCCGCGCGTGCAGGGATTTTGCATCTACCGCGGGCTGCTGCTGCAGATTGAACTCTTCGAGCGAATGCTCATGGATCCTCTTATGCCGGCGGATATTGATGCGCTCGGAAAGCGTAAATACCACAAAAAAGGCGGCCGTAAAGCTTACGCCGTAGATCGTCGCGTATTGCTTCGAGAACAGATTGACGATCGCCGTGACCAGGAGAACCATGGTGACAATCGCCAAACCAAGCGGAATCTCTTTTTCGCCAATTCGAATGTTGCCTGGAACCTTATATTCCTGATCGTGCCGTTGGAACCGGAGCACCAGCACGCCGAGCGCCTTCAAAGCAAAGCTCCAAACCACGCCGAACGCGTAAGCCTCACCCAGCAAGTAGACGTCGCCGTGGCTCAGGATAATCGTCGCAAGCTGCAGCAAGGTGATGAAGTTGATGATGCGATAGGTCGTTCCGAATTTTGAATGCGGCTTGCGAAATTCTTCCAGCAGCACGCCGTCTTCGGCTACGCGATTCAACACCCCATTCGCGCCGATCAACGAAGTATTCACCGCTCCGGAAAGAATGAGCACGCCGACGATCACCACGAAAATATGGAACGCGAGGCGGAGGATTCCCGGCCCCGCCAGATTCATCGCCAGACCGCCCAGGAGATTATTGACGTAGTTTTTGCGCGTATCGTCCGGAATGATCATGGTGGCGAAAAGCGTGATCACGCCGGTGGAGAGGATTGCGTAACAACAAACAATGTTGGCGGCGATCTTCAAGTTCTTCATCTTCGGCGAAGCGATCTCTCGATAGACTTGCGCCAACGTTTCAAAACCGCTCATCGAAAGCAGCGAGTGGCCGAACGCGATAATCACCGCAACCATCGGGATCGTGGGCCAGAATGTTCCCTTGAACCAGCCGAGCGATTCACTCGTCAGGGCCAAGTGACTCGGCACAGGCGACGGCGGAAGCGCCCACCGGCTATGCAACAGCATGGTAAGCGGGCACCAAATTAGAAACGCCACCACCATTACAGTCGTGATTTGCATGATCCGCAGTGCCGCCCCGCTCGATTCATGAATGCCGCGGATGTTGCTGCGCCAGAAATACAGCGTAACGAGCACCCCGAAAAAAGCCGCAAACGTGTTCGGATCTACATGAAAGTTTCTGTGCGCCAATGCGAACAGCTCATTCGCCAAATACGCCAGGTATTGGCCTGCGCTCACGCAACTGATAGGTCCGGTAAGAATGTAGTCGAAGACCAGCGCCGAGACCGAGACCTTGGCGGCGAAAGGCCCCATGCTGTCGAGCACCACCACGTACACGCCGCCACGGACAAACATGCCGCAGCTTTCCATGTACACGCTCCGCACGGCGAAGCTGAAGAGCATCACGCCCAGCACGTACCAGGCGGCCGATTTTCCTACCGCCAGCTCGGCAATGCCTCCCGCGTAAAACATGGAGGAGGCCAGATCGCTCAGGACAATAGCGGCGCCGCGCCAATAGCTGATGAAGGCAAGCGCAACCGTGGTGGCTACTACGACTTTTGCGCTGGTAACCGCCTTATTCGTGGGCGTCTGCGTGGTTTCCATTCAAAATGGGCGGAAGGGCTGCGAAATCCGGCTTTGGTTGCAGCGGCATGGCGCAAGCGAAAACCTGCTGGCTGTTCCAATTGTATCGAAAGAAAGCCTGTAGCGAAAAATCCGCCCCGTCATCGCTATTCTGGACAGGTGCGCTGGTTCCTCTTTTTGCTGCAAGTGTCTCTCGGAGCGCAGGTCTTCGACGTCGCCCCTCCGCATATACACAATGGCGAGACGCTGAAGCTTACTGCCGGAGGGCAGGCGCGAAAAGCGCGTCTGAATGGCCGCACCATTGAGCTTTTCCGCCGGGAAGACGGCGGCTCGTTTGGCTTGATGCCAATTCCCGTTCTTGAAAAACCAGGCGTTTATACACTCGAGTTCCTGGACGAGACCGGTGCGGTGCTCCACAGCCAGCCGATAACCATAGAAAACGCGCACTATCCGGCGCAGAATCTGGTGATCGCGCAAGCCATTGCGGGATTGAAGCCATCGCCCGGCGAACAGGAAACGGTCAGCGCCTTTCGCACAACCGTTTCCCCCGTGCGCTACTGGAAGGAACCGCTCGATCCTCCGGTTCCCGGATGCCTGACTTCGCTATTCGGCGTAGAGAGATTGCACAACGGCAAGGCCACCGGTGATTTTCACGCGGGTGTCGATCAACGCGGCACGGCTGGCACGCCCATTCATCCCATCGCTGCGGGTGTTGTGAAAATCGTCCAAAAATGGAATCTGCGCGGTGGCACGGTGGCCATCGATCACGGCCAGGGTGTGGAATCCATCTACCTGCACATGTCT
>Ga0081455_10008195_pt1 | contig 10895 bp, 8 predicted proteins | sample TabmetS3T2R1_FD_70207 | JGI IMG/M metagenome (GOLD analysis project Ga0081455, IMG submission 70207) | Tabebuia heterophylla rhizosphere microbial communities from the University of Puerto Rico - S3T2R1 | ecosystem: Host-associated > Plants > Roots > Rhizosphere ... | reverse complement strand
CTGTGGCGGAATTGGTAGACGCGCCTGACTCAAAATCAGGTGGTGGCAACATCGTGCTGGTTCGAGTCCGGCCAGGGGCACCAATAAGATCCATTCTGTTTATCGCGGATCAGAGCTCTCGCTCATTCAAGCGCTGCGGATGTTTTGATAACGTGGCGGCGGACCGTCGTCGCGCCGTGATTGCGTCATTGAAACGCGTCGAACTCGGAGGCCTGGTATAGAGGAGTCCTTATGGCGAAAAAGCGAATCGGCATCCTCACCGGCGGCGGCGATGTTCCAGGCCTCAACTCGGTCATAAAGACGGTCACCTACCGCAGCAGCGAGAATAATATCGAGGTCATCGGTCTGCGTCGCGGCTGGGAGGCGCTCACGCACGTCAATCTCGACGATGCGGAGAGCAAGCGCCGCTACATCATGGTCTTGGATCGCGAGAATACGCGCACGATCGACCGTCGCGGCGGAACGGTACTGCACTCGAGCCGCACCAACCCATCCAAAATGCAAAAGCTGCCCGATCACCTGGCCGGAAAGGACTTTCCGGTTTCGCAAACCAATAAAGGCACGACCTGGGACGTTTCCAAGCAAGTGCTGGCGAATCTCTCGGGGCTGGGCATCGAGCATCTAATTGCCATCGGCGGTGATGACACGCTCAGCTACGCGGCCAAGCTCAACGAACTGGGCGTCAAAATCAGTGCCATCCCAAAGACGATGGACAACGACGTTCACAACACCGAGTACTGCATCGGCTTTTCGACCGCGATCACCCGCGCCTCCGACGCCATCCAACGCCAGCGGACCACCGTCGCCTCGCACGAGCGCATCGGCATTTTCCGCGTGTTCGGCCGCGATGCCGGCTTTACCGCGCTCTACACCGCCTACGTCACGTCGGTCCGCTGCGTCGTTCCCGAATACAAAGTCAATATCGACAAGCTCATCCGGCTGCTCGTGGAGGAGAAGCAGGCAAACCCGAGCAACTATGCGCTGGTCGTGCTCAGCGAGGGGGCCGAGTGGGAGGGCTATCAAATGCGCGAGTATGGCGAAGCAGACGCATACGGCCACCGTAAGAAGGCGAGCGTAGCCGAGTCCCTTGCCGATGAGATCAAACGGCGCACCGGCGAGGAGACGATGACGTCCGACCTCACCTACGATCTGCGCTCGGGCGACCCCGACTTCGTCGACAAGCTCGTGGGCTTGACGTTCGGCAACATGGCCTACGATGCCATGCTGGATGGCGAGAGCGGGCTGATGTCAGCGGTGGTGAAGGGATGTTTCGAGCTGGTACCCATTCCCGATCCCAAGCTCGGCCCGCGCAAGCTGGACATTGCCACCATGTACAACATCGAGCGATACCGCCCCATGTACGCCAACAAGCGGGGGTTGCCGGTGTTTCTGCAGCGCGTGTCGTAAGGCTGCCCCAATATTCTTGGCGGGGCCTTGGCCATAGGTTGGGTCGGGTCCCTAAGCTGCTGAGTCCCGCCCAAGGGCGCCCGGCCGAATTGCGGCGAAATCCCGGCGGCAGCGGCGAGCAGCCTGTTCCAGACGCGGTCGACTCTTTGCTAACGAACTATTGGTAAACAGTTGGTTAAGATTGCGCTTTAGAATTGGGATGCGCCGAAAACGTTCGTCCGAAGGGAGCCGTCCGGAGCAGCAACGATCGATCAAAAAATCACAGAATTGTCGGGAACCGTACATTCGCTGTCGAGTTATCGGGTGCATCCGCACGGCTGGGAAGGGGCATGCGCCAACCCCGGGAATACCAGGAAAGGGCCGCACAGTGCTTGCGCCTTGCGCGGAGCACGAGCGACCTGACCAACAAGGCTCTTCTTCTCGAGATGGCCCAAACCTGGGTCAGACTCGCCGAGCAGGCACGAGAGGTTTGGGCAACCCCTCTTCGCTGGGCGATCCTCTCCGACATTCGGGTCTCTTCCGATCCATGAGCCAGCCAATGTCCCAGACAATGTCCATGCCTTTCCCGCTTTTCGAGAATGCCTGCTTCGATCCTGAAGCCACCACGCTCATGGGCGAGATCTTCGAAGAAATGGTGCAGTCGTTGGGTAGAATGGGCCGGCCGCGCGTCATTCAAGAGGCGATCGCACGCCAGATCATCGAAGCCGTTCAGGACGGCGAGCGCGACCGCGATGCGATCTATCAGCGCGTCCTGGCGGCGCTGGCATTGAAGCTTCGGCTCTGGACGCCCGCGCATCGCTGCGCGTGATTCCGCCCGGACGCGGGCTCTCAACACGCTCACCCTCATGCCCGCGCAAGTGGGATTCCCGGGGCCGGGCCGCGGCCTTGGGTCCTTGCTTGCGCGAGCACGAGCGAGGCGGTTCAGGAACGTCCTACGCCCGCCGGGTGACGACCACTTCGAGATACTCGCTTGGGACGACCATGGTTGCGTCGCCGGAGCGATTGAACCTCTTGATCAGCGCGAAGAGGTCCTCGGTGAGCGCCGTCTGACCCTTGGGATCGAGCGCGCCGAATGTCTTGAGAAGCGGGCCATAGTAGGTCTTGAACACGTCGAGCCAGTGCTGCGCCGAGCGGTAGCGAAAAGCGAACTCGCGCTGCTCGAGCTGGATCGAGGAGGCCTGCACGCCGAACAATTCGGTGATGCGCGCACCGGTCCCCCAAAGCGCCGGTGACTTGACGCCCGCGGGCGGCGGCATGTGCTTGCCGATCGTCTTGAACACCTGTCCGATGAAGCCATCCGGCGTCCAATTGGCGAGCCCGATCTTGCCGCCCGGCTTGCACACGCGCACGAGCTCGGCGGCGGCCTTGTCTTGGTCCGCAGTGAACATGACACCGAACGTGGACACCACCGCGTCGAAGCTGGCGTCGGGGAACGGCAGCGCTTCGGCATCCGCCTCGCGGAATTCGACCGCAAGCCGCTCAGCGGCCGCACGCTCACCGCCGCGTTCAAGCAGCGCCGGCACGTAGTCCGTCGAGACGACCTCGCACCAACGGCGCGCAGCCGCCAGCGTCACATTGCCGTTGCCGGCCGCCACATCGAGGACCTTTTGTCCGGCGCGCAAGTCGAGCGCCTCGCACAGCGTCTCGCCGACGATCTGCAGCGTCGTGCCGACAACCGCGTAGTCGCCGGAGGACCAAGCGCCCTGTTGGCGCGTCTTCACCGCGGTGAGGTCGGGTTGGGTCGAGGCAGGCATTGCTCGTGCGACAGCGGATGCGGCGCTCATCTCTCTGGCTCCTTCCATGCTCTGGTGACCGTGAGCCGGACAATGTCTGTCAATACCGCAGACAAACATGTATACTTCGGCAGACGGCCGACGGAACTGTACTGGTCGCTCGAACAGGCCAGTCGCTCCGTCCTGGGAGAGGCGCCGATGATCTCCATCAAGGTCGATGCCAGCGACGCCTATCCGCTGGTCGATCAAATCGTCGATGGCATCCGCCGCCAGATCGACGAGCGCTGCCTGCGCCCCGGCACCAAGCTTCCGTCCATCCGCAAATTCGCCGAAGCGTATGGCGTGAGCCGCTTCACCGTGGTGGAGGCCTACGATCGGCTGGTCGCGTTGGGGCACTTGGAGGCGCGGCGCGGCGCCGGATTTTTCACCACGTCGGTCCGCGAAGCGACGCCTCGACCCGTTGCCAATGACGGCGGCAAGCGCAACGAGGAATTGGTCTGGCTGCTTCGCCGCATCCTCGATGCGCGAGAGGATACCGTGCTCGCCGGGGGGCCTTGGCTGCCCAATGCCTGGATGGACGAGACGGGCATCCGCCAGAGTCTCAGCGCACTCGCGCGCAAGAACGGCACGCATCTGCTCGAGTACGGCGATCCGTTCGGCTATCTGCCGCTGCGCGAGCATCTTGCGCTGACGCTGTCCGAGCTTGGCATTGCCGCGCGCGTATCGCAGATCGTCCTGACGCAGGGCACCAGCCAGGCGCTCGACCTCGTTATGCGCCATTTCGTCAAGCCCGGCGACGCGGTGCTCGTCGACGACCCCGGATACTACAATCTGTTCGGGAATCTGCGGCTGCATGGCGCCCGGCTGTTGGGCGTTCCGCGCAATGCCGACGGACCCGATATCGCCGCGCTCGAAGAATTCGCCAAGGAGCACCAGCCGCGCATCTACTTCACGCAATCGGCGATGCAGAACCCGACCGGCACCGACATGAGCCCGCACGTCGCGTTTCGGGTGCTGCAGCTCGCGGAAAAATTCGATTTTGTGGTGGTCGAAGACGATATCTTTTGCGACCTGCAAACCCGCAAGACGCCACGCCTCGCCGCGCTCGACCAGCTCAACCGCGTGATTTACGCCCGTAGCTTCTCGAAAACCCTATCCGGTAGTCTGCGCGTCGGCTTTTTGGCGGCGCGCCAGCCGCTCGCCGAGGATCTTGCAGACGTGAAGATGCTGACGAGCATCACGAGCTCGCAATTCGTCGAGCGGCTCATCTACACGATGCTGGTCGACGGGCATTATCGGAAATTTCTCGCGCGGCTGCACCAAAGTTTGCACGAGGCACGCGTCAACGTGGCGCATGCGTTCGAGCAGATCGGCATGCAGCTGTTCGTGGAGCCCGAGGCGGGCATGTTCCTGTGGGCCAGGTTCCCCCATGTCGACGATGCTCTGACGCTGACGGATAGCGCCGGTAAGAATGGCATCATGCTGGCGCCGGGCGTGGTGTTTCGGCCGCATCTGCAGCCCTCGCCGTGGATGCGCTTCAATGTGACGACCTGCGACAATCCGCGAGTATTGCGCTGGCTCGAGCAAGTGGCGCAGGGAGGCACTCCTCGGCAGGCGGCGGAATAATCGCGGCGCGCGACCAACGAATCGCTGGCTTGGGATTTCCTTACTCGATCACCTCGTCAGCGCGGGCGATGAGCGTCGGGGGCAGCGTGATGCCGAGCGTCTGCGCAGTTTTGAGATTGATGAGCAGCTCGAAGTGCGTGGGCAATTCGAGCGGCAGGTCCGCCGGCCGCGCGCCGCGCAAGATGCGCGTGACGAGACCCGCTGCAATTTCCCCGATCGCGCTCTGCTTGGGGCCATACGACATCAGGCCGCCGTCGCGCACGAGCGCGGCGGTCTCGAAGATCGTCGGCAGGCGGTTGGCGCTGGCAAACTCCAGGACGCGCTTGCGGTTGAGGATGGTCAGCGCATCCGACACCATGAGGATGGCATCCGGACGCTCGCGCGTCATCTCGGCGAAGGCATGCTCGAAATCATCGGGCTCGCGCACGCCCAGCGTCTGAACTTTGACGCCCAGCACGCGGGCGGCGTCCTCGGCGGAGCGGTAGCGCAGCGTCATACCAAGGTCGGCTGCATTCCACAGCATGGCAACGCGGGTGAGCCCCGGCAGCGCATCACGCAGGATTTCGAGGCGCTTGGCGCTGAGCTCGGTCGAGAGTTCGGTGACGCCGGTGAGATTGCCGCCCGGCCGCGCCAACCCGTCGACCAGGCCGGTTGCAACCGGGTCGCCGGCGCCGGCGATGACGATCGGTATGTCCTTTGTCGCCGTCTTGGCGGCGAGCGCGGCTGGATAGCTGAAGGTGACGATGATGTCCACGTGCTCGGCCTTGAGCTCGGCCGCCAGACCGTCGAGCCGCTCGGGGCGCGCATCGGCCGCTCGTTGCACGAGGACGAGGTTCTGGCCGTCGACGAATCCACGCGCGGCGAGAACGGAGAGCAAGGCCCTGCGGCGTTCGTCGAGCGGACCAACCGCGGGGCCGTTGGACAGCAGTCCGAGGCGATAGGTCCTGCCGGACTGCTGCGCGCGCGCGCGGAACGGCCACGCCGCGGCGGCGGCGCCAAGCAGCGCGACGAATTCTCGCCTTTCCATTCGCACCATGGGACTCCCCGGCCTTGTGTCGCACCGCTCAGGGCAAGGCACACCATACTGAGCCTAACGCTGGGCGCGCGGCAGGTCTTTGGCGCGGACCTGAATTGTTCTGAATCGATGGGATCGGCAGCGCAACTCGATGCGGATTTTGGGAATTGAGCACTGAGTTCAACACGTTAAGCTCCCGCGGCATGGCCCTGGCGATCGCCGCTGACAATGCCCGGCAACTCGTAGGCGCAATACCGGTACCCCGGACTGACCATCGCGAAACCGAGGTACATCCAATCAGAGAAGCCCAGATCTTTCGCTACGCTCAATCCGGGCTACAAGGGAAACTGAACGAGCGCGGGACTGAGACAGCATGCGCACCAAGATCGAGGCGACGTGGGTCGTCGGCCATGAACGCGGTCAGCACACCTTGGTGCGCGACGCACAGGTCGTGTTCGAGGGCAACAGGATCCTCCACGTCGGCAGAGGATTCGAAGGCCGCGTCGATCGGGTCATCGACGCCAACGGAAAGCTGGTCTCGCCCGGCTTCATCGACACCCACGTGCATTCCGGCCACCGCGCCTCGCATCGGCTGATCACCGATACCGGCCGGCCGATGTATTACGGCCAGCCGTTTCTCGAGATTTCCGTTCCCAAGGAAGGCAAGGTCGTCAAAGGCGATCCGCGTTACCTCAAGCACGGCGACGCCGGATCGGCGGCCGCCTTCGAGCTCAATGCCGCGTTCACCGTGGCCGAGCTCATCCGCAACGGCGTGACGACCTTCGTCGAGTACGGCAGCCAGCTCAGCGTGCAAGACGCGCTGCTCGCCGAGGTCACCCGGCTCGGCAGCCGCGCCTATCTTGCGCCCGGCTACGATTGCGGGCGCTGGGTGGCGGACGAGAGCGGGCGGCTCATTCGCGTGCGCAACGACGCGCTCGGCCGCGAGGGACTCAAGACCGCGCTGGCTTGGATCGAAAAGAACGACGGCGCGGCCGATGGCCGCGTCCGCGGCATTCTCGTGCCGCGCGAGGTCGAGACGTCAAGCCTCGAGTTGCTGCAAGACACCGTACGCGCTGCCGACGTGCTGAAGCTGCCGATGGCGACGCATGCCGCCTACAGCGTCATCGAGTTCTACGAGGTCGTCAAAGAGCACATGCGGACGCCGATCGAGCTCTTGGACGAGCTCGGCATGTTGCGCCCCACCCTCAATATCGGACACGGCAACTTCATCTCGGATAATCCCAACCTGAACTATTCGGTGCACCGCGATCTCGAGCTGATGGGCCGCGCCGGAGCGAGCGTGTCGCACTGCCCGATCAATATCGTTCGGCGCGCGCGCACGCTCGATCATTGGCAGCGCTACCAGGAAGCGGGCGTCAACATGTGTCTGGGCTCGGATACCTATCCGCGCGACATGATCATGAACATGCGCACCGCCTCGTATCTCGGCAAAATCATGGGTCACACCTATTTTGCCGCGCCGTCGGCGGACGTATTCCGCGCCGCCACGCTGGGCGGCGCAATCTCGGTCGGCCGCGACGATATCGGCCGCCTGGCACCCGGCGCGCTCGCCGACATCATCGCCATCGATCTATCGGGGCGAAATAGCTTGCGCTACGGACCGGTGCGCGATCCCGTGAAGAGCGTCGTCGAGTGCGGCGTCGGCGACGACGTCGACACGGTCATCGTCGACGGCAATGTCGTGATGGACGGCGGCGTCATTCCCGCCGTCGATTTCGCCAAACTGCGCGCGCAAGCTCAAGCCGCAGCCGAGCAGATCTGGGACACGCTCGCAGAGTGGGACCCGCTCGGCCGTACGCACGAGCAGGCCTGCCCTTGGTCCTATCCGTCCGCCGAGTAGGGAAGTCTGGAAAGTCGAGCAAGTGGCAAAGAACTTGCTTCGTGCGGCTACATACACAGAAGGAGAATGCGATGAAGCATCTTGCAGGACTAGTATTGTCGCTGGGGATCGCGTTGGCGCCGAGCGTGTTGCGGGCGCAGGATGCATGGCCAGCTCGGCCTGTCACGTTCGTCGTGCCCTACGGAGCCGGCGGGTATACCGACTTGGTTGCCCGGGTGACCGTGCGTTACGTCGAGAAGGCGCTGGGCAAGCCAGTGATCGTCGACAATCGCCCGGGCGCCGGCGGCATCGTGGGCACCCAGTTCGTCGCGAATGCGGCAGGCGACGGCTATACGTTCTGCGTCTGCAGCATCGGCGCCATCTCGATCGCGCCCTTCGATCCGAACCAGAAGGTGGGCTACGATCCATTGCGGGACCTCGCGCCCGTCGGGATCATCAGCTCGATCGCGCAGGTCGTCATCGTCAAGAAGGACCTGCCGGCGAAGACGCTGGCCGAGTTCGTGTCCTATGCCAAGGCAAACCCGGGCAAGCTCAACTACGGCTCCAGCGGCGCCGGCGGCCTGACCCACTACTCGGTCGAGCTGTTCCAGGCCCGCACCGGGATCAAGGTGGTGCACATCCCGTTCAAGAGCGGTGCGCCCTCGACCGCCGCGGTGGTCGCCGGCGAGGTCGATTTCGCTTTCGCCAACATGACTGAGGGTCTGCCGCAGGTCCAAGCCGGATCTGTGCGCGGCCTCGCCGTGACCTCGCTCAAACGCAGTCCCTACTTGCCTGATCTCCCCACTGTCGGTGAGACCGTTCTTCCCGGCTTTGTGGTGGAGACGTGGAACGGCATCATGGCCCCGTCCAAGACCCCGGAGCCGATCATCCGCAAGTTGTCGGAGATCCTCCTCAAGATGGCCGACGATCCAGAGGTGAAGGAAATCATGCGCAGGTCTGGTGCCGACACGGTCAAGACCACGCCCGAGCAGTACCGTGCGCAGATCGACCAGGAAATTGCGCAGTGGAAACCGTTCATCCAGGAAATCGCGGAGAAAAAATAGCCGCTGCTGAGCTTCTCGTGCGCAGGCTCGCCTTGCGAGCCGGCGCTTATGTCCGAGTCTCGCATCGTGTGGCGCTCATCGCACGATTGCGGCGCGCTCGAACCGACCTATGATGAAGCGACGCAACCATGGGAGTGTTGCCATGATCATCGATTGCACGGGGATTCGACCTGCGTCCAAGAGACGAGGCCGGCTCGTTCCGGTTCTTGCCGCACTCCTTGCACTCGGCGCAGCGCGCAGCGCGAGCGCCCAGACCATCGGGCACGATCTGATGGAGGGCCGCGGACGCGACGTCAGCTTCCCCGTCTCGTGCGGCGCCGACATTCAACCTCGTTTCGATGCCGCGCTCGCGGCGCTGCATTCGTTCTGGTACGGGCAGGCCTTGAAGGAATTTACCGCGATCGCCGAGAGCAAGCCGGATTGCGCCATGGCGTACTGGGGGATCGCCATGAGCGTCTGGAACCAGATTTGGGCGCCGCCGACGCCGGCAAATCTGAAGAAAGGGAGCGAAGCCATCACGCAAGCTCTGGCGCTGGGCGGGAAGACGCCCCGCGAACGAGATTATCTCGAGGCGCTCGCGGCATTCTACGCGGATCATGACAAGCTCGACCATCGCACGCGCGCCACCGTCTATATGCGCAAGATGGAGCAGGTCGCGCAGCGCTATCCCGATGACCGGGAGGCGCGAATCTTCTACGCGCTGTCGCTGCTCGCCACCGCCGACGGCCTCGACAAGACTTACAAGAATCAGCTCAAGGCGGGCGAGATTCTGGAACAGGTTTTTGCAGAGAAGCCGCAGCACCCCGGCCCCAGCCACTATATCATCCACGCTTACGATTATCCGGCGCTAGTCGACCGTGCGCTCGCCGCGGCGCAGAACTACGCGGTCTGCGTGACGGTGGTGCCACATGCGATCCATATGCCGTCACACACCTATGTGCTGCTCGGCCGCTGGAAGGACACCATCACGGCAAACGACTCGGCGGAAACCGCGGAAGCCGATCGCGGTACGCCGGAGGATCGCATCCATGCGCTCGATTATCTCGTCTATGCGCATCTGCAGCTTGCGCAAGACGCCAAGGCCAAGGAGACGCTCGATCTTGCGCTGAAGATCGAGAACGACCTCATTGCGCGCAAGCACGATTCCGGGCTGCGTGCGCGTCCGTTCGGCGTGGCGGCCATGGAGGCGCGCTGGGCGCTGGAACGGCTCGACTGGGCGACGGCGGCGAGCCTGCCGCTGCGGCCGAGCCGCTACCAGATGGCGGAGTCGGTGCCGCATTTCGCCCGCGCGGTCGGGCTGGCGCGCAGCGGCCGGCCGGACGAGGCCGCCGCCGACATCGAGCGGCTGGCGGCGCTGCAGAAGACCCTCGCCGACGCGAAGAATCTCTATTGGGCAAGGCAGCTCCTGATCCAGCTCAAGGTGGCGAACGCCTGGGTCGAGCGGGCGCGCGGGCGCGATGCCGCCGCCGTTGTGCTGATGCAGGAGGCCGCCGCCGCGGAGGAGACATCGGAAACCCACGATACGCTCAGTCCCGGTCCGATCGGCATGACCGCCCACGAGGCCCTCGGCATGCTGTTGATGGAGCTCGGCCGGCCAAGTGAGGCGTTCGGCGCTTTCGAGGCGTCGCTGCGCACTTCGAAGAGCCGGTTGCGCAGCTATGCGGGTGCGGCCACCGCGGCTGCCGCCACCGGGAATACCAGCGCGGCTCGCGGCTACTACACCAAGCTGGTCGAGCTCACCGACGGCTCGGACGGGAGCAGGCCGGAAGTGGTGCAGGCCAAAGCCTACCTCCAAGGGAACAAATAGCGCCGAGTCAGTGGACGATGGCACTTTCGGTTGAAGACAAGAAGCAAGACAAGAGCGCGGAGATCGCGTTCTTCGACAAGCATGCGGCCGCGGACGACTACAATGTCTTCACCCCGGCCGCCAACGCGCTCCTGATCGAGACTGCGGTCCGGCTGCTGCAGCTGGAGCGCGGCGCACGGATCGCCGATCTCGGCTGCGGCTCCGGGATATTCAGCAGCATGCTGCGCGACGCCGGCTACGTCCCGAGCGGGGTGGACATCAGTCCCAAGCTGATCGAGCTGGCACGGCGAAATTATCCGGGTATCGAATTTCTCGAGGGCGACGTCGAGAATTTGCCGTTCGCCACGGCAAGTCTCGATGGACTGGTCCTCATGGGTATCGTGCATCATTTCCCCGACCCGTC
>Ga0081455_10008194_pt1 | contig 10895 bp, 10 predicted proteins | sample TabmetS3T2R1_FD_70207 | JGI IMG/M metagenome (GOLD analysis project Ga0081455, IMG submission 70207) | Tabebuia heterophylla rhizosphere microbial communities from the University of Puerto Rico - S3T2R1 | ecosystem: Host-associated > Plants > Roots > Rhizosphere ... | reverse complement strand
GCAGTAGCTTTGACTGGTCGAGTTGCGTACGGATTTGAGCGTCTGCCGAAGCTGCGCGCAGGCTATGTCCCATCTGGATTTAGTTCTCCGGGACGCGAATGGGATCAAGAAGGCCACGCTGGGCCCGCCCTCAGTATTCATTCATTGAATCAGATTCCCAATCCGTTGCTTAACTTTCGCAGCAGCCCGAAGACAATCCTCTTGTAACACAGCAAACCACGCGCCTGGTTCCCCGTGTTGCCTTCGATGATGTTCCAGTCGGGCGATCGTGAACGGTTGGGAATACGCTTTGCGATCAAACAAAAACGGTTTGCGGCCGCAAAAGTGCGCTATTCGCGGCCGGTCAACTGTTTCGGGGAAATGCCAGGCGGCATTACGGCAATCTTGGATCAGTTCGCGTTTTCCATGATGTTCCCAGACGTGCTGCAAGTTGGACGTTGCAGTCTTGATTTCTCTGCGCTGCGTCATGGAGTGCACGTGATAATTCAGCAGCCCCATGTCTCCCCAAGCAAAGAGACCTGGAACTTCTTTCCCCCAAGATTCGACTTCGGTCCATTTCCCAAACGATATTGCGTTGCGCCGGCATGCGAACGCGCCGGCAGAAAAATAGGCGTGTCCACGCCAGTCAAAGTCGCTGTCAAACTGTCGAAGCTTTTGCGGGTCAAAATAAAAATGCGGCAGCCAGGGCGGAATTTCTGTCGCATCCGCCGGAACGGAAATTTCGCTCCAAAAAATCTGAAAATCGAGATCAGTGCGCACCTGTAAGGTGAAGTCCCCCCAGACAATAGCGTCGGAGTCGAGCCAAACGTAAAACTCAAAAGGACCTTCCCACAACGCGGCTAGCTTTGCGCGATGATTTCCCAACATCAGTTCGCGCATCTGTTCGGATGGCAATTCCGCAACGCGCAAAATGATCAAGTCATATTCTGTTTCCAGATCCGAAACATCAAAATTGCCATCGACGGTCAGGCATATTGGGACCTCCGGACAGTAACGCCTTATGCTCGCGAGCGTTGCCTGGACTAGGAACTTGTCTTCGGCATGGCAACCGGTCACAAACCCAAATGGAGCCTGCACTTTCACGTCGCTATGGCTGCCGAATCGGCCGGGATCGTCTCTTTGCAACCCAGACATTCTCGGTAAAGCTGGGCAAACTTGCTACCAAATGAACTGGCAGCGTTGCGACTGTGCGCGGTTTCACAAGCAATGTGACCTAGCTTTTCGCGAAGCTGCGGCGAGTCGCGCAAGTTGGTAATAGCCTCAAGTAACGCCGCGCCATCTAGTAGTCGGCACAGGATAGCGCCTCGCCCATCAGGCGCAGCTTCGGAAATTCCGCCGACTCGAAACGCTACGACGGGTATTCCGCACCCCATCGCCTCGACGAGGGTAAGCCCGTACGTCTCCACTAAAGAGGCGCTGACAAAAACATCCGCTGCTGCAAGTAGCCGTGCGAGAGCGGATCGGTCGCGAATGCCACCCGTAAGGCGCAGGTTCAAAGAGTCCGGACCCCGTAAAGTCCCCTCCCCGAACACCAAGACGATTACCTTCCCCACCTCCGGCAAAAGTGACAACTGCTCCAAGACCCACGGAAAATTTTTGTTTGTATCGTTCAGGGAAGCGGCTCCTGTAGCAACGACGAATGCGTCTGATGGCAAGCCAAGTTGTTTTCGGCACAGCTCTTTGTTTTGTGGCTTAAAAACTTTTGGATCAATTCCAGGAGGAATTACGCGCGTTCCGCCGCACGCTTTGGCTATTGCGCTTCGATCCGCGAGCTGGGCCAGCCAATGGCTATTTGCCACGAGGCGTGCTCCAGAATCACAATATGCGCGCAGTTTCCGCGAATAGGCAGCGCTTGCCAGCAGCCGGTTTGCAGGCCACCTCAAGATCGGACATGAGTCGCAAGGGCGGAACTCGCTCGTGTATCTATCACATCCGCGATAAAAAAAGCAGCCCCCGGTAATGTGCCACATGTCGTGAATACTGATCACCACGCTCATTTCGCGCGGTAGCGTCTCCAACCAGCGAGGAACGTCGAACCAATCAGCCACTGTATGGAGGTGCACCACATCAATTTCATCCAGTTCCTCAGGTCCAGGCGGAGACGATAGCCTCTTCGTTCCGTGCCATGGCTCAGTCGATAACGAAACGTACGACCGGCGAATAACACGATCCAACAAAGGTCTGCGGCTTTCTCGCGGTTGCGAATTTTTGAAAAGGAGGCGGCCTTCAATTCCCTGCTCCGCCAACGCAACACAAAGAAGCGATGCATATTCGTAGCTGCCGCCAGATGAATGAGTGTTTAGATGCAATACCCTCATGAAACAAGCGACGCAGGAATGCCAAACTTCATCCTGCTAATTTCCTGCCTGCGCTCACTATAGAGCCGCCGGCGGTGGGGAGCCTTGCGAATATGATCGAGCCAGTAACCCGCGACTTTCCGATAAGCAGCCGATTGGTCGTTTTTGCCAAGTAGCCGGCAACATAGCGCCGCAACTGGAAAAGCCAGTGCTCGCAGTGGGGCCATTGCATTTTGCCAGAGTCTTTGAAACCCAGGAGATGGGCGATTACCTCGCAATCCCGCTTCGGCGGCAAACTGTTCGAACAATGCTTGCGCCGGACAGGGCCTTCTGCGAAGCCACGGCGCCGACCTCGTATAGTGAAGCACACAATCGAGATCATTGTTCTGCTGCGCGTCAAAATGCCAGGACGCGCGATTCCAATGCTCAGGCAAGTCTTCGATCTGTTTGTGGAGAAGAAAATTAATGGCCGACTGGTCCCAGAATTGGTATTTCCCGCTCCAACAATTTAGAAAATTGACAGCAGATTCGAAGAAACGCTGTCTCCTGAGTTCGTCGAGATTCATCAACATTACACCGGAGTTAAAGTAGGCGCCTTTGGCGGGAAGATTCATCGCCTTGGCCAGCACAAGAGAGTCTTCCGCAAGCGACAACGTTTCCGAGTCACGGACTGCGGCAAGGATATTTCCGTGTGACAATTCAAGATCAAAAAGCTCCGATAGATCGCGGAAGATCAAAGTGTCGCAGTCCAGGTAGATCAAGCGCGGCACATTCACCAACTGCGACAGCAGTATTCGGTAATAAGGCATGTTTGATCGTCCTGGTCCGAGTGTCGCCGCGCTAAAGACCGATGCATCTGCAGTCACAAATGCGAGTTCAACGTCTCCGCCAATCCGCTCAGTCAATCTCCAAAGAATGTCTCGGGATCGCTGCGACAGACCGCCATCGAGCACTTTCACATCCAGTTTTCGTGCCGGATTCAGGTGAACCAATGCGCTCGCAACCGCACAGTACAGCCCGGGGAAATAGCGGTTGTCACTAGCCAAAGCAATAACAACTGGTTCCATTTATCTCACGCACTCGTGTGGGTAAGCCCACCGGCAGCTAAAAACGCGTGCAGCTGATGCGGCGCGGCTTGTTGCAGGCATCAATCATGCACTATAACCGCTTCCAAAGATTGTTCGACGGACAATGAATAAGGCATTCGCTACTACCACACGGCAGCGAACTGCGGTTCGTTTGCCGAGCGGAACGCTTTTTAAGTTTACAAACAAAACGTCATCAACCTTAGGCCAGTTTGCCATTACGATGCCGTATCCCTCGGCGCGCATGCGCTGACAGACGCGATCCACATCGCGGCGTGTGAATGGGGGCCTCTTATCGTGAAATTCCACAGTCAATTGACCACAACTGACCAGATCAGATGCTCTCGCGTTTTCTAAGATCCCGATTTCCGCGCCTTCCACATCCATTTTTATCAGATCTAATCGACCGCCCAAACGCTTGACAGCGTCCGAGAAATTTAGCGTCGGAACCATCACCTGATCAGCTATCCCATGAGCCGCCGACCATTCCCTGAAAACACTTGAAGATTCAGGCTTGGTCGATCGCGTGAATGTGACGGTCCTTTGTTTGTCTTCTGCCATGGCTGCAGCATGAACAACATCCGCTTCATTACCGAAGCTTTGTTTCAGGGATTCCGCCAAGGCCGGATCTGCTTCAATGAGAAGCGCCCGCGAAACCGCATGCTCAGACATGAAAGCGGCAAAGAATTCTCCGCGATGCGCGCCAAAATCCGCGACCGCCGCTGGTCGCGCCACAAGTGTCTCAAAAAATGAATGCTCTCTAAGGCGTCGAATCCCCAGCCAGCCGAGAAGACAATGAAATATGCTTCTGAAGAAGGATCGCACATGCGCGCGAACCTGATTTTTCAGTCCGGAAGATCCGGCGGGAGAAATTTTACAAGACGCTTTTTTCAACCGGGGAACTCTAAAACGTCTGGACCTGTTCAGGACGCCCAACTTGGATCGCGCGTCTCAAAGCATCAACGAACTGCGCTTGAATGCATTCCTGATTGAAATTGGTGGCAGCAGCCTCCAGCGATGACTCTGCAAGGCGTTCTTGTTCGGCTGGCGAAGCGGCCAGTTCTTCCAGCGCCCGGCGAATCGCCGACGGATTTGCATCCGTCACGCACAACGCTCGCTCCCCCCTTCGAGCCCATTTCACGGCCGAACAGTATTCCGGGCCCCAAATGACAACTGGAAGACCCAGTTGCATCGCATCGATCATTTTAGAGGGAAAGCTAGTAGCCATTCGCCGGCGATGCGACGGAGCAAAGCTCATAACCACCAATGCAGCTTGGAAGTTTCGGAGCGACTCCGCCAGTTCCTTCGGAGCAATGAATCCGCGGTAAATGCCGCGAGAGCGAAACTCATCCAACATGTCCGCGCTCCAAGGTGGATTTGGCCCAAACACTTCCAAACGCACTCGGTCAGAGCCGTTGAGTGTGCGCAATGCGTTTTCTATGAGCGGACCATATTCGAAAAGATTCCCAAAATATGCAACTCGCAGTGGAAGCGCCGTGTCGCGCGTACGCATGCGCCACTGGGGTAAAGACGGCGCGTCATGAAGCACTAGAGCGTGTTGAGGTTCGTCTAGTTCCCGACGCATCTCATCACTTACGCAGATTGCAACATCGCTCTCCGCGCACGTCTTACGAAATTCATGTTCAACTCGTGCGCGGAATGGCGCGGGAATTTCCGGAAAATCAGGCCACCAATCTTGGAAGAAACAAACGAGCGGCAGCTTGAACTGGTCTGCAATTCTCCTCGCTTGTATGTGCCACCACCCATGAGCAACGGTCACGACAACGTGCGGCTGAAACGAATGAATGTGGTCGTGAATCAATTTGCCCGAAGGCAAAACAGGGAAAAGGCATTCCCAGCCCCGAGAGACGGATCGGAAACCAAGTTCTCGCAGTTTACCAATTATTTTCAATCGAAACGGAAACTGCGGCCAGCAAACTACCTCAGACTGGACCCGCGGATTTGATTTTAGATGTTGATGTAAAACCAGTTCGCCGCCTGAGCCGAGCGCATTGGGAACGACAGAAGATAGGACTAATACCCTGATCGGATCCATGAAGACTGCGCACAGTTAGCTACGTCTCCGCTCGGTTGCCGACAAGTTTTTCAATCTCGTCTACAAAGATCGCTTGCAGCCGTTCAGGATTAAACAGCGTCTGGTGCAGTCGCGTAGCCTCGTGTGAGAGCTGTTTGCGCCACGGCGCGTCCTCGGCAAGCCGCCGACAGACAGAGACGATCGCTTCCGGATTGTTTTCGTTCACAATCACTGCGCCACCGTTCCTGCGTGCGACTTGCACCGGCGTGCAATAGTCAGGTCCCCAAAGAATCACGGGTATTCCGAAGGTGACGTAGTCCAGGAATTTCGTGGTGAAACTGGTGCGCATGAACAGTTCGTGCTTGCTTTCGAAACTCATCACAACCAGCAGTGCGTCGCCACTGGCAATGATGCCGGCAGATTCGTCGGACGGTTTGAAGCCAAGATAAATTCCGTTGGCTTTCGCACGTTCTAAAATTTGTGCTGGCCAATCGGCATTCGGCCCGACCACGAAAATTTCCAACTCCTTTGTCGTCTCAATTTTTTCTATGAGCGAGCATAGCATTCGTCCGTAAGAATCTTGCACTGAGCCGACGTAGACCAGACGGAATTTTCCGCTAGAAGATGGCCACGGCTTTTCGGGCACACGGTGCCTGCCTGGCATCGGATAAATCACATGGCTATTGCGATGTGGCCCGAGCACTTCCTGCATTCCATCACTAGTGCAAAAAGCCAGATCACACTCTGCATAAAGTTCACGAAAGCGTCGGCTTAAAACTGGCTCCGTTGGCGCGTGACCATAGTGCCCCTTCATCACGGGAAACCAATCGAGAAACAGTCCGACCAGTGGCAAACCGTGCCGTCGTGCCGTTTTTCGCGCAATGTGAGACAACCCACATTCCGCCAACGTAAGGACAACATGTGGTCTGAAGCGCTCGACCGTTGCTTGCAATTCAGTGTTAACCGTAAGCGGCCAGACAAAATTTTCGTAATCAGTGATCCATGCTGCCAATCGAGGACCGACCCGGCTCTTTCTAACTCGTTCGATAAAGTACGGCAATCGGAGCCGTGTGTGCACCAAAGCATCGTCGATAGAGTCTGCTTTGCTGGCGACGTGCAATTCAAACGGACATCGCTCAACCAACTGCCGATGCATAACAATGCGCACGCCGCAATCATTTTTTGGCGGGACAATGCTTACCAGCAGAATGCGACGTTTGGCTGTCATGCAGCACCGTACGGCTTGCAAGCTTTCAATCGAATGCGGTTAACGGCTCTTTGACTTCTCGTTTCTTGCGATGGTCAAGCATCGTTTCCACAGCTCCAAAAACGGTTTCAGAGTCGAGCCTCTTCATGCAAGCAATGTCGTTGGGGCAGCCGGTAATCCAATGGATCACTGGTGTTCTGTTGTGACAGAACAAACACGGAACGTCACTGACCAGGCCAAGCACGCGCGCAGGTGAATCCGGCGGCAATATTGAAGCTGGATTCATCGGTCCAAATAATCCGATTGCTGGTGTGCCAACCGCTCCAGCCACATGTAAGGGACCTGAGTCGATAGAAACAATCAAATCACAAATCGCGATCAGCGCCACCAACTCCTCTCCTTTAAGTCGGTTGGCCAATGATTTCACTCGCGTCAGGTAGTCATACTCAGAAGATCCGTCTCCCTTGTTGATCCCGAACTGGACAATAACAGCGTCGAATTGCGAGTGAATTCTGTTGATCAGTTTCTGCCAGTTAGAGGCTTCCCATTCCTTAATACGCCAGTTAGGCCCTGGATTGATGCCGACAAGCAAACGGCCCCGAGTTATCTCGCAGTCCAATCCATATCTACTGCGAGTCTCCTCTATCAATTCAGATGACGGACGAAGCTTCGGTAGTCGTGCTTTAATTGTTAGTCCACAAGACTCCGCCAGATCATCCATGAGGTGTTTGCTAGTACCAGACGCAGACGACAGCTCGGCAGTTGTTTGGGGATTGTAAGTCGTGTCCACCAAACCAAACAGCCTAATCTTTGTCGGCAACGTAAAGGGATAGATCCACCACTTATTTGCAAAGACCACATCCGCCGCACGAGAAAGTATAACAACTTTTCGCCAAATGGGCGCGGTAATAAAAACAACAAGTTTCCCTGAGTGGCGACGGCGAACCTCGTCGCAAATTGGCAAGCTGCAAAGCACGTCTCCTATTCCCCCGCAGCGACAAATCACCACCGCTCGTTTCCTATGCCGAAGACATTGGAACACAAGCCACGCGATAAATGGTACCCATCCACGAGCCAGTAACTTCAAACGGAAAACCCGTCGCCAGAAGGGCCTCAACGCGGAGAGTACCCGATCAGGCAAGATCGAAACGACAAATTCTCGGAAACCGGTCACAATCGCATGTTAGAGCGAAACTTATTACGCAGTGGTGGCAATAGCAGACATTTTCTTGCCTAAATCGATCACTTGTTCACAATAAGCCACGGCGCTGAGCCGATGCGCAGCGACCACCATGGTGAGCGCCCCACTGAGGCTGCGGAGTGACTCGAGAAGTTTTGCTTCAGTTCCCATATCGAGAGCGCTGGTCGCTTCGTCAAGGATCAACAATGATGGACGGCGGTATAGAGCGCGTGCAACACCAATGCGTTGACGTTGTCCCCCGGAAAGACGGATGCCGCGCTCGCCAACATTCGTGTCAAACCCATCATGCAATTCTGCCTCGACGAAGTCGAGTATCTGCGCCATGGCACAAGCTTCACGCAATCGTGTCTTATCGATCTTTTCGTCCGCCAGCCCAAACGCAATGTTGCGCGCAATCGTATCGTCGATGAGAAAAATATCCTGTGGCACATAGCCGATTGAGTTTCGCCAAGAAGGCGCCAGCGCTGCCGTAAGAGGCTTTCCATCGATCAGGATCTCGCCTGCCGTCGGATAGTACAGGCCGAGCAACAGGTCAACAAAGGTTGATTTTCCCGAGCCGGTCGGGCCAATCACACCAACCGATGTGTTCTTCGGAATCACCACAGAAAGTCCATCCAAAGCTGGGCGCGACGCGTCAGGATAACGGTAGAGGACTTCGCACAGGGTAATTGCGTTACTCCAAGCAAAGCGATCCGAAAGCGTGACGGGTTCGGTGCTAGTTACACCTGGAATCGATTTGTCACTCTCCGCGGCAACAAACTCGTCGTACACTTCGTTAACTGCGTGATGCATTGAGCTTACCTGCGTGAGCTGAGCATAAAGCAACTGAAGCGAAGGCAGCAGTCGATAACCTGCTAGCGCCATGACGCCGAGATTCGGGAGAATGTCCGAGAAATCACGCCCTCTGGCCGCCAGGAGCAACACAGCCACAACAAGACCGCCAAAGGCAAGTGGCTCCACAAAATAGCGGGCGCTGTTGGCAAAAATCGGCAGTCGAGCGTACATCTGCGCGAGAACTGCGGAGTGACGAGAGAAACGACGGAGGAAATGTTCCTCGACGCGGTGGACCTTAACGGGTTTGATTCCCCCGAGCATTTGTTGCGCTTCGCGATAAGAACCGGCGATAGATGTCCTCAGTCCTTCATCCATTTCTCGACGCTTCCGTGCGAGAAGTCGGAAGATGACAATGTAGTAGGCGCCGAGGACGATTGCAGCCGATAGAGCAATCGTCGGCTGCACTAAGAACAGTGTGGCCAGTAGAAGCACTGCGGTGAGCGTGCGAGCGACTGTATCCAGGAGCGGTAGGAGCACTCCCGCGGTGTAGTTGCTTACGTCGCCAAGAATCTTCTTAAGCAGATCACCAGAATTGCGCTGAAGAAAGTAAGTGTATGGCTGTGACGCCATTCGACGAAGCAATCTCACGCGCAACCAGTGAGCAAAGTTTTGGGAATAACGAGTGCGGGCGTACTCCGATAGCAGGTTCACTGCGTTCGATAAAAGAAGTGCAAGGATGGCGATAATGCCCGCAACGAGGAGCAGTTGCCGGTTTTCCATCGGAGGAAACAGGTTGAGAAACTGCCTGCCAAAGTGAGACCGCCGAATACGCTCAGGATCAGCGGCAATCGCCAGGAACGGAAAGATTGATGTGATGCCAATGACCTGGAATAACGCCTGTGCGAGAGAGAGCAAAAAAATGCCGCACAGCTTCGCTCTGCCGTATGGGCGCGCCAGGAATAGAACGCGACGAATCAGGTCGACAACGTTATGGATAAACCGGGACAAGGCGGTTCCGAGTTACACGTTCAAGAATAATTGCGCATTGCACCTCGCAATGGTGGGACGGCAAAGTATCTGCAGGAAAGACTCCGGTGTCAAAGCACACCGGGCTAGATCCTTAGGGAATTATCGTGAGCGATTGGCGGACTCGTTTCGGGAGCGCCGGCGCCGCGGTCATTTTCTTACTCAACCGCCCGGTGAGCTTGTAGAAGACCGTTTACGAACTGATTTCGACGTCTGAGGTTTTTGGAGTTTGATGAAGTCGGCAATCAATTTCTCAAAAAAGTTCGGTCGCGGACGAGTGGCACGCATGCGCCGCCGCGGCGCAAGTTTTTCAGTTCCCGTCTGGGCTCCCACGTAACGATCCAAAGGTTCAGGGACCAGCCCCTCCTCAGGTGGTGTCTCCTCGACTTGAGGGACCATCGGCTCCCCATAGTCCGGAAACGACTTAGGCAGTTGGATTTTAATAACCGTAGCTTTTTCTTCGGTTGGAGCTGCCAGTGAAATCGCAACGCCTCCGGTTATCCCAAAAATTGCGGCAATTAGAGCAGATTTCATATGAGTGAACGCCGAAACCGTATCGGGCTATAGATCCCGCCCTTCCTAATGTCGTTTCCCATTATCCCTTCTACGGAAATTGCGATGCGAAGTTCTCGAAAAATTTCAAATGCAATCGGCAACTGCGATTCGTCCCCCTCGATCGCGTTCCGGTTTCGTCCTGATGCACTTCATAGCATCATGTGCTCAGCCGCGACAATGCGTGGCGGATTAGATTCGGTTTGCCACGGACAACTCGCCGAGCTGCACTAGATCCGGCATGCGTTCGGCAGCGTCCGATCAGACTTGGCAAATATGCTATTCTCTTGCAGCGCACAAAACTTCGCTACCGCAAGCGCTTCGGCAACGTGCTCGACAAGAGAAGCAGATTTCGGCAATTCTATGCCATATGAAAACGATGACTTCGCCCAGCAGAAATTCGACGAACCGCTGGTCTTGCTCGCTCACTTTGTTGTCCATTTCAGTGGCTCTCGCATGCGTTGCGCTTGGAGCAAAAGCTTTAGGGCAACTCAGTCCGCCACCCGATGGTTGCTATCCCAATTTCACGACAGCAGAAGGGTGCGCCGCACTTAGTTCCCTCACCACGGGCGTTGGAAATACAGCGCTTGGTTGGCGGTCGCTGTTTGCCGACAGCATCGGAAATTACAACACGGGTATTGGAGCGGGAACGCTGATCTTCAACGACGCAGATTCCAATACCGCAGTAGGTGCGGCAGCGCTTTTGCTTAACACCAGT
>Ga0081455_10008193_pt1 | contig 10897 bp, 13 predicted proteins | sample TabmetS3T2R1_FD_70207 | JGI IMG/M metagenome (GOLD analysis project Ga0081455, IMG submission 70207) | Tabebuia heterophylla rhizosphere microbial communities from the University of Puerto Rico - S3T2R1 | ecosystem: Host-associated > Plants > Roots > Rhizosphere ... | reverse complement strand
GAAGAAGCGGGCCGGGACGTTCGCGTCGCCGCCTCCCTGCACCCGGGCACGGAACGTGACGTTCGCCGGCGCCGTCCCGATTGGCTCGAAGTCCGGCGTCGGGTCGGTGTCGGTGTTGGCGGTCGTGTTCGTGCTCGTTGCGTTCCGGCCGAACCCCTGCCTGGCGAACCCGAGCCAGAGCTCCCTCTGGTTCGCGCCGCCGAAGCGCATGAGATCCGCCGCCAGCTGGGCGTCACGCGCCTGCAGCATCGACGGGTTGGTCGGCATGAGCAGCATCGAGTCGTACACGATCTGGATCCAGCGACGGTTGCCCGGACAGCTCTGCGCAGGCAGCTCGCCGTTGGCGCAGGCGTACTGGAGGTCGCCGTCGCTCGCCGGGAAGGAGCTGTTGTACTTGTTGATCAGCAGCTGCCTGTTGACGAAGTTCGTCTTGCTCCAGATCTCACCGTCCGCGTGCACCTGCGGGCCGGTGAGGTCGTAGCCCATGTCGCTGAAGTTCAGCGCGTTGATCGAGAGCTGCCGGCTCGGCTCGGGCACGCCGCCGGAGGTCGGGAAGTTCATCCCGTAGTTCCGGATGGCCCGGATCTTGTTGCCGGTCGCGTAGGTCCCGACCGCGTACGGGTTCTCGTCCCCGGTGGGGACGAACCCGTTCGAGTTCAGGTACTCCATCGCGTCGAAGTCGCCGAAGCTCTCGCCCATGGCGCCCGCATGGTGGCCCGAGCGGTTCGCGCCCTTGCCGATCATGCGGTTCTCGATCATGTGGCCGTACTCGTGACCGATCACGCCCATGTCGTAGTCGCCGTCCACGCACGGGGAGTAGAAGCCGACGACCGGCTGCCACATGTACATGTTGGTGATCGACGGCACACCCTCCGGGAGGGTGATCATGTTCGCGTTGTCACGGGCGCCGGCCAGCACGCCGGACTGGACGTTGCCGATGATCGGGTCGTTCTCCCGGAACGTCTCGGTCAGCCCGAAGTTGAAGTCCTGGGCGTTCCAGTTCCGCTCGGTGAAGCCCAGGAAGTACGAGAAGTCGTGCATGCGGTTGTGCATGGCGAACAGGTTCACGGCGGCCGCCGAGTCGTCCCAGGCCGATCCGGGCGTCCCTGGGGTCGGCTCGCAGTCCTCCCTGAACCACTCGTTCGTCCACGGGAACAGGTAGTCTCGGGACGCGCTCACCGGCCGGAACTGCGGCGGGCTCGGCATGAGCGGATGGGTCCAGGACGTCGCCGAGTTGGCGTTGTTCCCGATGGTCGTGTTCGTCGGGGTGTTGGCCTTGAAGTTGAAGTCCCACGGTCCGCGCGAGGCGGAGTTGCCGACGACGCGGTCGCAGTCGTCGGAGTCGCCGTCGGTCCAGCACCACAGCTCACGCGTGTCCGTGCTCGGGTTCCCCCAGGGGTCCACCGGCAGCGTGGCCAGCGGCGGGTTCGCCGGGAAGACCTGCCACCGCGCGAGGTACGGGTGCGGAGCGGCCGTGTCGTCGATCGTGAACGTCCCGGTGTAGGTCCGCGGCTCGACAGGACCGGGTTGGCCCGGGAACTCGCAGACCTCGACGAAGTAGTCCCCCGGCGGCACGCCGCCCGAAGGCTCGTAGTGGATGACCTCGGGCTCGATGAAGACGTCCCCGACGGCAACGAGGGTCGTTCCGAAGTAGAGCCGGAGGACGATGTCCTGACCGATGCCGTCCGCGTCGGCGAAGATGCGGAGGAAGCGGACCCCGGAGCCGACGGCGAACGGCCCGTGCCTGGGGGCGCAGCCGCCGTTGACGGTCGGGAGCTCGCCCGAGAACGGGATCGTCTGCGGAACGAGCTGGCTCTCCGCGAGGTTCTCCACGAGGTTGAAGCGCGCGAGCACGCTTCCGTTGCGCGCGTCGACGAAGACGCGCTGGGCGAGCGAGCTCGCCTTGTCGACGACGAGCGACTCGTATGCCGGCGCGACCCCTCGCCGCGGTGTCGGGAACGCGACGAGCTTGGCGCGTTGCAGCGAGTCCGCATCCTCGACGCTGAACGTCTGCCAGCCGCCGAGACGCTTCGTCGAGCGGATGTCGTCGAGCCCGGCACTCTCTCCGACGGCTCGGGCCGCTCGCACCCAGCCTTCCTGGGCCGACAGGCTCACATCGCCCGCCGCGAGCTGAGTCGACCGGGTGAGCGACGACGACACGTACGCCACCTTCCAGCCGCGGGCCGACGAGCCGGTGAGCCCGACCGTCACGAGGCCGCCCTCGGCTGATTCCAGCCCGTCGAAGACCTGGCGGAAGCTCACGGCATGGCCGGCGCTTCCGCGCAGCGGGCTGTCGGCTTCGAACGCGAGGTCGGTCGCGGACGCGAGCCCGAAGGCGGCTCGATTCGCCTGCAGCCAGCTGCGCGCCGCCGCCGCCGCGTTCTTCCCCTGGATGCCTGTTGCGAGGAACTTCCCGTGCCTCGTGAGCGAGGCCGGCGTCCCGAACCGGTTCCAGGTGACACGCGCTCCCAGTCGCGCGACGCTCGCGCGCTGAGCGTTTGTGGGGGCGACGCGAGACGTCCGGCTGTCGTACTCGTCAGCCTGGGCGCTCGGGTCCTCCCCGATGTGGACCACGGACCGAGCGGCGCCCGGCGCAAGCAGCGCGGCGAGCGACGCGAGGACCGCGGCCCAGAACAAGGGCCGTGATCGCATGTCCCCTCCCTGTTGGTGGACTGGCTCGGGTCTTTGAGCCGCCGCGATTGATGACCGACCGCGTGCCCCCTGTCAAGAAAGGCCATGGCTCCTGACGAAGGGCCAAAGCGCGGTTTGAAAGTCAGGCCGGGGTGGAGTAGCCGCGCATCCCGTCCACGAGCAGCGCGTAGAAGCGGTCGGCGAGCGCGGCCGTGTCCGAGCCCTCGCGCAGCCAGGTGTAGGCCCAGTTGGCCGCAGAGAGGAAGAGGAGGGCGGCGGCGCTCTCGTCCAGGTCCGAGCGGAGCGCGCCGTGCTCGCGGCCCTCGCGGAAGAGCTCGCGGATGCGCTCCTCGTAGCGGCGCCGCTCGCCGGCGATCTCCTCGAGGCGCTCGCCTTCGAGGTACTTCCACTCCTGGACGAAGACCGTCGCCACCTCGACCTGCTCGGCCACGAGCCGCAGATGCCCCCGGAGGGCGAGGCGGAGCTTCTCGGTGGCCGGCAACGTCTCCGGGATCGCGTCGAGCACGCCGTGGAAGGCGGCCGCGCCCTCGCGCATCGTCTCGTAGAGCAGGTCCTGCTTCCCCTCGATGTGCGCGTAGAGAGAGCCTTTCTGCACGCCCATCGCCTCGGCGACGTCGCCGATTGACGTGCCGTGGTAGCCCTTCTGCGCGAAGAGCCGGGCGGCCTCTCGGGCGAGCTCCTGCTTCCTGGTCGCCATGCTAGGGTTTTACCCTAACGACCGTTTGGTTGGGGGTTGAGCCGTGCTGGAGACACTGAGCGACGAAGACTTTCGGACCCACGTGCAGAGCGGAGGCCAGATCGAGACCGGCGATGCGATGCCCGAGGCCTACCGCAAGGCGCTGATCAAGTTCATCGAGATGCACGGGAACTCCGAGCTCATGGGCGTCCTGCCCGAGCGGGAGTGGATCCTGCGCGCTCCCACTCTCCAGCGCAAGCTGGCGCTCACGGCGAAGGTGCAGGACGAGGTCGGGCACGCCCAGCTCATCTACCGGGTCGTCGAGGACCTGGGCAAGCCGCGCGATGCCTGCCTCGAGGACCTCGTCGCCGGCAAGACGAAGTTCCACAACGTCTTCCACTACCCGACGAGGACGTGGGGCGACGTAGGCGTGATTGCGTGGCTTGTGGACGCCGCCGCGATCATCTCCCAGAAGGCGCTCCTCAAGTGCTCCTACGCGCCGTACGCCAGGATCATGAAGAAGATCTGCTGGGAGGAGTCCTTCCACATCCTCCACGGGCGCGACGTCGTGCTCGCGATGATGACGGGCACGGAGGAGCAGCGCGAGTTGGTGCAGGAGGCGCTCGACCGTTGGTGGGGCCCGCTCATGCAGTTCCACGGGAACCGCATCGCCGCCGAGGACGACCCGATGTTCCAGTGGCGCATCAAGAGCCAGGCGAACGAGGACGCCCGGCAGCAGTTCCTGGACGGCTACGTGCCGCAGATCCGGGAGCTCGGGCTCTCGGTTCCGGATTCGCAGCTGCGCAAGCGCGACGACGGAGTGTGGGAGTACGCCGAGCCCGACTGGGACGAGCTCAAGTGGGTCGTCACCGGGCACGGGCCGGCCACCGAGCGGAGGCTCGGCTTCCGGCGCATGTCGCGCGAGGAGACGGCCTGGGTGCGCCGCGCGATGCTCGCCGAAGCGGCGTGAGCCCTCGTCTTCTGGGGCGTCGCGGGCAAAGGAGGCAAGCCCGGGGGACGCAGGACAGTGCACCTAGCACGGACAAGTCCCGCGGGCGCAGCATCCTGCCGCCCGCGGCGTCAGGCGCGCGCGGAGCCGGGCTTCGCCCGGCGGGAGCCGCGCCGGCCAGGAGGCGAGGGTGATCTACGAGGTCTTTCGGCAAGAGCGCGAAGGGCAGCCGTTCCAGCACGGCGGGTCGCTGGAGGCTCCCAACCTCGCGTTCGCGGAGGCGTACGCGCGCGAGTTCTACGGGCGGCGGAACGAGTCGGTCGCCCTCTGGATCGTGCCGCGGGATGCGGTCACGGCGGTTGACGAACCCTACGTGGCGGACGTCTTCGACCGCGACTATCGGCGCGTCGACGGCTACTCGATCAAGGTCAAGCTGAAGGAGGCCCGTGAACGCGCAGGCGCTGCTCGACCTGGCGGATGACGAGCTCGTTCTCGGCTGGCGCGACTCCGAGTGGACCGGGATCGCGCCGTTCCTCGAGGAGGACGTCGCCTTCTCCTCCATCGCCCAGGGCGAGATCGGCCATGCGCGCGCGCTCTTCGAGCTCGCAGCGCGGGAGCTCGGAACGGACGCCGACGCTCTCGCCTTCGACCGCGAGCCCGACGAGTACCGCTGTGCGCCGCTCGTCGAGCTCAGGCTCGTGCCGGACTGGGCGCGGACGATCGCTCGGCACTGGCTGTACGAGACGGCGGACGCCGTCCGGGTCGCGGCGCTGATGGGATCCGACCGGGACGAGCTCGCGGGTCTGGCCGCGAAGATCGACCGCGAGGAGGCCTACCACCGAATGCACGCCGACATGTGGGCGGAGCGCTTGCGTTCGTCGCCGGAGAGCCGGGAGCGGTTCGGTGCGGCCGTGGACGAGCTCTGGCCCTACGCCCTCGGAGTCCTGGAGCCCCCGCAGCGGCCGGCACTCTGCCAGGCGGTGGGACGCGAGGAGGTCGATGCGATCGAGCGCGGGACGCACACGGACGAGCTGCGCCCGCTCTGGGACGAGATGACGAGCGTGCGCCGCTCGGTGCCGGGGGCAGCATGGTGACCGCCGAGCGAGTGTGGGAGGCGCTCCGAGAGATCCCGGACCCGGAGATCCCCGTCATCTCGCTCGTCGAGCTCGGCGTCGTCCGGGACGTGGAGGTCGAGGGCGAGCGGGTCCGCGTCGAGTTCACGCCGACCTTCCTCGGCTGCCCGGCGCTCGAGGTGATGCGCGACCGCATGGCGGACGCCGTGCGCGCGCTCGGCGCCGAGCCCGAGATCGACGTGATCCAGGACGACTCCTGGTCGACCGACCGCATCACCCCCGAGGGCCGGCACAAGCTCCGCGAGTCGGGGTTCGCGCCCCCGGCCCCGAGGCAGGCCGGCGCCCCGACACTCGTCCAGCTCCAGAGCACGGTCTTCCGCTGCCCGTACTGCGGCTCTACGGACACACGCCTGGACAACATCTTCGGGCCCACACCTTGCCGCTCGATCCGCTACTGCACTTCCTGCCGCCAGCCCTTCGAGCAGTTCAAGACCATCTAGGGCGGTCTCCGGAACACCGCCAGGCCGATGCTCTCGGGCCCGCTACTTGACTATGTCTGGTACCATGCGGTCGTGAGCTCCGACGTCGCCCACGATCATGATCCCCAGCTCCTCAAGGGGGTGCTGGGATTGATCCTGCTGCGCCTGCTCGCCGAGGGTGAGTCGTACGGCTACGAGCTCGTGACCCGGGTGCACGACCTCGGGCTCGTCGAGGTGGCGCACGGCTCGATCTATCCGGCTCTGACCCGGCTCGAGCGAGAGGGACAGCTCGTCTCCCGGCTGGTCGCTTCCACCTCGGGGCCGGCGCGCAAGTACTACCGCCTCTCCGATAGCGGCCGGGAGGCGCTGCAGGCCGGTACCCGCGCCTGGCTCTCGTTGGCCGAGCTCGTCACACCGCTGCTCACAGCCCCTCAACTCATCGAGCGAAAGGGCATCGCATGAACCTCGCAATCGAACGGACCGTGTGGGGGATCGACCGCCGTCTGCGTCGAGACGTTTCCTTCTCGGCCCGCCGCGCGATCCGCCGCGACGTGCGGGCGAATCTCCGCCTCGCCGCGCAGGAGGTAGGGCAGGAGCAGGCGCTGAGCCGCTTCGGCGACGTGACCGCGGTCGCCGAGGACTACCGGGCCGCGGCGGCCCGGCCGGATGCGGTGCGGGTGGATCGCGGGCTCACGGCCGCCGCCTACACCCTCCTCGCGCTTCTGTTGCTGGCCGTCGTCCGGATCCCGACGTTCGGGATGGTGACCACCTTCGACGCTTTCACGAACGAGCAGCACTGGCACGTCCAGCTCTGGCGACTCGGCGAGCTCTCGGGCGACATCACGACGCGCACGCTGTTCGAGGCCACCGTCTACAGCTACTCCCTCGTGCTCTTCCCGCTGCTCGCGTTCCTCCTGTGGTCGCGCGCCTGGCGGTACCTCGCCCGCAAGTAGCCGTCCGTCCAGGCGTGCTTCCCTAGGCGTGCTCCCTGCGCGGATCCATCTCGACCGCCAGCCAGGCGCAGCTCGTCTTCTCGACCAGCGTGAAGCGCTCGTTCACGTCGATGACGCGCTCGACCTCGGGCGTCTCGTGACCGGGGGCGACCACGAACAGGACAGAGGACGAGCGAATCCCCTCGTACTCGTCTCGATCGAGCTCGATTACCTACTCACACTCGATCCGTGTGCACTCGCAGAGGAAGCCCGTCAGGCTGTCGCCCCAGAACTCGCCGATCTCGGCAAGGCGTTCGTTCACCTCACGGAACAACACCTGGTTCCGCGCCAGCCGCTCGAGCGACAGGGACATCCGATCTTCCATTTCCAGGAGAAGTTCGAGGTGGCAGTACCCGGCCCGGGTAGTAGAAAACAAGACACCCTGGCACGGCGCACTGCGCGGCCTGCGGACAGACGGGCGCCTAGCCAGACGCTTACGCTCGGCCCGGGCCGGGTAGATCCGCTGCATGACGCGTGGCGCTCTCGGTTACGCGGCCGCGGTCGGCGCCGCCACAAGCCTCGCGCTCGCGGCCTGCGGAGGCGGCGACGACGGGCTCTCCCGGGAGGAGTTCGTGTCCGAGGCCGACTCGATCTGCGCCGAGTACGACCAGCGCGTCGAGGAGATCGACGACCCGCAGAGCCTCGACGACGTCGAGCGCTACGCGGACGAGGCGAAGCCCGTCATCGAGGACGGCATGGCCGAGCTCCGGGCGCTCGAGCCCCCCGACGAGCTCCAGGAGCAGTGGGACGACTACATGGCCTCGAGCGAAGAGAGCCTCGACTACCTCGACGAGCTACGCGAGGCGGCCGCGTCGGGCGACGAGGCCCGCATCCAGGAGATCGCCCAGGAGGTGTCCGAGAAGAACGAGGACGCGGATCGCCTCGCCCAGGACATCGGCCTCCAGGACTGCACCGACGAGGAGTAAGCCGCAGGCCTTAAAGAGTCCAAGTAACAGACTGTTACTTAGGTTCTCCTAGCGACCGGTGAAGCGCGGCTCGCGCTTCTCCAGGAAGGAAGCGACCCCCTCCGCGAAGTCCTCCGTCCGCGTCGCGGCGGCCTGCAGCTGTGCCTCCAGCTCGAGCTGCTCCTCGAGCCGGGCGGTGAAGGAGCGCTCGAAGAGCCTCTTGGTCATGGCGATGGCGCGCGTGGGCAGCGCGGCAAGCTCCGCCGCGCGCTCCTGCGCCCGCTCGAGCAGGCGCTCGGGCTCCGCGACTTCGGAGACGAGGCCCCACTCGAGCGCTTCGGCGGCCGGGAGCCGCCGCCCGGAGCACATCCACTCGAACGCGCGGGCGTACCCGAGGAGGCGCGGGACGAAGTAGGAGCCGCCCGTGTCGGGCACGAGCCCGACGTTCACGAACGCCGGCACGAACACCGCGCCTTGCGCGGCCAGCCGGACGTCGCACGCTACGGCCAGCGACAGGCCCGCGCCCGCTGCGGCCCCGTTCACGGCCGCGACGACCGGCTTCTCGAGCTCGCGCAGGCCGGTCACATGGCGGTTCCAGCGCGTGCGGAGGAGTCCGGCGATGTCGCGATCTCCCTCGCGCAGCTCGCCGAGGTCCTGCCCAACGCAGAACCCGCGCCCGGCGCCCGTCAGGACGACCGCCCTGACGTCCTGGGCGCGAGCCTCCTTGAGCGCTACGGGAAACGCCTCGTGCAGGGCGTCGTCGAAGGCGTTGAGCTTGTCCGGACGGTTCAAGGTCACCGTCAGAACGGCGCCCTCGCGTGTCGTCTCGAGCTCGGCCATCGGCGTCCTCCGTAGACCCGGCGGGTTTCGCTAGCTTGGAATCGGTGGCGGATCTTACGTTCATCTCGACCGAGGAGGTCACGGAGGAGGAGGCGCTCGACGCGTACTCGCGCGCCGTGATCGCCGTCGCCGAGCGGCTCTCTCCCTCGGTGGCCAACCTGCGCGTCTCGCGCCGCGTGCGCGGCGGGCGCGTCGCCACGGGCGGCGGGAGCGGCGTGGTCGTGACGCCGGACGGCTTCATGCTCACCTCCGCGCACGTCGTCGCGCAGTCCGACGGCAAGGTCGATGCGATCGTCGACGGTCGCGAGGTGAGCGCCGAGGTGGTCGGCGCCGACCCGCTCTCCGATCTCGCCGTGCTCCGCGCGGACGGAACCGATCTCCGCGCGGCCGAGCTCGGGGACGCCGACGGGCTCCGAGTCGGCCAGCTCGTCGTGGCGATCGGCAACCCGAACGGCTTCGCCGGCTCCGTGACGGCCGGGGTCGTCTCCGCGCTCGGGCGCTCGCTGCCCGTGCGCACGCGGGCCGCGGGGAGGATCGTCGAGAACGTGATCCAGACCGACGCCGCGCTCAACCCGGGGAACTCGGGCGGGGCGCTGGCCGACGGCCGGGGCTGCGTCATCGGCATCAACACGGCGGTCGCGGGCGTCGGCCTCGGGCTCGCCGTCCCCATCAACGACACCACGCGCAAGATCGTCGGCGCGCTCATGCGCGAGGGCCGCTTCCGCCGGGCCTACCTCGGCATCGCCGGGGGCTCGCGGCCGCTGCCGCCGAAGCTCGCACGCGAGCTCGCCCGTGAGGCCTGCGTCGAGGTCGTCGAGGTCGTGGAGGGAAGCCCGGCAGCGCTCGCCGGCCTGCGTCCCGAGGACCTGATCGTCGCCCTGGACGGCACGCCGGTCGAGGGCGTCGACGACCTCCAGCGCCTCATGGCGGGCGAGCTGATCGGCGCCTCGGTGACGGCGACGACCGTCCGCGAGGGACGCCTCGCCACGCTCGAGCTCGTCCCGGTCGAGCTCGAAGTCTGACGGGCTAGCGGCCGCGAAAGTCGGGCTTGCGCTTCTCCGTGAAGGCGGTCAGGCCCTCGCCGGCGTCCTCGGAGGCGAACGCCAGGTAGAGCGCCTTGCGCTCGAAGTCGAGCCCGGTCTCGAGCGTCGACTCGAAGGCGCGGTTGACGGCCTCCTTGGCCAGCCGCTGCGCGACCGGCCCCTTCGCGGCGATGTCTCGCGCGACCCGCTTCGCCTCCTCGAGCCACGCCTCCCGCGCGACCACGCGCGCGACGAGCCCGGCCCGTTCTGCCTCGTGCGCGTCGAGGAAGCGGCCGGTGAGAATGACGTCCATCGCCTTCGCCTTTCCGACCGCCCGCGTCAGCCGCTGCGTCCCGCCTGCCCCGGGGATGATCCCCAGTCCCGTCTCCGGCTGGCCGAAGCGCGCGGTCTCGGACGCGACGATTAGATCGCAGGCCATGGCGAGCTCGCAGCCGCCGCCGAGGCAGTAGCCGGAGACGGCCGCCACCAGCGGCGTGCGCAGCCTGCGGATCGCGTCCCAGCGGTCGATCCGGCGCGCCTCGTACATCTCCATCGCGCTCGCCTCGGCCATCTGGCCGATGTCCGCGCCGGCGGCGAAGGCGCGCTTCGAGCCGCCGAGCACGACGCAGCGAATGCCCTCGTCCCGGTCGAGCTCCGCGAGCGCGTCGACCAGCTCGCCCATCACCTCGTCGTTCAAGGCGTTCATGGCCTCCGGCCGGTTGAGGAGGCAGACGGCGATCGGCTCGTCGCGCTCGACGAGAACGAGACTGCCCGTCACTTCCGCTCCAGGAACTTCTTCACGGCGGCCTGCGGCTCCTCGGTCGCCATGGAGAGGGCGAGCCAGTCGCGCGCGTGCCCGACCGTCCCGTGCCAGGCGAGATCGCGCCAGAAGTTCAGTTGCTGCTTGGTGTAGCGGACGGTCTGAGGGAGCTTGGCGGCGAGCTTCTCCACGAGCTCGTCGACGGTCGCGTCGAGCTCCGCTGCCGGGACGGCGCGCGACACCAGCCCCCACTCCTCTGCCCGGCGCGCCGGGATCTCCTCGCAGAGGAAGAGGATCTCCCGCGCGCGGCGGTCGCCGACCATGATCGGCAGCCACTGGGTGGCGCCGCCGGCCGGCACGGAGCCGTGCTCGGGACCCACGTGGCGGATGTAGGCGTCGTCGACCATGACGGCGAGGTCGCACGCCATCTGCAGCTCGTTGCCCCCTCCGACGGCGATGCCGTTGATGCGCGCGAGCGTCGGCTTGCCGATCTCGCGCAGCCGGTCGTGCATGTCCTTGAAGGCTCCGAACCACTTCCCGTAATCCCCC
>Ga0081455_10008192_pt1 | contig 10897 bp, 10 predicted proteins | sample TabmetS3T2R1_FD_70207 | JGI IMG/M metagenome (GOLD analysis project Ga0081455, IMG submission 70207) | Tabebuia heterophylla rhizosphere microbial communities from the University of Puerto Rico - S3T2R1 | ecosystem: Host-associated > Plants > Roots > Rhizosphere ... | reverse complement strand
CGCGCGCCGTACCGGGTCATCGACGTGCACGAGCTGCTCGACAGCACCCTGCTGATGCTCAGCCGCAAGATCGGCGACGAGATAACGGTCGTCAAGGAATACGACCGCTCGCTGCCGTCCGTGCCCGCGTACGCCGCCGAGCTGAACCAGGTGTGGACGAATCTGATCGACAACGCCGTGGCCGCGATGGACGGCAGCGGCACGCTGACCGTGCGCACCGCTCGCGACAACGACTTCCTGCTCGTCGAGATCGGCGATACCGGCCCGGGCGTGCCGGCCGACATCCGCGAGCGGATCTTCGAGCCGTTCTTCACCACCAAGCCGGTCGGCGAGGGCACCGGGCTGGGCCTGGACATCTCCTGGCGCATCGTCGTCAACAAGCACCACGGCGACCTGCGCGTCGTCTCCGAGCCGGGCGAGACCCGCTTCCAGGTCCGGCTACCGTTCGTCGCGCCGGCTGACGCGTAGCCCAGAATCTCCGTGTGACCCTGCCCTTCGCTGCGCGGACCGCCTGGACGCGCAATCTGCAGACGCCGCTGCGCCGGTTCCTGCGAACCGAGACGGGCAGCGCAGCGATACTGGCCGCGGCCACTGTCGCCGCGCTGGTCTGGGCGAACGCCGACGACGGGTCCTACGAACGGGTCTGGACGACGGACCTGTCGATCCACCTGGGCGACGCGGTACTCAGCCAGCCCCTGCGTGACTGGGTCAGCACCGGGCTGATGACGCTGTTCTGGTTCGTCGTCGGTCTGGAGGCCCGCCGCGAGTTCGACATGGGCGAGTTGCGCGAGCGCACCCGGGTCGCCCTGCCAGTGTTCGCCGGGCTCGGCGGCATGATCATCCCGATCACGATCTTCCTGATCGCCAATGCCGGCCACGACTCGGTGCACGGTTGGGGTGCCGCGATGTCCACCGACACCGCGTTCGCGCTCGGCGTCCTGGCGCTGGTCGGCCCGGGCCTGCCCGGGCGGCTGCGCTCGTTCCTGCTGACCGTGGCGGTGGTCGACGACCTGGTCGCGCTGATCGTGATCGCCTTCGCCTACACCAAGCATCTGCGCGTGATGCCGTTGATCATCGGGCTGGCGATCCTGGTTCTGGTCGGCCTCGTGCGAACCAGCCGGCTGCACCGCGGTCCGGTGTACGCGCTGCTCGGCGTCGCCGCCTGGATCGCCATGTTCAAGTCGGGCGTCGACCCGGTGGCCGTCGGCATGGTCATGGGCCTGCTGACCTACGCCAATCCCCCGACCCGCACCGACCTGGAGCGGGCCAGCGACCTGTTCCGGCTGTTCCGCGAGCAGCCCACGCCGGAGTTGGCCCGCGACGCCCGGGTCGGCGTCGCCACGGCGATCTCGCCCAACGAGCGGCTACAGCAGCTGTACCACCCCTGGACGAGCTACGTCATCGTGCCGCTGTTCGCCCTGGCCAACGCCGGCATCTCCATCGACGCAAAGTTCCTGACCCACGCGTACGGTTCGGCGATCACCTTGGGCATCGTGCTGGGTTACCTGGTCGGCAAGCCGATCGGCATCACCGGCGCCACCTGGCTCGTGACGTTCTGCACCCGCGGCCGGCTGCGCCCACCCGTCGGCTGGGGCGCGGTGAGCGCGGTGGGCATGCTGGGCGCGATCGGATTTACAGTCTCGCTGCAGATTTCGTCCCTGGCCTTCTCCGGTGCCGATCTGGAGGAGGCGAAGCTCGGTGTGCTGACCGCGGCGCTCGTCGGCTCGGCGGGGACGTGGGGGCTGTTCCGGGCAATCGCGCTGCTCCCGTCGCGGTTGCGCGCCCGGGCTGTGCTGGGCCGCAGCGACGTGATCATCGACCTGGCCGCGGCCGTCGATCCCGAGCGCGACCACCTGCGCGGACCGGACGAGTCGCTCGTCACCGTCGTCGAGTACGGCGACTTCGAGTGCCCGTACTGCGGTATGGCCGAGCCGGTCGTGCGCGAGTTGCTGGCCGACGTCGGCGACCTGCGCTACGTGTGGCGGCACCTGCCCCTCAACGACGTCCACCCGCATGCGCAGCTGGCGGCCACGGCGGCCGAGGCCGCCCACCGGCAGGGCGCGTTCTGGGAGATGCACGACCTGCTGCTGGCGAACCAGGACGCCCTCGAACACGAGGACCTGACCGGGTATGCCGCCGCGCTCGGGCTGGACGTAGAGCGGTTCGCGGCCGACCTGAACCGCAACGTCGGCGCGGCCCGGATCGCCGAGGACGTCGACTCGGCCGAGCTGAGCGGGGTCTCGGGCACGCCGACGTTCTTCATCAACGGCAAGCGTCACCAGGGCGCCTACGACATCCAAACCCTGACCGCCGCGGTGCACGTGGCCCGCGCCCGGGCCGAGCTCAAAGTTCCAGCTCGACCAGTACCGGACGGTGATCGCTCGCGATCTTGACGTCGGGCGAGTCGATCACCTCGGCCGACGCGATCCGCAGTGCGGGGTCGGCGAACACCCCGTCGATGCGCCGCCGCGGACGCGTCGCGCTGTAGGTGAACCCGTCGCCGGCCGGCACCGCGTCCACGCGCCGCTCGGTGAGCAACTGCCAGGCCGGCGAGCCGGGCCGGTCGTTGATGTCGCCGGCGACGATCGACGGCACGCCGGCCGGGACGTGGGCGTCGAGGACGAGTTCGAGCTCGGCGATGTGGCGCAGCCGGGGCGCCTCGACCAGGTCCAGGTGGGTGCCGGCCACCGCCACGCGGGCCTCGCCCAGGCGCAGCACGGCGATCGCCGCACCCCGCTGGTGCAGGCGCGCGTCCTTGCTGAAGAGCACGTCGCGGCTCGACTCGACCTCGACGGCCAGCGTCGACAGCAACAGGTTGGCCCCCGCCGGGCGCCCGCCGCCGACGATCACCAGCTCGCTGCGCCGGGCCAGGGCCGCGCACTTGGACCGCCAGCGCGCGAACCGGGGCGCCTCCTGGATGCACACCACGTCCGGCCGGCACGCCCGGATCACCCGAGCCACGGCCGCGCCGTCGTCGCGCAGCGAGCGGACGTTGTAGGTGAGCAGCCGCATGCCTACACCCGGCGGCGCGCGAGATCGGCGGCGCCGACCAGCCCGGCCTCGGGGCCGAGGTGGGCCAGCTTGACGTCGGCGACCGGCCGGAATCCCCGGCCGGTGAGCGAGCGCTGGAAGGTCTCGCGGGCCGGCACGATCAGCAGGTCGCCGGCCTCGGACACTCCGCCGCCGATCACGAACACCACCGGGTCGATGATCGCGGCCAGGTTGGCCAGCCCGCGGCCCAGCCACTGCCCCATCGTCGTGTAGATCTCCACCGCGGCCGGGTCGCCCTCGCGGGCCGCCTGCGTGACGAGCGGGCCGGTCATCGCCGCGCGGTCGCCCCCGGCCAACTCGAGCAGCCGGTGCGCGGCGACCGGCGAGATGTCGGCCAACTCGCGGGCGTCGCGGGCCAGCGCGGTTCCCGACGCGTACATCTCCCAGCAGCCGCGGTTGCCGCACGCGCAGCGCCGGCCGTCGGGCACCACGCTCATGTGCCCGTACTCGAGGCCCACGCCGTAGGCCCCGCGGTACAGCACGCCGCTGACGACCAGCCCGCCGCCGATGCCGGTGCCGAGCGTGACGCAGACGACGACGCGCGCCCCCTTGGCCGCCCCGAAGCGGTACTCGGCCCAGGCCGCGGCGTTGGCGTCGTTCTCGACGGTGACCGGCGAGCCGATGCGGTCGGCCAGCGCGTCGCGCAGCGGCTCGTTGCGCCAGGCCAGGTGCGGCGAGAACAGCACGGTGGCCCGGTCGTTGGCGATCCAGCCGGCCGCGCCGATTCCGACGGCGATGACGTCGTGCCGGGCGGCCAGCTCGCCGACCACCTCGGCGATCACCCGCTCGGTCGCTTCGATGTCATGGCTGGGCGTGTCGCGGCGCTCGGTGTCGATCACCTGGCCCTCGTCGTCGACCACGCCGGCGGCGACCTTCGTGCCGCCGATGTCCACGCCGATGGCGAGCGGCACGTCAGGCCTCGCTCGCCGGGTCGGGACCGTCGCCGAGGTCGATGCGCTGCACCCGCGGCGCCGCGCCTGCGGAATGGCCGGCCGCGTCGGCATGACTGGCCGTCGCGTCGAGCACGGCCCGCAGCGCGGCCACCACCGAGGCCGTCGCGTCGGCGATCTTGTCGCTGACCTCGGGACGGTCGCCGCGCAGCACGGCGATGAGCTGGCAGATCGGGCACCAGGTGCACTCCGGCGCGCCCGTCGCGATGTGGGCGCCCTCGCCGAAGCTGCGCCGGGCCCAGTCCTGGACGGCGTCGAGCAGCTTGGCCGCCTCGTCGCCGATCGTGCCGGGGCCGGACGGGCCGGTCACTGCGCCGCCCCCCGCGGCCACTGCGCCGGGTCGGGCCGGAACCGCACAGACAGCTGCCGGTCGGCGAACTCGCCGCCCACGACCTCGCAGCGGCGTAGCACGCTGGGCAGGCTGAGCACCCGGCGATGCCCGGCGACGGTCAGCACCAGGTCGTCGCCGGCCCGGACGGCGTCGACGGCGGCCCGCTCGACCAGCGGCAGCCACATCCGCAGCACGTACTGGTCCCCCTCGGCGTCGACACTCATCAGCTCGACCGACTCGGGCACCGCGGCCGGGTCGCGGCCGGGCAGCTCGCCGTAGAGCGAGTCGGCCACGCCGCGCAGCGCCTCGACGCCCACCGGCTCGGCCGCGCCGTAGGGCAGCTCGCGTACCGGCAGCCCGGCGAACGACTCGCGCAGCTCGGCCAGCTGGGCCTGCTGGGCCCGCACCCAGGCGGCGCGGAACGCGTCGCGCCCGGGCGGGAACACCCGGTTGGCGATCACCAGGTCCACGGCGTACCCGTACAGGGCCAGCGCGGTGAACGTCCGGCGCGCCTCGGCGGCCACCACCGACTCGGGGGTGAGCACCAGCCGCACGCTGGTCACGGCCGGGTCGGCGAGCAGCTCGCGCACCGCGGCCAGGTCGTCGGAGAGGCGCAACAACGCGTCGAACAGGCTGTCCGGCGGGATGACGTCCCCCCGGCCCATCATCGCCGCGATCGGCCGCATGCCGCGAGCCAGCCGGCGATGCGCCGGGAACACCTTCTGCAGGTACCAGCCCAGCGCCTCGGGCAGCGCGAGCAACCGCAGCGTCTCGGCGGTCGGCGCGCAGTCGACCACCAGGACGTCCCAGTTGCCGGCCACCGCGAAATCGCGCACCGCGAGCAGGGCCAGCACCTCCTCGACGCCGGGCAGCACGGTGAGCTCCTCGGCGGTGATCGGGTCGACCCCACTCCGGGACAGCAGGTCGAGCAGGAAGCGCTGCACCTCGTGCCAGGCCGCCTCGAAGCGTCGCTGGGTGTCGATCTGGGCCGCCCACAGCCCGTTGACGACCTCGACCGGCTCGTTGCCCAGCGGCGTGTCCAGCGCGTCGCCCAGCGAGTGCGCCGAATCGGTCGACAGCAGCAGCGTCTTCACCCCGCGGTCGGCCAGCCGCAACGCGGTGGCCGAAGCGGTCGTCGTCTTGCCGACGCCTCCCTTGCCGGTGAACAGGATGATGCGCATGCCGCGCTCAGCCCTGCCCGGCCTCGACGCGCTTCTTCAACTCCTTGAGCGCGGTGTCCATGATCACCCGCTCGGCCTTGCGCTTGAGCATTCCCAGCATCGGGATGGCCAGGTCGACGGTCAGCGAGTAGGTGACCTCGGTCGACGGGCCGGACGAGGCGAGCGCATAGGTACCGTGCTGCATCTTCTGCATCTGGCCCTTGACGAGATTCCACTCGACCCGCTCGTCGCCCGTCCAGATGTACTCGAGGTCGTACTGGTCCTTGACGACGCCGGCGTCGAGGACGAAGTGAACCCGCTTGGCCCGACCGTCCGGGCCCTGCTCCACGACGTCGGCAGACTTCACCGAACCCGCCCACTCGGGGTAGGCCGCGAAGTCCGCGATCACGGCCATGATCGCCGCCGGCGGGGCGTCGATCGTGATGGACTGCGTGGACTGATCGGCCATGCGCGAAGGTTACCGCCGCCGCGTTTCCGGCGGTCTGCGGCGCGGCTAGCGAGCTTCGAGTTCGTCCTTGAGGGCCCAGAACACCCGCTTGGCCCGCCGCCGGTGCCGCAGTACCAGCCGCTGCGCCCGGCGCGGCGGCAGTGACCCGGCCACCGGATCGAGGCGCAGGAAGTAGTGCACGCGCACGCCGTCGCGGTCCGGCTGCAGCCACACCTCCATCGATCCGGTCGCGGTCCGCGGGACGACTCGGGGCGCTTTGATGGCGTGCTTCGCCAGCAACCAGCGCACCCCCTCGGCCCCGCGCAGCTCGTCGACCGCCAGATCAAGGTCGGGCCACCAGCGGCGCCAGTTCGCCGGATCGGCCACCCGATCGGCCACCCGCCGCGGTTCGGCGGCGATCCACGTCTCGTCCACGACGTCCACCTGTGGCATGACGTAACACTCTCATGCCAGGCTGGTAACAGCTGCCGCCTCGCTGCCACGCCGCCGACTCGGCTAACGTGGCCGCACCCACAGGCGCTGACCCTCGCGGAGAGGATGCGGACGAGTGCGCGAGACCTTCTCGGTTCCCAGCAAGGCTCCGAACCCCAGCCAGCACAACACCGCTGACTACGTGTTCGAGAATGCAGTCAACTACCCGGATCGGGTGACGATCCGGCGCCGGGTCGACGGCACGTGGCGCGACGTCACGTCCCGGCAGTTCGCGGCCGAGGTGACCACCCTGGCCAAGGGGCTGATCGCCGCCGGTATCGACGCCGGCGACCGCGTGGCGCTGATGAGCAAGACCCGCTACGAGTGGACGCTCGTCGACTTCGCCGTGCTGACCGTCGGCGCCGTGGTCGTGCCGATCTACGAGACGTCCAGCGCCGAGCAGGTCGAGTGGATCCTGTCCGACTCGCAGGCCAAGGCGATCTTCGTCGAGACCGAGGCGCATCAGGCCATCGTCGAATCGGTCCGCACAGCCGCGGACCGCTTGCAGATCTGGACGATCGAGTCCGGCGCGGTCGACGCCGTGTCCGACGGTGGCGCCGACGTCACCGAGGAGCAGGTACACAAGCGCCGCGAGGCGGTCACGGTCAACGACCTGGCCTCGATCCTCTACACGTCCGGCACGACGGGCCGGCCCAAGGGGTGCAAGCTGCTGCACCTGAACTTCATCACCGAGGTCAGCGAGGTCACCACCGAGCTCCAGCAGCTGTTCAACGAGGGCACCTCGACGCTGCTGTTCCTGCCGATCGCGCACGTGTTCGGCCGGGTGATCGAGATCGGGGCGATCGCCAGCGGCTGCACCCTCGGGCACACCGCCGACGTCAAGAACCTGCTGGCCGACCTCGCGGCGTTCCAGCCGACGTTCGTGCTCAGCGTCCCGCGCGTGTTCGAGAAGGTCTACAACACGGCCAAGCAGCGCGCCCACGCCGACGGCAAGGGCAAGATCTTCGACCTGGCCGAGCGGATCGCCATCCGGTATTCAGAAGCGTCCATGCGAGGCTCGGTACCCCTTCCGTTGCGGCTGCAGCACGCCGTTTTCGACAAGCTCGTGTACAGCAAGCTGCGGGCCGCGCTCGGCGGGCGCTGCATCGGGGCGATCTCCGGCGGCGCGCCCCTCGGCGAACGGCTGGGCCACTTCTTCCACGGCGTCGGCATCACGATCTACGAGGGCTACGGGCTCACCGAGACGACCGCCGGCATCTGCGTCAACCGTCCCGACGCGCTGCGCATCGGCACGGTCGGTCAGCCCGTGGGCGGCGTCACCGCCCGCACCGCCGAGGACGGCGAGCTGCTGTTCAAGTCCGACCTGGTGTTCGCCGGCTACTGGAACAACGACGCCGCGACGGCCGAGGCCATCGATGACGACGGCTGGTTCCACACCGGCGACATCGGCGAGATCGACGACGACGGGTTCGTGCGGATCACCGGCCGCAAGAAGGAGCTGATCGTCACGGCCGCCGGCAAGAACGTCGCGCCGGCCGTGCTCGAGGACCGGGTGCGCGCCCACTGGCTGATCAGCCAGTGCCTGGTCGTGGGCGATCGCCAGCCGTTCATCGCGGCCCTGATCACCATCGACCCCGAGTCGTTCCCCACCTGGCTCGAGCAGTCCGGCCGTCCGGCCGACACCGAGCTACCCGACGTGGTCGACGACCCGGCCCTGCACGCCGTGATCCAGGCGGCGATCGACGACGCCAACAAGGCCGTGAGCAAGGCGGAGTCGATCCGCAAGTTCACGATCCTGCCGTTCGACTGGACCGAGGCCACCGGGCAGCTCACCCCGTCGCTGAAGCTCAAGCGCAACGTCGTGCAGAAGGAGTGCGCCGCCGAGATCTCCGCGCTGTTCGGGTAGGGCGCTGCGCCCTCAGGCGTCGAGCAGGTCGCGCAGCTGCCCGGCGATGATGTCCCATCGCCAGTCGCGCTGCACCCACTGCCGGCCGGCCTCGCCGAACTTCGCCCGTAGCCGCGCGTCGTCCAACAGCTCGGCTGTACGTTCGGCGATCGCGTTGATGTCCCGGCCGTCGACCAGGTAGCCGGTCTCGCCGTCGCGCACCGCCTCGGGCGCCCCGCCGGAATCGCCGACCACCACCGGCAGGCCGAGCGCCGACGCCTCGAGGTAGACGATGCCCAGCCCCTCGACGTCCAGACCGCGACGGCGGGTGCGGCACGGCATGGCGAACACGTCGCCGGCGGCGTAGTGAGCGGCCAGCTCGTCCGGCGGCACGCCGCCGGTGAGCACCACGTGCTCGGCCACCCCGACCTGCTGGGCCAGTTGCAGCAGCCCGTCGTGGTAGGGCCCGCGGCCGACCAGGAGCAGCGCGGCGCCGGGCACCGCCTGCCGGATGGCCGGCAACGCCCGGATCAGCGCGTCCTGGCCCTTGCGGCGGACCAGTCGCGACACGCACACCACCACCGGGCGGTCGGCCAGGCCGTAACGGGCGCGCAGCGCCGAGCCGTCCACACCGGGATGGAAAGTCTCGACGTCAACTCCAGGTGTGAGCCGACTCAGCGTGGCCCGGGGGCCGAGTGCCGGGGCGAGGCGGCGGCGGAAGTACTCGCTGAGGTAGGTCACCACGTCGCAGCGCGTGCCGATGCGGCGCAGCGCCTGACGTCCGCCCGGCAACGTCGCCCAGCCGGCCTCGTGGCCGTGCGTGGTGGCCACGATCCGCTCGGCGCCGGCTCGACGCAGCGCGGGCGCCAGCAGGCCCAGCGGCGCGGCCGCGCCGAACCACACGGCCTGCGCCCCGTGCTCGCGGGCGACGGCCACGATGCGCCGGGCGGCCGTAGGAGTCGGCAGGAGCAGTCCGGTGGGGTGGCGGATCACCGGGAACGGCTGCTCGGCATCAAAGCGGGCCGAGCCCTCGTAGTCGGACGCGTACACCACGACTGAATCCTCCGGCTGGCGAGTGGCCACCTCGTGCACGAACGCCTGGATGCCGCCCTGCCGAGGCGGGAAGTCGTTCGTGACGATCAGCGTGCGCCGGGTCATCGGCTCAGCTCGGTTCGCAGGTACTGCTGCCAGCGGGCGGTGAACTGCCCCAAGGTCATGCGCACGACAGTACGCAGGGCGTGATCGACACCCTCGTCGGGCGACCCGCTGGTGGCTGCCACCAGCCGATAAACGCGGACCAGGCCGGCCGAACCGGCCACGCCGGCGATGAGCCGGCAGGCCAGCCAGGCCTGCTCGTACACCGCCGGCAGCCGCGTCCCGGCCTGGTCGAAGTCGGCCGTCGTGGGCAGCGCGGCCGGCACCGGGCCGGAGCGCAGCTGCGTCCGCAGCTCGGCCGCGGCCACGGTGACCGGTTGGCCGCTGTCGAGGTTGCCGACGTAGTCGGCGAAGCCCTCCACCAGCCAGGTCGGCAGGTTCTGGTTCGTGACCGACCAGGCCGCGACGTGGGTGATCTCGTGCCGCAGCACGATCTGCAGCCCGATCGGGCTCAGCCGCGCGCGGGCGTCCGGGTCGAGTACCACGCGCAGGCCGGTACGCGGGTCGTTCGGGTCGCCGACGGTCTGCGCGGCCGTGTCGGTGCCCGGCGGGCCGCCCAGCAGAGCCTGCAGCTCGGCCGGCGTGTCCGGCACGAACACCGCGACCTGCCGGCCCCAGTCGCGTCCCCACACGGCCGTCACTGCCGAGACGGCGGAGTCGACCACCGCGGCCAGGCCGGCCAGCTCGGTCGCGTCACCGGGGTGGGCCAGGATGAGGCACGCGCCGCCGCGGTACACGCTGACCGGCCCGAAGTCCCACGGCCCGTGCCAGCTCTGCCCGCCCTGGTCGGCCAGGTCGGCGTCGCCGGCGATCCGGACGTGGCCGCCTCGCCGCACGAACGTCAGCCAGGTGTCGTGCTCGGTCGGCGCCGGGTCGACGCCGCGCAGCTGGTAGGAGAACGCGATCCGCGCGATCAGTACCGGCGCGTGGTAGCGCGCGGCCGCCTGGCCCAGCACGTCGCCGCCGGTGACCGGCGCCGACACCTGGTACGACCACGCGACGAGCGGAACGGCGGCCACGTTGTCGAACAGTGCCGTCTGCGCGTTGCGGTAGGTGGCCGCCGCCGGATCGGAGTCCAGGCCGGCGACGAAGTCCGAGCGGTCGCGGTGCAGCACGTCGGCGCCGTGACGGTCGAGCAGCGCCTGAACGGCCGCGACGGTGGGTGCCCCGGCTCCGGACCGCCCGGAGTCCGCCCGGCCGGACGCGGTTCCGGCCGCGGGGCTCGTCGATTGCTCGTGGTGCGGCAAGGTGGCGACGACGGCCAAGGCCGCGATCGCCGCGACCGCGAGGGCGCCGCACGCCGCGGGAAGCGCCCACCGCCGCCGACGTGACGGCGGGGCGGCGGCAGCCCGAGCCTCCGCCGCCGCCGCCCATCACGCCGGGCGACCCCTCCGCCTAGCCCTACTCGTAGGCGAGCGCGCCGAGCACGTCCATCCGCGCGGCGCGCCGCGCGGGCAGCATCGC
>Ga0081455_10008191_pt1 | contig 10900 bp, 10 predicted proteins | sample TabmetS3T2R1_FD_70207 | JGI IMG/M metagenome (GOLD analysis project Ga0081455, IMG submission 70207) | Tabebuia heterophylla rhizosphere microbial communities from the University of Puerto Rico - S3T2R1 | ecosystem: Host-associated > Plants > Roots > Rhizosphere ... | reverse complement strand
CGCGTGACGGCGCGGTGCTCGTGGCGCGCGGGGCCACGGCGACGACCAGGCTTCGTAATGAGGCGCCCGTAGGCACGAACGTCCGCCTGCGGCTCATGCTGCAGCCCGACTGGGCCGGCGTCGTGGACGCGGTCGGCGGCGGGCCGGCGCTCGTACGCGGGGGGAAGGCGGTCTTCAACGCGGGCGAAGCCTTCGTCCCGAGCCAGCTCGCCCTTCCCGAGCCGCGGACGGCGGTCGGCCAGCTGGCCGACGGGCGCATCGTGCTCGTCGTCGTCGACGGGCGGCGCCCGGGCTACTCGAGCGGCATGACGAACTTCGAGCTTGCACTGACGCTCACCCGCCTCGGAGCCGTCTCGGCTGCGGCCCTCGATGGAGGTGGATCGTCCACGATGGCCTTCGACGGGCAGCTCCTGAATCGACCCTCGGGCTCGACCGAGCGGCCGGTCTCCGAGGCGCTGTTGATGGTCTACGCGGGTGTCCACGTCCCGTTGCCGAAGGAGGCAGTGGTCTCCCCGAACGGCGACGGTGTCGCCGAGAGCCAGGAGCTCGGCTACAAGCTCGTGCGGCCGTCGACCGTGAATGCGACCCTCGTCGCGCCCGACGGCTCGACGCGTCCAGTCTTCTCGGGCCAGGCGGCAGCCGGGGCGTACCCGTTCACCTGGAGTGGGCTCACCGCTGAAGGCGCGGTCGAGCCCGAAGGTCTCTGGCGCTGGGTCGTGAGCGCGACGGACGACCGCGGCCGGGCGTCGTCGTTCGAGCGGCCGTTCTCCCTCAACACGACGCTCGGCTTCGGCAAGGCAGTACCACCTGCTCTTTCCGTCCCACGCCGGCGCGCGAAGGCCGTGGCGGAGTTCACTCTCACGAGGGCCGCGTCGGTCACGTCTCGCATCGAGACGCTCACGGGGACGGTCGTCCGCAAGGCCGATCCGGCCGTGGCGCTGGTGGCTCCCCGGATCGTCGCCCTGCACAACGGCGTTCGACTCGGGGACGGCGTGCAACTCGGGGACGGCGAGGGCGCGACTCGCGGACTGTGGGAGCGCGACTCGCGGGCTGTGGGAGCGCGACTCGCGGACTGCCAGAGCGCGACTCGCGGACTGTGGGGGAGCGACTCGCGGACTGTGGGGGAGCGACTCGCGGACTGGTGGAGAGCGACTCGCGGAACTGCGGCGGAAGGCCCGGTCAGGGGGCGGTCTGGCTGAGGGCGGCGGCGACCCCGATCGTGACCGCCATCAGGGCGATCTCCGCCCCCGCCCAGCGTAGGACGGGGAGGGTGCCCCGCTGCAGGCGTCGGCGGGCCAGCCAGCCGAGGGCGCCCAGGCCCGCGATCAGCACCGTCTTGGTGATCAACAGGGCGCCGTAGCCGCTGGTCCACAGCGCGGCGAACGTCGGCAGCCGCAGGGCCGCGTTGGCGAGCCCGGTCAGCCCCGTCGCGACGACGCAGACCGTCGCGATGCGGGAGAAGCGGGGGACCCCGGCGTCGCGCAGCCGGCGGTCCGGCGCGACCAGGACCAGCAGCACGCCCAGCCCGCCGACCCACAGCGCCGCCGCACCGACGTGCAGCGCCACGGTGACCACGGCGAGCTGGTGGTCCGGCGACGAGCCGGTGTGCCCGGTGACTGCCGGGGTGAGCGCGCCGAGCAGGGCCGCGACCAGCACGACCCGCTCTTCCTGCAGGTCAAGGAGGCGACCAGGTCGGTGCTGGAGGATCACCTGCCCAAGAGCCGCTACAAGCAGCACGGCGAGCGGGTGGTGTACGGCCAGCGGATGATGCAGGCGGCCAGCGACATCTACCTGGGCTGGACCAAGGGACTGGACGTCAACCGGCACTTCTACTGGCGCCAGTTGCGCGACATGAAGGCCTCGGCCGATGTCGAGGCGATGACCCCGGTCGGCCTTCGCATCTATGCCGGGATGTGCGGCTGGACCCTGGCTCGGGCCCACGCCCGCTCCGGCGACCCGGTCGCGATCGCCGCCTACCTGGGCAAGCGCGACACCTTCGACCAGTCGATCACCGACTTCTCCCAGGGCTACGCCGACCAGAACGAGCGCGACTACCAGGCCTTCGCCGACGCGGCCCGCACCGGACGACTGCAAGCACTCGAAGGGGTCTGACCACCGCCCGGTGGCGCCTGGGCCCCGCGACGAGGCTTAGGCAGAGAGGTTGCCATGGGCGACGACACCGAGGTCCAGACCGGCCGGCCACAGGAGCGCGCTGCGCAGGCCAGAGACCTGCTGGAGCGCATCCATGATCCCGCGCGGGTGCTGGCGCTGGCCGACGGCGTCTTCGCCGTCGTCATCACCCTGCTGGTCCTGGAGATCCACGTCCCCGAGCTCACCCAGGGCCAGTCGCTGACCGAGGCGCTGGCCGAGATCCGGCCGTCGCTGATCGCCTTCGTGATCACCTTCATCCTGACCGGCCTGTACTGGGTCGGCCACCGCGACCTGTTCGCGCTGATCCGTCGGACCGACCGCGGCCTGGTCTGGCTCAACCTCCTGTACCTGCTGCCGGTGTGCCTGCTGCCCTTCAACGCGGGCCTGCTCAGCCGCTACGATCAGGAGCCGGTGGCGCTCCATATCTATGGTCTGGTGCTGCTGGCGATCGCGGTCATGCGCGTGGTGATCTGGCTGTATGCCACCAGCCGCCCGCACCTGCTGTGGCAGCGGCCGGATGACCGCCAGCGCCGCGCCGGGCTGGCCCTGGCCGCATTCCCGGCGCTCATCTACCTCCTCGCCATCCTGGTCGCGGCGGCCGCCCCCACCCTGAGCCTGCTGATCTACGCCGGCGCCCCGGTGCTGTACTTCCTCAGCATCACGGTCCTGCGCAGCGGCCGGAAACGGGACCAGGATTACGCCGACTTCACCTGACCCACGACCGCCGGTTCGGAACCTGGACGCCTGAGCCAACGACCCGTCGCGATTTCCGGGCTCGCGGTCGACGGCGAAGACGGGCTGGTCGTCAGCCTCGGGCCACGCCATCGCCGTCGAGCGGGCAAACTGTCAGAAAGCCTTCGAAGAGTAGCCGTCGCACAAGGACGAGCCGGCCGTCGGCGTCGAGTTCGCCGGGAAGCTCGTCGGCCGCGAAATCCGGCGCCTGCTGCATGAACCGTAGGTCGCTCTCGACGAAGCCGGGCATGCGGACGGACTTTGCCGCCGTCCGCAACGTGACGTGAGTCGCGTCGGTCGTGAGCGACGATGTCAGGTCGTCGCGCCACCGCAGGCGCGTGTCGAGGCGCAGCGTTCGCTCGGCCTCCAGATCGAGCAGGTGACCGTCGAGTGAGGGCGGTCGACGCAGTAGCGCATCGGCCCTCGCCTGCGTGACCAGCGTCTCCGCCGAGATGCGCCGCCACAGGCCGCTGAGCAGCTCGTGCATCCGGGCAACGCTTCGTCGCTCCAGTTCGGCGTCGTTGGTGAAGCCGGGTGGCAGTCCTGCTCGCAGCTCGGGATCGTCATCTGTGGCGGCATCGATCGCCGCGGCGATGACCGCGCCCCACGTCACAGGGTGGATGCCCACGGTGAGGTGTAGGGACGTCGTATCGAGCGACGTGGCCTCGTGCAGGAAGCCGCGGGGAATGTAGATCAGGTCGCCAGCGGCCAGAATCGGCTCCTCGATCGGATCTCCTGTCACGGTCGAGCGGTCCGCCGAAAAGGGCTGGCGCGCCAGCGGCAGTCGAATCGGGTCGTGGAAGAGCCGCCAGTGCTTGCGACCGCACACCTGCAGGACGAAGACATCGTGCGTGTCGTAATGCAGCGAGAAGCCGCGGGAGCCCGGCGGTGTGAGATAGGCGTTGACCTGTATGTCGGCGCTCAGATCCGCGCTCAGCGCGCGGCTCAGGCGCCGCAGCGGCGGCCAGCGCCTGTGCAATCCCACGAGGACGACGGTCGACCCCTCTCGGTAGGCGCTGTACAGCCCTTCGAGGTCGCTTGGCGTCGTCTCGCATCCGTCGTTGACGACGCGCAACTCGCCCGAGCGCAGACTTGCGTTCGAAAGTATGTCGTCGGCATCGGCGAGAGACAACAGCTCGCGGAAACGCCCGGGATCGTCGTGTCTGACGGTCAGCGGCCGGTGCTCCCAGTGCTCCTCCATGAACTTCTCGGCAGGAAACGGCGACAACAGCCCCGCGAAATCCACTGGGGGCGCCCCTACGAGGCCTGTCACGGAAAGTGGTGAATCGGATCCGTCGGGTCGTCGTCGAACGCGGTGATCGGATCGTTTGGGTCGTCATCCCAGATATGCGTCTGCCGCCGCCGGGCCACCGCCTGCACGATCGTCTGGATGTCGTCCGGCGAGAGGCTGCGCTCCCGCTTCTTCTGAAGTGCGAGAAGCATCTTCTTCTTCTGCAACGTGAAGTTCGTCTCAGAAGGGGCGGCGTCGTCTCGTCGGTCATCTCGATCCTCCTGTTCGCCTCACGACGGAACACACCCCAAGATCTCCGGCAATGATGGCCACACCACCCAGCCTCGCGGCGGCATGCCGCCATCGGGCAACCCGAACACGCTCGCGCACGATTCGCTCTTGCTCCCGTTGCCTGGCTTGCCGTGTCGCACCGTGAGCGCGGTCGGTGTCCCATCGGTGCGATCTTCGTTCCGGCCTGGAGTGTCACATCGCAGGTGACCCGCGGCAAGGGGGAGGACCCCTCATTTCCGCAGGTGAGCTGCCTGGCTCTCACGCAGTATCGGACAAGATCACGTCGTCCGGAATCCGCCAGCAGGAGCCGACGTGAGCTCGAGCAGGAGGTCTGGGTCTCGGCACCCGCATGGCCGTGGACCTCGCGCTCGTGGCGGACGTGTTGCCTGACAGTGCCAGCGTCGCCAAGGATCTCGGGGTGATGAACATCGCTGGTGCGCTCCCGTTCCCCATCGGACCGGCCCCCGCTCCCATGGTCCTCGCGGCCGACGACGGCAGCTACGCCTTTCTGTCCGCGGTCGCGGGTGCCCGCGCGTTGGCCAGCGCCGATGCCATCCTGCGCGTCAGGCAGGTGCGCTGAGTGGCTGTGCTGGGCACGAAGCTCCACGTCCCGGCGACTCGCCGCCCACTGGTGGCTCGCCCTAGGCTGACCGAGCTGGTCCGTTCGGGCGCCTCCGAGCTGCCCAGGCTGGTGCTCGTCTCGGCGCCGGCGGGATTCGGCAAGACCACACTCCTGAGCCAGTGGCTCTCACCCACCCGACCTGGCGGGCAGGCTCCACGCGTGGCGTGGCTCTCACTCGACGAGGGAGACAACGACCTCCGTCGGCTCCTGGCCCATCTCGTCGGAGCGCTGGAGACCAGCGGGCTGGAGGTCGCCGCCCAGACGACGGCACGGCTCGAGAGCGCTCATGAGCTCTCGACCGAGACGATTCTGACCGACCTCGTCAACGACGTTGACCTGATGGCGGAGGAGACTGTCGTGGCGCTGGACGACTACCACGTCATCGACAACGCGGCAGTCCACGAGGCGACGTCGTTCCTTCTGGAGCACCTACCCCGACACGTGGGCCTCGCCATCGCCACTCGTGAGGACCCACCGCTGCCTCTGGCGCGGTTGCGCAGCAGGGCGGACCTGGTCGAGGTGAGGGCGGCCGACCTGCGCTTCACCCCCGGCGAGTCCGAGACCTTCTTCAACGAGCTCATGGGTCTGGATCTCAGCCCGGACGACATCCTGGCCCTCGATGCGCGGACGGAAGGCTGGCCGGCTGGGCTGCAGCTCGCAGCGCTGTCGATGCGCGGTCGCGATGACATGTCGGGGTTCATCGATGCCTTTGCGGGCAGCCACCGTTTCGTCCTGGACTACCTGGTCGAGGAGGTGCTCCGCCGACAGTCCGACCGTGTCGCCGGCTTCCTCATGGCGACCGCCGTGCTCGACCAGATGACCGGCTCACTCTGCGACGCCCTCACCGGAAGCGACGACGGCAGCGCCATGCTCGAGGAGCTCGAGCGCAGCAACCTGTTCGTCGTCCCGCTCGACGATCAGCGCACCTGGTACCGCTACCACCACCTGTTCGCGGAGGCGCTCCGGGCTCGACTCGTGGGCGAGCACCCCGGCCGCGCCCTCGCCCTGCACGGCACTGCCAGCCAGTGGTACGCCGACCACGGCATGCTCGAGAACGCCGTGCATCACGCGCTCGCCGGTCGGCAGGTCGGTCGAGCGGCTGACCTCGTGGAGGCGGCGCTTCCCGAACTTCGGCGACGCAGACACAACCGCGTCCTTCGTTCCTGGCTCGGCGCCCTGCCCGAGAGCGAAGTTCGGACCAGGCCGGTGCTGAGCACGGTAATGGCGTGGACGCGACTGGTCGCAGGAGACCTGGATGGCGTCGAGGGTTGGCTAGGCGATGCCGAACGCGCCTTCCAGGCCTTGCCCCTTGACGCTCCGAAGGCGAGCGACGAGCTCCGGACCCTTCCCGCCTGGATCTCGATCTACCGGGCTTCCGCCGCGCAGGCTCGTGACGACGTGACAGGGACGGCTGCGCACGCCCGGCAGGCACTCGAGCTGGCCGGTCCGGAGGACCACCTCGCCATTGCCGGAGCCGCAGGCTTTCTGGGCTTGTCCGCGTGGGGGGCTGGCGACCTCGAGACCGCTGTGGAGACGTTCTCGGAGACGGTGCGGAGCCTGCACGCCGCGGGACACGTCGCCGACGAGCTTGGGAGCACGGTGGTCCTCGCGCAGATGTGGATGATTCGTGGCCAGCCCCGGATGGCGCGACGGCTCTACGAGCGTGCCCTGAGGACGGCGCAGCATGATCCCGGCGCCGCTTCCACCGTGCTTGGTGACCTGCACGTCGGGTTGAGCGAGGTCCTGCTGGAACAGCGTGACCTGGAAGCAGCGGCGCACCACCTTCAGACGAGCAAGCAGCTGGGCGAGGGGGCCTCCTTCCTCGAGAACTGCCACCGGTGGTACGTCGCCATGGCCGGCCTGCGGGGTGCCCAGGGGCACTACGAGACCGCGGTCGAACTGCTGGACCAGGCCGAGTCGAGGTACCTGCGCGGCTTCTTCCCCGACGTGCGCCCGATCCCCGCGATGAGGGCCTTGATCCACATCGGCCAGGGGCTCGTGGACGAGGCGTGGGACTGGGCGGGTGAGCACCAGGTGACGGCGGTGACGGAACCGACCTACCTGAACGAGTTCAACCTGCTCACGCTCGCACGGCTGCTCGTCGCGACGGCACGGTCTGAGGACAAGTCGACCGACGTCCGAGGCATGATGCCGACGCTGGTTCGGCTGCTCGAGGAGGCCGAAGCCGGGGGCCGCGTGCGGAGCGTGGTCGAGATTCTGGTCACCCAAGCGCTCGTCCTCGAGTCGCTCCACGACCGTGTCGAGGCGCTGGATTCCCTTGCCCGAGCACTGACCGCGGGCGTGCCGGCCGGATTGCTGCGCCCGTTCCTCGACGCGGGCGAACCACTCCAGAGCCTGCTCGGTGAAGTCGGGCGGCGGGCGGCAACGAGAGAATACGTACAGGCGTTGCGCGCTGCTGGCAGCGCCGCGACGGTGACTCTGACCACGACTGACGGACCGAGTCAGGGAGCGCTGAGTGCCCGGGAGCTGGAGGTCCTGCGACTGCTGGCCACGCCCCTGAGCGGCCCCGAGATCGCACGCCAGCTGTTCGTGTCCATCAACACCCTGCGGACCCACACCAAGCGCATCTTCACCAAGCTCGACGTGAACACGAGGGCGGCCGCCGTCAGCCGCGCTGCCGATCTCGGTCTGCTCCCGGCCTCCTGAGGCGCGGAAAATCACCACCTCGGGTCACATCATGTGGTGATGTGCCGGCACCACGCCGGTTCCTAACATCCTGGACACCGTCGGACATCGGTCCGGCGACCAGCCCAAGCGAGAAGGGAACCTGGCAATGACGATCACGGCTACCCGCCTCACCCAGGCCGCAGGCGTCTGCGCCGCGGTCGCAGGAGCGATCTTCATCGGCGTCAACATCAATCACCCACATGTGGACGTCGCCTCCATCACCACGACCGAACTCGTGATCCGGAACTCTCTCAAGGTCGTGATGTGCGCGCTGGCGCTTGCTGGTATCACCGGCATGTACCTGAGCCAGGTCCGCCGGAACGGAGTCCTCGGACTCATCGGCTACCTGGTGCTCGCCGCCGGCTACCTCCTCATCATGAGCACCACCTTCGTGACCGCGTACGTCCTGCCTTCCATCGCTGAGACCGACCCCGCCTACGTCAAGGACGTCATCGCCGTTGCCACCGGCGGCACCGCAACCGGTGACATCGGGGCGTTGGAGACCATCAACCAGGTCCAGGGCTTCGCCTACCTCGCCGGCGGCCTCGTCTTCGGCATCGCGCTGTACCGGGCACACGTTCTGGCCCGGTGGGCGGCCGTGCTCCTCGCGGTCGGTGGGGTCGTCAGCGCCGCGCTCGCCGTGATGCCGGACGCCTTCTACCGCCTGCTGGCATACCCGAACGGCATCGCGATGATCGGCCTCGGCTACTCGCTGTGGAGCACGGCGCGCAGGGACGTCCTGACGCAACCCGCCGAGATCAGTGACCGGCACGCTACGACGACGGGTGGAGAAGCGACCGCATGACCGCCATGAGCACCACGACGCCGTACGGCTACGCGCTGCGGGTCGACGGCCACCTGGACCGTCACTGGCGCTCCCGGTTCGGTGACCTCGAGCTGACTCACCATGACGACGGAACCTCGACGCTCGCAGGACCGGTCGCCGACCAGTCGCAGCTCCACGGCCTGCTGGCAGGCCTGCGAGACATCGGAGCCACCCTCCTGTCGGTCCGACCGGTCGACCAGCCGGACCCCGACAAACGGTCACCGTCGCCGGCGTTCCACCGTCTGGAGTGGCCCGCCCGCACCGAACGGCTCACCCTGCGCCCGGCACGCGGGGACGACGCCGAACCGACGTGGCGCTTCCGACGTCAGGAGTCCGTTGGCCGCTGGCTCACCGCAACACCTCACAGCCTGGAGGACTATCGCGCCATGTTCGAGGAGCCGGACCGTCTCACCACCACCCTCATCGTCGAACGGGACGGTGAGGTGATCGGTGACCTCATGCTCAAGATCGAGGACGCCTGGGCGCAGACCGAGGTTGCGGTGCAGGCCCGAGGGGTCCAGGCCGAGCTGGGCTGGGTTCTCGATCCCGCTCACACCGGCCATGGCTATGAAACCGAGGCCATCCGGGAGCTGCTCCGCCTCTGCTTCGACGAACTCGACCTGCGTCGCGTGGTGGCCAAGTGCTTCTCCGACAACGAGGCCTCGTGGCGGCTCATGGAGCGGCTCGGCATGCGGCGCGAGCTGCACGCCGTCCGTGAGTCCCTGCACCGGTCGGGGGAGTGGCTCGACGTCTACGGCTACGCCATGCTCGCGTGCGAACGGCACGCCCAAGACTGATGCGCAGGGGGATAGGACTTTGGCAGGCTACGCGGAAGGAGGGACCGCATGAACTACCGGAGGATCGCGACCTTCACCGGGTGGTTGTGGATCATCACCTTCGTGACCTCGATCCCCGCGCGATTGTTCTTCTACGCTCCGGTGCTCGACCACGAAGGGAACTACGTCACCGGCGCGGGGACCGATGCCCAGACGCTCATCGCGATCGGGGCAGTGCTGGAGCTGCTGCTCATCATCTCGAACGTCGGGACGGCGGTGGTGCCGTACTCGATCCACAAGCGCGTGCACGAGGCCGGCGCCGTCGCCTATGTGACCGCGCGGGTGGTGGAGTGCACCTTCATCGCCATCGGGATCGTCTGTATGCTCGCCATCTCCAGCCTCCGCCAGGACGCGCCCCCTGGAATCGACGCTGCGGTCGGGCAGGGCATCTTCGCGGTCTACGAGTGGACGTTCCGGATCGGGCCGGGGGTCTTCGCCGGCATCGGGAACGGCCTGATCCTGGGGTGGCTGATGTACCGATCCGGCTTGGTCCCCCCTCGTTTTGCCTTGTTGGGGCTGATCGGGGGGCCGCTGGTCAGCATCGTGGGCGTCCTGGTCATCTTGGGCGTCGTTCCGGCCGAGGGCCCGCACCAGGTGCTGGTGGCCCCGGAGTTCATCTGGGAGCTGGGCATCGGCATCTACCTCATCGTCAAGGGCTACCGCACGTCGTCGCCGGCACTCGCGGGGACCCAGGAGGCCCCTCTCGTCTAGCCCGGCTTCGCCTGAACGCAGCCTGCCAGCGCAGGAGCCGCGGGCGACCTCCGGCTCTGGTGCCGGAGGTTGGCTGCTGCCACCTCGGCCGCTAGCGGCGAGGTGAGCGCCCTTTCGGACGCCGAGCCGAGCGGGAGGAAACTGGGCCGACTTGGCCTGGGTGTAGGAGCGACAACTGTGATATCGATCGGACCCTTCCGTGGTCGGGTCCCACCATGGTGCTGGAGGCGCCCATCTCCACCGCTTCGCTCTGCCGCTTGAGGATCGGGAACAACACGACCGCGGTTGCGATGCCGGAAGTGGATATGGCCGAGGTCTGACCAATGCCCGGCGAGCATCGGGTGCTCGCCGGGCAAGCTGGTCCGCAAGCAACTCAGCTTCCCTGAGCGGGTGATCGTGGCGGCCTTGCGGGTCCCCGAGCGGGGATCGCCGAGGCCGTGGAGACCGGCTTCTAACAGGCCGGACAGGGCCGGCCGTGACCACATGACCAAGTCCGACGGCCAGGAAGACAGTTTCAACAAGATGGAGGATTACTTGAGGTCACTGCTCGACCAAAAGGCAACCGTCTCTAGGTAACGACGTTCGAGCCCGACCTCGATCGACGAGCCGGCCGGACGAGCTCGAGCTGGTGCCTCTCTAGCGGCAGATTCGCGCGAGCCCCAAGTACGTCCGAATCAGACAGGCGTTCCCGTCCGCGTTGCGGATTGCTGGCAGCTTGCGCGTCTTCGCGCTCAGGACTCGCTTTCCGGACGTGTCGGGGTGCGTAGCGAGTTCAACGGGCAGGCGGGCGGCTGCCCCGCCGACGGAAGCGA
>Ga0081455_10008190_pt1 | contig 10901 bp, 13 predicted proteins | sample TabmetS3T2R1_FD_70207 | JGI IMG/M metagenome (GOLD analysis project Ga0081455, IMG submission 70207) | Tabebuia heterophylla rhizosphere microbial communities from the University of Puerto Rico - S3T2R1 | ecosystem: Host-associated > Plants > Roots > Rhizosphere ... | reverse complement strand
GGTTCCGGTGCCGGTCCCTAACTCCAGCAGCCCGGCCAGGCTCGGCGGCCGCGCCACCTCGCAGCCGTGTACCCAGGCCAGGCAGTCCCCGCGCAGGCCCTGCTCGCGCAGCCCGCGCAGCACGGCCGTGAGGCTGCCCACCGCGCGCTCGGCAGCCACCGCGGCCGCCGGGCCGGGCATCGCCGGGTCCAGGCCGGCCACGACGACCTCGCGGCTGCGGACCGCCTGGCCGATGGCGCCATGCAGCCCGGCGCCGGCAAGCGGGCCGCCGGCGAGGTCCGGGTCGAGGGCCGCGACCCGCACCGGCTGCCGGCCGCGCAGGCCCGGCGGCTGGTCGGCCTGGTGCCGCAATCCGCCGCCGACCTCCTCTACCTGGACACCGTCACCGCCGAACTGGCCGAAGCCGACCGAACCGCCGCCTGGGCCGACCGGGCCGCCGACCGAACTGCCGACCGGGCCGCCGACGACCGGGCCGCGCGACCCGGCGGCGCCCGCGGGATCCTGGACGCGATCGCGCCGGGGATCGATGGCGGTACGCACCCGCGGGACCTGTCGGCCGGCCAGCAACTGGCCTTGGCGCTGGCGATCCAGCTCACCGCCGCGCCCGGGGTCGTGCTGCTGGACGAGCCGACCCGCGGCCTGGACTACCCGGCCAAGGCCGCCCTGCGGCACACCCTCGACACGCTGGCCGGGCAGGGCCGCGCGGTGGTGGTCGCCACCCACGACGTGGAGTTCGCCGCGCTGGCCGCCGACCGGGTCGTGGTGCTCGCCGAGGGCGAGATCGTCGCCGACGGCGCGCCCGCGACCGTCCTCACCGCCTCCCCCACCTTCGCCCCGCAGGTCGCCAAGATCCTCAACCCGCTGCCGTACCTGACGGTGGCGCAGGTGGCGGGCGCCCTGTGACCGCCGCCGTACGGCTGCGCCCCCGCGCCGCGGTCGCGATCGCGCTCGCCTCGGTGCTGGGGTTCGTCGCGTTCTGGTGGCCGTTCGTCATCCCGCCCGGCACGTTCGCGGCGACCCGGATGGCCCCGGTGCTGTTCGGCCTGCTGCTGGTCCTGGTGCTGGCGGTGCTGTTCGCCGAGGTCGCCGACGGCGGGATCGACGCCAAGGCGATCGCCATGCTGGGCGTACTGTCCGCGATCAACGCCGCCCTCCGCCCGCTCGGCGCCGGCACCGCGGGCATCGAGACGATGTTCTTCGTCCTGGTACTGGCCGGCCGGGTGTTCGGCCCCGGCTTCGGCTTCGCCCTCGGCTGCACCTCGCTGTTCGCCTCGGCGCTGCTGACCGGCGGCGTCGGCCCGTGGCTGCCGTACCAGATGTTCGGCGCGGCCTGGGTCGGCATGTTCGCCGGCCTGCTCCCACCGGCCCGCGGCCGGGTCGAGGTCGCCATGCTCGCCGCGTACGGGGCGCTGGCCGGGTACGCCTACGGGTTCGCGATCAACCTGTCGTTCTGGCCGTTCGCGGTCGACCCGAACAGCTCCATCGGCTACGACCCGGGACTGCCGGCCGCCCAACTGCTGCACCGCTACCTGGTCTTCGACGCCACCACCTCGCTGGCGTGGGACACCGGCCGGGCGGTCACCACCGCGATCCTGGTGGCGCTGGCCGGCCCGGCCGTGCTGGGCGCGCTGCGCCGCGCGGCCAGGCGGGCCAGCTTCGCCCCGCCGGTGCGGTTCGAGCCCTACAGCGCGACCGACCCGCCCCCGGCGATCCCGAACGCCGCCGACCAGCCCGGGCCCTCGTGCCACCACACCGAGTCGCAGGACCCGTCCGGACCGGCGTAGAAGACGTCCAGGTGGTTGGACAACCGGGGTACGGCGCTGAGTGAGCGCTGCTCGGCCACGTTCCCGCCGACCAGCGTGAACGGCTGCGACCACGGCTGCCCGTCGTGCCACCACGCGGACTGGACCGACCCGTCCCGGCCGACCCAGAACAGGTCCAGGTGGTTGGTCATCCGGGCGCTGACCCACACGTGCCCGGGGCAGCGCGCCGAGCGGGTCGGGCCGATGCTGAACGGCGCGGACCACTGGCCGGCCTCGTGCCACCACACCGAGCGGACATCGCCGTCCGGGGAGATCCAGAACACGTCCAGGTGCGAGGACAGCCGCGCCACCGCGGACAGGCTGCCCGGCTCCACCGACCGCGCCGCGCTGAGCGTGAACGGCGCGGCCCACGCGCCACCCTCGTGCCACCAGGTGGAGGCCAACTCGCCGCGCTGGGTCACCCAGAACACGTCGAGGTGGTTGTTCAGCCGCGCCACCGCGGCCACCGCGCCCGGCTTCACGCTGAACTCGGCGCCCAGGCTGAACGGCGCCGCCCACGCGCCGCCCTCGTGCCACCAGGTCGAGCCGAGCTGCCCGTGCTGGGTCACCCAGAACACGTCCAGGTGCCCGGTCTCCCGGGCCACCGCGGCGACCGCGCCCGGGTCGGCCGAGCCGGCCGGCGCGATCGCGAACGGCGCCGACCACGGCTTGCCCTCGTGCCACCAGGCCGAGCGGACCGACCCGTCCGGGCCGACCCAGAACACGTCCAGGTGGTCCGACTCCCGTGCCACAGCCGTGATCGCGCCCGGCGCCGCGCTGCCGGCCGGGGACAGGACGAACGGCGCCGACCACTGGCCGCCCTCGTGCCACCAGGCCGAGCGGACCGACCCGTCCGGCGCGATCCAGAACACGTCCAGGTGCTGCGACTCGCGGGCCACCACCGCGGTGTGTGCCGAGCCGGTGTTGCGCGGGCGCCGCGGGTACCGGTCGGAGACGAACTGGCGGTCCACCCCGGACAGCTCCTGGTTCCAGTCCACCGAGAACGTGCCGATGGTGAGCTGGTCGTCCACCGCGTACTCCATGATCGAGTCGCGGTCCCAGGCGGTGTAGTTGGTCTGCGCGGCGTTCATCTTGTTCAGCACCTGCTGGTCCACCTCGGCGTGGCTCCAGCCCTGCGTGTTGCCGTAGTAGGTGTAGCAGGCGGCCTTGTCCCACGGGATGCCGGCGACCGGGCTCTGGTGCTCGTGCGAGAGCCCGAGCGCGTGCCCGAACTCGTGCAGCACCACCCGCCGGTACTCCCACTCGGCGGTGGTGGGGGTGAGCCAGCCGTAGTTCATCGTCGCGCTGCCCTGGCCGATGCCCAGGTTGTCGGTGCCGACGTAGGACCAGGACCCGTCGTTGGTGTCGAAGGCGATCCGGATCTCGGCGTGCGGGTCGTTGCCGAAGTCCAGCACGATGTTGACGTACCGCATCCATTCCTCGGCGATGGCGCGGATCCGGGCCTGGACGCCCGCGTCGCCGCCGAGGAAACGTACCCGCAGCCGCTGGCCGGCCGGCCACCAACTGCTCTTGGGTCCGGCGGCCTCCAGCGGGACCGGCGCGCCGTCCGGTGCGGCCAGCGCGGCGTACGCCGCCCGCGCCGCGGCCTCCCCCAGCGGGTCCAGCGACTTCGGGATGCACATCCGGATCGTGTCGGCCTCGACGGCCCGCCGGACCGAGGTGGTCGCGGCCTGGTTCTCGGTCGCAGCCTCGTTCTCAGGATCGGAAACTGTGGTCATGGTGAACTCCCCCCGCAGTGCGATGTAACCCGAGGGGAGCCGACCCGCCGGAGCGGAAATACCGCCGCGGGACGGGTCTGCCCGAACGGCCCTGTCAGTCCTTGCGGGCCGGCAGGCCCCGGACGTACGCGGCCTGGCCGGCGTGCTGGAGGTCGTCGGAGATGACGCTGATCAGCCGGACGCCCAGGGTGACCGGCGGGTCCCAGCTGGTGTCCACGACCCGGTCCAGGTCGGCGTCGGTGAGGCCGCGCACGTACGCCAGGGTCCGCTCGTGTACGTCGTCGTAGTACCCGGTCAGCAGCTCCCCCGAGCCGACGGCGACCGCGGCGACCTGGTCGGGGCTGTGCCCGTACCCGGTGTCGGCCGGGTCGAAGGGCAGGCCGAACCGGTCGGCCCAGCCGGCGGTCCACACCTGCGCGGTGCCGGCCACCTGCGCGACGTGGTCGTCCTGGATGCGGGTCAGGTGCCAGACCAGCCAGGCGATCGAGTTGGCGCCGTCGGCCGGCTGGAAGGCCAGCTCCTCCGCCGACAACCCGTCCACGGCCTGGTGCACGACCTCGCGCACCCGCTCGAACCCGTCCACCAGCACCTCGGCCACCGAAGCCATCGGCCCCACCTCCCGTTGATCTCGGGCCGACCGTATCTGACAGCTTTCCGCCAAGGTGCACGCGATAGGTTCGAGCCATGGCGACAGGCGAGGGCGGGCCGTGGGAGGTGGCCGGGCTGGGCGACCAGCAGGGCCGGGTGGCGGTGGTGACCGGGGCGAGTTCGGGCATCGGCCTGGCGACCGCGGCGGCGCTGGCCCGGGCGGGGGCGAGCGTGGTCCTCGCCTGCCGGACCGCCGAGTCCGGCGCGGCGGCGCTGGACCGGATCCGGCGCGAGCAGCGGTCGGCCAAGCTCAGCGTCGTACCGGTGGAGTTGTCCTCGCTGGAGTCGGTACGGGCCGGGGCCGCCACCATCGCCGCGGCGCACCCGCGGCTGGACCTGCTGGTGAACAACGCCGGGGTCGCGGTGCCGCGCCGCAGCAGCACCACCGACGGGTTCGAGCTGGTGTTCGGGACCAACCACCTCGGCCACTTCGCCCTCACCGGCCTGCTGCTGCAGACGCTGGCCCCCGGCGCCCGGGTGGTGACCGTCAGCAGCGACGCGCACGCCCGCGACGGCCTGGACCTGGACGACATCGGCTTCGAGCACCGCCGCTACCGGCCGATGAGCGCGTACGCCCAGTCCAAGCTCGCCAACATGCTGTTCGGGTACGAGTTGCAGCACCGGCTGGCCGAGGCCGGCGCGGCGGTCAGCTCGCACGTCGTCCACCCCGGCTGGGTCGCGACCGCGGTGCAGCGCAACCTGCCGGCGCCGGTACGCGCGCTGAGCCGGGCGATCTCGCGGACCTTCGGCCAGCCCGACGCCGCCGCGGGCGCCCGCGCCACGTTACGCGCCGCGACCGACCCCACCCTGGCCGGCGGCGAGTACCTGGCGCCGGCCAACAACCGCGGCGGCCCGCCGGTGCTCGCCACCTCCAGCCCCCGCTCGCACGACCGCGACCTGCAACGCCGGCTGTGGGCGGAGTCCGAGCGGCTGACCGGGGTGACCTACCCCTTCGCGGCGCTCGCCGGCTAGCGCACGCCGGTGACGGCGGCGTCCAGCCCGGCGCGCCACAGGATGCCGGTTTCGGAGAAGCCGGCGTCGCGCAGCGCGGACAGGTGCCAGGTCACCCCGGGCGTCCACTCCTGGGCATGGTCGATGCTGAAGATCGCGTCGCGCTGGGTCTTCAGCGGCCCGAGCTGCGGGTCGGCGGCCACGTGCTCCCACCAGCCCTCCCAGGTCATGCTCACCGCGGCGGTGGTGGAGGCCCGCCGGCGGGCCCGGTCGGCGCCGGCCAGCGCGGCGTTCAGCGTGGGCAGGCCCTCGTCGGGCATGTGGTCGGCGTTGACGAACAGCCCGCCGCGGGCGAGCAGCCGGTGCAGGTCGCGGTAGACCGCGGCCAGCCGGTCGGCGGCCAGCCAGTGCAGCGCGGTCGCGGTGAGGATGGCGTCGAAGCCGGCGGCCGGGATGGCGCGGAACCAGTCCGGCTCGCGCAGGTCGCCCACCACGATCCGGGCGCCGGCCGGCAGCGTGGCGCGGGCGATGTGCAGCAGCACCGGGTCCAGGTCGAGCAGCGTCACCTCCGCCCCGGGCAGCCGGCGCAGCAGCCGCAGCGAGATCGAGCCGGTGCCGCCGGCCAGGTCCAGCACCCGCGCCGGCCGGTCCAGCCCGGCGGCCACCGCCTCGACCGCGTCCAGCATCGCCCCGAACCGCTGCTCCCGATCGGGCATGAACCCTTCCTGCTGCCGGTCCCAGCTCGCCTGCCAGGCCCGACCCTCCACTGTGGACAACACCGCGCCGCTCATCTGGCTGACCTCCTCGGCTCTCCCTCGTACTCGCCATCCTTACTTAGTTGCCAGAGTTTGGCAATAAGGTCCGCCCGTACGATAGCCCGATGGCGATCGTGTCGCGGGGATTCACCGGCAGGGGGCGCTCGATCGGCCCGGAGCTGCCGCCGGGCCAGTACCTCACCACCGACTTCCCGGTGCTGTCGGCCGGCCCCACGCCCCGGGTGCGTACCGAGTCCTGGCAGCTCACCATCCGCACCGAGACCGGGCAGAGCAGCACGCTGGACTGGGCCGCGCTCACCGCGCTGCCCGGCGAGGACATCACCGCCGACCTGCACTGCGTCACCAAGTGGTCCAAGCTCGGCACGGCCTGGCGCGGGGTGTCGCTGGACACTCTGCTCGGCGAGGTCGACACCGCCGCCGACTACGCCCTCATCGGCTGCTACGGCGGGTACACCACCAACCTGCCGACCCAGGACCTGCTGGACGGGCAGGCGTGGGTGGCGTACCGGTACGACGGCGAGGACATCCCGCCCGAACACGGCGGACCCGCCCGGCTGCTGGTGCCGCACCTGTACCTGTGGAAGTCGGCCAAGTGGCTGCGCTCGATCGAGCTCAGCGACGAGGACACCCCGGGCTTCTGGGAGAGCGTCGGCTACCACACCTACGGAGACCCATGGCGCGAGCAGCGGTACTGGGGCGACTGACCTGGCACGTCGGCACGGTGCGGGCCGTCCGCGCGGAGACCCCGTGGGCGCGCACCATCGTGCTGGACGTGCCGGGCTGGCCGGGGCACCTGGCCGGGCAACACGTGGACGTACGCCTGACCGCGCCGGACGGCTACCAGGCGCAGCGCTCGTACTCGATCGCCTCGGCGGCGGACGGCGAGCGGGTCGAGCTGACCGTCGAGCTGGTGCCGGACGGCGAGGTGTCGCCGTACCTGGTCTCCGTCCTGGAGGTCGGTGACCTGCTGGAGCTGCGCGGCCCGGTCGGCGGCTGGTTCGTCTGGCGGCCGGGTACGCCGGACCCGGTCCTGCTGGTGGCCGGCGGCAGCGGCCTGGTCCCGCTGATGGCGATGCTCCGCACCCGCGCCGCCAGCGGCTCCGCGGCCCCGTTCCACCTGCTGTACTCGGTGCGCGAACCCGCCGCCGCCCTCTACGCCGACGAGCTGCCCACCCTCGGCGTACCGGTCAGCTACCTGTTCACCCGCCGCACCCCGCCCGGCACCCGCCGCCCCATCGGCCGGATCTCGCTGCTGGACCTGCCCGCCGGCTTCACCCCCGACCGGCACCCCAGCGTGTACGCCTGCGGGCCGACCGGCTTCGTCGAGGCCGCCGCCGACCTGCTCACCACGGCCGGCCACGACGCGCAGCGCATCCGTACCGAGCGTTTCGGCCCCACCGGAGGTAACCCATGACCACCCCACTGGACGGCAACGCGCTCGGCGGCGCCCTCGGTGAGCTGTTCACCGTGGACATCACCGCGGCGATCGCGCGCTGCGCCGGCTGCCAGCACACCGGCCCGGTCGCCGAACTGGTCGTGTACGCCAGCGCGCCCGGCACCATCGCGCGCTGCCCGTCCTGCGACCAGGTCCTGGTCCGGCTGGTCCGCTCCCCCGACCGCGCCTGGCTGGACCTGCGCGGGGTGTCGGTGATCGAGCTGGCCGTACCCTCGCCGGCATGAACCGCGTCGCCCTTGTCACCGGCAGCTCCCGCGGCATCGGCCGGATCATCGCCGAACGGCTGGCCGCCGACGGCTTCGCGGTCGCGGTGAACGGCTTACCGGGCGACGACGGCGTGCCGGCCGGGGCCGCCGCGATCACCGCGGCCGGCTGGGTCGCGGGCGCCTTCCCCGCCGACGTGACCGACCCCGGCGCGGTCGCCGGCCTGGTCGCCGCCGTCGAGTCCGACCTCGGCCCGCTGTCGGTGGTCGTCTTCAACGCGACCGGCCCGCAGCCGAACACCACCCTGGAGGAGGCCGGCTGGCCCGAACACCTGGCCGAGCTGGACTTCTTCGTCAAGAGCCCGGTCCTCATCGGCCAGGCCGTCCTGGCCGGCATGCGCGAGCGGGCGTACGGGCGGCTGATCCACATCGACTCCGAGGTGGCCGACCGCCCCCCGCCCCACCGGTCCGCCTACGTCACCGCCAAAGCCGCCCAGGTCGGCCTCGCCCGATCCTGGGCCATCGAGCTGGCCCCGCACGGCATCACCGTGAACACCGTCGCCCCCGGCTTCGTCCCGGTCGAACGCCACGTCGCTGTCACCCCCGAGACCCGCGCCGCCTACCGGGCCACCGTCCCCGCCGACCGCCTCGGCACCCCCGCCGACGTCGCGCACGCCGTCAGCTTCCTCGCCTCCGAGGCGGCCGGCTTCATCACCGGCGAACGCATCCACGTCAACGGCGGCCGCAGCATCGCCGGCTAACCGCTGAGTTGGCCGCGCAGGACGCTGGTCTCGGAGTGTTCGGGGTCGTTGTCGTACTTCTCGGCGGAGATGTCGATGACGGGGTAGCGGGTGGGGTCGAGGTTGGGGGGCATAGGGAACGTGCCGTGCTGGGCGGGGTCGAGGTTGCCCATCGGGACCATCCGGCCTGACGTGGGGTCGAACAGCCAGACCTCGTAGAAGCCGTCGGGGGTGGGCAGGCCGGTGGCGTCGACGGTGAGCTGGGTGGTGCCGCCGGTGCGTTCGATGCGGGCGGTGCCGGCGGCGGCCTGTTCGGGGCTGTCGGGCAGCGGGTTGAGGTCGGCGGTGCTGACCACGGTGGCCTGGGCGCCGGTGGAGCTGGCGGCGCGGCCCATCAGCCAGCCGGCGCCGACGGCGACCAGGACGCCGGCCGACGCGGCGGCGGTGAGGGTGGCGGTGCGGCGCCACCAGGGCTTTGCCAGCAGCGGGTCGGTGGCGGGTGGTGGGTCGGTAGCGGTCGGGGGGTCGGCCAGGTCGAGGGTGGCGGCGATGCCGGCCCAGACGCGGTCCGGGGGTGGTGGCGCGGGGTCGGGGTCGGCCGCCCTGGCCAGCGCCGCGGTTTCGGTGAGCGCGTCGACCTCGGCCCGGCAGTCCGGGCAGCCGGCCAGGTGGTCGGCCACCGCCGGGTCCCCGCTGGGCTCGTTGAGCGCGATCAGGGCCAGCACGTCATCGTCCGGGTGCACCGTCCACCTCCCACCGGTTCCTCAGCCGCTGCAACCCGCGGCGCAGGTGCGACTTGACGGTGCCGAGCGGCAGCCCGGTCGCCTCCGCGATCTGTACGTGCGTCAGGTCGTCGTAGAACGCCAGCCGCAGCACCCGCCGCTGGTCGGCCGGCAGCCGGTCCAGCTCGTCGGCCACCAGCAACTGGTCGGCGACCCGGTCCGGGTCCTCCGCCGAGCCCGGGGCCGACCCGGCCGGCGGGGCGGCGGCGCGGGTGGCCGCGGCGACCTTGCGGTCCCGGTGCAGCGCCCGCAGCCCGTCGGCGACCTGCGTACGCGCGATCGCCAGCAGCCAGGCCACCAGGCTGCCGCGCTCCGGGTCGTAGCTGCGCCGGCTGCGCCAGGCCGCCACGAACACCTGCTGGGTCAGGTCCTCGGCGTCGGCGGCGGTGGGCAGGCAGCGCAGGCCCAGCCGGTGGACCACGCCGGCCCACCGGTCGTACAGCGCGCGCAGCGCCTGCTCGTCGCCGGCCCGGAACCGCTCGGCAAGCTCCCTGTCGGCCTGCTCGGTCGCCCCCATCGCCCTCCCAGGTCTCCCCGCCGCCCCCGATCCTGCCAAACGCCGATCGCGGCCCCGCGATCACCCCAGCGCCCGCCGCACAGCAGCCCCGACCACGGGAGCCTGGACCGCGGCAGCCCCGATCGCGGGAGGCCGGATCGCGGGGGGTGGGACCACGCGGGCGCGGACCATGGTTGCGTCCAGGTCGGCGTCGTGCAGCTGCCGGGGGCGCAGCCCGGCGCCGGCGACGATCGCGGCGACCAGGGCGGCCTGGTCGGCGCTGGTCTCGACCAGCAGGTACCCGGCGGGGGCGAGCCAGCCGGGCGCCCCGGCGACGACCCGGCGCAGGACGTCCAGCCCGTCCGGCCCGCCGTCCAGGGCCAGCCGCGGCTCGTGGATGCGCGCCTCGCGGGGCAGCAGGTCGATCAGCCCGCTGGGTACGTACGGGGTGTTGGCCACCAGCACGTCGACCCGCCCGCGCAACGCCGCCGGCAAGGCGCCGTACAGGTCGCCCTCGTGTACGCGGGCCGGGTCGAGGTTGCGCCGGGCGCAGCGGACCGCGGCCGGGTCGAGGTCGGCGGCATGTACGACCGCGGCCGGCAGCGCGGCGGCGACCGCGGCGGCCACCGCACCGGAGCCGCAGCACAGGTCGACCACCAGCGGCGCCGGCAGCCGGCCGGCCAGCCGGACCGCCTGGCCGGCGAGCAGTTCGGTACGCCTGCGGGGCACGAACACCCCGGGTGCGACGGCGATCCGCAGGCCGGCGAACCCGGCCCAGCCGAGCACCTGCTCCAGCGGCAGGCCGGCGGCGCGGCGCTCGACCAGCGCGTCCAGTTCGGCAGGTGAGGTGGCCGCGCCGTACAGCAGCCGGGCCTCGTCCTCGGCGAAGACGCAGCCGGCCGCGCGCAGCCGGCTGACGACGGCGGGTGAGAACTCAGATGGGACAGCAGACAAGGGGAGAGCCTTTCGGGGTGCCCGAGGGCGCTCCCGTCACCTCAGCGGTGCGGCCGTCCGGCCGGCAGGCGCGGGAGCACCCAGCCTGACATGTCGGTAATGGGTCTCACCTCCCCGCGCTCGGGTGTCCGGACCCGTCACAGTAGCCGATCCCTGGCACAGTGGCGGTATGACCGTGTCCTCCCGCACCGACGCGCCCTCCTTCGCCGACGTGCTCGCCGCGGCCGACCTGCTGGCCGGGCAGCTCCCGCCGACCCCGATGTGGCGCTACCCGGCGCTGGACGCGGTGGCCGGCGCGACCGTGTACGTCAAGCACGAGAACACCCAGCCGGTCGGCGCGTTCAAGGTGCGCGG
>Ga0081455_10008189_pt1 | contig 10902 bp, 6 predicted proteins | sample TabmetS3T2R1_FD_70207 | JGI IMG/M metagenome (GOLD analysis project Ga0081455, IMG submission 70207) | Tabebuia heterophylla rhizosphere microbial communities from the University of Puerto Rico - S3T2R1 | ecosystem: Host-associated > Plants > Roots > Rhizosphere ... | reverse complement strand
GCTGAAGGTGACGATGAAGCTCACAAAGGCTTCGGTCCCGCGCTCCAACATACGGAGGAAGCCGTAGACGAGGCTCGGTCCGATGAACAGCGTGGTGCCGAAGCCGATCAGGGCCTGGCTCGCATAAAGTTGTGCGGGTCGCGTAAGATTGGTCGAATGCGCGTCGAGCCAGGCGCCCAGCGCAATGATGAGAGCGGCCACCATGACCTGATAGCGTAGCCGTTCCTGCGAGAGGGTAAGAATAGCTGCGGCCGTACCCAGCATCAACGCGACGATCACGATGGCAAACAGAAGACGCAGCTGCTCATTGTTGAGGCCGCTGAACGTCAGGAGGCCCACCGCGCCGTAGGTCTGTTCCGCGAGCGCGATTCGCACCAGGAACGCGACAGCCGCGAAGCGCAGAATTCCGGCGCTGCCGATCCAGTCCAATTGCAGGAGCGGTTTGGCGCGACGCGATTCGACCAGGATCGCCGCCGCGAACAGCGGCACCGCGGCGGCGAGCGCCCAGCCGATCCAGTGCGTGTCCGTCCACCACAGAAGCCGGCCCTCGTTGAGCGCGCCGCACAGAAGCACCATCGCCGGCACGATGAGGGCCATGGTCACGAAATCGAGCTTGGTGCACACTTTCGTCCGTTCGCTCGGCGGCAGCGGGTAGAACATGATGGCCGCAAGGACCGTGCACGCGAGCGCCACCTCCATGAGATGAAGGGCCTGCCAATCATGGCGCGCCAGGCTTTCGACCGGAAAGAGCCGCGCGATGGGCGTCCCGAATTGGATAAGGCTGATGCCGACGACCAAGGCTGCGGGGCGAATCTTCGGTGGAAACACCTGAAGCAGATAATAGATGGTCAGGGTGGTGAGGGCCGCTGCCGTCACGCCGCAGACCGCGCGCACGAGCACCGCGGCGTAGAACCCCGGAAAGATGAACTGCGACAGACCGGCCAGGATATAGGCGATGAGAAACCCGTGGGTGATGGCGGGAATGCCGAACTGCATGCGCGCCTTGACCAGGTACAAATTGGCGCTCGCATTCATCGCGACATAGATGGCGGGCAGCCAGCTCACCGCGGCGACATATTCGCCGAGCGAGCCGGCGAGGCTCGTTACGTTCACGGTGACGAGCGCATTGCCGAGCGTCGCGGTCACCCCGACCAGAACCGCGACCGCCGCATAAACCAGCCGCCGCGCGAGCGGATGGGCTGGCGCGAAAGGTCCTCCCGGGATAAGCGGACGGTCCTCCGGCTTGAACTGATATTCGGTCGCCTCGACAGTCCCCGCCATGGACAGCCCTCATCGACGGGTTTCACGCACAGTCCAGCGACTGTAACGCGCAAAACCCTGATGCCCAAGCTGGAGTCTATCGAAATTGGGGCGTGCGCCCTCCTTTCTCTCGCCGAAGTCGCTCAGACATCGAGGCCCTGTTCGTGATGTGGGGGATCAGGAGCGTTGCGCGGGCGTGTACCAGATGGGCGAGGACCAGCCGCGCTCCTGGATCGTGGCGGGCGCGTTCGCCGGCAGCGGCAGACCGCTCTGAATGGCGAGCAAGGTCGACCAGCGCGGCGTCGGAATCTCGAGCACGCGAAGGTAGTAGACAGCCGCCTGATCGGCCTTGAATTCCGGATCTGTCCAGACCGTCGCAAACTCAGTGGCACCGATGGTGTTCTTGTATTTGCCCGTCTTGAGGTCGACGGTGTTTCCGACCGCCGGCAGCTTGCCTGTCGCGTCCGGCTTGCGGTTATCGGACCACGCGACGTCGAAGACTTTTTCTTTCTGCTGGCCGTTCTCGACCCAGACCTTCACGACCTGCGCGCGATCGAGATTGCCGCTGTTGGGATCCTTCGTGGCCCAAACGATGAAACGCGGCGCGTTCGCCGAGGTCGGTTTCGACGGCAGATCGCCGTCCATGGGAACGCCGTTGGCGTAAGCCTGCGCGACCCAGTCCGCCGACTTCACCAGCGCAGGATCGAAATTCCAGCCGCCGAAGAAGCGGAATTTCAGCCGCGTGCCGGAGGTCGCGAAGGTCTCCCTTGCGGCGGAATGCCGAATAGATGCTGTCGCGCGTGTTGCTCTCCGCCCAGGCCCCGGTGATATTTCCGGAGCCGGTGATGAGAACGTTGAAGCCCTTCCAATCGCCTTCGCGTGGCGTAAGCCCGAGGATCTGGCTCGCCTCCTCTTTCGTCGGCTTGCCGGGTCCAAGGTTCGAGCGCCCGATGTTGCCGGCATAGTCGCCTTCGGCGCTCGTGCTGAGGCCGCTGTGATAGTCCGTCGCTCCAACGATGCCGTCCTTGTAGGGGTTCGCACCGATCTTCTGCTCGAGAATGAGACCGCGCCCCAGGGCATCGCGCACATAGGAGCCTTGCGGTTTGCTCTTCGTCGCGGAAATGAGGAGTTGATCGAAGATTTCGAAATTGGCGAATTCGTCGTTGGGGGAGAGCAGCGGATGCGTCTCCGACGAGCCCTTGTTCTGAGAAATTTCGCTCAAGGGCTCGTTCGCCGCGCGCAGCTTCGCATAAGCCTTATCGATGGGCTTGCCGTCGAGGCTCGTCCAGTCATACATCAGGCCATTGCTGGCATTAGCGTTGTGGGGAATAGCTAGCGCCTCGTAGCCGTTCTTCCGCGATTTTTCCAGATAGTTCCAGAGATCCCGAGGATCGCGCGAATCCGCCGACGAAAACGGAATCGGTGCCTTGTCGCCTTTGAAGATGACGTTGCGATGGAGGTTCTGCCCGTCCGGCATGGACGACCATTCATAGGCGATGAAGGTGGTGAACCTGCCGGGCTGGTAGTTTCGGTTGGCGGCGTCGATTTCCCGTTGCCACGCCGACGCGCTGATCGGCTTGGTATCGACGCCCGGAATGGGCTGGGTCACATATTTGAGAATGACGTTCTTGAAGACATCTATACCGCCTTTCTTCGCGGCCTGCCCAACCTCGCTCTTCGACAGCGCGCTGTTCGGATCCTCGAGCTGATTGAAGACGCCGATGTTCTCGGAGTGATCGGTGACGGCGAGAAAGTCGAGCGGCTCGCGGCGTTTCACTTTCGACCCCAGGAAGTCGACGGCCTCGCCACGCGCGAAACGATAGGCCGCATCGGGATCGACCTTCGTTCCCATCAGAACATAGGCATCGAAGGAATAGGTCGTGTGGAGATGGAGATCGCCGTAATAGGCATCCTTCAAAGGATTGACCTTGACCTCCGGAGCGGGTGCGGCCTCGGCGCGCGCCGCAACGAGCGAAACGTGTTTTCCGCTAGGCGTGAGAATGAACCCCGTTGCTCCGAGCAGGGCAACGGCGGCGGTCGTGATCAAATGAATTCGTTTCATGCGGCGACTTTCCTCTATGAGCTGATTTGTGCGAAGGCGAGCGCCGCTTGAAGACGCTCGAGAAACCAGAACGACGCGAACGAGCCGACCGCATAGGGCGGGATCCAACGCGTCCATGCCGGCAGGCGCGGCGCCGCCCGACGGAGCAACCAGATCACGGCGAGCACCGCGGCCACGAATAGGAGCTGTCCGATCTCGACGCCGATGTTGAAAAGCAGCAGCGAGAGCGGAATGTCGTTGGGTGGAAGACCGACCTGTGCGAGCGCGCCGGCAAAGGCAGCCCCGTGCAAAAGCCCGAAGGTAAAGGCAATGAGCCAGGGGGTGCGAACCGTAAGCCCCGAGAACCCGCGATAGTGCCGAGTGAGCTCGACGGCGACGAACACGATGCTGAGCGCCACGAGCGCTTCGACCAGCGCGGGCGTGGGATGAATGACGCCCAAGGTCGCCGCCGCGAGCGTCAAGCTGTGGGCGACGGTGAAGGCCGTGATCGTCTTGATCAGCGTGCGGCGGTTGGAAACCAGAAGCACAAGACCCAGCACGAACATCAAATGATCGATGCCGGTGAGGATGTGCTCGATGCCCAAAGTGACGTAGGACAGCACGGGAAGCCCGAGCTTTTCCATCTGCACGGTGAGCGTGGGCGCCTCGGGCTTCAGGATCTCGCTCAGGCGATCGCCGTTGTTCAGGGTGACCGTGAGCAGCACATCGGTAATGGTCTGCTCGAGACCCTCGACGCTGATTGTCCTCCCATCGAGCCCCGCCTTGCCCGCATCGACATGTTTCCAGACGGAGATCTGAGCGTTGGGGGCCGATTGCACTTCCGCCGGCGGTCCGTCGAGCAGTCCGCCGCTGATCCGGGGAACGAGACGAACCGCGAGCGCCCCCGCAGCCGGCTGCTTCCAGAGAACTTCGTAGCGCCCGTCCGTCTGCTGGGTGATGCGCAACAACGCGGGTCGCACTTCATGTGCAGAGGCGGACGGAACCACCACGCACACGAGAAGAGCGGCGAGAAACGCGCGCAGGATCATCGCTCCCCCCCAGGGCGAACAATCCTGTATTTCGCGCGCAAGGCGTCGAAGGCCTTCGCGTTCTGAACGCGGCGCACTGCGTCCGCATAGTCCTTGAGGACCTGACCGCGCACTTCGTCAAGATCCGGCGTCGACGGCGCACGCCGTTCCGTCACATAGACGAGGTGATAGCCGTATCCGGACCGGTACGGGCCGAGCCAGCTACCGGCCGGTAGCTCGGTCGCGGCGCCGGCGAGCTCCGAGTCGCCGAAGACACGGACCAGGTCGTCCTGCGACAGGGCGGTGTTGTCGATCTGACCCGGGAAGGCGTCGCCGAGATGCGGTGCGCGTTCCAGAGCGCTGCCGCGCAAGGCCGCGAAAGCCTCCTGTGCACGGCGCAGCGCAGCTTCGTCGCCGTCGCGATCGGGCGAGAAATAGACCTGCGTGAACGAAACGCGCGCAGGCGTGAGATAGCTGCTCCTATGGGCCACGAAGAAGGTGCGGAGCTGCGCCTCGGTCGGCGCATCGGGCACGCTCAGATCCTGCTGAAGAAAATCGAACTTCTGCGCGATGCGGCGCCTGACGATCTCGTCGCCCTGGTCGAGGCCGAGCGCCAATCCCTCGCGCACGAAGATCTCGTCCTGAACATAGCGGTCGGCAAGCGTTGCAAGCTGGCGATCGTCCGGCGACGAGCCGAATTGCTGTTGGTAAGTCAGCGCAATCCGTTTGATCTCCGGAGGACCGAGCTTGATCATGTAACGCTCGGATTGGGACCGCACATAGCCGTTGGCCAGGACGAGCAGCAGGCCGGCGACGAGGAAATGAACGATCGGTTCGCGCAGGGCCGCTGCGATCACACGACTTAGCGTCGAGAGGAAACGCCGCCGACGAGGTGCGTCACCGTCTCGAACCCGTCCCGGATGAAGCTCGCCCTGAAGGGCGAAGACATCGCTCGGCGCTTCGGTGCCGCTCATGAGCGCCTCCCGGACATCAATATTTGAACCGCGCCGTTGCACCGAACGTGCGCGGCTCTCCGAGCAGCCCGATCAGGCCGCCTGAATTGAACGGCGCAAAGCCGCGCGAGATGTACCAATCGACGTTGAAGACATTCCGCGCCCAAAGAGAGACGTCCCAGGTGCCGTCGGCGGAGCGAATGCCGCCACGAAGATTGGTGAGGCCGTAGCCGTCGACGCGGGAATACTGGGAAAGCTCGGCTTGCGTGTAGTTCGACGAGCGATAGCTGTAGTCGCCGCCGATATAGGCTTCGACCGGTGCCTTCGGCGTTTCGAACACCGATACGCCATATTCGCCGCCGACGGAGACGCCCCAACGCGGTGCGCCGGGAAGCGGGCGTCCGCTCAGATCGCAGGACGTCGCCAAAGAGAAAAGCTCGATGGGGCACGGTGAGGAGGGATACTTGACATAGCTCGCCTCGGTGAAGGCGGTCGACGCGTAGAGCGACAAGCCTTCGATCGGATTGGCGCGCACATCCGCTTCGAAGCCGCGCGATCGCACCTTGCCGACATTCGAGATGTAGGTGACGGTTCGCACAAGATCGACGAGCGACGCTTGATAGTTGGAGTCTTCGGTCCAGAACGCCGCCGCATTGAAGACGACCTTCTTGTCGAACAACGTCGTCTTCACGCCGACCTCGTAGTTGTCGACATGCTCGGGCTCGACAACGATCGGAATGCCTGGCGCCAGAGCGGCGAGATTGAGGCCGCCGGACTTGTAGCCGCGCGCGTAGGTCGCGTACGCCAGAATGGTGTCCGTCGCCTGGTAAGACGCGGTGAACTGCCCGGAAACGTTGGAATCGTTGGCGGTCTGATAATACTGGAGGAGCGGCGCGAAGCTGTTGCGCGTTCCCGCCGCTGCCGCCTGGGCCGCGAGCGGGAAGGAGGAGAGCGGAGCCCCGCCCTGCTGGATTTGCGAGAAGAGTCCCGCCTTGTGCTCGTAGGTGTAGCGCAGGCCACCGGTCAGGCCGAGCTTGTCGGTAACGTGCCAAGTCGCCTGACCAAACGCTGCGTAGCTGTCCGTCAGCGCGTTCTGACGAACACGGCTGCTGAACCCGTCAAGCGCAGCACTGCCGACGAGGCCGAACGTCGCGGGCGGTAGAATCCAAGCCGCCGCCGCGGGCCCGTATTCGGTGGCCGAGACCCCTTCGACGCGTTGCCAGAAGTAAAACAACCCGAGCACATATTCGACACGCTGGTCGCTCGGCGATGCGATGCGGAATTCCTGGCTGAACTGCTGCTGGTGGTCATCGATGTTGGCCTGGAGCATGATCGGCAGCCCTAAGTAATCGACGTCGTTGCGCGGGTTCCAGTTCCAGAACCGATAGGCGGTGATCGACGTCAGCGTGTGGCCGAACTTTTCCCATGTGGCTTCCACCGAGCCACCGCCCTGCTCCATCGCGATGCGCTGCAGAGAATCGGCGTCCGTCTTGCGTGCGAACGGATTGTAGGGAAGGCGCGTGTAGTCGGGGAAGCGGGCGAGCCGTGTCGAGAAATTGTTGGGAAACGGCGCTCCATTCGCGAGCGTGGAAATCTCGCCTGTCAGGACCTGAATGCAGCACAACGTATCCTGGTGGCCGTAGTCGCCGCTGAACAGCACCTTCAAATCGTCCGAGGGCGTGAACAGGAATTGTGCTTTCGCCGTATAGTTCTTGTAGTCGCCGTAATCCTGGCCGTTGCGGACGTTTTCGATGAAGCCGTTCCGCTTCGTGAACGCGCCGTTGATGCGGAAAGCGAGCTTGTCCGGGACGATGGGTCCCGCAGCCGAGCCGCGCAGCTGGTAGTAGCCGTAGTTTCCGGCGCTGACCTCGCCGCTATATTCCGGCGTGAAGGACGGCTTCTTGGTCGTGATGTTGAGCGCGCCCGCGGTCGTGTTCTTGCCGAACAAGGTGCCCTGCGGCCCGCGCAGCACTTCGATGCGATCGAGATCGACGATGTCGAAGGTGGCAAGGCCCGGACGGCCATAGAAGACATCGTCGACATAAACGCCGACGCCGCTCTCGAGGCCGTCATTGGCGATCGCCAGATTGTTGCCGAGACCTCGGACGGTGAAGTTCGTGTTGCGTGGATTGATATTCAGAACGCGCAGGCTCGGAACCTGCTGGTCGAATTGACGGAGATTGGACACGCCGGCAGATTCGAGATAGCCGCCGCTGACGGCGGTCAGCGCGATGGGGACATGCTGAGAGCTTTCGACGCGGCGCCGGGCCGTAACCAGAATGTCCTCGACCCCGGCGCCCAGAGCCGCGGAGACCGCACCCTCGTCGACGATGGGAACGGTCTGTTCGGCTTGTGAGACCTTAACTTCCTCTGTCTGGGCCGCCGCCGCGGTGACGCTAATTCCCAAAACCGCGCCCAAAACCGGCGCCCAGTAGCCACCCATTTCTTACTCCCCTCGTAAATCAGTCCGACCAATATCTCTAGTTAAAAGATAGAGTCAAGAGTGATTGAAGATGCTGGAGAGAAACGGATGGGTATTGCGCTGCTCGGTTAAACCCTACTGAATTTGTGGTGAAATTTCCAAGCCCGTCAGCGGGTGGGCGGGCTTGCGCCCCTCAGACCCGTCCCGCATGGCCGTATCGGCGTGGACGATGGCGAGTGCGCGCGCATAGAGCGCTTCGTAGGTGACAGGGGTGAGCCTCAGCACAGGCTGACGCTGGTCCTCCGACCAGTACATCTGCTCGGAGACCCCCTCGGCCAGACGTCCGCCGACGACAAGGCCTTCAATCCGCTTGCCGCCAAAATGCTCGGGCGCCGTTTCGACAAGTTGCTCGGCAAAGGCACGCACACTCTCTAGACAATCGGGCGTCACTTCGCGCAGCGAATGATGCAGGTCCAAAATCAGATAGACCGGCCGTCCGTCCACCATCGCGTCGGAGGCCATCAATCCGTGAGCGGAGGTCCATCCCGCCATGGCCGGCGCAAACCGCGCCAGGGGCTCGCGGCACGCCCCGTTCGATTTCGTGCGCGCCAACGGCCCCCTTCCGCGACGAATCCCCGCACGCACCTTGAACTCGGAGAAGTCGTCGGCAATGACATCCGCCTCCAGAAGGTGGTAGCCGCCCCTCAGGGCATAGTCAGGCTCAAGCACCCAAAGATTGTCGCACAGCACCTGTCGGCAGGCCTCCAGGTTCCAACGTTGAGCCGATCCGTCATGACTGTGGTCGAGCCAGACGCGCCGCATCTCGCCGAGGCCCGCTTCAAGCCGCTCGATCCGTGCAACAAGAGGTGCGTAGGCCTGCAGCTTTTCCTCGGCGCCGCGCAGCTTTTCCTGAAAGCACTCGATCGACACGACATGACAGAGCGCCTCACGGTCCAATCGTTGGACACGTTTCTCGGCACGGCGCGACAAACGTCTAACCTGGGACGAGAGCGCGCTCAGATAGAGATAGAGAAGGCTCGCCAGGAGGCCCAGGAAGGAGCAGGCAAAGAGGACAATCATCCTTGCGCAAAGAGCCTCCCACGCCTGACGCAACCCACAACTCAGCGTAGCCTCAATCCGCCACACAAATATGATGGTAAAGAGCGCGCAACCGGCACGCGTGCCGCTGCCGAACAGCGCAAGGTTGCCCGACTGTCGTCAAACTGTTATAAGGCAAGTCTATTTCCTGCGTTTTATGGGTTGTGTGTGATGAGTGGATCTTCGCCCGAGTTGGCGATTGCGCGCCTGACTGACGAGATCGACGTCCTTGCCGACGCCCTCAAGCGCATGTCTGCCGTCGGCGACACCGAGCGCTATCTGGATTTGCGGCGGCGTATCAGCATCCTCGGCGTCAGACGTTTTTACGCCCTGCAGAGCCAAAGCGGATTCGACGTCCAGCCGCGCTCTACCGCATCCCATCATTAGAGCCGGATGAATTGCACAAAATTGAATGTGTGCGAATTCCCTCTCCCATAGGTGAGGGTGAGGGGTTACGGAGTCGGTGATCACACTAAGTCCGAAACCCCTACCCGGCGCTTCGCGCCGACCTCTCCCTGTGGGAGAGGTTCCTGAGTGTGTCCGCGCGCTTATGTGAATACAATTAATCTCATCATGCTTTAAACGAGAAAACGCACTACCCGCTCGCACCCGAGAAAGGGTGATACTGGAACATCCAGGTTTCCGTCGCGACAGCGCCGTTCACCGTCAGATACATGTGCAGATCGACAGGATCGGTTCCCTGAACACCCGTTAGATCGAACTGCACGCGCCAATGGCCTTTGACGCCATCGGGCACGGCTTCGATCATCTTGTAATCCCCGATCGCGCCGCGCGACGTCTGCAACACCATGTCGGGTTTCACACCGAACGGCAGGCTCACAAGCGGACCGCCCAGGAATTCGACCATGAATTTGCGCACGCCCTTGGGACGCGGCTGGCCGGGCTGACCGCCATTGCCGAGGCGTGTCGCGACACACCGCGCGAGCGGCGTGGGATAAGGCTCGTCGGCGAGCCAATGGACTTTGTAGGCGAGATTGAATTCGGAGCCTGCGGCGGCGGGCGTTTCGGGCACCCAGATGGCCAGGATGTTGTCCTCGATCTCGTCGCCGGTCGGGATCTCGATCAGCTGCACCGCGCCCTTGCCCCAATTGCCGCGGGGCTCGACCCACAGGCTCGGGCGGCGGTCGTAATTGACACCGTCGAGATAATGATCGAACACACGATCGCGCTGCAGAAGGCCGAAGCCTTTGGGGTTCTCGTCCTTGAACGCCGACGCCTGAATATGCGGCGGGTTGTTGAGCGGCCGCCAGATGTGCTCGCCGCTGCCCGTCCACATGGCAAGCCCGTCGGAATCGTGCACCTCCGGACGCCAATCCGCAGCTGTCGGCTTGACCGTTTCCGAGAACCAGAACATCGAGGTCAACGGCGAAAGCCCGAAGCGGCTCACATCCTTGCGGAGATAGAGCGCGGCATCGATATCCATCACGACACCCTTGCCGCGCGTGAGCACAAACTTGTAGGCACCGGTCAGCGAAACCCCTTCGAGCAGCGCGTAGACCGTCACGCTCTTCGCATGCGCGTCGGGCTTCTCGATGTAGATCCTGGTGAAATCCGGGAACTCTTCTTGCTTGCCGTACACCACGGTGTCGAGCGCAACGCCGCGCGCCGACAGGCCATATTGCTGAAGCTCGCCGGCGGAGCGGAAATAGCTCGCGCCGAGATAGGCGAGCCAGTCGCCATGGAGGTCGGCATTCATGATGCGAAAGCCGGCGAAGCCCAGATCGTCGGGAAGGGTCCGGGCGAAAGCGGCCTTGGGACCAAAGGTGAAGAGGTCGGGCGAATAGACGATCTCGCGCGCCTGGCCGGCTTCGACCACCGCGATGTGAACCGGTTCCTGGAAGAACTTGCCGGGATGGAACAGCCGCACCGGAAAGGGCTGGCCTTGATAGAACGTGTGGTCCGGCCGGTAGGTGATCTCGATATGCTGCTCGAAATCGATGCGCTCGAGCAGCGCCTGGGCGCGCGGCGGCTCCGGCACATAGGGCGATTGGGCGCGCTTCTGGGCATCGGCTGTCAGCAGGTCGAAGCTGAACGGTTGCGGCTCGCGCAGCCGGACGCCGGGAAACGCCGTCGCGGCGC
>Ga0081455_10008188_pt1 | contig 10902 bp, 6 predicted proteins | sample TabmetS3T2R1_FD_70207 | JGI IMG/M metagenome (GOLD analysis project Ga0081455, IMG submission 70207) | Tabebuia heterophylla rhizosphere microbial communities from the University of Puerto Rico - S3T2R1 | ecosystem: Host-associated > Plants > Roots > Rhizosphere ... | reverse complement strand
ACTCGCTCGCTACCGCTCGGGCGCTGACCGGATTGCGGATTTTGAAAAACACATCGGCGATTGCGGATTATGGATCTTGAAAGACGCGTCGAGTTAAGGTCAATTGATTTGGCGCGTGTACGCAATCGGTTGACTGTATTCAACTTTAATTTGCACAGTCTTCACATAATTTGGCGCGCGCCGCGCCGCAGAAGCGTTAGACCATGAATAATGGAGAACAACCCACAATCCGCAATCCGCAATCCGCAATCAAAGAATCCACAATCAAAGGCTTCATTCAGGCCGGCGGTCGAAGCTCGCGAATGAAACTGGACAAGGCATGGCTCGAAATTGACGGCGCCCCAATGATCGAGCGGGCGGTCGCCGCAGCAAAACCCGCCGCCGGCCGTTTGGGAATAATCGTCAACGCCGCCAATCCGCAGGTCGAGCGATATGAAAGGCTGGCCGAGTCCTGCGACGCGAGGTTGATCTTCGACATGCATGAACACCTGGGCCCGCTCGGCGGAATTCACACGGCGCTCAAGCATTGCGGGATTGGCGAATCGGCGTTGATCCTGGCCTGCGACCTTCCGTTCATCACGACTGAGTTCCTATCGTTCCTATGCGATGTTCATCAGGGCGAAAATCCGCAATCCGGGAATCCGCAATCCGCGATCCGTAATCCGCAATCAATTACGGTTCCGCTAGACCAATCGGACCGCCTGCAGCCTCTCGCGGCGATCTACGATCAATCGCTGGAAGCGGTTGTCAGACAGATGCTCGCGGCGAGCGAATTCAAGGTTGATCTGCTCCATTCGAGGGTTTCAACGCGACGGGTCGGCTTCAACGAATTCGCCCATTTGCGCGACGCTGAGCGGTTCTTCATCAACGTTAACACGCCGGAAGAATATCAAGCCGCGCTCCGCCGAATTTCTTGAGCATGCGGCTTGAACATTGCGGCCACTTTGTAAACAATAAGGCCCACCCCGTCGCACTCATTATTAGCCCTTTTGGTCCTGATCATGAAATCGACTTCATCAGCGCAAATATGGCCAATCCTGCGCCAAAACCGGCTCAAGCGCCTCCTCTTCGCATTCACGGCGGCTACCCTTATTGTTGGGACTCTCGTATTCGCCGTCTGGGTGTACATTCGATCCGAGAATTTCAACAACTATGTCGCTCGGGAGATCAAATCCAAGCTTCGCGAATTCGGCCTGCGGGCCGAGATCGGTAGCTTCGGCATAAGCTGGAACACGCAAACGGCGCGGCTCCGCGACCTGAAAATCTACAACGAGCGGACGGGCCAGCTCGTGGCCACGGTCGAGCGCCTCGACACGGTGATCGAGATCGGCGACCCTCTGGCGCTGGAGGCCAGCCGCGAGGTCGTCATCAAAAAAGTCGAGGTCGGGGGAGCGGATTTCTATTATGAAATCGACTCACAGGGCCGGACGAACCTGGACGGAGCGCGCTACGTCGCGTCGAAATCGGAAGCGATCACTCTCGACACGACGCGCACGATCGTGGAACTCTCCGAAGGCGCAATCCACTTCAAAGACCTTTCGCGGCGAATCGAGGCGGACGTCCGGGAGACTCAAGCGACTGCTCAGCCGCAGCCCAACAATCCGAACGTCGTCAATCTGCAATTCAATAGCGCTGCGGGCCGCGTCAGTTATGAGGGCCGCGAAAACCGGCTCGACAAACTCGACCTGACGGCGCGCGTCTCCAAAGACGGCGTCGAGGTCGAAGGCCTGAGCCTCGAATCGAACTTGGCCCGAGTCAAAGCCAAGGGCCGAGTCGAAAATTGGGCCGCGCCGCGCTACGGCTTCGATTTCGATTCGCGCGTGAAACTTGACGAAGCGTCGCGCGTCCTCTCGTCGAACGGGGCCCCGGGCCGTAGTCTCAAAGAAGGGGGCCTCAAAGGAGAGGCCGCGATCAACGGCCGCATCGACGGCGAGGGCGCGAATTACACTTTCAAAGGCGACGCGAGTTGCGCCGAAGGCTCTGTCGCGAGCGTAAAATTGTCGGACGCCAAGTTTCCCTTCTCCGGCGCGGGCAATGGAGACCGAATCACCTTCGCGAGCGATCAGATCCGCGCGCGGTCGGCGACTGTGGACACGGTGAAACTCGGCGCGATCGTCATCAACGACCTCAAGGGCGAAATGGCCGGCGGGGAGACGACCTTCAGCGCACCTAAAGTCAGCGTCGCCGCTATCGAAGGTCCTCAGAGCAAGTTCAATAACCTGTCGCTCAACAACGTGGCCGCGAAAGTCGGCGGCGCGAATTACGTGGTCAAAGCCTCGGCGAAGCTCGCCGAAGGAGAGGTTCGCGGCGCGCAATTCACCGGCGCGGAGGCCGTGGCCGCTTTCGACAACGCGGCGCTCACATTGAGCGACGTCAAAGGCGCCATCTTAGGCGGGACTGTGGCGGGCGAATACGTTCTGCCGCTCAGCGCCGGCGCGGCGCAGAGGGTGAAGGCCAGTTTCGCCGACGTCGAGACCAAATCGGCGACGTCGTTCTTCGCCGTGCTCCCGGACAAGGGGGAACTGCCGATCTCCGGCAAGATCAGTGGCGAACTCGACCTGAGCTTCGTCGGCGCCGACCCGCGCAGCCTCAACGGGCGCATTGCGGCCCATTTCGACGGAAAATCGGACGAGGCGTCCGAGGCGATCCCGATCACCGGCGACGTCGAGGTCAAGGCCGTCAACGGCGTTTTCAACATCGATCAACTGAAACTCGCGGCCTCAGGCTCGTCGCTGATCGGCGGCGGCTCGCTCTCCGTAGACGGTGATTCTGACCTGCGCCTCTCCCTAAATTCGACTTCGGCCGAGCGGCTTCTTCAGATCGCCCGAGGGTTCGAAACCCCGCGGTCCTACATCGAACGCTATGAGCCGCAGGTCATAGGCGACTTCAAATTCGAGGGGCGCGTCACGGGGCCGATCGAGAAGGCCACCGTCGAGGCCGACGTGAGGGCGGGCATGTTCGGGCTGCGCGACGCGATACTCGGCTCGCTCGCCGGCCACGTCTTCCTCTCTCCGTCCGAGGCGCGCGTCGAGAAAGGCGTGATCACGGCCTCCAACGGCGAATCCGTAAAATTCGACTTCGCTGCGCCGCTAGATCAGAACGCTAATGCGGGCAGGCTCGACGCGACGATCGACCGAATGAATCTGGAAATGATCCTGGCCGCGTCTGGCTCGCCGAGCGCGAACCAATTCATCACCGGCGCGGTTTCTGGCGAAGTCCATCTCACCGGGCTGCCCGCGAAGCCCGCCGGCTCGGGCCGGCTCAATCTGGTCAACGGTAAGATCGCGGACCGTGAGGCCCAGCTTGCCACGGCAAGCGTGAAATTCGAGGGCAAGAACGCGACGCTCGAACAGTTGGAGGTTCAAACGTCGCCGCAGCGTCTGACCGCGAGCGGCTCGATGAACCTCGACGACTATTCGTTCAAAGTCGGTGGCAAGGCCGAGCGGATTTCGCTCGCCAATTTCGCAGAGACCTTAGATTTGAAGGAGACGAAAATCGAAGGCGAGGCCGAGGCCGATTTCCAGGTCAGCGGCAAGGTCGATACCGGAAAACAGGTCGACCTCGACTGGGAGGCGCTGAAACTCGAACTGACCGCGCAGGGCCGCGGCGTGAAGGTTAACGGGCGCGAAACGGGCGAGTTGAAATTGACCGCGCACACCAGCGCCGGCGGGCGTCTCGACGCCCAATTGCTCACGGGCATTCTTGCCGCCAACGGCAAGGCGCAAACCGGGCGCAAGCCCGACCTGATCAAAGCCAGCGTGGAGCTCCGCGCGCCGGGCCGCCCAATTAAGCTTGAAAGCAACCTGGCCAATGTAGACATCGCTCCGCTCGTCGACGCGTTCGCCCCAGACTTGAATCAGACCCTCAAGGGCGCGGTCACCGGCAGTCTGCGAATCGAAGGGCCGTCGCTGGACGAGAAAGGCTCGCCGACCTTCGACCGATTGCGCGGCTCCTTGACGCTGATGGACGTCGCCCTGCTCGTCGCGGACAATCCGGTCAAGATCGAAACGCCCGCGATGATCACAATCGATGGCCCGCAGGTCAAAATTCCGAACCTCCGCGTCTCGGGCGAGGGCGCCGACCTGAATTTCGGCGGGACGCTGGCGTTGGAGCGTCAGGCCGCGATTAACTTCTCGCTCGCCGGCGTTGTAGACCTCGACCGACTGCCCGCGCTCCACGAAGGCGTCGTTCTTTCAGGGTCGGCGGAAATAGACGCGCGCGTGACCGGGACATTCGACGACCCGAAGACGCAAGGCAGGGTCGACTTCAATAAGTTCGGGCTTTCGATGGGCGAATCGCCTGTCTTCCTATCCAACGGGACCGGACGGTTCACGCTCACAGACGACCAGATCAAACTCGAAAAATTCACCTCCGACGCCAACGACGGGCGCATCGAAGCCGAAGGCTCGATCAAGCTGGACAGGCTGCGCCCGAAGGAATGGTTATACATCATCAAAGTCGACAACGCGGTGATCGCCTATCGGGAAATCGCCGCGACCGTCAAAGGCGGTCTGACGCTGGCCGGAACGCCGGAAGGACAGACACTCTCCGGCCAGATCACGATCCCGCAGTCCGAATACAATCCGAGCATCGACATTGACAACCTGGCTCTGGGCAACGGAGGGACCATCTCGCTCGGAAGCTTCCCCTGGCAGTCGGCGTCGCCGGCTCAATCCAAAATTCCACCGATCTTGTTGGACGTGCGCGTCGAGGCGCGCGACTCTCTGACCATTCAGAACGATCAGATCAACACGGTCGGCTCCGCGATCCTGACGCTGACCGGCCCCGTCACCTCCCCCGACCTGAGCGGGTTGGTAAATGTCGACGGAGGGACCTGGCGTTTTCGCGGGCAGCGCTTAGAGATCACCGCCGGCTCACTCGAATTTCCTTCGAACGAATCGAAGCCGCTGCTCAACCTGCAGGCCGAGGGCGACTACAATGGCTTTCACGTCAACATCGGTCTGAGCGGACCTGTAGACGATCCTTTTCTGAGTCTTCGCTCCGAACCGCAATTGACTCCCAACGAGGTTCTGGCGCTGATCACCACGGGGCGCGCCGAAGCCGGAACGCTGGGCAGCCGCGACCCGAGCGTGGGCGCGGCCGCCTCGCTGCTCTCATCGGGGTTGATCTCGCGCCCGACCGAGCAATTGCTGGGACTGAGCCGGTTTCAGCTCGATCCGGTGATCGGCCCGGACTTGAACCCGGCGGCCCGATTGACAGTCGGCCAGCAGTTCTCTCGCAACCTCTATTTCAGCTATTCGACTAACCTCGATTCCTCCCGACAACAAACGGCGCTGGGCGAATACACGCTCTCAAACCGGTTCTCGGCGCTCGGGACGTTCACGCAGGGCGGCAGCGGCACTCAACTGGGCCAGAGCGATGACAAGACATTCACTATTGAATTGCGTGGGCGCCAGCGGTTCTCGATGGGATTCAATCCGGAACGGGGTTCTGCGCCGGGCGCGGGCGCCGATGCGTTGACGCGCATCGTCCGACCGAAGCTCCCTCAGGCTCAGGTCAAGGTCAGCGAATTTCAAAACTTCAAGCTCGGCCAGAACAAGATGCGCGAGTTGCTGCCAGTCATGACCCAGGGCTTCAGCCGGTCGCTGATGCGGCTGGGCGAGCGGCGGTTGAAGGAGCATCTGCAGGAGAACGGCTATTTCTTCGCCGAGGTCAAGGCGCGATGCGAACCGGAAAATTGCGCCGGAGAGAACCTCCGGGTCTTCTACGACGTGGAGCCGGGCTCGGTCTACGACCTGAAGGAGATTCGCATCGAGGGAACGGACCTGATCAAGCTGAAAGACATCGCCGAGGAGTTGCAGTCGCAGCCGGCGAGCTCTGTCGGGAGCGTCCCGTTTCTGAAAAGCATGCCCGTGGTCGGCGGCTACGCGCGCGGGTTGACCAGCGGCGACCGCCTGAACAGCGACGAAGAGACGATCCGGCGCAGGCTGACAGACATCGGCTACCGCGGCGCGCGCGTCAAATCGCGGCTCGCGTTCAAACCGGACAACGACGATCTGATCGTGATCTTCGACGTCGATCCGGGCGATCAATCCGAAATCGCCGACGTCCTCCTGCGCGGCAACGCGGTCGCGCAAACTTCGGAAGTGATGGTGGCGGTCCTGGTTCAACCTAGCGAGGCGCTCTCCTACTCCCGCGCGCAGCTCGGCGCTCAGAAGATCAGGCAGCTTTACGCGGAGCGCGGGTTTCTGGAAGCGAGCGTGGAGCCTGAATTCATTGAACTCGGCGGCGACCGCGTCCGCCTCGTTTACAACATCATCGAAGGCTCGCGCGCCGTCGTCTCGGCGATCGAGATCAACGGGACGACCAAGACTAGCGACGGTTGGGTGCGCCACTACCTCGCCTTCAAAGAGGGCGACGTCCTGACGCCGGAGAAGATTCGTCAGACGCAGCGCGACCTTTACGCGACCAACGCTTTCCGCGAAGTCAACATCCGCACGGAACCGATAGCCGGCGACGGGACGGCGCACAAGGTCCTGCTCAATTTGACCGAAGCCAAGCCGCTACTCTTCGTCTACGGCCTGGGTTATTCGACCGACAACGGCGGCAGCCCGCGCGGATCGCTCGAGATCGCGAACACCAACCTGGGCGGCTCGCTCGACTCGCTCAGCCTGCGCGGGCGAGCCAGTAGGCAGGAGAGGTTCACGCAGCTCTCATTTACCGACCTCCGTCCGTTCAGTTGGCGCCTGCCGACCACGTTCTCGGTCTTCTATAATCGCAACGACAGCCTGCGCACGTTCTTGCGCCGCCTGCGGTCCGACGGCAGTGAGGACAGCGCCGACTCATTCGCAATAGAGAGGTTCGCGGCCTTTATTCAAACCGAACGCAAGCTGGACGAGCGGACTTCTATGCGCTTCCGCTACAACCTGGAACGCGCCAGAGTCTTCAACCCGAACGGCGATACCCCCGAAACCGTGGCCACGCGCAACGAACGTAGGATTCTACTGGGAATGTTTTCCGCCGGCTTTTCGCGCGACACGCGCGACAGCGCGATAAATCCGACCAGAGGACAACTCATCAGCGCGGACCATTCGGTCGCCGCGCGGATTTTCGGCGGCTCCGAATCGTTCAACAAATTCTTCGCGACCTATCAGCAGTACAAAACGCTCGACCAGTTCACGCCGCTGCTCGGCGATTCGACCCTGGCTTTCTCCGCCCGCCTCGGCCTGGCTTCGACTTTCAACGCCCCCGACCGCAACATGGACGGCGTGATTGACGACAACGACCGCCGCCTGCCGATCAGCGAACGGTTCTTCTCAGGCGGCGCGACGACGCTGCGCGGATTCAGGTTCGAAGCGGCGGGCCCTCAAGCCGTCGTCGAGCCGCCGCCGGGGGCGCCGGACCGTTGCGACAACCCTGCGCCGACGCCGGGTAAACCTTGCGTATTGCCGACGCTGTTCCCGCTCGGAGGCGACGCGCTGGGCGTCTTCAACTTCGAATTGCGCTATCCATTGACCAGCCGGCTGCGGTTCGTGCCCTTTTACGACCTCGGCAATGTCTTCAAGCGCGTCAGCGATTTCAGGTTCAGCGACATGACAAACACAGTCGGCGTCGGAATGCGATTCAACACGCCGCTCGGACCTCTGGGAGTCGATTACGGATTCCTGATCGACCCGCCCGCCTTCGCCACTTCCTCCGGCGCCCTCTTGCGCCAACCACGCGGAGCGATTCATATTAGGTTTGGACAAACGTTTTGATTGTGGCTGAAGCCATATTTCATATGGCATATTTCATACGCCATATGAAATATGAAATATGACGAACCACTAAACGCCAGAACAATTTTTTAAATGGGTCGTTCATGTCACAATGAGCGCCGCCAAAAACAATGAACACAGACAGGATTCACAGGATTTCTCAGGATTTTGCGCATTGAGTTAAATCCTGAGGAATCCTGTGAATCCTGTCTATTTTCGGAGGGCCTCTAATGGCGAAATTCTGCACACAATGCGGGGCGCAAGTGGACGAGACCGCCAAATTTTGTAAGAAGTGCGGCGCCCAACTGGCGCCTACACAATCCCAGGGATACAGCGCTCCCACGGTCAATCAGCAAGCCTCAAATTACCAGGCGCAGTCGGGTTTCGGCTCCGCTCAGCCGCCGTATCAACAACCTAATCAAGCGCCGTATCAAGCGCCGTATCAAGCGCCGGCTCCTCAAGCCGACCTGAAACCGAACGTGGCGGGGATGCTCTGTTATCCGCTGTCGTTCATCACCGGCATCCTCTTTCTCGTGCTCACGCCGTACAACAGAGACCGATTCGTCAGGTTCCACGCCTGGCAATCGATCTTCTTCTCCCTCGCAATATTTATATTGAGCCTCGCCTTGCAGGTCCTGCCCTGGCCCCTTGACTGGATGTCTCTCTACGCGGTTCGATTGCTCGCTCTCGGCGGAACCGGGTGGTTGATGTACAAGGCCTATCAGAATGAACGGTTCAAATTACCGATCGTCGGAGAATGGGCCGAAAACCAGGCGTCGAAGGATACGCAGTGACCCAGGGCGGAGGTTGCAGGTTTCAACGCGCGCGATACTGTCGCGCACAGTCTGATTTAGTTCCGCCCAGTTACGTTTGGCTTCACAATCTCCGAGTGATATTTTATTGGCTGTAGCGTCTCCCCATTTTCAGAGTCATCAACAAACCGACATTCATCGCTGGGAAGAATTCAGTTATGGCGACAAAACCGATACTTACGCTGCTCGTGGGAGTGGTTCTGGGTTGCGCCGAGCCGCATGTCGGCGGCCCGTCGTCGGCCGGCCAACTGTCTGGCCAATTACCCGGAATGCTGAGTGAAATTGAGAAGCAGTCGATCCTGAGGGAGCAGGACCCGAAGCCCCATGTCGAATCCGCTCTCAAAGTCGCCGAGGCGCGCATCAAAAACGCGTTTCAGCTCGCGCAAGAGAGCCAAATGCGCGAGGCGGCGCAGGACCTGGACGCCTATTTAGCGTTGATCGTTTACGCCGACACATACGCTCGCAAAGCGCTCGCTTCGAAGAACAAAGACCGCAACCATTGCCTGAAAAAGATCGAGCAGGCCATCTTCAAACAATCGCGCAACATGGAATCGGTTACGCGGGCGATGCCTCTGGAGTCGCGCGAAGCGGTCGAACCTCAGATCGGCGAGGTGAAGAAAATCCGGCTCCGCGCAATCAACGATCTGTTGGGCGGCGGGCAGGTGATTAATTCGTCCAATTAATAAAGACGAAAAGAAAGAGATACGGAGAGACCGCAGGGACCGCAGAGAAGGAGAGACGGAGAGACCGCAGCATTAGTTTGCCTCTGCGGTCCTTCCTTCTCTATTTCTCTCCTTCTCTGCGGTCCCTGCGGTCTCTCCGTATCTCCTCAGACCTATGATTAACACTCTCGTACTCGACCGCTCGACGAAAACATTCACCCCCATCAGTGACCCCGACCTCATCTCCGATCATTGCGCTCATCCGTCCGACATCCTCTGGGTTGACGTTGCGGATCCGACCAGCGGGGATTTCGACAACCTGGCGCGCGAATTCGGCTTTCACACCCTATCCATCGAAGATTGCCGCCACCAACACCAGCGCCCCAAAGTCGAAGAATATCCGGGCTACTATTTTATCGTCCTCTACGAAGCCGAGATGCAAGCCGGCTGCCAGTTGGAGCTTCGCGAATTGGGCGTCTTCCTGGGAACGAACTACCTGGTCACCGTCCACAGCCAGCCGATCCGCAACATCGAAAAGGCCCAGCGCACCTGGCGGCAGTGGGCCGACCTGGCCGAGCGCAGAACGGGGCTGCCCGCTTACCTGTTGATGGACGCGATCGTCGACGATTACATGCCGATGCTCGACGACTTTTCCGACCGTCTGGACGAGCTTGAGGCGCAGATCTTCGAGAACTTTCAGCCCGAAGCTCTGCACGACATCTTCAGAATCAAAAAGCAATTGATCTTCCTGCGCCGCGCCGTGGCCCCCTTGCGCGACGTCTTCAACACGCTGCTGAGGCGCGAGCAGCCGATCTTTTCGCGCGACACGTTGATCTATTTTCAGGACGTTTACGACCACCTCATCCGCGTGGCCGATTCAATCGACACGTTGCGCGAGATCGCCGGCTCGACGATGGACGCCTACCTGTCGGTCTCGGCCAACCGAACGAATTTCGTGATGAAGCGGCTGACCTCTTACGCGACCATCCTGATGTCGGTCACATTGATCGCGGGAATTTACGGGATGAATTTCAACTTTATGCCGGAGCTGCGCTGGCGCTACGGCTACATCGGCGCGTTGGCCTCGATGCTCGTCATCTGGCTGGCGCTCTATTTTTTCTTCCGTAAAATCAAATGGCTGTGAAGCGGGACAAAAGAACGAAGCGCAGAAGACGGCGATTTCTCCAGGCGGTCAAAGGCGGGACGCTCAGGCTGCGAAAGGAGCCGCAAGCCGCCCCCGCGCCCGCCGCCACAGAAGAGCCTCCGCGCGCGGGCGTCCTGCGGCTCGACTCCGAAAGGTGGCGCTTGCCCGAAGCCCTGGCTGAGGCCGGCGAGACCGAATCGAACGGCCTCAAGCCCGGATGGGTCGTGTCGGTCATCGCAATCCTGGCGGTCGTCTTCATTGCAATTATTACCTGGTTCGTTTCGCAAATGCCGGAGAAATGATCCAGAAACTAAAGCTTCTGAAAAACCGCGGCGCCAATCAGCGCCCTGAACTCATTATCTTATCAATCAAGCTTGTTTTTGCTGAAGGGCGCGGCCGAACGGGCATTGTTCCGCTTAAGCAATTAATCAATTACTTGTTAGTGATTGCCGATGACCATCGCGCGCCCGGTTAACGCATTAAGAATTCGTGTGGCGCGCGTGCGCATAAATCACCTCGGGCCTCAGAAAGCCGCCACACAATTCTGTGTTGAACTAAGCCGGGAG
>Ga0081455_10008187_pt1 | contig 10903 bp, 14 predicted proteins | sample TabmetS3T2R1_FD_70207 | JGI IMG/M metagenome (GOLD analysis project Ga0081455, IMG submission 70207) | Tabebuia heterophylla rhizosphere microbial communities from the University of Puerto Rico - S3T2R1 | ecosystem: Host-associated > Plants > Roots > Rhizosphere ... | reverse complement strand
TGTTTACGGACCAGGTCGTTCAACTGCCGACCGTAGTTGCTCGGCGTGAGCCGGCGGAACTTGATCCCGCGGGCCTTGAGCAGATCGAGCACCATCTCGAAGTGTTCCAGCTCCTCCTTGACGATCGCCGACATCTCGCGGCACAGCTCCTCGTGCTGCACGTAGGCGAAGATCAAATTCAGCGCGGTGCCCGCCGCCTTCTTCTCGCAGTGCGCATGATCGATGAGAATGTCATGTAAGTTCTCGTCGACCTGAGCCAGCCAACGTTGGGCACTTTCCGATTGCAGATTTAACATAGTGCCGCATTTTATCGGACTAACTGTGGACGGCAAAGTCGCTGGCAATCGCTGTTCGTGCACCGCATAATACGGCCATTGATGTCATCGCGCCTCGGGGGAGAAACCATGATTTCGGATCGCCTGTTTGCCTGCCGCTTGAGCTTCGTTGGTCTCGTCGCAATATCGATTGTGTTTGCTGCTGCCGCGTCGCCCGCTGCTGATTCGACCACGAAGGAAATCAAGTTCTCCAAAAAGTTCCTCTTCGGCGGGCCGTATGAGGAAGCGGCGGTCGTCGACATTAATAAAGACGGCAAGGCGGACATCGCGTATGGACCTTATTGGCTCGAAGCGCCAAATTGGGTTCCGCATGCGTATCGCCCAAATCATTTGGCAGCCGATTTCATTCGCACCAACAGCGTGCATCCGTACGACGTCGATGGCGATGGTTGGATCGATCTGATCACCGGCGGTTGGAACGAAGACGGCATCTACTGGTACAAGAATCCTGGCAAGAGCGCGGCCCAAAATGGCAAGCCGTGGGAGTTGTACGACAAGTGGGAGCCGCACTTGATGGCGAAAACACGTGGCACGATGGAAATGTTTGCCATGCACGATTTCGACGGCGACGGCGTGCCGGAACTTTATTCGGCCAACTATAAGAAGACCGAGCCGCTCGAGGTTTGGCGGATGAAGAAAACCGGCGATGGCCAAACGATCTTGGAGCCGTTTGTGCTTGGCCAAGAAGGCGGGGGCCATGGCTTCGCATTCGGTGATGTAAACAATGATGGCCGCGAAGACGTGCTCTGTGAAATCGGTTGGTACGAACGGCCCGCCGGCGATCCGTTTGCCCGTTCGTGGCGACTCCATAAAGAGACCGCGCTGCCGCATCCGAGTTGCCCGTTTGTCGTGAAGGATGTCGACGGCGACGGCCGGCTCGACATCGTCTTCGGTCGCGGGCACGACTACGGCCTCTTCTGGTGGCAACAAGGCGCGCCCGCCGCCGACGGCACGACGAACTGGACGAAGCACAAAATCGACGACACCTGGTCGCAGGCGCATTGCCTGACGCTCGTCGATCTCAATGGCGACGGCACGCAAGAGCTCGTCGCAGGCAAATGCATTTGGGCCCACAACACCGGCGATCCGGGTGTGAACGATCCGCCGGTCATTTACTACTACACCTGGAACCCAGCGACCAAAGCATTCGACCGCCACACAATCGCCGATGAAAAGGAAGGCATCTCGATTGGCCGCCAAGTTCCAATCGTCGACGTCACCGGCGACGGCAAGCCAGATATTATCGCGCCAAGCAAGCTAGGTCTGTGGCTGCTCACGAACGAAGGCCGGCAATAGGCCCGCGTGGTGTATGACGTGCGAGCGTGTCTTTCCACTTCGATAAAAGTGCAACACCCTTTTGCGCGCCGCGGCTTCGTTTTCGCACTGAAAAACTCGGGCGAAGAGGAGAACCAGCGCGCAAAAGTCGTGCCACTTTTGCGCGCTGGGCGAACCAGAGGTGGGGGCTTTCCTATCTAGTCCGACCGTTTCGGTCGGAGGAATATCGAAAGACCGTCATGAACGGGTGAAGGTTGTGAGCGGGTGAATTCAGAAACCCGCACTCCTTTGCCGTTTCACGACATGTCACCCCTTCATACTCAGGGCCCGGTTGGCCTGACGCTAAACGGGGCCGTGGGGAGTTTTGTCACAGCCCTTGGCAATCCGACCAACTTTCGACCAGCATTTCACTCGAGAAAACAAGGGTTTGCGAGTTTTGGCACACTTTGGCGACAGCGCCTGTTTGTGCCAAAACCCCCGGGGATGTTGCACACGCGGTTCTGGCAAACACCGTATTTTCTCGCACGGATTTGATTTCCGCTGTGCAAAATCTCGCTGGAGTTTTGGCACAACTGAACTGTAAAAAGTGGTCAAACGTGCGCGTCAGCGGTTTAGCTCGGTCCGGCGCGCGCGCACCTTTAGCGCTCGCCGGCCGGGCCTCGATTCAAAAACGCCTGCGACGTGGTGGCGTGAACGTTTTTGCGAAACGCTCACGGAATCTCAATTGCCAAAGATCGATCGTCCTCGCCTGTAGGAGGCGACTCCTGTCGCCGAATGCGCACCAGTGGATAACCCACGCGCAGGTTCTTTCGGCGTCGGGAGACGCCTCCTCCAACACGGGCGGCTGCAAGCCGCCGCGGACGGCGAATCTGGATGTTTCTGCGCCGTTGGTTTTCGATTCATTCCCAACGAGCGGCGATTTCGCACGGTCCTCGTTGGCTGCCGGTGTCTTTTCAATAACAACAAACCGGCCGCCGCGTGACGTTGCGGGAAAATCACCGCAATACGGCACGCGCCAGGCGGTTTGGAACGCCTGGAGTGAAATCGAAAACGGCGCAAGACGCACAGTTCGCCGGAAGCCGAGTTAGGGCTCAGCGTCCAGGCATAAATATACACATGTACAGTAATTCGTCAAGGGCTGTTTTGAGCGGCCTAAAATATCTTTTTGGGAGCCGGCTTTGGCCGTCGGAGACTGAAAATGTGAAGAGGCGAGAATCCGAAGATGGGAGGTGCCCAAAAATGCGCAAATGAGGGCACATTTTCACCTCTCATATTTTCACCCCTTCATCTCCAGGGCCGGTGGCCCTGATGCTAAACGGGCGTGTGTGCTCAACTAAAGCTGAGGGCTTTAGTACTGCTCGGCCGATAAGTCTGCCAACTGCGATTCGATTGCCTCGGCTTCGATCAGCAAATCGTTTTGCTTGCGGGGCGGAGTGCAGGGCTGATTGGTTTTGCAGGCGGAGATTTCCGCGAGCTCGCGCTCGATTTCTTGAAGCCGCTCTTCGAGTTCTTGTCGGTGGTGTTCGTCCATCCGCGCTGCCGATGCAAGAGAAGGAATGGTCGCGAAATTACGGCGTGGAGTTCGGTCGCTTGGATCGGGCTGGCTTCGCGAGGGTGATCTTGATTTCCTTCGCCTGTGCGACACCTGGCTTGGAGATGTAGCCGCTGACGGCGATTTTGTCGCCAGGCTGCGCGATGCTGAAATCGGACGTGTTGAGATCGACTTTTACGTTCGAATCGATGTCGACTTTATAAACATCCGTGCCTGTTCCAACGGTGAGCGTGTTCCCCAGGATGCTGTTGATGCGGCCGAGCACTGCGAGCGAAGTGGGCGAATTTTCAGCCGGGTCGGCCGATTTTTTTGCCGCGCTCGAATTGTCGTCGTCCGAGAAAGGCGTCGCGCCAGCTTTATCCCCCGGCCGAAGGCTGACGACCGCAAGTTGATCGAGCGGGGTGATTGATTTTCCATCGGCATCAAACTTGCCGGTGAACTTTACAAGTTGACCGGGTTTCAGAAAATCGCGCGTGGCCATACCGACGACTTCGATATTCGCGTCGGCGTCTGGCTTGACGGTAAACAGCTCGCCTTCGGCGTTCACAACGATTGCATTGGGACTTACCCGATCGATAAATGCATTACTTTGCTGCGTCCCGTCCGCAAGAAACAGCGGCTGATTGAACAGCCGATTGGGCCGAAGGAACGGTGACACTCCGGAACGCGGCGGCACGGTGAAATTGCCATTCGAATTCAGCGGGTAGATAAACACTCCGCGCTGTGACGCGGCCGACAGACCGGCGCGCGGCTGAATTTGTATATTGCCGCTGGGCGTGGTTGGTCGGTAGATAAAGATGCCTTCCTGGGCAGCGCGCGACGCGTTCTTCGAATACTGTGCCAAGGCAAACGATGGCGCGACTGCGATTGCCGCGACCGCGCTGGCAAAAGCAAGAGCGCGAATCATAAAGCCCCCTGAGACATTGGATTCACGGTGTCTGCTAAAATTCTAGAGGCGCGGAAGATCGCCTGTCAAACTTTTGGGCCGGTTTCGGAAGGCGGATGCAACAGGACTATTTCAGGTTAGCCAGTTTTCCTGTCGAACCGATTCGGAACCACTCGCCGGATCGCCAATGCCAGCAATAAACCGGACACCAGCAGCGAGATGCTAGCCGGCTCTGGCACTACGGTTAAGACCACGTCGTTGTTCACCAGCGCAATCGACGCATCGAGACCGCCGATGACGCCTGTCGCGTTCGGTCCAAGCGCGCCTTGCGTGGAACTCATATCGATGAGCGTGTAAGTGCCGGGACCAAAACCTGCAAGCGTCGTGAATTTGAAATCATCGAACTCGAGCAGGCTGGAGCCGATGACGAAGCTCGTGCCCATGATTTTGTCGCTCGCGGAGGTTGGTCCGAGTTCGAACAGCAGCGATTGCGAATTCACATGGGCCGCGGCCTCGCTGATGTCGAACGATTGCGCCTTAAAAGTCCCGACGCCGTTGTTGCCAGGGGCGAAGAGGCCGTCGTGGTACAGGAAAACGGGGCCCCGGACGTCACCGGTTCCTCCAAACGTTCCCTCAAAGACTGTAACGCCAGAGGAATTTGCCACTCCGTTGAAAAGCTGCGTTCCCGACCCTTTCTTCAACAGTGATACGCCAGTGATGTTTCCGCCCGGACGAGCCAGGCTGGGAACGATGCCGGTTTCTACTGGGTCGGCTGCGATCGCGACGATCGGGATATCCGTTGTTGCCTGTTTTGCAGCCAGCGCACACGGAACGTAGAGGGCTACGATCACATCGACCTTGAGCCGGACAAGTTCGCCCGCGAGCAAGGGAAGTTGATCGGCCTTTCCTTCAGCAGAGCGAAACTCGAAAGCAATGTTTTGTCCCTCGACATAACCAAGTTCACGCAGTCCTTCGCGAAGGTTTGCTTTGAAAGATTCCGCGTCGGCATTTCCCAGATAGAGGGCACCTATCCGAACGATTTTTGTTTGCTGCGCGTAAAGGGCTACAGGCCATGACGCGGCTGCAGCAGACAAAAGACCGAGAAAAACCCGTCGCCGCATCATCGCCCCCGATGCTCAGGAAGCAGTATCGTACCAATTCACCCGGGCGATCTGGAAGAGCCAATGTCCGCTTTGGGTCATAGCGGACAATCAGAGGGGGCTACATGCACTAGCGTTGGAACTGGCCTTTTTGCATTTACCTTGATTGCCGTCGCTCGCCACTATTCCCCCCCATTTGTGATACACCCAACTGTCAATCAGCTAACAAAAGGCTATCGGACACTACTAAAGTCCCCTTGCCGTTAAATGAAAACCGGTGCACGCGAACCGTCAGGAACACTACTTTCATCCAGGAAATTTTTCTTGCGTGTGAAGAGGGGAATCAGAAGACTTGGACCAAGAGGCTTGGGGGACGCGTTTTGCTGACGCAATGGATCGCTAAATATGGCTATCTGCCAATCGTTCTGGTTGGCATGGCCGCTCTTGCGATAGGAATTGGCGTTGGCGAATGGAAGAGCGGCGGCACCATTGTGGCCGAGACTCCTGCTCCTGTTGTAGCCGAGACCGTTGTCGAGCGTCGGCCGCCCACGCTGGAAACTAAACCAGAGCCGAGCATGCAGCTGTCGGCTCCTGTTGTGGCCGAGGCTGTTGTCGAGCGTTCGCCGCCCACGCTGGACCCTAAAGTCGAGCCAAAGCCTACCATGCAGCTGGCGGCACTCGATCCGCATGTTCGATTGGTGGATGAGTCCGATCGGCCGGCCTCGAAGGGCTACATCATGTACGCCAACTCGCCGACGAATTGGACGCCGGTGCCTTTGCCAGACGAGATCAGCGCTGCCCGCGGCCCGCACAACAACAACATACGGGCCGAGATCGAGCAGGCAGCAAAGCTGTTCGATGTGGACACGCGGATGATGAAGGCGTTTGCCAGGATCGAGTCTGCCTACAATCCGAAGGCCAAGACCGGCAGTTATAAGTGCCTGTTCCAGCTTTCTAACTGGGAGTTTGCCAAATACTGGCAGGGCGACATCTACGATATCCGCGACTGCTCGATCGCGGCGGCCAGAAAGTTTGCGACTGAGGCGGCGCAGTTCGAGAAGGACGTCGGGCGTAAGGCAACGGCGGCAGAGATCTACTGCATCCACCAGCAAGGCTATCAAGGGTGTGCGTTCCATTACGCCGCCCCACAACAGCTGGCATGGAAGAACATGTACCTGACAGGTGAGGGTCAGGAGAAGGGTGAGAAATGGGCGCGCAAGGCCATCTGGGGCAACGTCCCGTGGGACCTCAAAAACAAGATCAAGGGCGGAGTTAACGCGCTGACCAGCGGCCAGTTCATCGCGCTATGGACCGAGCGCGTTAACCGCTTCATGGCGCGCAAGGTCGAGCCGCCGACGCAATACGTGCAGCACGCCAGCAAGGCCAAGAAGCCGACAAAGAAGATGGCCGCGACCGACAAGAAGAAGACGAAGGTCGCCGCGACTGCGAAAAAGATGACCATAGAAGCGCGGTGATCATCGTGATGGCCCGCGAGAGACATGCTCGCTTTGGGTCTTAGCAGACATCCACTCCGCAAAAGGTATGTCCGCTTTACATCTGAAAGCGGACGTCATCGGTCGTGGTGGGCGGTGACGATGTTGCATAGTTTGCGGACATCAATGCTTTAGTGTCGACGTGAGAGTGTAACGGGCTCTTTGAGCCGCAAAGACTTCTTTCAGCCTCGCCCTCACCCGTCCACCACCCTCCCGCGCCGTCTCAGCGGCGAGCACGCTTACATTCGCGGGTAAAGACCTTGCCACCGCTGGGGCATTCGTGGCGGAATTTTTCAGCACGTCGCCGCCGCCATATGTGCCCGTGCGTATCTCAAACATTTTGTTGAAACGCGAGCCCGTCGCGATCATGATTCCAAACCTTGTAAATGCTTTGAAGGCTGCATGGCTCCGTGTTGAATCGACTGGTTGAAAAATGTTCAAAAATTATCGTGCCGGAGCGCATTGCGTCTTGAGTTGTCGGGCGCAATGCGCCGGCTTGGCGAGAGTGCTGTAGCGGTTCGAGCCATGAGACATGACAGACTCTTATACGTACTAGTGCCGCTGTATCTGATCGTCGTTGGAGCACTGGTCATTAGGCAAATATCTCTTCGAGAAGAAGCGAAACCCGCAGCCATCCAGGATAAGCCACCACCTGTCGCTATCGAAGCTAAGGCCCCCCTGGTCGATAAGGCAAACGATGCTGGACCGCAGGCCGATGCGTCCAGCGGCAAGCGGGGCTTGGCGCCAAACTGTGACAAGGAACTACGGCGTACAGCCGATTTATTGAGATTTTTTGCAAATAGAATTCAAGCGGGAGAGGAAATACAATCGGTCGTTGCTGACATGAGACGGCAAGAGAAAAGAATATCGGAATTGTGCCCTGATTAAGCGCCACTCGGCACAAAACCGAGAAAACCCATGTCCTACTCTGTACCGACCTTATTGCTTCGCAATCTGCATGACGTGTTCGGAGAGATTGATCCCGTGCGTCGACGCGCAGCAGTCGACGAAATCTTCCACGAAGACGCCGTATTCCACGAACCCAACGGCACTTACCGCGGTCGCGACGAGATCGACCGCATCGCGGGCGTGATCAAGGCTAGGCCAATAGCGGACACGCGACCGGCCACTTCCGTTCGTTGCAAAGTGTACGACACTTCACTTCGTGGCCGCGCCAGTGGATTGCTTCGCAACGTCCTGGGCTTTTTGAAAACTCTCGATTACCGCCGCATAGTTCGGCGCAACTAATGCGTACAGTTTTGCAAGTTCGACGGCCTCTGGTCGGTTCCATGTGCGATGCATTTCGGACAACACCGCATTCGTGGATGTCGGAATTACGCCAGCTTGGGTGAAGCGGGCGACTGTAGTGCGTGACGCCATCTCGCTTGGATCGCCTGACGCATCGGTTACGGCATAGACTTTGAACCCAGCTGCTTTTGCATCCAATGCCGGGAACATTACGCAGACACTCGTCCAGACACCGGCCATGATCAGGGTCTTTTTTCCGGTCGCACGCACAGCCTTGACGAAGTCTTCATTGTCCCAGGCGTTCACTTCACCCTTACGCGGTACGTAAACTGCATGCGGCGCGAACTGGTGGATTTCCGGCATGAGCGGTCCGTTCGGCCCGTTTGGCTCGGAGGCAGTCGTTATGACCGGAATTTTCAAAAGCGTTGCCAGTTTCGCGAGCATTATTGTGTTCGACCGCAATTCGGAGACGCTGATGTCCTTTACTGTCTGGAAAAGACCGCTTTGGTGATCCAATAACAAGATGACGGTGTCGGACGCATCAAGAAGCGCAGCGCCGCCGCCTGTAGGCAACACGCTTGAACGTTGCGCCTGACTCCCCGTTTGTGCGAGCGCACTTGAGGTCGGCGACAGAACCAACAATGCGAGACCAGCAGTAATTGCGCATGCAAGAAGTTTGGATACGACTGACATGGCGATTCCCTTTCGTGGGCGCCTCAAAGCTGAGATGCTTTACGAGCACTGCGTCAAGTGATCGTCGAGCAAGTATCTGACCAGCCACCCCTGAAATCGAGTTGGACGAAGGTCCCCATGTCCGCTTTGGGTCATAAGCGGACATTGCGCGCCGCAATCGGCATGTCCGCTTTATCCCCAAGAGCGGACATTACGAATATCAATTGGAATGCCAATCAGAGCTTGATCTGCATCAGATCCTTCGCCAGCACCAGTTCGCCTTTCCAAGTCTCGCGGATGCCGTCAATCCAATCCTTTATTTTTCGGTGGTGGGCGGTGACGTTGTGACATAGCCGTTTGATGTCAGGCACTTGTGAAAAAGTGCGGGACTAAAACGAGCATTGGCGGGCAAAGAAAATTTCCAAAATCCCGCACTCCCCTTCCCTATCCTGAATTCATTCGCGACATGAGCAAAGAGGAAACGATGCGCCGGCTCCGGCTTGGCGATCTACAGAGGTTCTTCCGAAAACGTTGGGGCCACAGTCTGCCCGACGATGATGCGGGGCGAGAGGATCTGCGCGAACTGCTCTTGCTGGCCTCGCTGGCATACAATCCCGACCGCACGATGCGGAACATGATGCAAAATGGATGACCCAAGCCGAAGCTGACCAGCTCGTGGATGACGTCAATCGGACTCCAATCTATCTGCGCAAGCCATCCGCCCGCCTGTTGGGCGACAGGCTTGGTCTGACAGACCGGGAGCGGCAGGAACTAGCCATTGTCACAATCAGGCCCGTCGATGTGACTGATGAGGACTTAAGGCAGCGCCGCAAGGCCAAGGATGCCGAACGCAAGTGGCGCAAAAGACGCGCGGCCAGGATGAAGCCTCGTGAGGCATGGCTGGCTAACTGCAAGAGCCGGCTAAAGCCATGGATCAAACGTGGAATGAGCCGGGCAAGTTGGTACCGAGAGCAGGCCAAGCTGAGACAGGTTCATGAGACAAGTGTGTCCGCAGTAAAGTTAAACAAAGGGAGGACAGACCTGTCTCAACGATGTGCCAAGTCACAATCATCACGACCCGTAGAAACTAATTGGCCAATTAACGTTAAGTCAGACCGGCAGCTGAGAAAAATTACGAAGCTTTCTTTTGCTCACCGGAAGAAGCTTCCGTTTGCTCACTGGAAGATGAATCCAGATTTGGCGGGTTCTCGTTGCGGAGCTCGTAGATCCTGACGAGGAATTCCATCTCCTCAATTCTGCTTCTGGTTTCCCTAATCATCTTCGGGGTTATGTCGCGCCATTCGGAGTTATCAAATTCCATCACCCTTCTTGAGCCCGCCTGCAGAGGCTCGAAATCGTCTATGAGCGGGTCGTGACGCTGTTTGAACCAGTCAATGATGTGGTCATATCGACCCATGGCGGGTCTTCCCGCATATGGTTCGTATCTGCGCCTCAGCTCAACAGCGCTAGATCCCGTTCGGCGTACAGGCCATCAGCAATTTGGCTGTTTCGAGAAGATTTCCCGACTGGCGCGTGAGTTTCGGCAGCACAAAGACGACTTGACCGGGGTCATCCTGGTCCCAGCCATCATCGTACTCAGCTTCCGTGAGCACAATGGGGCTCGTCAAACCGATGGGGTTGGCGAGGGCTTGGAGCGCTGCTATGGCGTTAGCCTTGCGTGTAGCAATCGGCACGTTTGTAGCATCTCCCACCAGCCCATCGCGGAAACCAGGATTGGTCCACGCCTGAACGATCATGGCTGCGATGTCATCATTCTTGTACGAAAAGTCAGCATTCTTGTACGAAAAGTCAGCCAGTTTCACATCGGGGTCGCCGGCCTCTTGTGTTTCCAAACTCCTCGGTCAGGTCGACCAGGAGGATGCGGTCTGTACGCCATGATCAAGCCCTCCCTAATTACTCGGCAAATTGCCGACGCCGCGCTACTTGCACCCTAGTTGTGGAACTTCGTGGGCGCAAGTTATACGGGAGGTAGCTGCTCACCAACCTCGCGTAGCACCATCGCATCGCCTATATCCGCCGCATGGTATCGCGTACTTACGGGCGCGGCAGGCCGCTAAACGCGCCTGCTGCTGAGTTCAGGAGTTTATTGAGTGATGAAGATCGAGGGACTGCCTGTAATCGAGGTCGATGAGAGCGAAGAGATCACGGTCGCCGTGAGGGCCGATGACTTGCTCGAAGGCGATACGGAGCAACCGAAACGGCACCCCATCGCCATCGCTTTACGCAGGCAAGACGACGTCGATGACGCGCGCGTGACCAAGAACGAGACTTTTGTCCGCCGTGGCAAGAAGTGGTTCCGCTACGATGCCCCGGACAAGCGG
>Ga0081455_10008186_pt1 | contig 10907 bp, 10 predicted proteins | sample TabmetS3T2R1_FD_70207 | JGI IMG/M metagenome (GOLD analysis project Ga0081455, IMG submission 70207) | Tabebuia heterophylla rhizosphere microbial communities from the University of Puerto Rico - S3T2R1 | ecosystem: Host-associated > Plants > Roots > Rhizosphere ... | reverse complement strand
GAGAGCATCGTGTTCGTCACGCCGAAACGCCCGAGCAACCGGCGGATGAGATAGCGACTCGGGTTGTAGGTTTCGACGAAGCAGATGATGTGATCGCCCGCCTTCGTGAGCGCGAGCAGCGCCTGCGAAACCGCACCAACGCCCGAGGCCGTGACGAGACAATCGTCGCGCCCCTGCAGCTCCGCGAGAGTGAGCTCGAGCTGCCGCGTCGTGGGATTCGACGAGCGCGTATAGAAAAAGCCCGAGCGCTCGCCGCGCAGCGCCTTCATGGTTTCATCGAGCGAATCGAACTCGAACTTGACGGTCTGGTAGATGGGCGCGACAACCGGATGGTTGTCAGGCGCAAGGTCTACCCGGGGCGGGTGATTGACGCGCGTAGGCTTCTTCATGTCTCCAGCGTAAACCGATCCGCGTCGAGGTGCGCAGGAAATCGTTCGCGAAACGCGCGCAGGGAGTTGAGGTCGAGCTCGACGGTCACGACGGCGGCTTCCGTGCCGAGCTGCGCGAGCGACTCGCCGAGAAAATCGTGCGCGATACTGTCGCCGGCATACGGCAGATCCTTGCCATCGGTGCCCACGCGGTTGACGCCGATGACGTAGCACAGGTTCTCGATGGCGCGCGCGCGTAACAGAGACTCCCAGTGCGCCTTTCCCGTGGGCACCGTGAACGCCGACGGCACGACGAAGAGATCCGCGCCCTGGCGCGACAACAGCCGAAACAGCTCGGGAAACCGCATGTCGTAGCACACGGAGAGCCCGAGGCGGCCCACCGGCGTATCGACGACGCGCGCGTCGCGACCCGGCACGGTGTGCGCGGACTCGCGATGCGACTCGGTGCTGCCCGGCACGTCGACGTCGAACAGGTGGATCTTGTCGTAGCGCGCGGCGCGCTGACCCAGGGCGTCGTAGACGAGGCATGACGCGCTCACGCGGCCGTCCTCGGAGGCGCGCAGCGGCACCGTGCCGCCCACGATCCACAGCTTGAGCTCACGCGCGGAGTCCGCGAGGAAATTCTGGATGCGGCCCGCGCCGTCGGGCTCCGCGATCGCGCGCTTGTCGCCGCTGTCGAGCCCCATGAACGCGAAGTTCTCGGGCAACGCGGCGAGGATCGCGCCTTCACGCGCGGCGTCGGCGAGGAAGCGTCCTGCCGCATCGAGGTTGGCCCCGATGTCGGGCCCGGATGTCATCTGGATGGCGGCGACACGCATGTTCGTATCTTAGGTGGCCGCGCCGCGCGCCACTATCGAGGCCTAGTCCCAGTATCCGTGCCACTGGACGCGACGCGAGTCCGCGGCCGGCGCCAGCCCGCGCTTGGCGACGGAGCCGCGCAACGCGCTCCAGGCACGCGCGAGGCGCGCGCGCGCGGGCGACGGCATCGCCGTCGCGGCGAGCGCCATCTGTTCGTAGTCGACGGTGAGGTCGTAGTCGCGCGCGACCAGGCCGACGCGGCCGGTGCCGTGGAACACCTGGTCGGGCGCCGGACCCGTGCCCTGCACGTTCGAGAGCTCGACCTGCCCGCCCGCGAGCACCGCGCTCGCGATCAGCGTGTGAGTACTTTCGGCGCCCTGCGCTTCGACCTCGAATCGGCCCGCGATGTCGCGCAGGTCGAGATTCACGTTCGCGGACCAGTCGAGCTCGCCCTGGGCACCCAGGGTCTGCGTCGGCCATTCAGCCGGCAAACCCGCGCCGTGCAGCAGCGTCGCGAGCTGTGAGGAGGCGGCCTGGAACGACGCGCGGCAGCGCTGCGCATCCGGGCAGCGGCCCTGGAGTGCGACGCGATGCGGCGCGCCCGCGGTCGATTTGACGTCGAAATCGAGATTGGCGCCGTGCCGCGCGAACGCAGCGGTCAATGCACCCAGCTTCTGATCGCCGTGATGCACGTCGTCGATGGCGACGACGAGATCGCCGTTCGCGGGCAGCAGCGCGCCGGCCGCGGCGAGCGTCGCCGGCGTGCGCACGAGATCGAGCGCGTCGAGGGAAAGCCGCGGCGTCGCATTCGCGGCCGTGCGCACGAACCTGCCGGTTACGCCCTGGACGTCGAAACGCGTTTCGAATGCGCCGTCACGGGAGCTGCCGCGCAGCTCGAGGTCGCGGCCCGAGAGCACGAACTCGCGCACGCCGCCGGCATCGACGCGCAGTTGCGCGCTCAGCGGCAGCACGCGTCCGCGCGCCTTCGCGAACGGCGGCGGCAGGCGGCTCTCGACGCCGGCCAGACTGCTGTCGAGCGAGATCTGCCAGCCATCGCCGCTCACCGCTTGTGCATTGCCCGACCACGCGAGCACGCCGGTGACGCGCTGCGCGACGTCTTCCTGGCCGAGCGCGCGCAGCAAGCGTGACGCGTCCGCGCTGCCGTTCATCGCGAGCGCCGGCGTTGTACGCGCCGCGCCGCGTTTCGCGGTCACTTCGACGGGTCCCCCGAGCCACGTGCCCCGAAGATCGAGCGTGCGCAGTTGTCCTTCGGCGAGCCGCACCGTGCCCGCGAGCGTCTCGACGGCCGGCAATCCGCCACCGAGCGGCGCGCGCGCGTCGCTCACGCGCGCGACGATGCGCCACGCGCCCGGATCGCGCAGCTTGCGCTCGCCGCGTACGTCCGCATCGAGCGTCACGTCGCCCGCGAGCCCGTCGAGGCCCTGCGCACGCAGCGTGTCGCGCAGGACCGTGGAAGCGAGCGAGCCCGAGAGCGAAATCCTCGCGCGCATCTCGCCGTCGCGCGGCACATCGAGGCGTGCACGCGTGAGGGACAGGTCGTCGATGCCACCGCCGTCGAGCGTGAGCGCCGCGGCGCCGCGCGCGAATGCGAGCGTGCCGTGAGCGTCGTGCAGGCGCGGCGCGTCCGTCGCCGCGGTTGCGAGCGACGCGAGTTGCAGCTTGCCGGTCGAATGGCGCCAGTCGATGCCTTTCGCGGCCGGCGCGAGCTCGAGCGTGCCTGCGACGATCGTGCCGGATGCGAGCTCGGCGAGCGGCGCAGGCGCGATGCCCCCATGCGCGGCATCACCGGGGGCGGCGACGAGCGCGTAGACATCTCCGAGCCAGTCGCGGTCGACGTTCTGCACGTCGATCGTCAGCAGCTCGGGATGCGCGGCATCCCACGCACCGCTGGCCGCGACGAGCGCGTCACCCGATCGCACTCGCAGTCCGCCGAAGCGCAGTGCACCGTCGCTCGCGCGCGTGACGGCGCCGGCGAGCGCCAGCGGGCGCGGCTCGCCCCGGGACGCGAGATGCAGCTGCACCGGATGTTCCGCGTCGAACGTCAACGACACCGATTGCGCGTCGGCACGCACCTGCGCGGACACCTGCGCGAGCCTCGCGCCGTCGGCGCGCCGGAGCTCGGCATTGCGCAGCTCCGCACCGACCATCCAGATCGCGGGCGTCCCGCGGGTCCGCGTCGCATCGAATGCCACGTCGTGCAGCTCGCCGGCCGCGAGCGACCAGCCGTCGGGCAGAGCCTGCGCGCCGCCTTCGAGTGCCGGCGCGAGCAGACCCGCGATGAGCTCGCCGGACATGAAAGGGACGCGCCCGGCCTTCACGCTCGTGCGCGCGACGCGGATCGAGCCCGGCTCGAGCCCGACGCGCGCTTCGATGCGCGGCGCGCGCTCGAGCTTCGCGCCGCGGGTGAGCTGCAGGTCGGTGAGATCGACGAGCACGTCTGAGGCGTCGCGCGACAGTGCGCCGACGACGCTCACGTGATCGAAGTGTGCGCCGCCATCCGCCATGTCGAGGTTGCGTGCGTTCGCGGTCCAGGCGCCGGACTCGAGGCGGCCGTCGCGCAGAGCGAACCGCGCGTCGATCGTGCCGCGGCCACGCAGCGCCGGTGAAATCTTCTCGAGGAACACGCGGCGCGCAATGACGCGCAGCTCTCCGGAGACGTTCTTGCGGGGCGCGAGGTCTTCGAGCTTGGCCGAGACGAACAATGACTGGCCGACGTCCTGCGCGAGCAACATCGTGCCGTAGGCCGTGAGCGTCGACGAGCCGCGATTGACGACCGCCTGGCTCAGCGTGAACGACCGCCGCGCGTCGCGCGCACCGCGCGTGAGGAGATGCACGCGCGCACCGAGCACCTCGACGCGGCCTACGGGCATGAGCTCGGCCCAGGCGGTGTAGTGGCGCAGCGTCGCGACTTCGTCCTGTTCCGGGGCGGGAGTCGCGCGCGCGGGACGCGCGGGCTGCCCAAGCGGCTGGTCGGGATCCGGGATGATCTCGATGTCGGGCGAACGCACCGTCACGTGCCCCAGCGAGAACTCCTGGCGTCGCAGGAAATTCCACGTGTCGAACTCGACGCGCAGCTCGGGCGCGACGACGTGCACGCGGCCGGCCTTGGGATCGGTGAGCTCGACGTGCTCGAACACGGCACTCGTGCCGTCGAGATCCCAGGCGAAGTGGACGTTGTCGAAGCGGACCTCGAGGCCCGTGCGCTCGGTGATGAGCCTTTCGAGCGTGGCGCGCTGCTGCGGAACGCGGGCCGCGATGACTCGCGTGAATACGACGCCGAGAACGGCGAGCAGCCCCAGACAAAACGTGACCAGCACCGTGCGGCTCACCCAGCGCGAGTCGCTCGTCTCCCCCTTTGGTTCAAGGGTTGGTTCGGTCATTACTTCAAGCCAGCACCACGTCGTATTGGTCGAAGCCGTAGAGCGCTTCCACCTGCAAGCGTATCGGCCGCCCGATCTGGTGCTCGAGCTCCGCGAGCACGGCCGACTCGTCGTCGAGCAGGCGGTCGATCACATTCTGATGAGCCAAAATTAGCAGCTCCTTGCTCTGGAACTGCCTGCTCTGCCTCACGATTTCACGGAATATCTCGTGGCACACGGTTTCGGGCGTCCGCACGAAGCCCCGGCCTTCACAACTGGGACATGCCGCACAAAGCAAATGTTCCAGGCTGTCGCGCGTGCGTTTCCGGGTCATTTCCACGAGCCCGAGCGAGGACACGCTCGCGATGTGGGTCTGCGCGTGATCGCCCGCGAGCGCGCGCTGCAGCGCCTCCAGGACCTGCGTGCGATGGGCCGCGTCGGTCATGTCGATGAAGTCGATGATGATGATGCCGCCCAAGTTGCGCAGCCGCAGCTGCCGCGCGATTGCGACCGCCGCTTCGAGGTTGGTCCGGAAGATCGTGTCCTCGAGATTGCGATGCCCGACGAACGCGCCCGTGTTCACGTCGATGGTCGTCATCGACTCGGTCTGATCGATGACGAGGTGACCGCCGGACTTGAGACTCACGTTGCGCTCGAGCGCTTTGCCGATCTCCTCCTCGATGCCGTGCAGATCGAAGATCGGCCGCGGGCCCGAATAGAGCTCGATGCTCGTGCGGCTGCCGGGCATGAAGCTCGCGGCGAACTCGAGCATCGCCGCGTGCGACGCGCCATTGTCGACGAGCACGCGGTCGACGCCGCGCGCGAGCTCGTCGCGCAGGATGCGCGTGGGCAGCGGCAGGTCCTCGTAGACCAGATCGCCGGCCGCGGCGAGCAGGCCGCGCTCGCGCACGTGCTGCCAGAGCCGTCCGAGATACTGGATGTCCTCGCGGATCTGGTCGATCGTCGCGCCCTGCGCCGCGGTGCGCACGATATAGCCGCCGCTCACGGGCCCACCGGGCACTGCCTCGCCGACCAGCGCCTTGAGGCGCGCACGCTCGCCCTCCTCCTCGATGCGCGCCGACACGCCGATCCCGTCGCCGCGCGGCATGTAGACCATGAGGCGCGAAGGCAGCGCGACGAACGTCGTGAGGCGTGCGCCCTTCGTGCCCATCGGGTCCTTGACGACCTGCACGAGGATGTCGTCGCCCTCGCGCACGAGGGTGCGGATGTCGGCCGCGGCCGGCGCCGCAACGAGCGTGCTCTCGGGGTTCTGCGCGGCGATGTCGGCGGCGTGCAGGAACGCGGTGCGCTCGAGGCCGACGTCGATGAACGCGGCCTGCATGCCGGGCAGCACCCGCTGCACGCGGCCCTTGTAGAGATTGCTCACGATGCCGCGGCGGCTCTGGCGCTCGACGAACAGCTCGGTCAACACGCCGTTCTCGATGAGCGCCGCGCGGTTCTCGCGCGGGGCCACATTGATGAGGATTTCCGTGGTCACTCGCTCCCCCTCACACCAGCGCGCCGCTCCAGACCGGGACACCCGCGCGGCGCAGCAATGCCGCGCTCTCGAACAACGGCAGGCCCATGACGTTCGTGTAGCTGCCGGCGATGTTCTCGACGAAGACCGCGCCGAAGCCCTGGATCGCGTACGCGCCCGCCTTGCCCGCAGGCTCGCCGCTCGCCCAATACGCCTGCATTTCTTCACGCGCGATCTTGCGAAACACGACCTCGGTCCCGACGACCGCAACGAGCGGCTCGGCGCCGATCACGCACACGCCCGTGTACACCTGGTGCGCGCGGCCCGAGAGCAGCGTGAGCATGCGCACGCAGTCCGCCGCGTCAACGGGCTTCTCGAGGATCGCGTCGTCCACGCACACGGTGGTGTCGGCGGCGAGCACCGGCAGGTCCGCGTGGCGCCCGCGAATCGCGGCGCCCTTCGCCCGCGCAAGCCGGCCGACGTAGTCCGCGCCGCGTTCGCGCGCGAGCGGCGTCTCGTCGATGTCGGCGGGCGTCACGACGTGCGGCACGCCGATCATTCCTAACAACTGGCTGCGACGCGGCGACGCGGACGCGAGGCGCAGGACGGGCGGCTTTTGTTCTTCTTGTGGGACCATCGAGGCTATTCGCGGTGATAGGGATGATTCTGCAACACCGAATGCGCGCGATACAGCGTCTCGGCGAGGATCACGCGCACCATCGCGTGGGGGAATGTCAGCGTGGACAGCTGCCAGCGCCAGTCGGCCTTCATGAGGAGACCCGGCCCGAGGCCGTCGGGACCGCCGATGACGAAGCAGAGGTCGCGGCCGTCCTGCTGCCGCTCACCTAACCATCTGGCGAGCTCGAGCGTGGTCCGGGGTTTGCCGCGCTCGTCGAGCGCGACGAGGTAGTCGTCGCCCGCGCGTTCGAGGAGCCGCTGCTCCTCGTCCGCCTTGTTGCGCACCGGCAGCTCCTCGAGGTCGATGCGCATCGAGGTGCGCAGGCGCCGCGTGTATTCCTCGTAGGCGGTCGTCACCCACTCGGGCATGCGCGTGCCCACCGCCAGGATGCGCACGCGCATGGAGGAAAGAGTCTCAGCGCGCGGCGCGCGCGCGGCTCGCGGTCTTGCGCGCTGGCGGCGCCGCGACCGGACGTCGTTCTTCGGCCGGCGGCGCGACGTCTTCCCAGAGCTTCTCGAGGCCGTAGAACTCGCGGACGCGCGGCAGCATCACGTGCACGACGACGTCGGTGAGATCGACGAGCACCCACTCGCCTTCGCGCGCGCCTTCGACGCCCATCGGGCGGAAGTCGTTCTGCTTCGCGAGCTGGACGACGCGGTCGGCGATCGATTTGACGTGACGATCGGAGTTGCCGGAGGCGATGACGACGACGTCGGTGATGTCGGTGAGGTGCCGCACGTCCATGACTTTGACGTTGACGGCTTTCATGTCGTCGAGCGCGGTGTTGACGATGCGCAGCAGGGCTTGCGGGACGGCGGGTTTGGCCGGCGCGGATGCGCGGCGGGGTCGGGTCTTGGTTGCCATTGCTCTCCGTGGGTTAGCGGTTGGGCCGAGCATAGCACCCGGAATCGCGAATGATGTCGCGGACCGGATCGGGAACCAGGAAACGCGGATCGCGGCCGGCGTCGATGATCTGCCGCAGGTCGGTCGACGATATCTCGAGCTGGGTGACCGCGTGCACGTAGATGCGACCGGACGCAGAGCGGTGCAGATCGTTCACCGCGCCCGTGCCGCGGTCGACCATGAGCTCGCCGAGCGGCCCCTGCGTGGGCGCCTTCCAGCCCGGGCGATGCGCCACCACGACGTGCGCGAGGTCGAAGAGCTCGCGCCAGCGATGCCAGCCCGGGAGCCCGAGGAACGCGTCCATTCCGAGCAACAGGCACAGCGAGCGTCGCGGAAACTCCGCACGCAGCTCGTTCAGCGTATCGACCGTGTAGGACGCACCCGCACGCCGCACTTCGCGATCGTCGACGAGGAATGCCGGCTGATCGGCCACCGCCGCGCGCACCATGGCCACGCGCAACGCGGCATCGGCCAGCGTTTTTTCGCGGTGCGGCGGATTGCCGGTCGGCAGGAATCGGACCTCGGCGAGCTTGAGCGACTGCCAGAGCTCGAACGCGGTGCGCAGGTGGCCGAAGTGGATAGGATCGAACGTGCCGCCGAACACGCCCATGGGACCCGGAGCCGTGGAGTTCACGCGGCGCGATTCCCCGTGAGCGGCAGCGCGCGGCGCCCCGAGAATTCCACGATGAGCAGCGCCATCTCGTCCCACGCGTCGCCACGCTGCTGGCCCTTGATCATGCGGTCGGCGCGCGCGGCGCGCGCGGCGAGGCGCGCATAGGGCAGCTTGCCCGCGCGGCGGCGCGCGACATCGAGCGACGGGCTCGGCCGCTGCCAGCCGCGCGTGCCCGATTCGTTCTGCGTGCCCCACGCGGAGTGGACCTCACGCGTGAGCGACCACAGCGCGAGTGTCGGCTCGACACCCTCGCCCTGCAGCCCCGAGAGGATGCGCAGCGCGCGCGGCACGTCGCCCGCGAGCGCCGCGTCGCCGAGCTGGAACACGTCGAACCGTGCGCTGTCCGCCGCCGAGGCCTGCACCGTCGCGAGATCGACGCGGTTGCCGGTGGCGAGCATGCGCAGCTTCTCGAGCTCCTGGTGCGCCGCGAGCAGGTTGCCCTCGGTGCGCTCGACGAGGAAACGGATCGAGTTGTCGTCGATCTCGAGGCCGAGCTTCTGCGCACGCGCGCGCAGCCATTGCGGCAGTCGCGCCGCATCGACGGGCCACACGGGAAGATGGGCGCCGGCCGTCTCGAATGCCTTGACCCAAGCCGACGACTGCTGCTCGCGCTCGAGCTTCGCCGTGAGCATGAGATAGACGTTGTCGGGGTTCGGGTCGCGCAGCAGGTCGACGATGGCGTTGGCGCCGCCGACGCCGGGCTTGCCCGAGGGCAGGCGGAGCTCTACCAACTTGCGCGCGCCGAACAGCGACAGGTTGTTAGAAGCGGTGCGCACGCCTTCCCAGTCGGCGACGCGCTCGATGAAGAACACCTCGCGCTCCTCGAACCCGGCGCGCTTCACGCGCGCGCGGATCGCGTCGGCGGCCTCGCCCACGAGCAGCGGCTCATCGCCGGAAACGAGGTAGGCCCGCGAGGGTTCGCCCGAGAGGTGGGCGCTCAAGTTTTCGAGGGTGAGTTTCAAGGCGAGAATTATGCATCGAAAACCCCGCGCGGGCCGCGTATTCTTTCCCGCCATGAGCACCATTTTCGAGAAGATCATCGCGGGAGAGATTCCCTCGACCATCGTGCACGCCGACGAGCGCGTCACGGCGTTTCGCGACATCAGTCCGCAGGCGCCGGTGCACGTGCTCATCGTGCCGAACAAGCCGATCCCGACGGTCAACGACGTCACCGACGACGACGAACGGACGCTCGGCCACATGTTCATCGTCGCGCGCGACATCGCCCGCAAGGAAGGCATCGCCGACGACGGCTTTCGCATCATCATCAATTGCAACCAACACGGCGGACAGGTCGTCTATCACCTGCACATGCACCTGCTCGGCGGGCGCGCGCTGGGACCGATGCTCGCCGGAGGAAAACATGGCTAAGGCAAAGAAGAAGACGGTCACGAAGAAAAAGGTCGCGAAGAAAGCGAGCGCCGCACCCGCGCGCAAGGCGGGCGACTTCTATCCACCGATCCGTCCGTACGACACCGGCATGTTGAAGGTGTCCGCCGTGCACGAGATCTACTACGAGCAGAGCGGCAATCCGCAGGGAAAGCCGGTCGTGTTCCTGCACGGCGGTCCCGGCGGCGGCACCAACGCGAAGATGCGGCAGTTCTTCGATCCGCGGAAATACCGCATCGTGCTGTTCGATCAGCGCGGCTGCGGCAAGAGCCGTCCCTCGGCGAATCTCGATCACAACACGACGTGGGATCTCGTCGCCGACATCGAGATGCTGCGCGAGAAGCTCGGCATCCGGCGCTGGCAGGTGTTCGGCGGCTCGTGGGGCTCGACGCTCGCGCTCGCCTATTCGCAGACGCATCCCGACCGCTGCACCGAGCTCGTGCTGCGCGGCATCTTCCTCGTGCGCAAGTCCGAGCTCGACTGGTTCTACCAGAACCCCGAAGGCGCGGCGTCGATGTTCCCCGACCTCTGGGAGGAATACCTGCGCCCGCTGTCGCATCCCGAGCGCGAGGATTGTGTCGCGTCGTACTACAAGCGCCTCACGAGCGACAACCGCGAGACGCTGATCGAAGCCGCGCGCGCGTGGTCCATCTGGGAGGGTGCGCTCTCGTACTTCAAGCAGAACAAGGATTACATCCGGCGCTTCGGCGATCCGAAGTTCGCCGCGGAGTTCGCGCGCATCGAGTGCCACTACTTCGTGAACGGCGGCTTCCTCGAACGGCCGAACCAGCTGCTCGAGGACGTCGCGAAGATCCGCCACATCCCCGCGGTGATCGTGCAGGGCCGCTACGACGTCGTGTGCCCGATGCGCAGCGCGTGGGATCTGCACAAGGCGTGGCCCGAGGCCGACCTGCGCGTCGTCGCGGACGCCGGTCACTCCGCGTTCGAGCCGGGCACTGCGCGCGAGCTCGTGCTCGCGACGGATCGCTTCGCGAAACGTTGATGCGCATCGCAGGAGACGCGCCGCGCGGCGCGTCTCCATTCCCCTAGCGCTTCGCGCCGCGCGCACACCTTCTGTCAAAGCGCGCCGCCTCCGCCGCGCGAATCCGTGATTCCGCTCTAACTTCCCTCCCTCAAGACGCGGTGCCGCGCCGCCGATTCTCCTGCTTGCCGGGTTTGCGTCCGCTTGCCGCGAACCCGCGGCACACCCGGTCCGGAG
>Ga0081455_10008185_pt1 | contig 10907 bp, 14 predicted proteins | sample TabmetS3T2R1_FD_70207 | JGI IMG/M metagenome (GOLD analysis project Ga0081455, IMG submission 70207) | Tabebuia heterophylla rhizosphere microbial communities from the University of Puerto Rico - S3T2R1 | ecosystem: Host-associated > Plants > Roots > Rhizosphere ... | reverse complement strand
CTGATCCGCGGAGTCGATCCCGTCGAGGAGGAGAAGGTCATTCCACTGCGAAAATTCATTAAATACGGCACCCTAAACCTGGAGGGTGATTCCACTGTGCTTGGGATCGAGCTTGCTCGTAAATTGCAAGCCAGCGTCGGTGACAAGATCACCGTGTATTCGCCGGGCAATCTTGGACAGATTCTCGACGGCATCAAAAAACTGGAGAACGCCACGGGCGACGAGGAAAAACAAGCGATCGACCAATTGCGTGACGTAATTCTGCCGAAAGAATTAACTGTTACGGGCATTTTTGAGACCGGCCATTACCTCCACGATTCCGAGTATCTGCTCGTTCCGGTTTACGTAGGCCAGGAGTTATACGGATTGCAGGACGGGTTGCACGGGATCACCGTTCGGACTGACGACCCCTACAGCGCCGAGCGGGTCAAACAATCGATCGAACAATTTCTTCAACCACCGGAGTACGCACAGACCTGGATTGACATGAACCACCAATTTTTCGAAGCCGTGCGACTCGAGCGCAGCGTAATGTTTTTCCTGTTGTTCTTCATCGTAGTTGTGGCGGCCTTTGGAATCATGAGCACGCTCATCACAGTTACAGTGCAAAAGCGACGCGAGATTGGCATCATGAAAGCCCTTGGGGCGAACATCGCGCAAGTCATCTGGGTTTTCCTCGGGCAGGGAACCGTTGTCGGTCTCTTTGGAACTCTGACGGGATTAGGACTTGGTATGACGTTGATTCGTTACCGCAACGAGTTCAGTCAGTGGCTGGCAACAACGTTGCACATCGAAGTGTTTCCGCGCGAAGTCTATCAGTTTTCGGCAATCCCGGCGGAAGTTACCCCGGGGGCCGTAGCCGTCATTTGCATTAGCGCATTTTTCATCTGTTCGATTGCCGCGCTGATTCCCGCGTACTTCGCCGCACGGCTGGATCCCGTGAAAGCCCTGCGTTACGAGTGAGGGTGTAGAGGCGCTTGTGCCAAGCGCCTGTTCTCTAAATCAGCGTTGGATACAAACGCCGCTACAGCTGGAAAAAGGAATCCAACGCACGTGACGCGTAGTCGTATCCTCCCGGCCATTCAGTTTGACGCGGCCCAGCCACGTTAAGAATTGCGATGTTATTTTCGCGAACAAAATCCGCGATTGATTTCGCAGCTTCGTTCGTTGGAGTTTTTGACGCATCAGTTAGTAGATGCGGACGCTGTTGCTCAACGCAGAAGCGAACAGTTTGTTCCGTCCCGCCACTCAGTGTTTCAAAATAAATGATGACGGTGCCATCGGAATCTTTGACGTTCTGCAATGTTCGATCGCTGAAGCTGCCGTTTTGCAATTCTCTAAGCGGATAACGATCTGGAATTCTGCCGAACTCATCGAGACGTCCAGTCGGACACCAACCGCCAGTTTCGATTCCGCGCTTCAGTGCGACATCGAGCGCCGCGCGATCGACGCCCGTTTGGCCGCCAGAGATGATTTTCACCTGCTTTAAACAGGCCTAGTCCCCCGTCGGAATAATATCCGCGCGCTCGACCATTAAAATCACCGTTCGTTCAGGCGCGCGCGTACGGTGGCGCACCCCTTTCGGCACGACGAAGCCTTGCCTGGGTGCAAGATCGACCACCCGGTCCTCAAGATCGATCAGGAAATGTCCATCAAGGACGAAAAAGAATTCGTCGATGTCATTGTGCTCATGCCAATGATATTCACCCTGAATCACTGCCATCCTGATGACAGAGTCGTTCACTTTGCATAGCGTCTGGTTGTACCATTTGTCCGTACACGCATTTGCAAGTTTCTGCACATCGATCAGTTCGAGCGGACCGTGCAACACGTTGAGGTAAGTCTTATATGGGAAATCCTGCGGTGATTTGTTGGAATCCATGTTTGGAGTTTGGACACAGGCCGGGTCACCGGCAAACGAATCTCCTTCGGACTTACAGCAGCGTCCCCATCTTGTGTCATTCCGAGCGAAGTCGAGGAATCTCTGAATTATTTTTGAATATCAGGGGGGCATCGAGAGATGTCTCGGCTCCGCTCGACATGACAATCAATCATTATTCTTCGCCGTCGAAGTAATCAGTTTCTTTTCCCTTTAGGACAACGCGATCTGCCGCTGACGACTTGTTTACCTTCCACTTCCCACTGTCCGGATAGTAGCACGACTCGCCGATTGGATTGTCTGCGATCACGTAATAAATGAAGTCTTCCTGGCCGCTATTGCTGAGTTGATGGGGTTCATCAGGACCGAAAATGAACGCATCTCCAGGCACCACTTCCGTGGTGCCATCCTTGTGGCGAACGTTTCCTTTCCCGGCGACGACGAGGTAAAGTTCCCATTGTGCCGAGTGCGCGTGGTAAGGAAAATTTGCTTTCCCGGGGGGCACGCGACTCCATTCCAGATCAAACGGATGACGTTTCGCCAACTCAAGCGAGCTCGCTTCGCGACCCAGCGCTTCTGAAATTCCTTTGCACGACACGGCATACTTGCCACTGGGCGACTGCCACGGTTCCTCCTTGATTTCGTTTAGATTTACTTTGCGCATAACGATTTACTTGTAGCGGCAGGCGTGTCGCCTGCATTCTCAAAAATCGCAGCCGACACGGCTGCCTCTACAGAAGGATTTCATTCTTCGCCGTCGAAATAGTCAGTCTCCGTCCCTTTCACGACGACTTCTTCACGTGCGTCTGTTGTCACTGCCCATTTTCCGCTGTCGGGATAATAACAGGAATCCCCCGTGCTACCGCCGCTACGCGGATTATCTGCGACCACGTAGTAAACAAAATCCTCGTCGTGCTCATTCCAAAGCTGATGCGCCTCTCCCGGCTGAAAGAAAAATGCGTCACCGGACTTAACCTCGGTTATGCCATTCTTGTCACGCACGTGTCCACGACCAGACACGACCAGGTAAAGTTCCGATTCAGCCGCATGCGCGTGATAGGGACAAAGGAATTTCCCTTTTTGAATCCGAACCATGGCGAGATCAAACGGATGTCGCTTGGACAGGTCGAGCGATTCCGGCTCGCGCCCAAGAGCGACAGAAATATTCTTCATGAATCGCCCGAACTTGCCCTTCGGCGATTTTCGTTCCTTCTCCGGAACATCTTTTATATTCACTTTGCGCATATGGAGCATTCCAGTCTAATCAGAAGCGATTCGCCTTCTGGTCGCGATCGAGAAAATAGCTATCCCGGCCCAAATTACATTCACAAAAGACGAAGGATAAGCGCGGTAAAAAATCGTATTAGCGACCAGGAAAACGCTGCCGACGATATTGAGAAGTTGATAGGTCGTTGAGTCCGCCTCCAATTTTTTTTGGGAAATCATCGCGTAGGCCGCCAGTAGAAAAACTGCCCCCAGCCATCCAATCGCATCGAACCATATGTAGTTGTTCATGCTCAATAATATTTTTCGACTGAATCCTATGTATTCCACTTCTTCGGCAGCTTTTGCTTCAATTCTTCCACCGGCTCGAAAAGGTCGCCGAGTTTCTGGACCCGGGCGAGAACCTGGTCGGAGCGGAACTTAAGGAGTTCGGTTTTTTTCTTTTTCAAACAATTTTCAACTTCGGTCCATTTGACCGGAGTTGAAACGGTTGGTTCTTCCCTGGCGCGCAGTGAATAAACGCAGATCGTTGTTTTGTGTTCGTCGTTCTGGCTCCAATCAACGAACACTTTTCCTTTTCGCACTGCCTTGGACATGTTGGAAGTGACTCGATCGGCATGTTCACGCTCCAGATACTGGGCGAGGGAGCGCGACAGGTCCTTGGTTTGATCATAAGTCACCGGCGTATTCAGCGGTACGTAGACTTGCAATCCTTTCGATCCGCTGGTCTTTGCGAAAGATTTCAATTTCATTTTGCCTAACAAATCGCGAAGCCACAGGCCGACCTCGCAGCACTGGACGATGTCGGCCGGCGCACCGGGATCGAGGTCGAACACCATCATGGTCGGACGCGCCATGTTGTTCTTACGCGACAATGATGTATGCAGTTCGAGGTCCGCAAGGTTAGCAGCCCATACGAGCGTCGGCAGATCGTTAGCAAGACAATAGTGCATGATCCGTTGGTTCCCTTCGCTCCACACTTTCGCGGTCTGCACCCATTTGGGCCGATGCGATGGACAGTTCTTTTCGTAAAAGAATTCGCCGTCCACGCCGTTGGGGTACCGCTTCATAGTAAGCGGACGGTCTCTGAGATGGGGCAAAAGAACCGGCGCAATGCGGATGAAGTAATCGATCACCTGCCCTTTCGAGAACCCGACTTTCGGGTACAGCACCTTGTCGAGATTCGTTACCTGAATCTTGCGGTCGTCTACGACTAGCTCGGCTTTTTGGGGCATTACCTTAAGGAGATTGACTCGTTCGTTCCGATTCTCTCGCTGCTATCCTCGCGGCGCAACCCATCCATGTCGCCTGCCTCCCTCGCTCCATTCGCAAACTTCCACAGAATGAAATCGTCAGGCGAAGAACCGCTCAGGTGGAAGGATAGGCTGAGGTTTACAAATTCGCGCCACACAATGTTCCCAGCTCTCGTGGCCGCTGAGGATCTCAATTTCCACTCGCAAGAAATAGATGGGCACCTTCAAGTCGGCTTCGGCCAAACGCGGCATGCGGACCGAATCCTTTTCGGTTGTCACAATCATCTCCAAGTCGCGCCGGATACAGCGTTTGACAAAACTGATCAGCTCCGCTTCGGAATAGTAATGATGATCGATGTAACGCGTGGCCAGATCGACGTGCGCGCCGAGCTTGGCCAAGGCGGCTTCAAAGCTTTCCGGCGCGGCGATGGCGCTGATCGAGCCGATGAAAGCATCACGTAAGCGCTCTAACGGCACTTTTTCTCCCGTGAATACATTTTGCAGATAAAGCGGCTTGTGCGCGCATTCGATAATCTCTGCGGTGCGATTGTAACGGCGAATGCGCTTCACCAGGACATCATTCGCTTCGCCGGTGCTTTTCGTGATGAAGATGTAGCTGGCGCGGCGCAGATTTCGCGGTGCCTCGCGCAGAGTGCCCCGCGGAAGAAGAAATTCATTACCAAATGGGGCTTGCCGATCCACAAGGACGATATCCAGGCGATGTTTGAGATGGAGATACTGCAAACCGTCATCCAGCAGCAACGTATCAACCTTCCATTTTTCGATGGCATGTAGTCCGCTTTTGACACGGTCTTTGTCCACTAGAACGATCACGTTTTTCAAATTATGCGCCAGCATGTAGGGCTCATCGCCGGCGGTACGTGAATCCAGAAGGAGCGACGTCCCGTCGGACACAATCCGTGGAGGATCGGGTTCTCTTTTGTACACCCGACTTAACCAGCTTCGTTTGCGCGGCACGCTCTTATAACCGCGACTCAGAATTGCCACTCGGCGCCCACCGGTTTGCAATGCCCGCGCAATCTTTTCGACGATTGGCGTCTTGCCCGTACCTCCGACAGTCAGATTACCCACGCTGATTACCAGAACGCCAAGCGCGCGTTCACGGAAAATTCTTTTCCGGTAGAAATACAGCCGGAGCTGGACGAGGCGGTCGTAGGCGAAGGAGAGCGTGTAGAGGATCCCGCGTAACAGCGAGGCTCGAACGCCATGACGGCGTTCGAGCACAACGTCAATTCCAAACTGCTCCAGGTTTTCAAGCCGGCGGCCCATGATACATCGTGATCAGTGATTGGTGATCTGTGATCGGATAACATGCGCGCCCCGGTTATCGGCGCGCGCGACGATTGTATGGGACAACGAAGGTCGGACTGCGCGCTTCATTGCGGCGGCGATTCGATCTGGATGTTGCAACGTAACGGCACAGATTGTCGAGCCACTCCCACTGAGGAACGCCCCCAATGCTCCCGCTTTTTCGGCTGCTGCGATGACCCCGGGAAGAAATGGCATCATTTTTGCGCGAAATGGTTGATGGATGAAGTCGACGAATGCGCCCCGCAGATACTCGTAATTCTTTGAAGCGAAGGCCGCAGTGATTGCACACGCGTTTCCACAATTTTCAACCGCTGCGGGATGCAAGATTTTGGATGGCAGAAGCTTCCGTGCCGTCGAGGTTTGAATTTCAAGCGCTGGCACAAGTAAAACGAAATATAGCCGTGGCGAAACGATAAAGCGTTGCACGGTAGCGTCGGCGCGCTGCGCCGACCGGACGCCGCGGCGCGGCGTCCCTACCACGGTAAAACCGCCGAAGATCGCTGGCGCAGTATTATCAGGATGACCTTCCAATTCGGCGCATAGTTTGAACAGCATCAATCGATCAAGCGGAGAGCCACAGAGCCGGTTGAGCCCATCCAGAATTCCAAGGCGAACGGTTGCGCTGCTGCCCAAGCCCCGCGAACGGGGAATTTTTTCGATCATTGAAAAAGAAAACGGAAACCTACGGCGACGGACCTGTTTAAAAAATCGTCCCGCGGCCTCCGAGACGATCCGCAGGTGGGGTTGTTCTGGCCATCGGCCCTTGGTAATTGTTACGCTGTTGTAAATGCGTAGTGCGACGCCTAGGCAATCGAAACCAGGACCCAGATTTGAGGTGCTCGCCGGAACACGAATAGTGACTTGGTGCATTCGGAGACGGAGTGTAGCGACGCCCGGCTTTAGCGGCAACCGGTCCCTTAGGTTAGGCCGTGTCGAAAGTGCAAGTTTACATATAGCCGACGAAAATGAGTCCCGGCTGGATTGATGCAAGCTTGTTTCGGGACTTCCAGGCCGAGGGAACGGACGCGCACAGGCTTTGCACGATGGACGATGGCTGGGCGGAACGGTTTGACCGTGATGTTGTGATCTCGTTTAAAAGAGTCCTGGTCCGTGAGCGGCTCATCCAGGAATTAAAGGAGTGGAACAGCGATACCCATTTTCAGATTGGACGCGTTTTCGCTCGCTTCGTCCCGCGAAAGAGCGAACAACGGCAACCACCGCGTCTGATATGCGGCGACCCGGCCGAGAATCTCCAGACGATCGCTACCGAGCGACGTCTGAAATTTGGGATCGACTTCAGTGCGGGCTTTTCAGTGGGCTTGTTTCCCGATCAGAGAGAAAACCGCAGCCATGTCCGTCGGATTGCGCCAAAACGATTGTTGAACTGCTTTGCTTATACCTGCTCTTTCTCGGTGAGTGCGGCCGTCGTAGGAGCAACTACGGTCAATATCGATCTTTCCAAGAAATCTCTGGCACGTGGAGGTGAGAATTTTTTATTGAACAACCTGTCAACGCAGGATCATCGCTTCATTGCCGATGACGTGATGACCGTGTTGCCGCGGCTAGCGCGAAAAGGCGAGAAGTTTGATGTCATTATTCTTGACCCGCCAACTTTTGCGCGTTCGCCGGGAGGAAAGACGTTTCACGTCGAGAACGACTTCGAAAGGTTGCTCGTTGATTCTCTTGAGCTGGCAGAACGAAACGGACACGTCCTGATATCAACCAATTCCTCCACATTGCGCGCGCATGCACTGGAGGTCATGGCTCGATATGGACTCAAGTCCGCGCGCCGCGCCGGAAGGTTTCATCGATCCCTTCCGCTGCCCGATTTTCCACCAGGCGCCGGCGCCACCTCGATTTGGCTGACCTTGCGTTGACAGGTCGATGCGCGCACGGCAGGATTGGAATTCGAATCATTAAACGAAATGGATCGCTTATCTGCCGAACTTGCTGCCGAATATCCGGAACGCGGACTGCATTGGGTGAAAGAACAGGTCGAGACAGCTCTCAGCGAGACAGAGGATTACGTTCGTGAAAAACCGGCGCAATCGCTTCTGTGCGCATTCGTGGTGGGTTATGTTTTGAACCGGTTACCACTGGGGCGAATTGCAGGCGGCTTCTTTCGATTGCTCGTCCTGGCGTTAAGGCCCGCAATTCTGATCTACGGTGCGGCGAAGCTCTATCAGGCAGCCCAAGAGGAAAAATGATATTGGCCAAAGGTGGTCGCTGACGCGGTTGCCCATTTAAGGAACTGTGTCTGATACACCTGCCAGCGTTCACCCTTCCAGCGTGAACCCAATCTTAAGTGTCACCTGCCAGTGACCGACTTTGCCGTTCTCGACATCTCCACGGGTCTCTGTTACCTCAAACCAGCGCACATTGCGCACGGTCTTTTCAGCGCGAGCCAGGGCGTTTTTAATCGCCTCTTCAAAGCCGTTGGGCGAAGAACCAACTACCTCAATCTTTTTGTAAACGTGGTCAGACATGCAGGCATTATTCTCTGAGGCGACCATCAAACACAACAAAAAGCCAGTCTCGGACGGCGATTGCAGCCTTTTAGCCACGGTCCTCCATTGCCCTGTGGACAGCAACCTGACAGAGGCGTCTCGACAACACAGGCAGGCGGCTACAACCAAAGCGAAGCGTTAGGCCCAGGACTGACAATTTGCTTTACAAACGCATCGTAATTTCGGCAGCCTCGCCTGGTGGGAAGATTGCTGACCATTTCGGTGTTGCTTCTGGCTGCTGGGTCTTGCCTGCGCGCTCAGGATCAAGAACGGAAGCTGGTCGATCGTCTGCTGAGACCCGACATGAGTCTACAAAGCAGCGAGCAAAAGAAAAAATTCACCGCTGATGGAACGTCGATGAACAAAAAGGCAAACGTCGGTACCTTTTACGTGGAGAAGAAACCCAAGGCTAAAAACTTTGTGAAGCAGCGTGAATTCTCGGCGCGCCAATTCCATTCGCAGCCTTTCCACGGCAATCGCAGCGCCTTTGGAAATTCCTCGCAGCAAGCGGTCGGAAATTCTCGTGCTTATCCAACACAACCGGCCCGCGGCCCGCGTAATGTCCCTCAATCAGACAAGAAAATTGCCAGTCGCGCTTACGCAGAGAACCAGCCTTTTCTGGATCAGGGTAAAAGCCAAAAGTCGCTCAACCGCCAAAACGCGCCGCTTACGATCGATCAAGTGCGCGAGTTGTTGAACAAAAACAAGTAGCGCCCAGGCTGTGCGCGCTATTGTTGACCATGCAGCCGGACGAAGCTCTCGCGTTGTTAAGCAAAGGCGCAGCGCAAATCATTAACGAAAACGAATTGCGCGAGAAACTTGCGGTCGGCCAACCGCTGCGAGTGAAACTAGGGGTGGATCCAACCACATCCGATATTCACCTTGGGCACACCATTGTTTTGCGAAAGCTGCGGCAGTTTCAAGATTTGGGCCACCAGGCAATTCTCATCATCGGCGATTTCACGGGAATGATTGGCGATCCCAGTGGTCGGTCTGTCACACGACCACAATTAACCCATGATGAAGTGCAGAGGAATGCGGCGACCTACCGCGAACAGGCTTTTAAGATTCTCGATCCGGAGCGGACAGAAATCGTGTGCAATGGCGACTGGTTTCGTTCCATGTCGTTTGAAGATGTCATTCGACTCAATAGCCGGGTGACGTTGCAGCAGATGTTGCAGCGCGAAGATTTCAAAACGCGAATCGATAATCAGCACCCCATTCGAGCCCACGAAATTCAATATCCAATCATGCAGGGGTGGGACTCGGTAATGGTGAAGGCCGATGTCGAGCTCGGAGGAACCGACCAGCTTTTCAACATCCTAATCGGACGTGATTTCCAAAAAGAAGAAGGTCTGGGGCAGCAAGTCGTTTTTTTACTTCCAATTCTCGAAGGACTGGATGGCTCCAAGAAAATGAGCAAGAGCCTTGGCAATTTTGTCGCGATCAAGGAGCCTGCCGCTGAGATGTTCGGGAAACTGATGAGCATCTCGGACGATTTGATGACGCGCTATTATCACTTGCTCCTTGGACGTAATCCTGCAGCTGATTTGCATCCCCTCGAAGCGAAAAAACTGCTCGCGTTTGAAATCGTGCGAACCTACCACTCCCCGGCTACCGCCCAAAAAACACTTGATGCGTGGAATACTCGCTTTAGTAAACGCGATTTGGAACATGCCGATCTTCCTGCGTTTTCAGCGACTTCCGGGGTCGGATTGGCGGCTGTAGCGCTCGTTTCAAGAGTTTATCGGGAAGTCTTCAAGCTGGAAAAATCACACAGCGAAGTCTCACGACTGATTAAGCAGGGAAGCGTAGAGCTTGACGGCGCGAAGGTTCGCGATCCAAAGGCAACGATAACCCTTAAGCCCGCTCAGACGCTTCGCCTAGATAGAAAACGCGCTGTGCGAGTCCGGTGATCCCTTCAGGAAACTGAGCCGGAAGAACAGTGGGCCAACGCTCCGTCGGATGGTCAGTTGTTCAGGCCGTGGCCGTCTGGAACAGAGGCAAAACGCGTGAATGCTCGAGATAGCTGGCTGCGATTCCCTCGAAGTGCGCACGAATGCTGCGCAGTTCGGCTGTCACAATGCCATCCACGAAATGCAAGCGGCGATCCAGCCAGGCAAACAGTCTGTTCTTAATCTCGTAATGAAAAGCCAGAGTAACTTCAGTGCAGTTTGGCCGAATCTCGGCGAAATCAACAATGCCCATTAGTGCAATATTTCCGCCTGCTGACTCAAATGCATATTGATCGGGCGAATCGCTCTCAACCGAGAGCAGAACTGTGTGTGCCTCAAAACCAAGCGGGCCGCGAAAACTGAAATCGACGGTCTTGGACGAAGTCACGGTCGCCCGCGTTACCATTAAGAACTGCCGTCGATATGACTGAATACTGGCGAGACGTGCTTCGCACTCTGGTACCGACTGGCTCATGTGTAAGGTTTTTTGTAAAAGCATAAAATAAGCGTTGTTTCGGGGGTTAAGAGAGCAACAGGGATGCCATCCTCCTTTTCCCAGCGGAACAGGCTTTATGAACTCCGTCAGTGTGTTCGTTTTTTTTACACTCCTGTATCGGTGCAACACGCTGTCAGTCGATTGTCGAATTAATCATAAGTCGCCAGTCCGTAGGCAATTCGGTAAGGTTTTCCCCTAGTTCGGCAAGTATCGGAACCCCAAGAATTTCGCTGAGAATTTCAGCATTTGTTAGGGCGGCGA
>Ga0081455_10008184_pt1 | contig 10908 bp, 10 predicted proteins | sample TabmetS3T2R1_FD_70207 | JGI IMG/M metagenome (GOLD analysis project Ga0081455, IMG submission 70207) | Tabebuia heterophylla rhizosphere microbial communities from the University of Puerto Rico - S3T2R1 | ecosystem: Host-associated > Plants > Roots > Rhizosphere ... | reverse complement strand
TGGATGGGGGAGTGCGTCGTCGCCTCGAGCACCGAGGAGGCGGTTGAGCTCGCGCAGCGCAGAAAGCCGGACGTGGCACTCGTCGACCTCTTCCTGGGCGAACGCTCGGGTGCCGAGCTCTGCGAGGCGCTGCGGGAGGTCTCGCCGAAGACCAGGGTCCTGCTGATCTCCGGCGCTGGCTGGATCTCCCCCGAGGCGGCCAAGGCCGCCGGCGCCTCCGGATTCATCTCCAAGGACTGGAGCGCGGACGAGGTGGCCAACGCGGTCCGGATGGTGGGTCGCGGGATGACCGTCTTCGCGCCTCAGGCGGAGGGACCCGCGACGCCGCTCTCCCAGCGCGAGCGCGAGGTCCTCGAGCTGATCGGGGCCGGAGCGACGAATCGCGAGATCGCCGAACGGCTCTTCCTATCCCCGCACACGATCAAGGACCACACGACGGCGCTCTACCGCAAGCTCGGCGTCCGCAACCGAGCCGAGGCCGCCAGCAAGGCCGAGCAGCTCGGCCTGACCAGGCCGTAGGCGGATCAGACCGGGGGCTTGATCCCCCGCCCGTCCCCCGGAACCCCCCCGATCGGGGGGCATCGGACCCGAAGCCGTTCACGGCCAACCGGCGCGGGGTTATTGATGGAGCATGGACGCCAGCGCCTCAGCTGTCCTCTTCCCGGGACAGGGGGTAGGGGACGCATCCAGCCGTGAGCTCGTCGCCGCGGTCCGCCCCGACCTGCTCGAGCTTGCGATCGAGCTCGTCGGCGAGGACCCGTTCGAGCGCATCCCGGAGGGCACGGCCTACGCCCAGCCCGCCGTCTACTGCGCCTCGATCGCCGGCTATGAGCAGCTCGGCCGCCCGCACCCGGAGTACTTCGCGGGGCACTCGCTCGGCGAGGTCGGCGCTCTGGCGGCCTCTGGCGCGGTCGACGACGCCGACGGCCTGCGCATCGTGGTCGCCCGCGGACGCGTCATGGCCGAGGCGGCAGAGCGCGGCGAGAGCGGCGGGATGCTCGCGGTGGGAAGCAGCCACGATGGGGCCGCCGCCCTCGCGACCGAGCATCGCCTCACCCTCGCCAACGAGAACTCACCACAGCAATTCGTCCTCTCCGGGCCGCTGCCCGCGATCGAGGCGGCGGAGGCCGCCGCCAAGGGCGCGGGCATCCGGGCCAAGAAGCTGGCGGTGGTCGGCGCCTTCCACACGAAGGCGATGGCCTCGGGGGTCGGCCCCTTCCGCGAGGCGCTCGAAGAGGTCGATGTCCGCGAGCCCGACACCCCGGTGGTCTCCTCGACCACGGCGGAGTTCTTCAGCGGAGACATCCGGGACGCCCTCGCGGCGTCGCTGACCAGCCCGATCCGCTGGACCGCCGTGCTCACCAGGCTCAGGGAGCTCGGGGTGACGCGCTACGTCGACGTCGGGCCCGGCAAGGTGCTGGCGGGCCTGGTCCGCCGGACGATCGACGACGCCGAGACCGAGACCCTGCCGCGGAAGGAGTCGGCCGTTGCCTGACCTCGACCCCGGACAGCAGTGGGAGGTGGATGCCTCGCTCGTCGATCCCGAGGGCCTGGTGGCCCGCGCGACCGGCGCTAACCGCAACGGGTCAAAGGCGACGTCCGGCCCGGGCATTGCGTCGATAGCGGCCTGGCTCCCCGAGCGTGTGGTCGAGAACGAGGAGCTGGCTCGCCCGCTGGGAGTGGACTCGGAGTGGATCTCATCCCGCACCGGGATTCATCGCCGGCGGCGGGTGGGAGCCGAGGGCCTCGTGGACCTCGCCGCGGGCGCGGGAGCGAAGGCACTGGCGCTGGCCGGCGTAGATCCCGCCGAGCTCGACCTCGTCCTGGTCGCGACCTTCACACCGGATCAGCTTCAGCCGCACGCCGCGCCACAGGTCGCGAGCCGGCTCGGCGCGCGCTCCGCGGGCGCGATCGACGTCGGGGCGGCCTGCACCGGTTTTCTCTCCGCCCTCTCCCTGGCCAGCGCACAGCTCGAGGCCGGACGGGCTCGCGCGGTGCTGGTCGTCGGCGCGGAGGTGCTCAGCCGGGTCATCGACTACTCCGACCGGCGGACGGCCGGCCTGTTCGGAGACGGCGCCGGGGCCGCGGTGCTCGTTCCCGGCGGGCCCGGAGCGATCGGCCCGATCGCGCTGCGCTCCGACGGCAGCCGCGCGGAGCTGATCCAGGCAGACAACGACGAGCGGCTGGTTCGAATGGACGGCCGCGCGACCTTCAGGGCGGCGGTCGCTGCGATGAGCGACACGACGCAGGAGGTCGTCTCGGACGCAGGGCTCGGCCTCGGGGAGATCGACCTCTTCGTCTACCACCAGGCCAATTCGCGGATCATCTCCGCGGTCGGCGAGCGCCTCGACCTGCCGGCGGACCGGGTGATCGACTGCCTCGCCGAGTACGGCAACACCTCGGCGGCCAGCATTCCGATAGCGCTGGCCGAGGCCGCCTCGACCGGCTTGCTCGAGACGGGCTCGCGGGTGCTGCTCTCCGCCTTCGGCGCGGGCCTCACCTGGGGCGCCGGAATCATCGAGTGGGAGGGCACGGCGTGAGCGGCGTCGAGACCACCCCGGCCGAGAGAGAGCCCGCCGCCCCCCAGACCGTTGGCTGCGCTCTGGTCACCGGCGCCTCCCGCGGGATCGGCGCCGCCACCGCCCGGGCGCTGGCCGCGGAAGGCTGGTCGGTGGGGATCAACTACAGCCGCGACCGCGAGGGCGCGGAGGCCGTGGCCGGCTCGATCGCCGATGACGGCGGTAACGCGATCGCGCTCGGGGCCGACGTGGCCGACGGCTCCGCGGCCGACGAGATGCTCGCGCGCCTCACCGACGAGCACGGCCCGGTCCTGGTGCTGGTCAACAACGCCGGGATGACGGCGGACAACCTCTCGATGCGCCTCAGCGACGAGGACTGGTCGCGGGTGCTCGATGTAAACCTGACCGGGGCGTTCCGGCTCACCCGCGAGGCGCTCGGACCGATGATGCGCCAGCGCTTCGGGCGCGTCATCAACGTCTCCTCCGTCGTTGGCCTGCGGGCCAACCCGGGGCAGGCCAACTATGCGGCCTCGAAGGCGGGCCTGATCGCCTTCACCCGGACGGTCGCCGCCGAGGTCGCGCGCCGCGGCGTCACGGTGAACGCGGTCGCCCCCGGCCTGATCGAGACCGAGCTGACGCGCGACTTCACCGACAACGGCGCCGACCCAGCGCATCACGGGTCGCGCTCAGGCGCGCCCTCGCATCAAAGCACCCTGCTCGACGCGATCCCGGCGAGGCGCCCGGGATCGCCGGAGGAGGTGGCGGCCTGCATCCGCTTCCTCGCCTCGGACGAGGCGGCCTACGTGACCGGGGCGGTGCTCCCGATCGACGGCGGCATGTCCGCCTGACCAGACCAGACCCAGACGAAAGGAGACCAAATGACGACGGCAACCAAGGACCAGGTGCAGGAGAGGGTGATCTCCGCCCTCGTCGAGTTCGGCGAGGAACCGGAGAACGTGACGCCCGACTCCCGCTTCGAGGACCTCGACATCGACTCGCTCGACCTCGTCGAGCTGGCCCAGGTGATCGAGGACGAATACAAGATCGAGGTGACCGACGCCGACATGGACAAGATCGCGACGGTCCAGGACGTCGTCGACTTCGTGGCCGAGCGCCAGTCATGACCCGCCGCGTAGCGATCACCGGGATCGGGGCCGTCACCCCGCTCGGGGTCGGCGCCGAGGCCCTCCATGAGCGCTGGGCGGCCGGCGAGTCGGGGATCGATGACGGCCTCGGGCGTTGCTCGGACTTCGAGCCGACCGACCACCTCACGCGGCGCCAGGTGCGCCGCACCGACCGCTTCACTCACCTGGCGCTGACCGCCGCCGCCGAGGCGATCTCGCAGGCCGATCTGGACGAGGCGCCCTACGACCGGACCGAGATCGGCTCGGTGATGGGAACCGGCATCGGCGGGCTCTCGACGATCGAGTCGGAGCACATCACCCTGCGCGAGAAGGGGCAGCGCGCCGTGTCGCCGCACTGCGTGCCGCAGATGATGGCCAACTCGGCCGCCGGGGCCCTCGCGATCGAGCACGACCTGAAGGGCCAGTGCTTCGGCACCGTCTCTGCCTGCGCCGCCGGCGCCCATGCCGTCGGCACGGCGGCCCGGCTCGTCGAGCACGGTGACGCGATCGCCTGCGTGGCCGGAGGCAGCGAGGCCGCGATCACCGAGCTGGCCATGGCCGCCTTCGCGGAGATGGGCGCCACCTCGCCGACCGGAATCTCTCGTCCCTTCGACAAGCGCCGAGACGGCTTCGTGATGGGCGAGGGAGCCGGCGTGATGGTGCTGGAGGACGCCGAGACCGCCGAGCTTCGCGGTGCGGAGATCCTCGGCTACCTGGATGGCTACGGCGCGACCGCCGACGCTCACCACATGACCGCGCCGGAGCCCAGCGGCGACGGCGCGGCGCGCGCGATCCGCAAGGCGCTGGCCGATGCGGGGGTCGAGCCCGGGCAGCTCGCCTACGTGAACGCGCACGGCACGTCGACTCCGCTCAACGATCGCTCCGAGACCGAGGCCTTGAAGGCTGCGCTCGGCGAGCAGGCTGCCAAGCTGCCCACCTCGTCGACCAAGTCGGCCATCGGCCACCTGCTCGGGGCCGCCGGTGCGGTCGAGGCCGTGGCGACCCTGCAGGCGCTGAGGGCGAAGACCGCGCCCCCGACCCTGAACTACGAGGAGCCCGACGAGGGACTGGACCTCGATTACGTCACCGACGGGGCCAGGCCGCTCGACGTGAACGGCCACCCGGCGATCGGGATCTCGAACTCCTTCGGCTTCGGGGGCCACAACGCCGTCCTCTGCATGGAGGCCGCGACTTGAACCTGATGCTGGCTGAACGCGAGGTCACCAGGCGCGAGCGACTCACCCCGCTCGGCCGCCTCGAGGCCCTTTGCGATCCCGGCTCTCTCGAGCTGGTTCGCACGAGGATCGCCTCGCGCTCGGCGCGCTCGGCGCCCGGGGACGGCGTCGTTGCGGGCGCCGGCACCGTCGGCGGCAGGCCCGTCTACTGCTACGCGCAGGATCAGGGCTTCGCCGGTGGCTCGCTCGGCACCGCTCAGGCCGAGACGATCGTCCGGCTGCTCGAGTTGGCCGGTCGCGCCTCGGCGCCGGTCGTCGGCTTCATCGCCTCGGGCGGAGCCCGCATCGACGAGGGCGCGGGGGCGCTGGGCGGATACGGCGCGATCTTCCGCCGGCACGTCGCCCTCTCGGGGCGCGTCCCGCAGATCAGCGTGATCACCGGGACCTCGGCCGGGGGCGGCGCCTACTCGCCGGCGCTCACGGATTTCGTGGTGATGACCGAGGGATCGCGGCTCTTCCTCACCGGCCCCAGCGTGGTCGAGGAGGTGATGGGGGAGAGCGTCACCATGGAAGAGCTCGGGGGTGCGCGCGTCCACTCCCGGAACGGAGTCTGCGACCTGGTCGCGGAGGACGACCGCGCCGCGGCGGAGCTCGTCCGCGATCTGATCGGACACCTGCCGCAGAGCTCGGCCCAGCCGCCGAACCCGGCGATTCCCGAGGATCCCCTCGGCGGGGATCCGGGCGCGTTGGTGCCGGCGGACCCGCGCAAGGTCTACGACGTGCGCGAGGTGATCAGGGCGATCTGCGACGGCAGCTCGATGCTCGAGCTCTCGCCCCGCTGGGCCCGCAACATGGTGACGGCGCTGACCCGCCTGAACGGGCATTCGGTCGGCGTGATCGCGAACCAGCCACACCACCTGGGCGGCGTGATCGACTCGGCCGCCTCGGAAAAGGCCGCCGGGTTCATCGGGCGCTGCGACGCCTTCGGCCTTCCGCTGGTCGTTCTGGTGGACACGCCGGGATTCCTGCCGGGAACGAAGCAGGAGGCGCTCGGCGTGATCCGTCACGGCGCCGGCCTCCTGCATGCCTTCTCCGCCGCGCGGGTGCCGAAGGTGACCGTCGTCCTCCGCAAGGCCTATGGCGGCGGGTTCATCACGATGAACTCGCGGGAGCTGGGCGCCGACCTGGTGCTGGCCTGGCCGGGCGCGGAGATCGGCGTGCTGGGGGCGCGACAGGCGGTGGGCATCGTCCACCGCCGGACGATCGAAGCCTCGCCGGACCCGACCGGCGAGCACGACCGCCTCGCCGCCGAATACGCGGAGGAGCACCTGAGCGCCGAGGTCGCGGCGCGGGGCGGCGACGTCGACGAGGTGATCGAGCCGAGCGAGACGCGGGAGCGACTGATCTGGGCCCACTCCGCCCTCGGCGGAGCCAACGGACGAAGGAGGAAGGAATGACGACGGAGACGATCGAGGCGGTCCGCGAGGGAGTCCTCTGGCGCGAGGCGCCGCCCTACTTCGACGATCTGGAGGTCGGCGATTCGATGGAGTCCTCGGGGCGCACGGTCACCGAGTACGACGTCGTCTCCTTCGCCGCCCTGACCGGTGACTGGCACCCCCAGCACGCGGATGCCGCGTGGGCGGAAGAGAGCGCGTTCGGGCGCCGCATCGCGCACGGCATGCTGGTGATCTCCTACGCGATCGGCCTGCTGCCCATCGACCCGCGCGTCGTCCTCGCGCTTCGCTCGATCGACGGCGCCGTGCTGAAGCGCCCGGTCGGGCTCGGCGACACGATCCGGGTGCGCGCACGCCTCGCCGACAAGCGCGAGCTCAGTGACGAGACCGGCCTGGTCACCCTGGCGGTCCGGATCGTCAATCAGTCCGACGAGCTGGTCGCCCGCATGGAGATCGTGGTTCTCTGGCGCCGCCGGGCCGAGGGCTCTGACCAACCGGTGCCGGCCTCGGGCGGTGGCCGGTCCCGCGATGACCTCTCACCGCTCCAGAACGGCAGGTTGCTCGCCTGATGCTCGACGGAAAGAGACTGCTGATCACCGGCGTCCTCACCCGGAAGAGCATCGCCTTTGCGGTCGCGCGTGAGGCGCAGCTGGGCGGGGCGGAGGTCGTGCTCACCGGGTTCGGCCGCACCCGCCGCATGACGGAGCGGGCCGCCTCCCGGCTGCCGGAGCCGCCCGACGTGCTCGAGCTCGACGTCAATTCGGAAGAGGACCTGGGTGGGCTCGCCGCCGAGCTCGACTCCCGCTGGGACGGCCTCGACGGTGTCCTGCACGCGATCGCCTTCGCGCCGCAGGACGCGATCGGGGGAAGGTTCCTGGAGACCCCGCCCGAGAGCGCCCTGGAGGCCTTCCGGACGAGCGCCTACTCCTACCAGGCGCTGGCGCGCCACCTGGCTCCCCTGATGGGTGAGGGCGGCAGCGTGGTGGGACTCGACTTCGACGCCTCCGTGGCCTGGCCGGCGTACGACTGGATGGGCGTCTCGAAGGCGGCGCTGGAGGCGGTCAACCGTTACCTGGCCCGAGAGCTCGGGCCGCGGGGGATCCGCGCCAACCTGGTCTCCGCCGGGCCGATCGCCTCGCCCGCCGCCGGGGGCATCCCGGGCTTCGACGAGCTCTCGGGCAGCTGGCCGGAGGCCGCGCCGCTGGGCTGGGACTCGGACGATCCGACTCCGGTGGCGCGCGCAGTGTGCTTCCTGCTCTCCGACTGGTCGGAGGCGATCAGCGGGGAGCTGATCCACGTCGACGGCGGGGCCCACGCGGTCGCGGGCGCCCCCGCGTCGCCGGACTCCTCGAACGGGACGGCTCCCGAACCGGTCGGCGCCGAAAGCGGTTCCGCTTCCACCTAGTAGGTTCCGTCGACCGGGTCGTCGTCGACGGAAAGGAGAGCGCTGTGGCCGAGATCGTGTTTGCCGTTCCCGTCATGCATGGGAAGGAGGGCTTCGATCTGGAAGCCAGGGACGAGATGACGGGGGCTCACCGAGATGAATACGAGGCTGCCCTGAAGGCGGCCGGAATCACCCGCCAGGCCGTCTGGCATCAGCAGATGCCGGACGGCGGCGTCCTCGCGATCATCTACGTCGAGGCGGAGGATCCCGAGGCCCACCAGCGCTTCGTCTCGTCCGACACCGACGTCAGCCGCTGGTTCGTGGAGGTGATGCAGGGAATCCACGGGCGGGATGTCTCACAGCCGCCTCTCCCCGTCGAGAAGGTGCTCGACTTCCGCGTCTAGCGGCCGCGCCAGTTCGGCTCGCGCTTCTCCGCGAAGGCCGTGGCGCCCTCGATCGCGTCCTCGGAGGCGAACACCGGTGCGACCAGCTCGCCCTGCTTCGCCCAGAAGGTTTCGTCGTCCCAGGACGCCTGCTTGCTGAGGACCGTCTTCGAGGCACGCAGTGCGAGCGGCGCGTTTGCGGCGACCTGCTCGGCGAGCGCCAGGGCGACGTCCAGTGCCTTCCCCGGATCGGCGAGCCGGTTGACGAGGCCGAGCTCGACCGCGCGCTCCGCGGTGATCGTCTCGCCGGTGAGGGCGAGCTCCATCGCGATCGCTCCCGGCAGGCGCCGCGGCAGCTGACGAAGCGCGCCACCCGCGGCGACCAGCCCGCGCTTCGCCTCCGGGATTCCGAGCTTCGCTCCCTTCGCGGCCACGATCAGGTCGCAGGCGAGCGCGATCTCGAGGCCGCCGGCGACGGCGAAGCCCTCGATCGCCGCGATCAGGGGCTTCTCGGCCGGCTTCTGGACGATCCCGGCGAAGCCGCGATCGCCGGCCCACGGCCGCTCGCCGCCGGCGAACGCCTTCAGGTCCATCCCGGAGCTGAAGCCCTTGCCCTCGCCTGCGATCACGCCGAGGCTGAGCTCGTCGTCGGAGTCCAGCTCGTCGAGCGCGGCGGCCATGCCCTCGGCCATCGCCAGGTTGACCGCGTTCCGCGCGTCGGGGCGGTTCAGGGTGATCAACAGGATGCGGTCGCGGCGCTCGGTGAGCAGTGGCTGATCGTTCACGGACGGGGACCCTACAATCGCGTGCGTTACCAGCGCAGGCCGGCGTAGCTCAGCTGGTAGAGCACTTCATTCGTAATGAAGGGGTCAGCGGTTCGAGTCCGCTCGCCGGCTTTGGGTTGTCGCTACTTGCGCCGCCGGACCTTGACCCGGGTCTCGGCGCCCTCGTAGCCCGGCTTCTGGGCAGAGACCTCGACCTTGCCGCCCTTCTTGAAGCGGCGGCAGATCTTGGCCCGGCCGTTCGCCTTGGTGCTCTTCCGCTTGCCGCCGAGCCGGACCGTGGCCCCCGCGACCGGCTGCCCGGCCTGGTCCGTGGTGGTGACCTTGAGGCAGCTGCGCTGGCCGACCCGCGGCTTGCCCTTGACCTTCAGGAAGAGCTTCGCGCTCGGGACGACGGGGCCCTGGCCGGGTGGCGGCGGGGGCGGCGGTGTGCACGCGTCGCCGACCCCGTCGCCGTTCGAGTCCTGCTGATCGGCATTCGGCACCGTGGGGCAGTTGTCCGTGTCATCCGGGACGCCGTCGCCATCGACGTCGATCGGGCCCGACCCAAGGTCGAAGCTGACGAAGCGGCCGACGTTGCCCTGCTCGTCCTCCCCGCGCAGCGCGACGTAGCGGTGGGCGCCTGCCGGGACCTGGAAGGTCTGCGGCGTGCCCGGCGCGGTCGGGGTCGCCGCGCCCGAGAGCGGCGTGGCGGCCTTGAAATCGCCCTCGTCGGAGATCGGGTCGTCGGAGGTCACCATCTGGTACTTCGCCGCAGTTCCGCAGAGCAGGTCATCGCCGGGCGGGTCCAGGGTGATGACACGGGGTCCGCCCGGCCCGGACAATGACTCGCCGGTCGGCTTCCCGGGCGAGATCGCGTCGCGGCTGTAGTCGCCCGAGTTGGCGTTGTCGTGGTGGAAGCGCGGCCAGGTCGAGCTCGTGCAGGGGCCGGCGGCGGTGTCGTAGGCGAGCAGGTAGCCGGAGCGGGTCAGCCCGATGACCCGCTTGTGGACACCCGCGGCGGTGTCGACGGTGCCGAAGCTGCCAATCGTCGGGATCGCGACGGTCCAGTCGCCGGTCAGCTTCGGCCAGCCGCTCACCGGTTGGCCCGCGTTGTTGGCGGCGAACAGGTCAAAGGACGCGGTGCCGCCGATCACCTCGTCGCCGGGCTGCCCGTCGATGTCGGCGGCGGCCGGGCCGGTGAGGAACTGGAGGTCGTTGACGATCAGCGGCCAACCGGCGCGCGGCTGTCCGGTGGAGGCGTCCCAGGCCATCGCGAAGTCCTGGCCGCCCTGATACTCGTTCACCCCGATGTCGAGCGAGCGGATCAGTCCCGTCGCCGGTCCGAGCACGCTGATGCCCCCGGCAACTCCGCCGAGGTTCGCAAAGGCGGGGTGACCGACGGCGGAGGTGGTGGTGAGGTCGTACTTCTGGGGACTTCCCCCCGGGATGACGGAGTTGAGCACGCGGTCCTTGCCGTTCGCGTCCTGGCCGTAGCACGACTGCCCGTTCGGATTGAGGACATAGGAGAAGCCGGCGTCGGGCATCACCGTGACCTTCGCGCCCTGGCCACCGGACTGGCAGTTCACAGGGCCGATTGCCGGGGACCCGGTGATGCCCTCTCCGACGACCGGCAGGAGCTCGGTCGAGACGAGGCCGATCTTCGCGGGCCAGCCGGGTCGCAGCGCGTTGCTCGGGTCGGGATTGGAGTCGTCGTCCCCGGTGGGCTTGATCGCATAGAGCCTGCTGTTGCCGGGGCTGAGGATGCCGGCGGAATTGGCGAGGGCATAGAGGCCGCTGTTGATCAGGTCCGCGTTGGTGCCGCCGTCGGAGTCCGCCTCGTACTCCTCGTTGGTCCCGACCACGATCTCGGGCAGGGCCTGCGGCCCGCTCGTCGCCCCGTCGAGGTTGCCGACGGCGGGAGTGTCGACGATCGCGCCCTGCTGGTCGGAGCCGGCGTCCGAGTTGAAGGTGACCTGGTGGGTATTCGGATCGATCGACTGCACCTTGCTCGGGTCGACGACCAGCACCGGGAAGCCCGCCACCGGGTCGCCGTTCATGTGCCAGGCGTAGACGTGGCGGTCCATCGAGGCGGCGATGACCTCCTG
>Ga0081455_10008183_pt1 | contig 10908 bp, 4 predicted proteins | sample TabmetS3T2R1_FD_70207 | JGI IMG/M metagenome (GOLD analysis project Ga0081455, IMG submission 70207) | Tabebuia heterophylla rhizosphere microbial communities from the University of Puerto Rico - S3T2R1 | ecosystem: Host-associated > Plants > Roots > Rhizosphere ... | reverse complement strand
GATCCCGCGCTTCTTGTTGCCGCGAACCCCCACCATCGACGCCATGAGTTTATAGCCGAAGGGCAGACTGCCCGCGATGTAATCATAAACCCCGATCGACAAGTAGGCGTCATAATACCCCGGCTTGAGCTTCAGGACTTTTTCGTGGGCGTCCACGCACCGCGACCCGTTGCGCATCGCGCTGAAGAACTTGCGCGCGACCGAGGCCTCGTAGCCGGCCATCACGCCGTAATAGGCGCCGAGGAAATAGAGCGCGTCGGCGTCGTTCTTGTTACGGGCGACCAGGGCCAGCGCCTTCGTCTTGGCCTGCGCCATCCGTTCGCGGAAAGCGCGGTCCACGTTCGCGTCTACGGCGTCGCCCTCAGAGCCTTCTTTGGCCTTGTCGGCGCCGGCGTAAAAGTTCGATCCGGAGCCGTAGAGTCCGCTCTGTAACCGGCGGGTCTTATTGAGATGCCCGAGCCAGAGGGCGGTCGCCAGATAGAGGTCGCCGGCCGGATGATGCGGCGCTCGCCTTCGGATCTCTTCGAACTTCTCCACTGCGGTCGTGGAATCAAGGTTGTATAAGGCCTCGTGGCCTTCGCGCCGGAGTTCCATAACCTCGGGCGGCAACGCGCCGCTTACGGCGGCGCTACCGCTATCGACGGCGACAGGGCCGGTTCCGGACGGCGTGGGCTGGAGTTGTCCGAAACCTCTGATGAACATGAGGAGCAGCGCCGCCGCGAGGACGGGCGCCGGTCGAACAATATAAGACAAACGACTGAGCATAAAACCTCTGTTGAACGCAGCGAAATAGTCGTCGGGATATATGTCGGGTGTGATCGTTGTCGGGAAGAGAACGTTAATCCGTGATTCCGGCGCTTGGAATTTGAAACGTGACGCGCCCTTCGCGTCTGAACTCTAATTCAATTTCTATGCCGGACGCGCCGGAGAAGTCCCGTAATTGTCTCTTTATCATGCTTTGAGTTTTTTGCTCAACCGCGCCCGCGTCAGGACGCCCTTAGGTCTCTTCGAAGGCGAGTTGGCGCTCATTTTTGGCGGTAGGATCGGGCGGGCGCTGAGGGGCGCGCCAGTTATCCAGCATGGCGACCTGTTGAACGCAGGCGATGGTGCACATCTTGGCGCATGGCTTTTCCGTGTAAAACTCGCGTCTGATTTCTTCGCGGGTGTAATTTTCAAGCGGGACGGCGGGGTAACCGCGCTGTTGCGAACAGTAGTGAACCAATCCGTCTTCGCAAATGTACAGGTATCGGGCGCCAGCGCGGCACCGCCAGTCGTGCGGCCTGCCGTAGGCCAGGTCGTCTTGAAACCGGTTAAGGCGCGTCCAGCTCTTCTTGCCGAAACTCTTCAGCTCTTCGTATATCCGCGCCTCCCGATCACTCAGGGATTTAAGCTGTCCTGAGCCGTCGTGAATGATGCCGAGCGAATTGCCGAATCCCAATTCGACCGCGCGACGCGCCACGGTCAGCGCGTCCTCCGGGTTTTTGATCCCGCCGCCGATCACCGAATTGATGCTCACGTGAAATTCGGCGTACTCGGACAGGTAGCGGAGATAGCGGTCAAGCACCTTGAGGCTCTTTTGCGAGACCTCGTCGGGCGTGATGTTGTCAATGCTGATTTGCAAATACTCGAGCCCGGCGGCGTTGAGCTTCTCGATCCGGTCTCTGGTCATGAAGTAGCCATTGCTGATCAGCCCGGCGATAATCCCTCGCGAGCGTATGTGCGCGAAGATCTCATAAATCTGAGGGTGCAGCATCGGTTCGCCGCCGCTAATCGTGATGATAGACGTGCCCAGCCCGGCCAACAGATCAATCCTGCGCTTGACCATTTCAAGCGGCACGGGTTCCGAAGTCTTGTCGTATTCATTGCAGTATTTGCAAGACAGGTTGCAGCGCCGCATCGGGACCAGGTGCGCCAGAATCGGATGTTTTGTTGAAAGCAACCCCCGCGATAAGAGTCTAGCTTCGCGGAGGACCGTGGAAATCTTCTTCATGAACTATACAGTCGGGCAAAGATAATGATTCGGCAATCGTAGCGCAAACTGGACAGCTAGAGTTTCTACACATGTCTTTTGCGCCGGAGGCGCAGCGGATATTAGCCGGTGGTGGAGCGGAGCGTAACCACCGGAAGCGAGTAGAGATATATCCCCAGCCCCGGAGGGGCGACAGACCAGCTTCGGTCTGTCGCCCCTCCGGGGCTCACGGGTTTTGGGATCACGGTCCCGGCGGTTCCACCGCCGGCTAATCTCCGCCGTCCCTCCGGGACGAAGAGCAAGACCGGACTTGTGTAGAAACTCAAACAGGACCGCTTTGCGCTACTCTTGCCATTCGCCTAAGGCTTATGCGCCGAACGCTCGTTCGGATCGCGGAGCAAGGGGTTCTGCTTCTGCGACTCCGCGGTCGGCTGTTTCTTCTGCTGCTCGGCGGTCAGCCGTTCGATGATTGCTTGCTCGCGTTTCGCGTCGTCAGTTCGCTTGAGCTTGAAATAGAGTCGCGCCAGCAGGACGTGCGCCTGCATGTAATCGGGCATTATGGCGCCGACCTTCTCGAGCAGTTTGACCGTCTCGTCAGTTTTACCCTGGGCCTGGACCAGTTGCGCCAATTGAAAGAGCGCGCCCGCGTCGTCCGGCCTGAGTTCGAGCCCGCGCCTCAGCAGCGGCTCCGCTTCTTCCAATTTCCCGTCCTCGCGGTAAAGCCAGCCGAGACGGACGTTGGCGATGAAATCGCGGGGGTTGAATTCGAGCTCCTTATTGAACTCCTCAATCGCCGATTCGCGGGCGCCGGAGAGCAGATAGGCCACGCCGAGTTGCGCGTGCGCGGTCGGCAGCTTCGGATTTAGCTGCGTGGCCCGCTTCAATTCTTCAATCGCAGGCGGAAGCTCGCGGCGCGCCAGATTGAGCATTCCGAACACCAGATGGGCTTCGGCCGAGCCGAGTTCCTTGAAGACTTTGTCGATCAGCGCGCGCCCCTTCTCGACCTGTTCGTCCAGCAAGTAGGCCGTGGCCAGCGCGTAGGCGGCCGCTGTGTTGTCGGGCTGCGCGCCGTAAACCTTTTCGAGTTCCGCCACCGATTCTTTCAGCTTGCCAGTCTCGAACAGGCACATCCCGAGCAGGAAGCGAGCCTGGACGTTGTCGGGCAGCGCTTTTACGACCTGGTCGAATTCGACCAGCCCATGCCGGTAATTCTCGGTCTGGTAGTAGGCGATGCCGAGGTTGAGGCGGATCGAATGTTCTTTCGGATCGAGGTCCAGCGCCTGCCGGTACCGGATGATCGCCTGGTCGTATTGGCCCAGTTTGGCGAAGATGACGCCGAGGTTCGAGAGCGCGTCTACGCGGCGCGGGATCAATTTCAGCGCTGCCTCGTAAGCCTCGCGCGCGCCTTCCAGATCGCCTTTTTGCTGCATTTCGACCCCGCGCGCGAAATGCTCCTCCGATTGGCGAACGATTTCGCGCTCCTGAGCCGGAGCGAACCAGAGCGTCAGCAGAAATACGAGACAGGCAAACATAAATCGGTTTGGTCCAACGAGATTGAATGGAAATGGATACGGGTTGAACGGCGAGAGTATAACATCGTCAGGTCCTCAATAAAATTCTGGCGCGGAGAGGCTGAATGGATCATCTCCCCGCGCCAGAAAAGAAAGACCAATTGGAGGCTATATTAGAAGGTGAACTTCAGAGCCATCTCGATCACGCGCTGTCCGCGCTTGGTCGTGATCTTGCCGAAGTTATTTTTCGTGGCGTCCGTGAAAGAGAAGCCCTTACCCGGATCGCACACATTCGATGCCGTACCGCCATTCCCGTTGGGGAAGAACTGGGCCCGAGCATCGGCCTGGTTTATGGGGGCGAGATTTTGCGCATCGGCGCCGACTGCCGCGCCGGCTGGCGCTATCGACACCCCGGCGACATTCGGCGTCCGTGTGCATCGCGTATCGAGCGTCAGGAAGATGTCGCTGTTGCTCGCATTCCCGTTGTCAAAATTCTTCGGGAACGCCTGGTTGAAGATATTGAACAAACCAAGCCGGAACTGGAAGACCTTCGACTCTTTGATCTTGAAATTCTTGAACAGAGAGATGTCCCAGTTCTGGCGGCGCGGCGAACGGAAATAGAATGGGGAGATCGTCGGCCCGGTCGTGCCAAACCCCGGGATGCCGATGGATGCGAAGTCGAGAACCGCCTCGCCGACACTCTTTCCATCCAGGGTCGGGTTCTTGCTAAAGACCGGCGCAATCGCCCCCGAAAAATTTCCATCGGTGGAGAAGGCGTTCGAACCGAAAGCCGCGAGAGCCAAATTAGGCACATCGCCGGTGAACCTCAGAACGATGGGAGTCCCACTGGTCAAGGTGGTGATGCCCGAAATCTGCCATCCGTTCAACAACCCGCGCCCCAACAAGTTGTTAGTCGGCGACAAATTCGGCAGGTTGTAATTGTAGGATAGATTGAAGATGTGCGTCCGGTCGTAGTTTAGAACGCCATAAGAGCGCCCGCGCACATCGAGCGGATCCAGATCGGCGAATTCGCCGCCCCTGGTGCCAATCACCTTGGAGAAGGTATATGTGCCGAAAAACTGCAGGTTCTTCCCGGCCTGCCGGCTGAGCGTCATCTGCAGCGAATGGTAATTCGACGTTCCGGTGTATTCCTGGAACCGAACACCGGCGAGGTCGGGGAATGGGCGGAACTTATTGATCGCAGCGCCGTCCAGAGCCGCCCGGTGAATCGGGTTAGTCAGATCGACCTTAACTCCGGTTATCTCACCTATCTGACAGTTGCCCGCACGTACGACTTTGCCATCCTTGACCTCGCCCCGATCGCAACCCGGATCTACCAGATACCTGATGGTGCTCCCCGGATCACCTGGAATGACGCCCTTCAACATTGCGCCCATCGGGACGACGTTGATGGGCAGTCGAGACGCCAAATGACGCCCGAAGGTCCCGACATAAGCTGTTTCAAGCACCATCTGGGCCGGCAAGCGTGTCGCAATACTCAGACTGCCGTTGTAAGTCGTCGGGAAATCGCGCGAATTCGGATCGGGCGAAATGATCTGAGCGCCGCCATTGGCCAGTTTCAGCGGATCGACCGCCACCTTCTGGCCATTCGGCAATGTCACGAGACCCATGTTGTTCAGATTCAAACCGCCAAGCTCGCTAAAGGAGTATAGCTTGCCATCCGGCTTGACGGCGCCGGGGATTTGTGTGTTGAGATTGATAGTAGAGCCGACGTTCCCGTTCGGCGCGGCGCGCAATGTAGCGTCATACTGGAAGTTGCCCTGGACGCGGTTGTAGAAGATTCCTCCGCCGCCGCGGATGACCAGTCTATCATTCTTCAGCACGCTCCAGGCGAAGTTCAAGCGCGGCCCGATCAGGATGCCCGGAGGATCGAACACGCCTTTCTGGATCTCCCCACGTGCGGCCGAGAGCACGCCGTTCGGGCGGAACGGATCGCCGTTGATGTAATATCCGGCGCCTGGCTTATAAGCGCTCGGGCTGAAGAGGGTGTCGAATCCCTTGCGCTCGAAGTTGGTGGTCATGTGCGATGCGCGCAGACCCGCCTCCAGAGTGAAGTTCGGGCGCACCTTCCACGAATCCTGAGCGTAGAACTCGTAGTTGTAGAAGCGATAGTTCCCGACCGGCGGCTGCGTGCCGTGCCCCACCTCAGTGAGTTGTCCGACCAGCAGATCGCCCCAGTCGGAGCCCGTGCCATTGCCGTTCCAGTTGTTGAATCCGATCAACCCTTGCGAGTCGGGATCGCCCTGGAAGTTCTGTTTCTTATTGCCCTGCTCGATCAGAGCGCCGAACTTCAGCGTGTGGCTGCCGGCGACCTTGGTCAGGTTGTCGGTGACCGAGAAGCTGTCGTTGTAGGCGAAGATCGGGTTGGTGCCGGGAGACCAGAGCTGGCCCTGCGCCCAACTGATCAGCGAGAGCGAGACAAAAGGACTCTGTTTGCCGAACTGGGTATTGTCGAACGGCAGCCGCCAGACGTTATCGAGACCGAGCGTCGAAAGCTTCACCTTGTTAGGGTCGGCGTAGTTATTGTCCAGCTTCAGCTTGCTGCCGCTGAAGACGAACTCGTTGGTCATCGTCGGGTTGATCACCTTCGTCAGGCCGACCGCGACCGAACGGCCCAGCCGGTTCTCTTCGTTCTGCGTCGGCAGCTCGAAGGTTGAAGGCCCCCACCAGATTCCGTACGGGTTGGTGCCGACTTCCAACTCGCGGGTGGCGCGCACGAATAGATTCGTATTGTCGCTGAACTTGTAATCGAACTTCATCTTAAGATCTGTGCGATGCGCCGTCTGAGTGGTATTGGAGATGTAGTTGCTGGAGCCCCCGCTGAAATTCGGCTCGGGATAAAGGCTCATCAGCGTCTTGCCAATGGAGTTGATATATGGGGCCAGGTTGCCGTTTGGAGCGGCCTGCCCGGCGTTCGCGAAGCCTAGCGGGATCTTGACGTCCACCCTGGGAGTGCCGAAGACGGAACCCTGCTGATCACTGGGCAAGGGGTTCCCTTGAGCGTCCCTCAGGAGCTTGACTTCGCTGAAATCGCCATTCCGCATCTTCAGCGTGGGCACGTTGGATAATCTGGGCGGGGCGCCGAAAGTCTGGCGCTGCACCTCGAATCCAACGAAGAAAAAGGCCTTGTCCTTGCCTTTGTTGAACCCGCCGAGCGGGCCGAAGATTTTCTTCGGCAACGTGATCGGCCCGCCGAGTGTGCCACCGGGATAGTAGAATCTTCCAAGCGGCTTCTGCCCTGCCAAAGAGTTCGGGTCCTGGGCCTTGGCGTAGTTCCTGAAGCGGTCGTTGGCGGCCAGCGACTCGTGGCGAGTGTAGTCATAGATCGAGCCGTGGTACTCGCTGCTGCCGGACTTCGTTTTGCCGAGAATCTGCACAGTGCTGTTGCCGTGCTCGGCGGAGAAGTTGCTGGTCTGGACCGTCACTTCCTGAACGAAGTCGTTGTTGAGGCTGACGATGCCGCCGCAGTTGCATCCGATGTCGATCACGCGCGAGCCGTCAACGCTGACGTTGTTGTTTTGCCCGCGCTGGCCGTTGACGTTGTAAGACGCGGCGTCGCCGAACCCCGTGCCCGTGGTCGCATATTGCGCCGAGTCAGGGGCGACCACGCCCGGCAGAATGCGCAGAAGCTCGAGGCTGTTGCGGGTGATGAGCGAAAGGTTCTCGATCTGTTTAGCTGTGATCGTATTCGCCCGCTCTCCGGTTTCGGTCTTGATCTCTTCGAGTGTGCCGCTGACGACCACGGTCTCGCTGGTCGCGCCTACTTCAAGCGTAAAGTCGAGACCTCGATTGTCACCAGGGCTGATCGTGACTCCGGTTTGCGAAAGGACTTTAAACCCGGTGGCTTCGACTTTCAGCTCGTAAGCGCCAGGCTCGATCGCCGCGAAAGCGTAATTTCCGTCGCTGTTGGTTTTGGCTTTGCGCTCGGTTTGAACGCGGAGGCTCTTCAGCGTCACCGTGGCGCCCGCTACAATCGCGCCATTCGGATCCTTGACGATGCCGCGCAATGTAGCGCTTCCAGTCGTTTGCGCCAGCGCGGCCGAAGCTCCGCCAGCCATTAGGCAAAGGCAGAGCGCTAAAACGGGGGTGATACCCATTCTCATCGGGCGCCTCAAGAGCCGTTCGGACAGAGCCGACAAAGGCTGAATCAATCTCTTTATATTCATACTATCCTCCAATGTTAATTGGCGATGGGTTAACGGCAAATTTTTTCTGTGCGCCTTACTCGTTTGGCAGGGCTGCCGCACGCAACACAATTCGGCGCAAATAGACCAATGCACACCTTGTGCGTAGCGTGATGCGGCAAGCGGCTCACAGATGCGTATTTTTGATTAATTACCGGAGCGAGGGCTCACGCCGGCTTTTGTCCGATGTTCCAGCAAAGGTCCCAGCAAAAGTTTAGTAAAATGAATTCCTTCTGGTATAATCCAGGAACTAATACATCATTTTTTATTTTCGGGAATACTAAACTGACTATGTGAAGGGGTCAATACTGAAACCGCTATTTACGGTTATCAGCACGTTATATCCACGTTATTAACATTCCGAATTTCGCTTTCCAGGGATTGCATTCGGGACAATTCTGTATTATTGAAGGCCTGCGCGCTCTCGGGTCAGTGATATCATCAACAATCAACGGTCAGGAAAAACCTGGGATTCTAAAAATGTCAGCGCGAGTCAACAACCCCCAGACATTGACGGGCTCCTCTCAATATCAATCTGGTCAATCGGCGGGTCAGCAGGCGGATCAATCCGGTCAATTTCATCCGGCCACTCAGGAAGAGATGAAGCGGGCGCTCAACCGGGTGCTCAACAGCAAGCACTTCGTCCATGCGCCGATGAAGCAGAAATTTCTGCGCCTGACCTGCGATTTTCACCTGAACGGCCGCGGGGCGGAGCTTAATGAATATCTGATCGGCCGCGAAGTTTTCGACCGCGATGATTCTTATAATCCCGCCACTGACCCAATAGTCCGCGTCGGCGCGCACGGCGTGCGCGAGAAATTGGCGCTCTACTATCAGAGAGAGGGCGCTGATGACGAGATTCGGATCGAGATTCCGGTCGGCAGCTACGAACCTGTCTTCATCAGGTCTGGGCTGGCGCTCCCCCATGACGCTGCGGTAGTTTTGACAGCTGAAATCGAAAGACAGTCTGCTGGGGCGGTCGACGCCGAATCGGCGACTGATGAAGGCAAGCCACGCGCGGCCAGGAGAAAGACCTTGGCGTCGATGCAGATCGCCGTAGTCGCGCTCTCCTGCGCCGTGATTGCCCTTCTGATAATAGTTCTCGGCCAGCGGGGGAAGGTCGAAAGTCAGGCGCTCGCCCTCGCAAGGAACAGAGACTCCCACGGCGCGGTCTGGGAGCCTTTTCTGAAAAGCTCTGAGCCGACGATGCTGATCCTGAGCAATCCGAGCGTTTACCGCACTGCGACTGGCGCAGATCCTGACATGGCGACACGCCGCAGCCTCGCTTTGTCCCAGGAGCAGGCTGCAATGTTGACCAGCGCTTCCGGCGGACGGTTGCCGTCGAAACCTGATCATCCGTTACAACTGATTCCCGCCTTCAACATGTATACAGGCATTGGAGAGGCGATCGGCGTTTACCGCCTTTCATCGCTTCTGCAGGCCGCTGGAGAACAGACCCTGCTCAAACAGAGCCGCAGCATCGGGCCTGAAGACCTCCGCGATTACGACATCATTATACTTGGGAGCGTTTATTCAAATCAGTGGTCGAAGCCGCTCTCGATGAAGGAGAACTTCGTCTACACCACGCGGGCCACGATTGAAAATCTGGCCCCGGCTCAGGGCGAGCAGGGCGAATACAAGGCGGCCTTCGACGAGCGCACGGGAAGTCTGGTCGAAGATTACGCGCTGGTCACGGTCACTCCGGGCGTCACGGGCCAAAGGACAGTCATGGTTCTGGCGGGCATCTACAGCGAGGGGACCGAGGCCTCGGCCGATTTTGTCACAAACGCCAGTTACCTCGACGAACTTAATCAGCGTCTACGCCAATTGGGAGGGCAATCGGCGCCTCCAAGGTATTATCAGGCGCTCCTCAAAGTGAGAGTCGAAAATTCCTTCCCGACAAAAGTCTCGCTGCTCACTGTTCGCGAACTGCAATCGGCGCAGTGAATCACTCCCTGGCTCCGTCCGTAAATATCATTCAATGTCATCCTAAAGACATTCCTTCCAAAAAAACCGCAGGCATCCAAAAGTCTTGCTAAAATACGTCGCCTGACCTAAGCTACCGCCGAAGTCCACAAATCCTGCAAGATTTCATTACGCGCAGGGCTAAGCTATACATAAGCGAATATCAGGAACATAACATTTTTGCCACAGGCGCCAGCGTTCTCATAGCAATCGCTCATTGAGAGATTTCCACCAACCCTGTTTCTAACTCCCAAATTTGGAGGCCCGTATGAGAACCACTCGAAACACTGGCCTGGGTATAGTATTGGCCCTCGCCTGCGCTCTGCTCACAATACTACTTCTGTCCGCCGGCGCCTTCGCGCAAGTGACGACCTCCGGACGTCTGACCGGCACAGTCACAGACGCGCAAGGCGCGGTCGTGTCCAACGCGCAGATCAGCGCCAAGAACAACGAAACCCAAACCCTGTTCACCGCGACGACAAACAAAGAAGGCGGCTGGACTTTGCCTTCGGTCTCGCCCGGCGCTTACACGGTGACCGTCACCGCCTCGGGCTTCAAGACCACAGTCGTGCAGGACGTCAAAGTTGACGTCGGACAGCCCACGACGGTCAACGCCACGCTAGAAACCGGCGGGGTAAACGATCAGGTCGTCGTCACGGGAGGGGGCGAGATACTACAGGCCGCCAGCGCCAACGTCAGCTCGACCATCACAGGCCGGCAGATTCACGAACTGCCTTTCACCACGCGCGACTCTCTGCAGTTGGTCCTGGGGCTCCCCGGCGTGCAAACGCCCGGCACGCCTCGCACCTCATCGGTGAACGGGCTGCCGAAGGCCACGCTCAATATCAGCCTCGATGGCGCCAACATCCAGGATAACTTCCTCAAGTCGACCGACGGTTTTTTCACCTCGACGCAGGCGAAATCAGACGCAGTCGAAGAAGTCACCGTTTCGACCGCCACGCCCGGCTCTGAGAGCGCCGGCGGCGGCGCCGTGCAAGTCAGGTTTGTCACCAAGCGGGGCAGCAATGATTTCCACGGCGGCCTCTTCTGGCAACACCGCAATGACGCGCTGAATGCGAATTACTATTTCAATCAACCGGCCTTTGATAATCTGCCGCGCGATCGCATGCGATTGAACCAGTTCGGGGGCCACGTCGGCGGGCCGATCCGTATCCCCAAGCTCTTCAACGGGCGCGACAAGGCGTTCTTCTTCGTCAACTACGAAGAGTTCATATTGCCGCAGGTCTACGGCGTCACC
>Ga0081455_10008182_pt1 | contig 10909 bp, 8 predicted proteins | sample TabmetS3T2R1_FD_70207 | JGI IMG/M metagenome (GOLD analysis project Ga0081455, IMG submission 70207) | Tabebuia heterophylla rhizosphere microbial communities from the University of Puerto Rico - S3T2R1 | ecosystem: Host-associated > Plants > Roots > Rhizosphere ... | reverse complement strand
CCCGGCGCCGCCGCCGTAGGGACCGGAGTCGCCGTAGCCGAAGTCGTCGGACAGGATCAGGATGATGTTCGGCTTCTGCTGCGACGCCGCCGGCGCGACCGTTAGCACGAGCGCCGCGAGCATCGAGAACAGCGCGCACGCCTGCTTCAGACCTTCCATCGTTCGACCTCCTGTCTCGGTTGAGCGATGCATGTGCCGCGAATCTAGGCGAGCGCGCGCCGGCCGCACCATTCGGAGAATCACGGAAACGATCGGGAAAACTCCGGAGCGCCCGTCCGTCACACGGACCCCCGCGATTCTCCGCGCGCGGGCCCCGCATGGCGCTCACCGCGCAGGGCGGCACGCACCGCCGGTACCAGCTCCTGCCCGGCGCGGTGCTTGGACACGCAGGCCAGGGCGCCCGCCGCGTATCCGCGCTCGGCCAGCTCGGGATCGGTGTGCACGGTCACGAGGACGATGCGGGTGCCGGGCCGGCTGGCCAGGATCACCGCGGTTGCCGCGATGCCGTCCAGGCCCGGCATGACGATGTCGCTGACCACCACGTCGGGATGGAGGGCCTTCACCGCCCGGATCAGCGCGAGCCCGTCCGCTACCGTGGTGACCACGTCGAACTCGGTGGCGAGCAGGTTCCGCAGCTGCTCGGCAACCCCCGCGTGATCCTCGGCGAGGACGAGCCGTGGTCGTGGCACGGACCGACTGTAGAGGGCGGCGGAGCGGCCCAGCAATGCGGAGAACCCCGGAGCCTATCCGAAAAACTTCGGAGACGGCGCGGCCAGACCGCCGGTGAGCCGATCGGTCGCGCCCATCTCCGCACCTGCCCCGGTGTAGCGCTCGCCGCGGAGGGCCGCCCGCACCGCCGGCACCAGCTCGCACGCGGCGCGGTGCTTGGACACGCAGGCCAGAGCGCCCGCGGCGTAGCCGCGCTCGGCGAGCTCGGGGTCTCCGTGCACGGTGGCGAGGACCACGCGGGTGGTGGGCCGGCTGGCCAGGATCGCGGCGGTGGCCGCGATGCCGTCCAGACCCGGCATGACGATGTCGCTCACGACCACGTCGGGATAGAGCACCTTCACGGCGCGCACCAGGGTCGGCCCGTCGGCCACCGCGGTGACCACGTCGAACTCGGCCGCGAGCAGATTCCGGAGCTGCTGGGCGACGCCCGCATGATCTTCGGCGAGCACGAGCCGTGGCCGCTCCATGGCGGCGACTGTAGAGACCGGCACCGCCACGCGGCAATGCGGAGAACCCCCGAGGCCATCCGGAAAACTTCGGAGGCGCCGGCGGGGCGGCGCCGCGCGGGGAGCGCGCGCGGTCAGTCGGAGTCGGCGGGCCCGGTCAAGCCGTGCGCGATCGCGTAGCGGATCAGCTCGGCGGTGGTCTTGACCCCGAGCGTCTGCATCGCCTGGTACTTGTGCGTCTCGATGGTGCGCGGCGACGTCCCGAGCGCGGCCGCGACCTCCTTCATGGTGCGCCCCTCTGCGATCAGCGCGACCACGTCACGCTGGCGGGGCGTGAGCGGCCCCGCCCCGGCGCGGTCTCCCTCCGCGAGCGTGGCGACGACGTCGTCGGCCAGCTGCCGCGGCAGATAACGGCCGCCCCGCACCACGGCGTGGATCGCCGCGATCAGCTCCCGGCCCGCCGCGTGCTTCACCACGAAGCCGGCCGCCCCGGCGCGAAGCGCCGAGGCCGCGGTGGCCGCGTCGGCGTGCATGGTGAGCACGATGATCCGGGCCCGGATGCCCTCGCTCCTGAGCCGTCGCAGCAGCTCGACGCCGCTCAGGCCGGGCATGGTCATGTCGGTCACGATGACGTCCGGGGCGAGCCGTCGGGCCTCCGCGATCAGGCGATCGCCGTCCGGTGCCGTGCCGACCAGCGTGAACTCCTCGCGCAGCAGGCTCGTGAGGCCCTCGAGCACGATCGTGTGGTCGTCGGCCAGCAGCACGCTTGGACGGCTCATCGTGATCGACGCGCCGCCGCCCGGTCAGGCCAGCGGCACGCGCGCATGCACCGTCGTGCCCCGCTGCGGCTCGGTGTCGATGGTGATGCGGCCGCCGACCAGGCGCACGCGCTCGTCGAGGCTCATCAAGCCCAGGCCGCCGCCGAGCCGAGCGGCGGCGACGTCGAAGCCGCGCCCGTCGTCCCGGACGGTCAGGATCAGATCGGCGCCGTCGCGGGCGAGGCCGACCCACACGTGATCGGCCTTCGCGTGCCGCCCCGCATTCCTCAACGCCTCCTGAGCGACCCGGTACAGGGAGAGCGCGATGTCGCCGGGGACGGTCCCGAGATCGTCCTTCGCCGAGCACGCCACCGCCAGGCCCTGCTCGCGCTGGAACTCGCGGCAGTAGCTCCGCAGCGCGGCCGCGAGCCCCGCGTACTGCAAGATCCCGGGATGCAGCTCGTGGGAGAGGTGCCGGATTGCGCCCGCCAGCTCGACGGTCCGGCCCTGCAGCCGCGCGAACTCGTCCCGCTTGGCCTCCGGCGTGTCGGCGGGCAGCCCGCCCTGCAGCGCGCTGAGCGCGATCGACAGGGCGGCGAGGTCCTGGTTCACGCCGTCGTGCAGCTCGCGCGCGATGCGGCGACGCTCGTCCTCCTCCGCGGTCATGAGTCGGCCCGCCAGGTCCCGGATGTCCTTCGCGCTCTCGCGCGCCGCCCGCGCGGCCCGCTGGCGGGCCAGCGCATTGGCGAAGATATCGGCGAGGAGCCGGAGACGGGGCACCAGCTCATCCGGCCAGCGCCGATCCTCCGTCACCGTGCCGAGCGACAGTCCGCCCACGACCGTCTCGCCCTCGAGCAGGGGCGCGAGCGCCGTCGAGCGGGTCTGGACCTGCCGCAGATTCTGTCGGTCGGTCGCGGTCCCGGGCACCGCTTCGGACACCGGAAGACGGACGACCTCGCCCCGCCGGATCTGCTCCATGATCCAGGGGAAGTCGCGGTGGTCGAGCACGGCGGCCACCGGCTCGACACCCGAGCGGGTCCATGAGTGGAGGGCTCGGGATTGGCCGGCCCGATCGTCGAACTCCCACAACGTGGCCCGGTCCGTGCCCAGATCGTCGACGATGCGGCGGAGGGCGGCGTCGATCTCCCGGCCGATCTCGGCGACGGGACAGGAGGCGAGCGCCTGCGAGATGTTGGCGAGTAGCGTCTCGAACCGCAGCCGCTCGGCGAGCTCGCGCTGCGCCCGCCGCCGCTGCGCGCGCTGGACCAGCAGGACCGCGATCAGGGCGCTCTGGAGCAGGATCAGCCCGGCCACGACTATCATGTAGGCGCGGTATCGCTCCCAGAGGGTCTTCTCGTGGAACCGCAGCACGCTGCCAGCGGGCAGGAGGCGACGATCGACGCCCCATCGCCGCAGCTGGCGATCGTCGAAGGTCGGCACGGTGGTGCCCGCGGCGGTCGGGGGCGGGCGCTCTCCGGCCAGCACCTTGAGGGCCAGTCCCGCGGCCACCCGGCCGTGCGCGGCGTAGTTCACCACGTGACCTCCCACCGCTCCGCCGCCGATCATTCCGTCGGTGAGCACGTAGATGGGCACGCGTGACGCAGCCGCGATGCGCTGCGCCGCGACCGCCGACACGAAGTCGCGTCCCGTGCCGTCACGCAGGAACGGTCCCATGAGGATGACCGTGCCCTTCGGGAAGGCGGCCGCCGCCCGCACCATGTCCTCGAATTTCGAGTCCAGGAGGTAGCTGATCTCGATGCCGGCCGGCGGGGCCGCCAGCTGCTCCTGGGCCGACGCCAGCCAGAGCCGCTCGGCCACCGACGAGCCGACGATGACCACCGCGTGCCGCACCCCGGGGTGGAGATGGCGCGCCAGCTCGAGCGTGTCGCGCCAGCCGCGCTCTCGCCAGGTACCGGTCACGCCGGATTCCGGAGCGACGTCGGCGAGCGTGGAGTGCTCCACCGACATCAGCACGACCGGCGTGCTGGGGAACAGCTCGTCCCGAATCCGCAGGGCCAGCGGCGCCGTGAGCTGCCCCTGCGCCACGATCACATCGATCCGGCGGTCCTGGTACTTGATCTGGAGGATGTCCCTCATCTGGGTCCGGGGCGCGGCGCCCTGGAACGCGTTGAGGTCCAGGAACTCGGTGTAGAAGTAGATCGATTTCGACGAGGCGGCTTGCATGGTGGCCCGGAGCGCCTGGTCCGCGGTGACCACGGAGCTGGTGAGCCGCGATTCGGAGTACAGGAGCAGCACGCGGTAGTGGGCCGACTGAGGCGTCCGCGGCGCATCCTCGGATGAGTCGGGCGCGGCGGCTCCCGCGGACGTCGATTGTGCCCACGCACCCGACGCCGCGAGCAGTGCCCAGAGCACCGACCCCAGCACGGCCTGGCTCACGGCGTTGCCGAGGCCCCGCCCATCACGGGGATCCGCCGGCCCGGTCCCGCTCCTTTCGTCGCCATGAGTCCTGTCCGCTCACCGAGTTCGCCCGACTCTGCCAGCGGGTGGCCCCCACGTCCATGGGACTTTGGTCGTACTGCGTCAGCATCCGAGGAGGCCGGGATCGCGCGTGGTATCGTCACCAGGCGTTCCGGCAATGGATTGCCGAGCTCTCGTCAGGACACGATGGGTCGGAAGAAGAAAGCGAACAGGAGGCTGGCCAGGACCCCTGCCGGCTCCGCGAAGTCATCGGGCGGACGCGTGGCGGGGGGCGGCCAGCCGGATCCGGCGCCGCGGCGCCGGCTGACGGTCGGGCTGGTCGCGGCCACCGCGATCGTGCTCGCCCTCGCGGCCGGAGGCTTCTGGTGGCACTCGGGAGACCGGCTGCCCGGGTGGCTCGCCGGCGCAGCCCCGCCGCCCCGCCCGGCCGCGACCTACGTGGGCCAGCAGGTCTGCACCGGCTGCCACCGCGAGGCCGAAGCGGGCTGGAGCGGATCGCATCACGACCTGGCGATGCAGCCGCCGAGCGAGGCCACGGTGGCCGGTGACTTCCGCGACGCGCGCTTCACCTACGCCTCAGTCACCTCGACCTTCTTCCGCCGCGACGGCCGGTACATGGTGCGAACCGACGGCCCCGACGGCCGGCTCGCCGAGTACGAGGTGAAATACACCTTCGGCGTCTCGCCGCTCCAGCAGTACCTGATCGAGCTGCCGGGCGGACACCTCCAGGCGCTGGGCATCGCCTGGGACACCCGCCCGCGCGGCCAGGGCGGCCAGCGCTGGTTTCATCTCTACCCCGGTCAGACCGTGAGCCACCAGGACGAGCTGCACTGGACCCGCCCGAGCCAGAACTGGAACTACATGTGCGCCGAATGCCACTCGACCGGCGTTCGCAAAGGGTACGACGCCCAGATGCACACGTTCGCCACGACCTACGCCGAGGTGAACGTGGCCTGCGAGGCCTGCCACGGCCCCGGGTCGAATCACGTGGCGTGGGCGCGGAAGGACGCCGGGCGCGCGGACGATGCGACCAAGGGCCTCGCGGTGGCCCTCGACGACCGCCGCGGGGTCACGTGGACGATCGACGCGGCGACCGGCAATGCCCGGCGCACTCCACCCACGCGCGCGGGATCCGAGGTCGAGGTCTGCGGCCGCTGCCACGCCCGCCGCGGGCAGTTCTCCGAGGAGGAGACGTCGCGTCGCTCGCTCGGCGACACGCATCGGGTCGCTCTGCTGGAAGATCGCCTCTACTACCCGGACGGGCAGATCCGGGACGAGGTCTACGAGTACGGGTCCTTCCGCCAGAGCAAGATGTATCAGCGCGGCGTGACGTGCTCGGACTGCCACGATCCGCACACTGGCAAGGTCCGCGCGCCGGGCAGCCAGGTGTGCCTCGGCTGTCACGCGGCACCGAAGTACACCGCGCCGACACACCACTTCCACCCGGCGGGCTCTGCCGGCGCCGACTGCCGGGGCTGCCACATGCCGACGACGACCTACATGGTGGTCGACCCGCGCCACGACCACAGCTTCCGCGTGCCGCGTCCGGAGCAGTCGATCGCCCTCGGCGTCCCCAATGCGTGCACGCGTTGCCACACCGACCGGTCGGCGCAATGGGCCGCCAGGCAGGTGGCGGCCTGGTACGGGCACGCGCCGCGCGGCTACCAGCGCTACGCCGAGGCGCTGGCCGCCGGGTCGACCGGCGCGCCGGGCTCGGGCGCGCGGCTGGAGGCGCTGGCGCAGGACGGAGAGCAGCCGGCCATCGCGCGGGCCAGCGCCATCGCGCGGCTCGGGCCCACGTCGAGCGCCGGCGAGGTGATCCGGTCGGCGCTCAGAGATCCGGATCCGCTCGTGAGACGCGCGGCGGTCATCGCCTTCGACCGTGCCGAGCCCGCGCGCCGAGTCGAGCCGCTGGCTCCCCTGCTCGACGACCCGGTGCGCGCGGTGCGCATGGAGGCAGCGCGCGTGCTCGCGGGCGCCCCGCGCGACCGCCTGACCGAAGCGCAGCGCGCGGCGCTTCACCGGGCGCAGGCGGAGTACGTCGCAGCCGAGCGCTTCAACGCCGACCGCCCCGAGTCGCACGTGAACCTGGCGCTGCTCCACGCGGCCCAGCGACAGCCCACCGAAGCGGAAGCCGAGCTGCGGGCCGCGCTCGCGCTGGACCCGCGCTTCGTGCCCGCGGTGGTGAACCTCGCCGATCTCTACCGCGCCACCGGGCGCGACGCGGAGGGCGAGCGACTGCTCCGCGAGGTGCTCGCGCGGGATCCACGGAGCGCGCCCCTGCACCACGCGCTCGGGCTGCTGCTCGTCCGGCAGCGGCGCCCGGCCGACGCCCTGCGCGAGCTCGAGGCGGCGGCGCGCCTGGCGCCTGACAGCGCCCGCTACGCCTACGTCTACGCGGTCGGGCTCGACGGGTCCGGGCGGCGTACCCAGGCGATCGAGGTGCTGGAGCGGAGTCTCGGCCGCCACCCGTACGACCGCGACACGCTCGCCGCGCTCGTCGCTTTCACTCGCGAGGCCGGCGGCCCGCGCCGCGCGCTCGACTACGCGCGCCGCCTCGCCGCCCTCGACCCGGGCAACGCCGAGACCCAGCAGCTGGCAAACCAGCTCGAAGCCGAAGCCTCCCGCTGATCACCCCGACCTCCCCCTCTCCCCCGGTGGAGAGGCCAGGGCGAGCCGGCATCTCCCTCTCCCCACCGGGGAGGGCAGGGTGGAGGGGCGTCCCCCTCTCTGCTCACCTCGGCTGGTCGCGCGTCGGAAGGCCATCGGCCAGGATCATCGGACCGGCCGAGTACCGGGCTATAGGACCTTGGTCCTAGGTCGATTCTTCCCGCTTGCTCAGTTCGCCGGGATGGTGAGGACCGGGGCCGGCGCCTTCTCGCCGGTATCGGCCAGGGTCATCAGGATCAGCAGAAAGGTGAACACGCCCTTCGAGCGCAGGTCGCGGTTCTCGATCCAGTACCAGAAATCGCCGTAGCGGACCACCGCGAAGGCATCGGCCGGCCGCGACGACCCGCTCACGATGTGCAGCAGGGGCGGGATGACATCCTCGCCGCCCGGCGGGCCCTGGAGCACCGGAAACGCGCGGCCGTCGCGAGCGTGCTCCTCCGGGACCGTCACGTTCGCGGACAGCTCGAGGAGGATCTGCATGCCCGAGCGGGTCTGGATCGCGATCGTGTCGTCGCGGTCGGTGGCCTGCCCGTAGACGATGCGGTACTCGGTCGCATCCGGGTTCAGGCCGAGGAGCTTCCGGACGAGAGCCCGATCGGCCAGCACCTCCGGCGACGCGGTCTTCCTCGGAAAGCTCATGACGAGCCCTTCGGTCTTCGTGTCGCGGTTCCGCTCGGTGTGGAAGGCGATGGCCCCCGACTCCTGGATGCGCCAGATCGCGCGCACCAGCTGCGCGAACTCAGGATCCATCAATCGCCCGCGGCCGCCCGCCCGACCGTTGGAGAGCCCGTTGATGCTCTGCACCGCCACCGGCAGCAGCACGTCGGCCCGGTAGCCGGCCTCGATCAGCTCCATCAACCGGATGGGCGGGATCGGGGTCATGAGGGTGCGGATGAAGTTGGATCCGGTCAGCGGCACGTAGGTGACGGTGGGCCGGTCGGTGTACTGTCCCTGCGCGCCCAGGCCCACGCTGCTGTTGGGCACGCCGGGCACGATCGTGCTCGAGTTGAAGACGCTGCCCGCGGCCGAGAACGAGCTCTGCAGCTGGTAGCTGCTGACGATCTGGCCCACGTCCACGAAGATCGGCGTGTCCGCGTAGCGCAGCTTGACGATGTTCAGCAGCGTCTGCTGCTTCCAGGAATTGGCCACCGCGGTCGTGTAGTCGAGGCGGTCCCGGTCGAGCGTGACCGACCCGTAGCTCGCGCAGCCGGCCAGCAGCCCCGCGCCCGCCAGGAGCAGGAGCCGCGGGACGAGGCGGTCACCTCCGGCTCGCGACCAACGCCTTCCCGACGAGCGCGGTCGAGCCCTCACCCTAGGGCAGCGTGCAGCGGCCGAAGATCGCGAATAGCCCGTCGTTCTCGACCACCGAGCTGCCGAAGATGCCGCTGTCCGAGGCGATCACGAGCGTCCAGGCCTTGCCGTTCTCGGCGCCCTGGAGCATGAGCTGGTTGTCCACGATCGCGGAGGACTTGATCTCGGTCTTCCGCCCGTTGCCGTCGTTGTCGGTGAGCAGCTTGCCCGGCACGTCGACCCGCACGAAGCCGGGCAGGTTGTTGCCATCCTGCGGGGCGCTGCGCTCGCAGGCGCCGTCCTTCGTGCACTCGCTCACCGCGGTCACCGCGCACAGCATGGGCTTGGAGCCGTCGTACTTGCCGGCCGCCGAAGCCGGCGTCGTCGGGGCCCCCAGGGCCAGGCCCCCCAGCGCCAGGATCAGGGAAGTCGCCTGCAGTCGGTTCATCGTCGATCTCCTCATGGCTAGTTCACCTGATAGCCCTTCCCGCCGAGACAGGTGGCCAGCGCGCGCTTGTAGGTATCGGCGTGAGCCGCCTGCGCCTGCTGGTTCTGGGCCGCCACCGCCTCCTGCTGCCGCATCTGATCGCGCCGCCGCATGCCGCCGACCATGGCCCCGGTCGCGGCGCCGATGGCCGCGCCCTTGCCCGCGTCGCCGCCGATCGCGCCACCCACCGCGCCCACCGCGGCGCCGCGCGCGGCCCCGCGGCCTGGGCCGGTCGTGGGGGGCGGCGCGGCCGCCATCTGCGGCGCCGACATGGGGCCTCCGGTCTGCTGCGTCGCCCACGCCTGGCACTCGCTGGTGTCCTGCGCCTGCTGCTGGGGACTCTGCCCTTTCTGTGGGTAGACGAAGACCTGCTGCGCCGACGCACTGGAGGCGACCAGCAGCACGCCGGTCACCACGAAGCCCTTGACCATCACGGATCTCGCTCTCATCGATGCTCCTCCTTTCGGAAACGTCAACGGGTCTCGAGCAGCGGGCCGCCCGGCTTCACGCCCGCGTGCAGGCGGAGAATGCGCCGCACCTCCTCGATGGTGTGGGGATTCCCCTGGGTGGAGTGACTCGACTTCACGATCAGCTCGGACTCCACCGGCTCGATGTGGGCGCTCGAATACTTCACCACCCCGTCGTCGCCGTCCTCGACCCGCCCGTCGCCCTCCACCGCGACGATCGAGTTGACGGTGACCGACGGGGACACCGGGATGTCCTGGAGCGCCCGGATGAATCGGTTGCGGGGGGACATGTTGTCCACCGCCGAGGGGATGACGGTGGTCGCGGTGGACTGGTTGCGCGCGAGATCGGCCGCGGCCTCGGTGAGGACCATCGGAACGCTCAGCATCCGCCGGGTGAGGTTCGCGATGATGTTGCGACCCGCGACGAAGCTGCCCCGATGCGGCGTGCAGATGAAGACCACCCGCGAGACCTGCGGCATCGGCTCGACGAACAGGGCGGTCTTGATCAGGGCGCGGGTCTGGTCGGTGAGCACCAGCCGCTCGAGCGGCGTGGCGCTGGCCTGAGCGTACAGTCGATCGCCGCTGTCGATGGCCTGCATCTTGACGAGCAGGCCGCCCTGGCTGTGCCCGATCAGCACCATGCGGCGCAGCGCGGGATCCTTGCCTTCCGGATCGAGCCGGGCGACCGCGCCGGTCAGCGATTCGCGCAATCGCAGCGCGGAAAGGGCGATCGGATTGCCCGAGTCGTACTGGAAGAACCAGAACTGGTAGCGACTGCGGATCTCCGGGTCGGCGAGGAGGCGGTTGTACATCTCGGCCCAGCGCACGATGCTCGAGGCGGTGCCGTGCACGAACACCACCGGGATGAGACCGGGCCGGTACGGCGTCGAGGAGACCAGCGGCGACCGATCCCGCAGCGCGGGCGACAACCGGCCCAGGAAGCCGAACATCTCGACCTCCATGACCGGCGCATCCGTGAACGTCAGCGCCAGGGCGGCCGACGGCTCGCTCTCGAGCGGCACCTCCTCGCCCGCGATCCGGACCGATTCGCCGTCCCAGGCCAGGTGGAGCTCGAGTCGTCCGTGCAGGGATTCGCCGCGAACCAGCGCGGGCCGGGCGTCGGAGATCCGGAGCAGCGCGGTGAGCGGGACTTGCAGGCGCGGCGCCACCAGGTCCCGGCCCGGCTTCGAGGCATCGATCGGCCGGCTCAGGGCGGCCAGCGGCGCGCCGATCCCCGGCCATCGGTACCGCATCGCCAGCCCGTAGATCTCGAGCTCCGCGATCGGGGTGAACTGGTACAGCTCGCGATCGCCCGCACGCAGACTCGCCGGATCGAAGGCGACGTCGATCGTGCCGAACGGCAGGTCGAAGGAGCCTCCGCGCGGCACGACCGCCGACCGGTCCTCCGAGAGAAGGGCCTCCATCAGGGCCCAGTTGTAGAGATCGGCCGCGATGCGCAGGCGCGGATCGAAGCGGCCCGGCGCGGATCCGGCGCCTTCCGGGAAGAGGAAGGCATAGGCGTAGACGGCGGCGGCGAGCTCGTAGCTCGGCTTGGCCGCGGTCTGCCCGTGCAGGAAGGACAGCTCGGCCAGCGCGAAGAGCAGGTCCGGGTCGCCGCCCGCC
>Ga0081455_10008181_pt1 | contig 10909 bp, 8 predicted proteins | sample TabmetS3T2R1_FD_70207 | JGI IMG/M metagenome (GOLD analysis project Ga0081455, IMG submission 70207) | Tabebuia heterophylla rhizosphere microbial communities from the University of Puerto Rico - S3T2R1 | ecosystem: Host-associated > Plants > Roots > Rhizosphere ... | reverse complement strand
GGAAAGATTCAACCCGACAAGACGCTGCGCGAGCTTGAATTCACCGACGTCGGCGGATTGTCGCCGCGCGAGCAGGAGGCGACGATCGAGCATCTGATCTCGGCGCGCTCCGGCGTCTATCATCCTGCTTCCAATCCCGGCGATTTCACCGGCAGCGCCCCGCTTGGCAAATACGAATCCGTGATCAGGATGTTGATCGCCGCCAAATGTCCCGGCGGCAAATGTTCGTAGTACCGCCTTTAGGCGGAAGGGCTTGAGTTCCGGGGACCTTCCGCCTAAAGGCGGTACTACGAACCAAAGAGAGGATCGTCATGCGACACAGGAGATTCACCAAAACGTCTCTATTCATTCTCTGGATCGCGGTTGCGGTCTGGTTCGGCGCCAGTTCGTTGCAGGCGCAAAAACAGACCAGGCCTTTTCCCGGAGAGCACACGGACGAAAAGCTCAATCCTGCGCGCCCCGACAAACAGGTCAGCGATCTGACGCGTGAGGTCGCGGCGGAATTGCCGCGAATCGGGGCGGGCGACGGGAAGATCGCCATTCGCAACCTGATTGATCAACATCTCTTCGTCGCGATGGCGAAAGACAATATACCCCACGCGCCGCTCACGAACGATTATGAATTCTGCCGCCGAGCCCACCTCGACCTGACCGGGCGCATACCGACCACAGATCGGCTCAAAGCCTTCGTTGAGAGCGTCGATCCGAACAAGCTGGACTTCGTTTTTAACTATTGAAATTTGGTTGCAGGTTTAACACGAAGGGACAAGTGATCAAAGGGACAAAGAATTGAAGGATAACTTCAAATCTCCCTTTGATCCTTTGTCCCATTGAACCTTCGTGTTGAAGATGATTTGAACACAACACAACTGTTCATTAGTGAGGAACCATGTTTTCACCGAGGCCGCATCTAACCCATCGTCGTGCGATTTCATTGGTGGTTTGTCTGGCTGTTTTTTCCGCTCTATTTTGGTTGAAAAGCAGCGAAGCCAGGCGCAGTCCCGAGAGAACAGTCCACAGCCTTTCGCCTGTTAGCCTGAACTTGCAATTTCGGGGTCGCTGGGAAAAGCGCTTCGATTTGAAACGCGGCGAGACCTTCGAGCTTTCGGTTGGCCTGCCGTCGCCGTCGTCGTTGCCAAGACACGGACGCGTCGGCGTTCGCTGGACGCTGGTTGAAGAGAAGAAAGAATCAGGCGCGGCGACCTCTTTGCCGGCCCTGTTCTCCCGCAAAACCGACGCCTTCGGCATCTACGCGCAACCGACCGCCGATTGGAAGAAGGTTTTACACGCGCTCGACCCCGACCTCTATCTCGTTTACCGCGCTCCCGTGGCTGGCCTCTACGCGTTGGAGATCGCGCCGGTCACTGATGAAGCCACTGTTTTTGAAGGCGCGCGCTGGCGCGAAGACGGCGTCGCGCCGCAGGCGGTAGTTTTTCCCCGCATGACGCCGTGGCCCGCCGGGAAGTCGGTCCCTCTCACAGTCACAATCAATCCGTTGGAGTTGAATGCCGAGACGGGCATGCGCGTTGAAACCGAGCCGAACGACACGCCTGAAATGGCGCAGGAGATCGCATTGCCTGAAGGCGATGGCGTTCAAGCCGTGCGCATCACGGGCGGCGCTGACGACGTCGAATATTTTGACAACGGTCGCGTGGGCAAATCGGGCGACGACTGGTTCCGCCTGGCGTTCAACGGCAAGGAGCCGCGACTGCTGACCTGCAACCTGGCGATCCCCGATCACACGCTGGCGGCGCAACTCCGGTTTTACTCGCTCGACGCTTCGGGCGCGCTTGTCGATTACGCCGAAGGGCGCAACGATAACGAACGCACGCACCAGCAGAACGAACAGCATCGCGCCTCGATAGTTCGCCTGATCAAGCCGGGCGGGACGTACTTCCTGCGCGCCGAAGCCAACGCGCCGGGCTACGAAATTGAGCTACGTGTGTTGAAACCGGCGCCATACGACGACCCGAGAATGGCCGTGCGGCAGGCGATGTACGATCACATTGGTCAGGTGGACGCCTGGTTGACCAATCGCCCGCGCGGCGCTTCGGTCGAACGCCGCATCCGCGACACGGGTAATCTGATGGGCACGCATTGCATGAGCTGCCATACGCAATCTGGCGTTTGGGGGCCCGCCGTTCCGATAGAGAACGGCTACCGCGTCGAGAACATTCAAAACTTCCGCCGCCTGATCAACGTGATGTACGAGTCGCTGCGCCCGACGAATTACCTGAAAGACGCGGCGAACAACACCAGCCTCGCGCCGCTCGACGTGGGCGACGGCCCCGCCGGAACCCGAGTCGCCGGTCACAACGTCTGCACGGCGGAACGAGTCGTCCCCGCGCGCAAGCTGCATTCAATGCAGGCGATCCGCGCCGCCAATCACACGCTCCAAACCGCCGACCCCAGCGGCATCAACGCGGCCGGGCCGGGATCGAACGTCGGCCAGTCGGTGGTCTACAACTATGCCGGCGAGATTCTGCGCACGGCGTGGGATCGAACTGGGCATCCGCGCTACTTCGCGGCGATCGAGGAGAAGGCTGAGAAGATGCTCGGCGTCTATCCGCGCTACAGCGACGACCTGTCGCACCGCATCGAATTTTTCAAACGCTTCTTCCCGCAAGATTACGCCGCGCAAAACCAGCGCGCGCGGTCAATCCAACAAAGCTTGCCGCCGGAGCCGCCAGATAAGAAAGAAGAGCTTGCGCCGAAGCACGCCGCGGACGGCAAACCCGCCGAACCGCCTCCGGCGCGATTCCCGGCGTATCAATTGAAGAGCGCGGACGAAGCGGCGAAACTCTGGGCGGGCATTCAGGACCAATTGAAGAAAGACGAGGCGAGGCTGCGGGCGATTCAAAACGCCGACGGCTCATGGGGCTTCGACCCTGGCAAGAGCGATGACGACGGCAAGACCTGGAAGACCAACGGGGAATTCGACCCCGCGCCGACCGCGCTGGCGCTGATCGCGTTTCAGGCGCTGGGTTACAACGCCGATGAACCGGCGGTGGCCCGCGGCGTCAAGGCGCTGCTGCGAATGCAGGACCCGTACGGCCGCTGGAACAAGAATGCTCTGACGGGCTTTGTTACCACAGCATACGCGCTGCATGCGCTCTCGCGGCTCTATCCTGAGAAGCCGGCCAGGCCGGCTCGCGCGGAGTTTGAACCGAAGCGCGGAGAGACACTACTTGCGGCTATCGCTCGCGTCCGCGCGCTCTCGCACACGGACGATCCGGCGTTAATCGATCTGATGATTCAGGCCGCTTCGCATTCAAGCCCCCAAGTGCGGTTTTGGAGCGCGATGGCTCTTGGCGGCGTTCATCACGAACGAGGCGTCCCGGCGCTCATCCGGTTAATGGGCGATCAGGCGAAGATGGTTCGCGACGCCGCGGCATGGGCGATGGAGCAGACGCTGCTCGACGACGCTGGCTTCGACGCCGTCTTCGAAGCGTATGAAAAAGGCGGCGACCTGACGCGCGAGAGCATTGTCAAATCGCTTGGAATGCGCGCCGACGCGGTGATGACGCAGCCGCGATTCGACAAGCGGCGGCTGACGCGATTGCTCGACCGCGCGCTCAACGACGATCCGCATCCAGGCGCGCGCGCGTGGGCCGCGAAGGCCGCGTGGCAATGGTGGGTATGGAATCCGCCGACGCGTGAGGCGATCCAGCAGGCCTGGACGCGCAAACTGCTCTCGCCAGAACCGAACGCGCTGGTCGAAAACTGTTTCCGCTATCAGAGCCATGCGCTCTTCATCGCCAACGGACACAAGGCCAACGGCAGCGAAGAGCATCAATACAAAGAACTCTCGGCGCTCTTCAAAACGCTCGAACAAAAACTCCACGACGCGGCGTTGTCCGAAGCCGTCAAAGACCGGCTGGCGCGGCGGCTGGTTGCCATCGCCGCGACCTTTTACGCGTCGGCAGGCGGTGACGGTGGGCCTGGGCAAATGGGCTACATCACCGACGGCAGCGTCGAGATGATGGGCAAGGCGACCTTACGTTTGTGGGGCCGAACCGGCGAGTCTGATATTTCCGAACTGCGTCTGGTGATGGAAGGCGCGGCTGGCGCCGCCTATCAGCCGCTGCAGGACAAGATCATCGATTACTCGACGCACGGCCCCGAAGAGTTGCGCACGCTGGCCGCCGCCGCCGTCTCCGATCCGAGCGCGGTCACGCTGCCGGCAGTGCAGGAGAAGGTCGAGCCGCTGGTCGAACAGATTCTTCGCGGCGCGCAGGATTACGACCGCCGCCAGACGCTCGCGCAGCCCGTGCTGCGGCTCTTCGCCCGCGCCAAGTGGGCAGTGCCGAAGATTACCGAACAGCGCGAACTGCTCTACCGTTTGTTGATTCCGAAACACAGCAAGGAGCCGAGCGCCGCAGAGCTGAAGAAGATTCTCGACGCGGCGGAAGCGGCGGTGCGCCCGATGGGCTTGCCCGACGCCGATTGGTACGTCGCCGACCGCATGGGCGCGACGCTCGCGTCCAACCCCGACCTGCACACCGACGTCTTGCTGCGCTTCATCCCCGGGGCGACGAAGAACCCGTTGACCAATCACTTCTGGTTGCCGAGCGTCAGTTGGGTGACTTCTTACGGCGACGGGATTCCCGAAATCGATTCGCCCAATAACCAACCATCTTCAGCTGAAATCGCCGCCGCCCGCGAGCGGGCCATCGAGCTTTACATTCAGATGTTGCGCCCCGACACCCCGGTGATGAGCCGCAGCATCGCTTTCCGTATGGCCAACATCACGGCCGTCCGCCAGAACCCCGCCGTGCAGGAAGCGCTGCGAAAACTTTTAGATACGGAGAAGAACGAGGCCGCGCGCAATGCGTTGCGCAGCGTCGACCCGCAAGCGTGGACGGCCGATTTGCAGGAAGCCGTCAAGAAAGAGCCGCTGGCCGCCGCATTGAGAGACTCGCAGGGCCAGCCGCGACTGACGCCGCAATTCATTTCCAGCTTCCGCTACTTCAGCGATTACGTCTCGCCGGAACTCAACCGTCCGCAGCGCAATGACGAGATGTCCTGCATGAAATGCCACGCCACGTCGGGCCGCGTGCCTTCGATGGAACTGGCCGGGCCGGACGGCAATGGATACTGGTCAACGCCGAAGATGCTGAAGAACTATTTGACCTTGCAGCAGCGCGTCAACATCGCCGACATCGAAACAAGCAAACTGCTGCGCAAGCCCCTCAACGTTCAAACGGGCAAGGAAGACGGGCATCAGGGCGGGCGTCGCTATCTGCCCGCCGAACGCGGCTACCAAATCATTCGGCGGTGGGTGTTGGATCAACCACGAGTACAGCAAAGCCTTGGAGCAATGACCGGCATGCGGTAGGGAGGTCCCAGAAGGATGTTCGAACGCATACTGGCTGAAATGCGAAAGGCTGCGAGAGCCGAGTTCGTCTACCTGACGGAGCACGCCAGAGACGAAATGGCCGATGACGGCCTGACTTTTCAGGACGTTATCAATTGCATCCTGACGGGCGAGGTCGTTGATTGCCAGTACGACTTGGCGCGCGACGAAAATAAATACGTAATTTATGGCGATTGCATGGACGAGGACGAAATGGCGGTCGTTGCAAAGCTGACGTACAATAACAGCGTTGGCGTGATCACTGTTTACAGGTTGCGTATTACAGATTATGACTGAAGAAGTAAAAAACAATTTGAATCCTGACCTTTGCGCTTTCTGCGGCGCGCCAGGCGTGAAGACGGTCTATAAGGACAAGCTATTCGGCAAAAGCGAGAATGCCGTCATCATCGAAAATCTGCCTGTGCGTCATTGCGAGACCTGCGGCGAGAGCTACTATGATCCGGAAATCTCGCGGTTGATTGATGAGATACTCGCTCATCCAGGAGAGCGCGCCGTTAGACGACAAATCAACGTTGTTTCGCTCGCCGCATGATGAGGACAGATGAATGCAACTGACTCGAAATACGTTTGATCCAGATGTGATGGGTGGCAAATCTTGCATCCGCGGCCTGCGCGTGACTGTCGGCACAATAGTTGGACTCGTAGCGGCTGGTTATTCCACTGCGGAGATTTTGCAAGCCTATCCACACCTGGAAGAAGGGGACGTGCGACAGGCTTTGGAGTATGCCTCCTGGCGCGTCAAAGAGATTGAAACGCCGTCGTGGATTGAAAAGGTTGCCGGCGTGATTGATCGCGAAGCATGGAAGGTGTTGAGGGGGTGATTTTGGGTTTCTGGGCGAGGAGGAATGCATGACTCAAAAGGAAAAATCTCTCGATCGTCTCTACGTTTCTTCACCATGTAATGCTGATTGGGAGGCGATGCCGGGTGATGAACGGGTTCGCTTTTGCAACCATTGCCATCTCAATGTCTACAACATCTCAGTCCTGACAAGAAAACAGGCTGAAAAATTGATCGCCGAAACCGAAGGACGCCTTTGCGCCAAACTTTATCGTCGCGCGGACGGAACTATTATCACGCGCGATTGTCCCGTTGGAATTCGGGCGATCAAGCGACGCGTATCTCGTGTCGCCAACGCCGCGCTAGGCGCCATCCTTGGCATTTTCGCCAATCAAACAAGTGTGTGGGCCGAGGATGGCCACAATAATTGTAAGCATTACACAGCCCGGATCGTCCGATTACAGACAACGCAAACTACAGCGTTAATCCTGGGAACCGTTTCCGATGTGAACGGCGCCAGGATTTCAAGCGCCAAAGTCACTATCGTCAATGAAGAAAACAAGCGCGAATACGCTTCCAAAACTGATGATGCAGGGAAGTATCGATTCTCTTCCCTCCCGGCCGGCTCATATTCAATCGTCGTTGAATCACGCGGATTTGCCGTGTTCAGAAAGAAAGCCATCAAGATAAATGAGGATGAGGCGCTTCAACTTGATATAACGATGCAAGTTGGCACTATGGGGGGAGCGGCTTTTCTCCCTAAAGGTCTCGAAGGCGGAAATGGCATTGGATCGCGGCATTCAAGCTATGTTTAGCTTGCCTTTCAATCGAGGTTTACAAGCCATGAAAAAAAGCGAGCGCAATATACCATCTCTAACACGCCGCGAACTCCTCCGCGTCGGCGGCGTCAGTTTGGTCGGCGGTTATCTCAACGTCTTCCGCCCGTTCAACGTCCGCGCCGAACAAAAAGCCGAACCGGTGGCCACGGCGCGACAGGTTCTTTTCATCAACATTGACGGCGGGATGAGCCAGGTTGACACCCTCGACGCCAAAGAAGGCCCGTGGACGCCGAGCTACTTCGACATTCGCAGCTTTAAAAATGACCTGAAGCTACCATTCGGGATCATGCCAAACCTGCCCGGCGCGCTCGACAAGATCACGATTGTGCGTTCGATGGCGGCGTGGGATGTGGTGCATGGGCGCGCGCAGTATTACATCCAGACCGGGCATCCGTTGAACCTGGCATTGGCCAAAGAAATCCCCGCCGTCGGCGCGGTGGTCTGTCACGAGCTGGCGGGGCGGCGGAAATCGTCCGATTCGCTGCCGGCATTCATTGCGATGAATCTGGCGGGCAACCAGGCGGGGTTGATCAATCAGGGATTTCTGTCCGCCGAATTCGGGCCGATGAGTCTTTCAATCGGCGACGGCCCGCCCAATCTGGCGCCGCAGAAGGGAATGGAAGTGACCTTGCAGCGCCGTTGGGAGCGGTTGCAGCAGCTCGATAAAACGTTGCGCGGCGGCGACACGAGCCTCGACCGCAGCTTCGGCGATTATCACGAATATTACAGGGGCGCGTGGGCGATCATGAACGATCCGCGCGTGCCCGAAGTTTTCACCATCACGGACGAGGACAAGAAGCGCTACGGATCCAGCGCCATCGGCAATAGTCTGATTCTGGCGCGCAATCTGTTTCGCGCCGACGCCGGGACGCGCTTCATTATGGCCAGCCATGGCGGCTGGGACCATCACGGGAACATCTACAAGGAAGGCACGCGCAACCATCCGGTCCTGATCCGCGAACTCGACGCCGCTTTCACAAGCCTGATCAAAGACCTCGACGCCATTCCCTCAAAACACGCGCCGGGCAAGACGCTGCTCGACGAGACGCTGGTCGTCGCGATGAGCGAATTCGGAAGGACTCCGGGGGCTTTGAGCGAGACTCGCAAAGGCCGCGAGCATTACATGCATGTTCATTCCGGCATGTTCGCCGGCGGCGGAGTCAGGCGCGGCGCGGTCATCGGCAAGACCGATGAACACGGCGGGAAGATCGTTGATTACGGCTGGTCGGCCGACCGCCCGATCTATATGGAAGACGTCGCCTGCGCGATCTATTCGGCGCTCGGCATCGACTGGACGAAGAGGATTGAGAACACGCCTTCAGGGCGCGCCTTCCACTACGTCGAGCCCGCTTCGGGCACGAAGTATGTCGACTTCAAACCGGCGCAGGAGCTCTTCGCCTGATCGCGTCCGATTATACTTTTTCCGTCCCCCATTTTTCTGTCTCACATTTTCCTGTTGGCAAAACCCGCAGCGGGAAAATATCATTTGCCTCGCTCTCCAAAAGAAAACCATCGCAAGGAGTACGGTTATGACTTTGAATTTACGCAGAATGGGGGCGCTGGTCGCGGTTTTAGTGGCGCTCGGTTTCATTTCATCAGCGGCGGCGCAAAAAGAGAAAGCTTCCAAAGAAGAGAAATCCGCCAAAGCTCCCAAAGTCGGCAAGCCTGTGATCTGGGCCGATCCCGGCTCAGTTGAAAATCTGGACCTCGCCGGGGGCGTGGGCGGGCGGGCGAGCGCGCCCAAGCCTCCTTTCAGCTTCATCGAAGAGAGTACGTCGGGGAGCAATCCCAAGGTGCGCGTCACTGACGCGAACGGGGTCGAATGGACGGCCAAATTCGGCACCGAGGTAAACGCGGAGACTTTCTCCACGCGTATCGCCTGGGCCGCCGGATATTTCGTCGAGCCGGCCTACTTCATCCCGAGCGGTAAGATCGAAAAACTCGGTCAGATCGATCGGGCGAAGAAATTCATCCAACCGGACGGCAGCTTCGCCGACGCTCGCTTCGAGATGCGGCGCGAAAAGGGAGTCAAAAAGCTGGATGATGAACAGAGCTGGAGTTGGATGGAGAATCCCTTCGTCGGAACGAAAGAGTTGAACGGGCTGAAGGTGATCATGATGCTGGTGTCGAACTGGGACAACAAAGACGTTCGCGACGTCAAGCGCGGCTCGAACACGGCGATCTTTCAAACTAAGACAGGACTCGGTCTGGAGGATCGTTACCTGATCACCGACTGGGGCGGTTCGATGGGCAAATGGGGAGGATTCATCAGCCGCGAGAAATGGGATTGCAGAGGGTTCCACAGCCAGACCAAGGATTTCGTCAAAGGCGTCAAAGGCGATCAGGTCGAATTCGGCTATTCGGGGCAGCATTCCGAAAGTTTCAAAGGAGGCATCCGCGTAAGCGACGTGCAGTGGGTGACGCAATACCTCAGTCGCATCTCCGACGATCAACTGCGCGAGGGGTTGCAGGCGAGCGGCGCGACGGGCGAGGAGGTGGCATGCTTCACCCAATCGCTCCGCGACCGCATAAATCAGTTGAAAAACGTGGCCAGATAAGAATTGTGGTCCGGCGCCAGGCTCAAATTCGTCTGGCCAGGGCGTGGCGCGTGGGCAGCGTCACAGTTTTTATTGACCCATTGTTTTTCGCAGTTTCAGTAGATCGTAAATTTCAGGCGGAGACTTCGGAGCGCCGCTCGCCCTGGATATTGCTGGCAAACATCGCCCATTGCCGCATTCCGAAGTCTCCGCCTTAATTTTGGATATACCGAGTCGGACTACGAGGAAGACAGTATGACCCCCGAAAACCCATTCCTCAAAATCAGGGCCGGGGAATTATTGTCCTGGTCGACATACGGTTTCATACTATCCGTGTTCGTGTTGGTTATAGTCAATGCGGTATTGCCCATGGGGAAATCTACCAATGAGCGATCTGCGTCGATTGAAATCCTGCCTGTCGGGTAACCGACCTGTAATTCTCCTCAAGGCTTACGCGCTCGCGCGTTTTCGCGCGCGGGCGTGGGCTTCGGCTGAGCCGCCTCTTCACTCAACAATCCGAGGCTCTTCGCTTTCACCAGCAGATTGCCCGCGATCGGCGCCGAGGTGCGCGCGCCGTATCCTCCGCCTTCGACGACGACGGCCCAGGCGATCTTAGGGTTCTCGACCGGCGCGAATCCTATGAACCAGGAATCGATCCGGTGTTTCTCTTCCATCTTGATCCTGGTCCGCCCGCGTGAATCGACGTAAGTGACGGGCTTGCCGGTCTTCGGGTCGATCATCGGGACCTCGCGCTGGGCGGTCCCGGTCTTTCCTCCCGCCGTCAGACCGGCTTTGCGGACCATCGTCCCGAACGCTCCGGCGGCGGTTCCGCGCTCGACTACAGAGGCCATCAGCGTGCGCATCTTCGCGGCGGTGTCCGGGGACATCGCCTGGCTGAGCGAGGCGGGCTGGCGTCCCATTTCGACCGCGGGGCGCATCGTCTCTCCCCGCGAATTGGCCGCCGCCGCCGCGACCATCGCCATCTGCATCGGGGTCAATTGCACGTAGCCCTGCCCGATCGACTCGAGCGCGAGGTCGTATTTCGTGATCTTGCGGCTCGCGACGAAGGTCGAGATGAGAGGCGCGAGCACGTCGGAGAGGACTTTGTTGCCGGTGTTCCAGAGGTTGTGAAACGCGCCCACACCGATCGACTCGGCGCCGGTGTCGTAAACGCGGAGCCCGAAGCGGGAGGCCGCTTCACCCATCCGCTGGCGTTCGACTTCGACGCCGAGTTGCGCGAAGTACTGATTGCAGGAGCGGGTGTAGGCGTCGAGCAGATTCAGTGAGCCGTGCGATTCGCCTTCGTCGTCGCGGATCGGGCGGTTCGAGCCGGGCGGCGTCCAGCCTTCACCCCGGCAGGTGAAGATTTTGTCGTCCA
>Ga0081455_10008180_pt1 | contig 10910 bp, 4 predicted proteins | sample TabmetS3T2R1_FD_70207 | JGI IMG/M metagenome (GOLD analysis project Ga0081455, IMG submission 70207) | Tabebuia heterophylla rhizosphere microbial communities from the University of Puerto Rico - S3T2R1 | ecosystem: Host-associated > Plants > Roots > Rhizosphere ... | reverse complement strand
GAAATCGGCGGCACGCCCGACGACTACGGCCCCAGCGGAACAGGTACCCCCGAACTCTACAATCCAGGGGAGGGTTGGAGGGCGTTGCCGGGGGCCTATAGCGCCGATATTGCCGCAAACTGGTTCTATCCGCGCGTCTGGGTATCCAGCAGCGGCACAATTCTTGGCTTCTCAGCCGGGAACAAAAACGCCGGGACCGTCTTCGCGATCGACACCACTGGGCGGGGTTCAGTCACCAATCTAGGGCGCACGCCGTTCGAATCAGCATCGTACGATCCAGCAGCCATGTTCGCCGAAGACAAGATCCTTACGATCGACAAAAACGGCAACGCGTGGATCATGGATATTAGCGGGGCAACACCGACTTTTACGCAGGCAGGCAATGTGGGGTCAAACCGCGCCTGGTCGAACCTTACCGATCTTGCCGACGGCACGGTGTTGTTAACCGGCGGCAGTGACGGTCTCAACGCTCCAAATCAAAGCAATCTCGCAAAAGCTACCAACAACGCGATGATTTGGGATCCCGCCACCAACCAATGGAGCAACGACGCTAGCGCCGCAATCGGCCGCTTCTATCACTCGAACACCCTGCTCTTGCCCGATGGTACCGTTCTATCGACCGGCGGCGGTGCCCCTGGGCCTTTGACCAACCTCAACGCGGAAATCTATACTCCCGGCTACCTGCTCAATGCCGATGGCAGTCTGCGCACTGATCGGCCGGTGATCACCAGCGCTCCCACGATGCTGCAGCAGGGCCAGACCTTTACCATCACGCTCGACAATGCGGATGTGATTCAGAAGCTCGAGCTCATCAAGTTCGGCAACGGAACGCATTCATTTGATAGCGAGCAAAGGGCATTCAGCCTTGCCTTCACGCGTGTCGACGCCAACACGTTGCAAGTCACCATCCCTGCCAATGCCAACACGGTAAGCGACGGGTACTGGTTGTTGTTTGCCAACAACACTAATGGCACGCCGTCGGTTGCCGCGACGATCAAGATCAGCCAGGTCGGCGTCGACACTTCAGTGCCCAACATCGACACAAACCTGATGCTCAATGGCACGGCTTCGCATGTTTACGGCAGCGACGTGTTCACGTTGACCACCGATAACCGCTGGCAGGCCGGCTCCGTCATGAGCGACAAACGTGTCGACCTAACCCAAGACTTCGACCTGTCCTTCGATGTGCGAGTGGGCAATAAGGCGAACCCCGGCGACGGCATGGCGTTCGTCCTCCAAAACGATCCGCTTGGTAATGCTGCCCTTGGCGGGTCTGGCGGCGGACTCGGCGCCGCCGGGCTGCTTAACGGTCTCGCCATCCAGTTCGATACGTACAAGAATGCCACTCTAGGCGACATCACCGCGTCTCACACTGATTTTGTCACGACCGACCCGCGCGCCGCCACGTACCGACTGAGCGGCCAGGTCGCTGTCAACAACCTGGCGGACGGCAACTGGCACAACGTGGATGTGTCTTGGGACGCCGCGACCCTTACGCTCACCTACACCTTTGACGGCAAACAGGTCGGGCAGCTGTCGCAGGATCTTGTCAACGCCTACTTTGGCGGCTCCAAATATGCGTATTTCGGGTTCACCGGCTCGACCGGCGCATCGAGCGACCTACAACAGATTCGGCTCAATTCGCTCAATGCGACGTTCGAGTCTGGTTCGCCTCCCGGCACTCCGCATGCGCCCGACGGCAGCATTTTCGATGTCGCCACCATCGACCAGCAAGTGACCGTCAACGGCTCAGCCAGTTTCGAGCCATCGAGCGATGTCTTCACGCTTACACCCAACGCGCAAGGGCAGACGGGCAGTGTAGCCTTCAACGACAAAGTCGACCTGAACCGCGATTTCACCATCCTCTTCGACGTCTATTTCGGTCCGAAGCAGGCAGGCGAGGGCATCGCGTTCGTGCTTCACAACGATCCTAATGGGCCTGCGGCGATCGGCGCTGCCGGAAGCAGTCTTGGCGCCCTGGGCTTGCAGAACGGTCTCGCAATTGAGTTCGACACGCGCCAGAGCGGCGCGCCCTTCAATGATCCAGCCTATAATCACAGCGACATCATCAACACGGCTGCTGGCCTGGGTGGCAATCTCACGCCCGCCACCAATCTTGGCAATATCGTCGATGGCGGCTGGCACCAGGTCGGCGTGACGTGGGACTCTCAAGGCCAAACACTGCGGTACTGGGTCGACGGAAAACTCGGCGGTACACTGACCGGGGACATCGCATCGCAGTATCTCGGCGGCCAGACGACAGCGTATGTCGGATTTACTGGCGCAACGGGCGGAGCCGGCGCCACTGATGTACAGCGGGTGCGGGTCGCCGCTGTCGACGCCTACTTCGCGGGCAGCAGCGACGGCTATGCTAACATCCAAGATCCGATAGCGCTCTCCAATAACGCGCTCGTCAACGGCTCGGCCACCTACGACAGCGCGCGGGACACCTTCGTTTTGACGCCGAACGCGGCCGGCAAGGCGGGTTCGGCGATGCTCAGCCAACGCATCGACCTCTCCTACGACTTCCAGGCCTCCTTCGACGTTTACCTCGGTAACAATGCCACGGGCGCCGATGGCCTGGCATTTGTGCTCCAGAATGACCCACGTGGGGCCATGGCCGTCGGCGGTGCTGGCGGCAATTTTGGCGCCATGGGCATACAGAACGGTTTCGGCATTGCCTTCGATACCTGGCAAAACGTCAATATCGGGGACATGGCCGGCGATCACACTGACTTCTTCAAGACCGGCGCGCCCCTGGCAACCAGCCGGATTAGCGACCAGCTTCCGATCGGTAATGGCAACCTCACAGATGGCCGCTGGCACAATGTGCTGGTCAGTTGGAACGCAACGGGCCAACTCCTAACATATTGGTTCGACGGCAAACAGATGGGCTCGCTCAACCAGGACATCGTCGCCAAATATGAAGGCGGTTCGCAATATGCCTTCCTCGGGTTTACGGCTGGGACCGGCGGCTCCTACAATCTGCAGGAGGTGCGCCTAAATTCCCTGACGGGAACTTTCACCGCCAAAGGCGACAACGTTTATGTGGTCGACAATGCGGGCGACGTGGTCGACGAGACCGGCGGCGACGGCATCGATACGGTTATGTCGGCGGTCAGTTTCAGCCTTGGCGACCCGGTGCATGCCATTGGCAGCATCGAGAACCTGGCGCTGACGGGGACGGCTGCAATCGACGGAACTGGCAACGATCTTAACAACGTGCTCACCGGCAATGGCAGCGCCAACACGCTGACCGGGCTTGGCGGCAACGACACGCTGAACGGCGGTGCCGGCGCTGACAGGATGCTGGGGGGCACGGGCAATGACACCTATGTGGTCGACAATGCCGGCGATGTGGTCGACGAGACTGATGGCGACGGCATCGATACGGTTGTGTCGTCGGTCAGCTTCAGCCTTGGCGACCCGGTGCATGCCATTGGCAGCATCGAGAACCTGACGCTGACCGGCACGGCCGCGATCAACGCGACCGGCAACGATCTCGACAACATCCTCATTGGCAATTCTGCCAACAATATCCTGACGGGCCTTGGCGGCGACGATGTGCTGAATGGGGGTGCCGGCGCGGACAAGATGTACGGCGGCACTGGCGACGATACCTATGTGGTCGACAACGCAGGCGACGTGGTCAACGAGACCGGCGGCGACGGCACCGATACGGTTCAGTCGGCGGTCAGCTTCAGCCTTATCGACACGGTGCATGCCATTGGCAGCATCGAGAACCTGACACTGCTGGGAGCGGTTGCCATCAACGCCACGGGCAATGTGCTCGATAACCTTCTCACCGGCAATTCTGCCAACAATATTTTGACCGGCCTTGGCGGCGCCGACACGTTGGATGGAGGGGCAGGGACCGACACGGCGAGCTACGCAACGTCAGCCTCAGGCGTTGCCGTGAGCTTGATGACCGGGCTTGGGTTCGGCGGCGATGCCGAAGGCGATCGTCTATTCAATATCGAGAACCTGACGGGTTCGAACTTCAACGACACGCTGGAGGGCAATGCCGGCAACAATGTGCTTGTTGGTGGACTTGGCATCGACACGGTGTCCTACGCCCACGCGGCATCCGGCGCGGGAGGCTTGGGGGTAACGGTCAACCTTGCGATCGCTACGGCGCAGAATACGGTCGCGGCCGGAGTGGACACGCTGAGTGGCTTTGAGAGCGTCATCGGCTCGGAGTTCAACGATAATTTGACGGGAACGACCGGCGGTAACGTCCTCACCGGCCTTAGCGGCAACGACGTGCTGAATGGGGGCGCCGGTGCCGACGCGATGCTCGGCGGCACGGGCAACGATACCTATGTGGTCGACAATGCGGGCGACGTGGTCAACGAGACCGGCGGCGACGGCATCGATACGGTTATGTCGGCGGTCAGCTTCAGTCTGGCCGACCCGGTGCATGCCGTTGGCGACATCGAGAACCTGACGCTGATCGGCACGGCCGCGATCAACGCAACCGGCAACGATCTCGATAACGTCCTCACCGGCAACAGCGCCGCCAACACCCTAATCGGCGGCGCCGGCGCCGATACGCTGAACGGCAGTGCCGGGGCGGACAAGATGTTCGGCGGCGTGGGCAACGACACCTATGTGGTCGACAATGCGGGCGACGTGACCAACGAGACCGGTGGCGACGGCATCGATACCGTCCAATCGTCGGTCAGCTTTAGCTTGGCCGATCCTGTCCATGCCATTGGCAGCATCGAGAACCTGACGCTGACCGGAACCGCAGCGATCAACGCGACCGGCAATGATCTCGACAACATCCTCATCGGCAATAGCGGCGCGAATTTCTTAGCCGGCGGAGGCGGTGCCGATATCCTAGATGGGGGGGCGGGCAAGGATACCTTCGTGTTCCGCTCGCCCACCGACGGTGGTGACACGATCCAGGACTTCGCCGTCGAGGATGATACCATACAGATCTCTGCCTCCGGATTCGGTGGCGGGCTCGTTTCGGGTCAGAAGCTTGTGGACGGCGTCACGTTTGTCGACGGCGCGGCGCCGACGGCGCTCACGACCGCGGGAACCTTCCTGTTCAACACCGATAGCAGCGATCTGTTGTGGGATCCCGACGGATCAAACACGGCTGCTGCGGTGCAGATTGCCCATCTTGACAACGTCGTCGCCCTCAAGGCTGACGACTTCAATATCGTGGCGTGATGTGGAGCCTGAGCAGATGGATCAATACAGATTCCTCTGTCTGGACGTTGCCGCACCGCCTGGCGCGGCGAGCAAGCTATATGCCTAATCCTCGGCTTTTATCCACCGCCCGAGCCGAGCTCGTTGAAGCCCTGGCGCAGTGCAAGAGCGCTTTCTGGGGAGTCGGTCTTATTAGCGGGCTGGTCAATATTCTGATGCTGACCGGGCCGTTGTTCATGCTGCAGATCTATGACCGGGTGCTGCCCTCGCGGAGTGTCCCGACCCTCGTCGGACTCGTCGTTTTAATCATCGCGCTCTTTGCCTTACAGGGCGTTCTTGACGCTTTGCGCGCGCGAGTGCTGCAGAGAATTGGCGCGGCGCTGGACGAGGCACTTTCCGGGCGGGTGTACCAGGCAATTGTGCGGCTTCCACTCAAGACAGGCGGTGGCGGCAACGGGCTTCGGCCTTTGCGCGATTTAGATCAGATCAGGAGCTTTCTTTCGACTGGCGGTCCTTCGGCAATGTTCGACCTACCGTGGATGCCATTCTATGTTGGCGTCTGCTACTTGCTCCATCCACTGATTGGCTTGGCGGCGTTGGGCGGGACGCTCATGCTGATCGTTTTGATGCTTGCCACCGAAGCGGCTACGCGCAAACCCGCCAGGGAAGCCACATCGCTTGCTTCGAACCGTGCTGCGCTTGCCGAAGCCAGCCGCCGCAATGCGGAGGCATTGACGGCGATGGGCATGTGTAGCGCGCTCGCATCTCGTTGGCAGGCGATCAATCGCGACTATTTGAAGATTCAGCAGCGTACGTCTGACCGTGCGAGTGGGCTTGCCTCATTGTCTCGCGCCGCGCGTTTGCTGTTGCAGTCTATCGTATTGGGACTTGGCGCCTATTTGGTCATTCATCAGGAGGCATCCGCCGGCGTCATCATCGCCAGCTCCATTCTCGTGTCGCGCTCATTAGCGCCGGTGGAACTGGCCATCACCAATTGGAAGGGCTTTACTGCCGCCCGCCAAAGCTGGCGGCGACTGAGCGAAGTGTTAACGTTTTTGCCCACGGCTGAGGAGCGGCTAGCTTTGCCCCGGCCCCAAGCCTCTCTCTCGGTCCAGAATGTCAGCGCCTGCCCGCCAGGAGACTCACGGATCGTTGTCGACAGCATAACTTTCACCCTCGAAGCGGGGGCAGGCCTCGGCGTAATCGGACGAAGCGCGGCGGGCAAGTCGTCTCTGGCCCGGACACTTGTGGGCGTATGGCAGCCGGTGCGGGGCAAGGTGCAGCTAGACGCCGCTGCCTTGGAACAATGGTCGCCCCATCTGCTCGGACCTCATATCGGCTATCTGCCGCAGGACGTGGAGCTGCTTGAGGGAACGGTAGCGGAGAATATTGGGCGTTTCGATGCCGAGCTTGATGCAGAGGTCATTATAGCGGCGGCCAAGGCAGCGGGGGTTCATGAGCTGATCCTAGCGCTACCGGAAGGCTATCAGACCAAGATCGGTGAAGGGGGCTCTACGCTCTCCGCTGGCCAGCGACAGCGCGTGGCACTCGCCCGCGCGCTCTATGGCGATCCATTTCTAGTCGTCCTCGACGAGCCGAATTCCAATCTCGACGCCGACGGCGAGCAGGCGCTTACGAATGCAATCATGAATGTGCGAGCGCGAGGCGGTATCGTCGTGGTCATCGCCCACAGGCCGAGTGCCATCGCGGCAGTCGATCAGATTCTGGTCATGGCCCATGGCAAGCAAGAGGCATTCGGACCCAAGGAGCAGGTGCTGCGCTCCACCTTGCGAACGGCCGTGCCAGTATCTGCATCTGTGGCGCAGCAGGAGGCGGTATCATGACGAAAGTCGAACGCCCTGCCTTGCGCTCGATTCGGCGCCACCTGACGGCCACCACTGTCTTGGCCGTAGGGTTGATTGGGGGTCTGGGCGGCTGGGCGGCCACGAGTGAACTTGCTGGTGCGGTCATCGCGCCCGGTATTCTCGTAGTCGAGTCGAACGTCAAGAAGGTACAGCATCCCGTTGGCGGCGTCGTTGCCGAACTCGACGTCAAGGATGGTGACTTTGTCCATGCCGGAGAAATCGTTGCCAAGCTTGACGACACTCAAACCCGGGCCAATCTCGACATTATCATAAAGGAACTTGACGAGCTCACGGCGCGCAAGGCGAGATTTGACGCGGAAAAAAATGGAGACGCATCAATTCAATTTCCCAAAGGGCTTTTAGCGCGCCTCGGCGATGCGAACGTATCTACTTTGGTATCGGGCGAACGAAGGCTATTCGAGTTGCGTCGAGATGGTCGCGAGGGGCAAAAATCGCAACTCGGGGAACGGGCGCATCAGCTCGAAAAGCAAATCGAAGGTCTTAAGGAACAGCAGGACGCCAAGGATCGGGAGATCGCGCTTATTTACGATGAGCTAAAAGGCGTCAAGGAGCTGTTTCAGAAAAATCTCGTTCCCATCACTCGCGTCACCAGCCTTGAACGCGACGCGGCCCGCCTCGAAGGCGAGCGCGGTCAACTAGTAGCGTCAATGGCCGAAGCCAAAGCAAAGATTGCAGAGATCGAGCTGCAGATCATTCAAATCGATCAGGATCTGCGCAGTGAGGTGGGAAAGGAACTTGCCGACATCAGAGCCAGGCTGGGCGAACTAGGGGAACGTAAGATTGCCGCTGAGGATCAACTGAAGCGTGTCGATCTCCGCGCGCCACAAGACGGGCTGGTACATCAGCTCAGCGTCCACACCGTAGGCGGCGTTATTGGTGCAGGCGAGACAATTATGCTCATCGTACCAAACGCGGACGCGCTGATGGTCGAAGCCAAGGTGGCTCCAAAGGACATTGACGAACTCCATATTGCTCAGGCTGCCGTCCTACGCTTTTCAGCTTTCAATCTAAGGTCCTCGCCCGAGCTCAATGGCAAGGTCGCAGAGATCGCCGCAGACCTTACCCAAGACCAGCATACCGGACAAAGCTTCTACACCATCCGCATCGCAATTCCGCCGAGCGAACTGCAACGCCTCGGAGACCTAAAGCTCATAGCCGGGATGCCGGTCGAGGCCTTCGTCCAGACGGCCGGCAGAACGGCACTGAGCTATCTAATCAAGCCGCTGAGTGACCAAGTGGCACGCGCTTTTCGCGAAAGTTGATAGGCCTTCTCGACAAGCCCTGTGGCGAGGCCCGGGTGCAGATGATCACCCCACGGTGACGACGCTGAGGATGCAATCAGTCTTCCGGACAGCGATCAATGTTCAGATCTCTATACAGGTGAACCCTCGTGATTGAGGCAATCTCATCGAGATGGTCTGCTGCCCGCGACTCTCTGCGTATCAACAGGCATAGCGAATTTGGGTAAGACTCCTTAATCGGATAGTCGTAGAACCATCTTTGATATTGGGACGGATTGGAAACTAGCGCATCAACGCTTTTGAGGATGTGCCGTCGATGCACGTCATCGACGATAATGATGTCGGCTCCCTGCGCAGCGCAGCGTATTTCCGATAGGGCTATTGGGTTATCACGAATTCCCAACGAAAGCCCTCCCACCTCATTTGGTCCATCAATCAACACGAAATCGAAGGGCCCGCGAGTCCGCCTGCGGAACTGATTTACTTTGTACCAACTTCTGTCGCGATTCCAGTGAAGCAGGCAAATGCCGTTCGAGGATAGGCCAGCATGGGACAAGGCTTCCCTGGCTTTTCTGAACCACCATTCGTCGGTCTCGAGCGATATTAGCTCAGCCCGACTAAATCTTGCATATTCCGCGAGCGTAAGGGTGCTCCGACCCGATCCGAGTTCCAGGAGTCTTGAACAGTTGGAGTGAAGCAGCAAGAGGGACAAAAAAGTCCAAAATTCAAAACCCGTGGTGGCCCAAAAAACCGAGGGCGCTTTTACTGCCGAGTCGGTTCCGGACAAGATGTTCCAAGAAACACGCGATAACGTTCTCCGCAGCTTCCCCATGCCCATATCCTCGGGGCCAGTGCCCTTCCGGCCAACTAAAGGCTCGGCACATTCGCTCCTTTGTAGCCGTCCGACAAGTCGTTCGGCGCCACCACCTTCGCGTTCTTGATTTTTTTCAGGGTCCTGTGTGCCGATGCCCGAGCGCGGGAAGCGACATGTCGAATGTGAGAGCGGCACGATCGCCCTGATCCTCGAAAGTCCAAGCGAATTGGGCGTTGATGCTCTCGGGCGCTTGCTCTCATCCCCGCGCGAAGCCTTTAAACACCCCACTTGATAACCCCAATCTCGAGGGACGCTGCCTAGCTAAGCATACGACCGAACGCCGAGGGCCTTCCTGTCTCGGGGACGAAGGTACTGTCCGACGTGTAAACGATGTGGTTCTTGGCACTTAGCGGACCATAGAGATGGGGTGCAATTACGTCGGCAGTTGACCCATCTCAGACCCAGCGGGCAGATCAAAGTGAGCTCCGCCAGACCGCCGAGTGGAACGCTCCTCCAGGGCGCAAAAGTCGCCCGGTAGTTGCAACCAGGCAAGAGCGCTCGGGCAGCCCTTCGCAATGTCCACGGGCATCGCAGACTGGATGGACACCCTGCATTCAATGATCTAGTGTGGTTGCGGGCGGGAGAAGCCGCGCTCATCAATTCGGTAGGGGCTTCCGTCTCCGTTAAATGGGGGGTGCACATGAAAGCAGTCTTTCTCCTTCTTCCGGCGCTGGTCGTGTCCGTTCCCGCGCATGCCCTGTCCATTGTAAGCTTGCATGGCGGGATGACGGCGCCGTTTTCGGCAAGCTCGGTCGACATGGCGATCGTCGTCGGGTGCGTTCTCGCCCTAGCCGCGGCCATCGGCTTCCGCGTCTTCAGGCACTGATCCAACCTCTCGGTGAACTTGCGGCCGGACGTAAGTCCGGCCTCTTGCGGAGCTAGGGCCTGTGGAAGAGTTTCTGCGGGATAATGAGGCGACGATCCTGTTCGTCGGAATGGTCGCAGCGCTATTTGTCGCCGTGATCGCCGAGGTGGTGCTGCAGCACCGCCCCGAGACCGAAACGACGCCCCTTCGGTGGCTGAACAACATCTCTCTGACGCTCATCAACCAGGCGAGCGTCAACGTCCTGTCGCTCGCCGTCACGATCCTAATTGCCTGGTGGGGCAGCGAGGCCGAGATAGGCCTACTGCGGCAGAGTGGGCTCGGCTTCTGGCCGATGCTGCTGCTCGCGGTCTTTACCTTCGAGTTGATTTCCTACTGGTTCCACCGGGCGATGCACGCTTTTCCGATCCTGTGGCGGCTGCACGCAGTGCACCATTCGGACACGGAGGTCGACTTCACGACGACCTACCGGAACCATCCGCTCGAGCTTTATATCAACGCGCCGCTAACGATCCCCATCATCCTGATGCTCGGCTTTCCGTTGGAGGTCGTGACGGCATACCAGCTCCTCAAGACCTCGATCAACGTGTTTGCCCACAGCAATGTCCGCCTCCCGGCCGGACTCGACCGAGCGTTACGTTTCGTCATCATCACGCCCGACTTCCACCGGCTTCATCACTGCAGCGAGAAAGTCTACACAGACTCAAACTTCAGTGCGGCGTTCCCAATCTACGACTATGTGTTCGGAACGGCCAAATCCAGGCCCTATGACGAGCAGGAAACGATGGAGCTCGGCCTCGAATATTTCCGCGATTCCGTAGACAGCCGTCTGGATCGACTTCTGCTGATGCCGTTTGTCTGGCGCTCCCGGGAGGAGGCGCACGCTTCAGCGTGGCCAGTACCGGCCGAGCTGGGCGTCAAAGCTC
>Ga0081455_10008179_pt1 | contig 10910 bp, 10 predicted proteins | sample TabmetS3T2R1_FD_70207 | JGI IMG/M metagenome (GOLD analysis project Ga0081455, IMG submission 70207) | Tabebuia heterophylla rhizosphere microbial communities from the University of Puerto Rico - S3T2R1 | ecosystem: Host-associated > Plants > Roots > Rhizosphere ... | reverse complement strand
TTAGATCGCCGGATCTCATCCATCACCGCCTTGATGCGCTCTTCGAACTGGCCGCGGTATTTTGTGCCCGCCACCATTAATGCGAGATCAAGTGTAATCACGCGCCTGTCTCGCAACAATTCCGGTACATTCCCGCTTGCAATCTCCTGCGCCAGCCCTTCGGCAATTGCGGTCTTCCCGACACCGGCCTCGCCGATCAAGACTGGATTGTTTTTTGTTCGTCGGCAAAGCACCTGAATGACGCGCTCAATTTCATTGCGCCGACCAATTACCGGATCGAGTTCGCCTTTCTTTGCCAGATCGGTCAGGTCACGGCCGAATGCGCGCAGTGCCGGCGTCTTGACGTCTTTTTTTGTCGGCTCGCCCCCCGCCTCTTGTTCAGACTCGGAAGGCGTGAAATTGGGATCGAGCTCTTTGAGTATCTCGTTACGGGTGCGTTCGATGTCGAGTTCAAGGCTTTTCAGGACTCTCGCTGCAACTCCCTCGCCCTCACGCAAAAGCCCCAGCAGAATATGTTCGGTGCCGACATAAGAATGATTAAGCGCCTTGGCTTCCTTGCCCGCAAGCGCCAGAACTTTTTTGACTCGAGGAGTATAGGGAACGTTCCCAACCATCTTGGTTTCGGGCCCGGAACCGACCTGTTTCTCCACCTCCATGCGCACGGTCTCAAGGTCGAGACCCATTTTTTGCAAAACATTGACGGCCACTCCCTGTCCCAGCTTGATAAGGCCGAGGAGTAGATGCTCCGTACCAACGTAATTGTGGTTGAACCGGTCCGCTTCCTTGCGAGCAAGCGCCAGAACCTGTTGAGCCCGGGGAGTAAAATTATTCATCGTTCGATGGCAGGACAACCGAGTCATCACCCGACTGTCTCGCCATCTTACTAATATCAGGTTTGGGAAAGAGTTTCAAACGCTCCCGAATAATTTGGGCTCGCAAGTGATCGCGCTCTTCCGCGTTTAGCTTTTGTTGAGAGCTTTTTTGCAAGTGCGCCGGCTGCGTTTCAATGAACAATTCATCAATTTGCAGGCGTCGCTCTTCCGGGAACGCGCCAAGGTCTGTTCCGAGTTTGATGATCGAGAGCAGATTGAGCGCTTCCTTGGATGCCATGGCGTGAGCGTAGGTCAAAACGCCATACGCGCGACCGATCTGATCCAAGAGCGTATTTGGTTTTTTCTGAAGCAATATTTGCCGCGCGTTGTGCTCCTTTTCGATGATTGTCTCGATTACTTTGCTGAGGCGATTGATAATTTCATCTTCCTTTTCGCCAAGCGTGGTCTGATTAGAAATCTGGAAAAGATTGCCCATGGCCTCAGTGCCCTCACCGTACAGACCGCGGACTGCCAGACCGATTTTGCTCACGGCTTGAATTACCTGATTGATCAACTCACTCAGGACAAGCCCTGGCAAATGCAACATCGCTGAGGCGCGCATTCCGGTACCCACATTCGTAGGACAAGCAGTCAGGTAGCCAAGGCGGGAATCGAACGCGAAGTCCAGTTTGCTTTCGAGCGCGCTATCAATCTTGTCGACAAGTTTAAATGCCTGTTTCAACTGGAGACCGGAGCGAATCGATTGCATCCGCAAATGATCTTCTTCGTTGATCATGACGCTCAGGGTCTGCCGTCGATTCACGACCACCGCGCTTCCGGCCCCCTTTGCAGCGTGCTCGCGACTGATCAAATGCCGTTCCACCAGGACCTGTCTGTCCATCGCTGAGAGATCCTGCAAGCTTTCGGCGAAAGCCTCCTGCATTTCCGGAAGCGCTTCCACCCGCGACCTGATCAATTCCAGAATCGAATTGCGTTCCGCCTTTTTTGCCCAACCAGGAAAGGGACGGTTGCGCAAATTACGCGCGAGTCGCACGCGGCTGCTAATTACAATCTGGTGGTGAGGTCCCTCACCGCGCAGCCATTCCCCGGCAGTGGACAGCATATTGGAAATTTTCATGATGACTTTGAGAGCTCGATTTCGAGTTGTCGGATTTCGTCACGCAACGAGGCAGCCGTCTCGTAGTTCTCGTCGGCTACCGCCTTCTGCAGGTTCTCGGTCAAAGCACGCATCCGATGGTTAAGCGCCATGGTCCGCTGTGCGCGTTCGGGGAATTTTCCGACATGCTCGGTACCCTTGTGCATCGCTTTCAAGAGGGAACTCATGCCGTCCCCAAACGTCACATAACACTCGCTGCATCCCAGCCGTCCGGTCTTTTTAAAATCAGCCTGACTAAATCCACACACGGGGCACTTTTGAGTAGGCGCGCCTTTTTCAATTTCTTCCGCGGCGCCGATGCCAAGCAGTAGATCCGCGAGCGCAAACCCGGTGGGGTCCTGGACCCCTTTCTCCTTTGAGCAGGCGTCGCAAAGATTCACCTTTTGCATTTTGCCTTCCAAAATCTGCGTCAGGAAGACCGTCGCGTCATTGCATTTGCAAACGTCACACAACATCTCTCTCAATTAGACCTTGTTGTTTTGGAAACATTCAACCCCACGATTTCCACGACGTTTCTGCGTCCGAGCGGCTTTGCTCAATTCTTAGGCGAAAATAGGTGTGCCGGTTTCTCGCGCGACCTGATGAAATCGTGCGATAATGCGCGCGGTGACCGGCCCCGGCTTTCCATTGCCGATCGATCGCCCATCCGCTTTTACGACCGGAACAATCTCTGCGGCAGTGCCCGTGAGGAAGCATTCGTCGGCAACGAAAACATCATGACGCGTGATATTCGTTTCCCGAACTTTGACGCCAAGTTCAGCGGCGATTTCGAACACTACCGCGCGTGTAATTCCTCGCAGCGCGCCGGCCGTAACAGGAGGCGTGAAGATTTGGCCGTGTTTAACGATGAAAATATTATCGGCAGTGCATTCGGCAACGTTCCCCTCGTCATTCAACATGAGCGCTTCATCCGCCCCCGCCAGGTTCGCCTCAACTCGTGCCATCACATTGTTTAAATAATTCAATGATTTGACGGCCGGATTTAGCGCCGCCGGATTCGTGCGCCGCGTGGCGCAGGTCACTATGGTTAGTCCTTTGCGATAAAAATCCTCGTGATAAAGCGCGATCGTCGCCGCGATGATAATCACACTTGGGGACTTACATTGCGTCGGGTTCAGACCCAAATTCCCGATTCCGCGCGTTACGAGCAGCCGAATATAGCCGTCACGCAAATGATTTTGCCGGATTGTCTCCAGCACCGCGTCGGTCATGTCCTGTATCGTCATGGGTATTTCCAGGCAGATCGAACGCGCCGAATCCCACAGCCGGAGAAGATGTTCTTCGAGTCGAAAAACGCGCCCATTGTAAAACCGAATTCCTTCAAAGATTCCGTCGCCATAAAGCAGGCCGTGATCGAACACAGAGATCTTCGCGTTGGCTTCTGAGTAGAAGCTTCCGTCTATGTAAATCTTCGCTTCCTTGAGGCCCGTCGTCCGACGCGGTCTACTTTCGACCGCCGGTTCGATTACTGCCTCGGCACCAGGCTCATGTTTTTTCGATTCTTCCAACACCATCGCATCAGTGGTTTTCATAATCGCAGCAAAATCTCCAATGCTTAAGCGAGCAATTCAAGTTGCAAAATAGGAGCACGAAAATGAAACAGCGAGCGCTCCCCCCGTTGTAGCGCTCTAATGTTTGAACCTTCGGACCATTTAGCTTTCACTTCGCAACACGCCGTCTTTAATGTGCAATTCACGGTCGCCGCGTGCTGCAAGGCGAGCATCGTGCGTCACTACGAGAACCGTCATCTTCCGCGAACGGGTCAGATCAAGCAAGAGATCCATGATGGCATCACCAGTCTTCGAATCGAGATTTCCCGTTGGCTCGTCAGCGAAGATGATTTGGGGGTTATTCGTTAACGCCCGCGCGATTGCGACGCGCTGTTGTTCGCCCCCCGAAAGTTCAGCCGGCAGATGATGCATGCGGTCAGCCAGGCCAACAGTCTTCAAGCTCTCTTCGGCGTGTTCCCTTGCAGGTTTGCCACCGATCATCCCGGGAAGGGAAACGTTTTCTAGTGCGGTCAGCTCTGGCAACAGAAAATATCCCTGGAATATGAAACCCATTTTCCGATTTCGAAAACGCGCTTGTGAGGAAGACGTACCGTTATAAAGGTTCCGTCCCTCGAATTCGACCGTCCCGGATTCGGGGCGTTCCAAACCGGCGAGCGTATAGAGAAGCGTTGTCTTGCCTGCACCCGAAGCGCCGGAAAGAAAGACCGCTTCATTCGGCGCAACCTCCATGGAGATACCGCGCAGGACCTCGATCCTGCGAGGACCCATCCGAAATGATTGGAAAAGATCGCGCGCCACTAATTGCGGAGGTGCCGTTTCCATCGAGAAAGATTGATCCCCTTTATCTGCAGCAAACACGATGCTAAGACAAGAGCGTGTCTCTGCATGTACGACAAAAAGCCGCCGTTGAGATAAATCGACGGCGGCTTTTGGGTTGAGCGAATCTGTTAGGTCATTCCCAAAGATGACAGCGTAGGCTGATCAATCGCTGAGGTCATATATAAACCGTGATCCTGTTGATATCCTGCAATTGCCTCGCGTGTAAGTGGTCCAAGCAAGCCGTCCACTTCACCCTGGTAATAGCCTTGCGCCTGCAGGGCCGCTTGGACATTGGCAACCACCTGATCGGGAGGTAAGCTGTTATAACCATAGATTGGACCGTCATAGGCGTAGTAGGAATTGGGAGCGTATCCCCATGCCGGGTACCACCAACCCGAGTTCCAGTAGTACCATCCGCCATATACGAAAACGATGCGATTGTAATGATTGTGCCACCAACCTCTGTCGTGCCACACCGGATTATAATTCCGGAAGGCCCAATAGTTGTTGCCTTTCCAATACTGACTTCCCTGGATCCGTCTGTTTTGTTGATACCTCACGGCGGCATATTTTGTCGGACGATTGTTCGACGCTAAATTGAACCGTTGGGCCTTATACTTCTTGTTCGATTGAAATGCGGCCCCGGACGCCGTGTTACCTTTCCATTGCTTTCCCTTTTTGGAATAAGCAGCGTTGTTCGCGTATCGGCCGGCTTGCGCATTCTGCGCTGCGATTTGCTGCGAACTCTTCTTGGCCTTCTTCGCGTTCGCCCCAGCCTGATTCACCTGCCTGTTTACAGCCTGTTGATTTTGCTTTGTCTTTTTGGCGGCATATTGACGAGCTTGGGTATTCTGCGTCGCGACTTTCTGGGGAGTTTTCTTCGCGACATTCGATCTCGGTTGATAAACCTGCCGATTGACCTGCTGCCGCCCTTTTGCCTTCTGATAGGAAGTTGGTCGTGAGGCAGGCTGATACCGATTAGGCGCCGCCTTCTTAGGTGCAGCCGCGGGACGCGCATGCTGCGCCGATTGAGCCTGTCTACTCTTCTGCGCTTGTTTCTTCTGTTTATTGTCTTTTTGGGCAGCGGTTGCCGAACATGCGAGCGCTACGCTGCAGATTAAAATTAAAAATGTTTTCATATTTTTTACTTCGAATGGTTAGACTTTTTGCGTCGGCGATTTATTCAATGGCCGGCAGCACATGTCCAGCAGTTTCCGCGTAGTCTGGACAAGGCCAACATTGTCTAAACTTTGGGCGTTCCCAAAAGTTTCACTTATTCAAAGGCCAGCATCATTTTCCGAATGTCTTTTCGTGAATTTGAAATGAGCCTTTGTGCCGAGGGCAAAAGAAAGGCCGCACAGCCAGTTCGCCATGCGGCCTTTGACAGAATGGGCTTATCCTTATGCTACGCCCAATGTTTCCAAGGTTGGTTGATCAACCGCCGATGTAACCGCCAACCCATTGTCCGACTGAAATGCCGCCAGTGCGGCACGCGTTTGCGGACCCATGGCACCGTCGATTGAGCCGTCATAATAGCCTTGGCCTTGCAATGCTACTTGGACGTTCACAATGACCTGGTCAGGCGTCACATTCGCATACCCGGTGTAAATTGGTCCGTCATACGAATACCAGCCGTACGGGTCATATCCCCAGGCCGGATACCAGTAACCGGTGTTCCAGTACCACCATCCGCCCAGTACAAATACGATGTTCGAGTGGTGGCCTCTCCACCATCCACGATCGTGCCAGGCCCGATTGTAATTATGAAAGGCGGCGTATCTCGCATTGTTGAAACGAGCGTTTCGCCAGTTATTGGTGACGCGGACATTTCCTGCCCGATTATGCAAAACATTACGCGCCAGGCTGAGATTTCTCTGTCGATTCACCCCCAGATTTCTGCGAGCTGCATTTCTGGTGGCCTGAGCTACACGCGCGTTTTGCGCTTGTTTAGCTTGCACGCTATTGGCTCGCTGGCCATTGGCGCGCGTGCGATTTCTCTCGCGATTTAGAGCCGCCCTGTTTCGTTGCCCGTTTTGCGCTTGTTTAGCTTGCACGCGACTGGCCCGGTGACCATTGGCACGCGTGAGATTTCTCTCGCGATTAAGAGCCGCCGTGTTTCGTTGTGAAGCACTTGCCTTGCGATTCGCGACTTGCGAACTACGCGCTCTTGTTGCCTGAGCCTTGGCCGTGCGCCCCGTGTTTGTTCGAGCAATTTTCTGATGGCCAACTGGAGCCCGATTTCGACTCACCGTGTTGCGCTGGGCCACATGACTCCTAGCTCTGGACGCATTTACATGGCTACTCCGCGGAGCCCGCTGCACTCGTGCGGCGGAATGGCCTCCACCGCTCTTGGCTGACACCACATGCGCACTGCGCGCACCTCCACCTCTGGCTGATGCGTGTCCTCCTTTGCCTTTTTGGGCTCCCCACGCCGTCAGCGCTAGCGCAAGGCTCCCGATGCATGTCAAATACACAATACGTTTCATGATTTCTCTTCTACTTTCCTTTAATGATTAAACTCCCGGCGGGTCCGGCAGGTTGCGATCTTTCTGATCAGACGTGCTGTTGGCGGACGGCCTCAAACAACACAATTCCAACAGCCGTAGCGAGATTGAGGCTGCGGGTTCCATGCATTGGAACGCAAACGCAGCGATCCTTATTAGCTGCGAGTAAGCTCTCCGGGAGGCCTTTCGTTTCAGACCCAAACACGAAAAAATCGTCGCGCTGAAATCTTGCTTCGTAATACGGGCGATTGCTCTTCGTTGTTAGAAAAAAATAATTCGCATCCGGCAGCTGCGCCTTTTGCAGCGCCTGGAAGGAGTCCCAAAGTCTCAAACTTACATCGTTCCAATAGTCGAGGCCCGCTCGCTTCAACTGTCGATTGTCGAGTGAAAAGCCAAGCGGCCGAATCAAATGCAGCGTCGATTGAGTTGCCAGGCAAAGCCTCCCGATGTTGCCCGTGTTTGGCGGTATCTCCGGGCGAACCAGAACGACGTTAAACATGCTGCTCTTCCACGTGCTTCGTTCCCCAATCTCACTCTCACTCCCAAAAAGTGAAAGGAGAGAAACAGCTCAAGAAGAGACAACGCTATAGTTTGCTCGCGACGAATTTTTCCAGTTTCACCACATCTGCGGCGAACTTTCGAATTCCTTCACCCGTTTTCTCATAGGCCATCGCGTTATCATTCAGTAGCCAGCGGAACGTCTTTTCGTCGAGCTTCAGCTTCTCAACCTTCGCCGCCTTCGCTTTCTCCGGACTGAGCTTTCGCTCGACTGGCTCCATCGATTTCGAAAGCTCTTCCATCAGTTCCGGGCTAATCGTCAGGCAATCGCATCCCGCCAGTTCGAGAATTTGTCCAACGTTCCGAAAGCTGGCGCCCATTACTTCGGTCGCAATACCGAACTTCTTGTAATACGTATAAATCTCTGTAACCGACTGCACTCCAGGATCTTCAGTTCCAGTATAATCTCGCTTATTCTCCTTCTTATACCAATCATAAATCCGACCCACAAACGGCGAGATAAGCTGCACCTTCGCTTCTGCTGCGCGGACTGCCTGCGGCAACGAAAACATCAGGGTTAAATTGCAACGGATCCCCTCCTTTTGCAGTTGCTCTGCGGCAACCAGTCCTTCCCATGTCGAGGCGATTTTGATCAAAATGCGCTCGCGCGGAATTTTTCGATCCTCGTAAAGTTTGATCAGGTGACGCGCTTTGTTGATCGAACCCTCCACATCGTATGACAAACGCGCGTCGGTCTCAGTCGACACGCGTCCAGGCACAATCTTGAGAATGTCCGTGCCGAACTGGACAAGTAGATGATCGCAAATGTCTTCGATCTGCGCATGTCCGGTCAGCCCCGATTTTTTCCGATCAGCGATTACCTCCTCCAGCAGATGTCCGTACTCCGGTTTTTGCGTGGCAGCGTAAACGAGACTCGGATTCGTCGTCGCATCTTGCGGCTTGAATTCCTTCATGGACTCAAAGTCCGCCGTGTCAGCGACAACTTTGGTAAACGTTTTCAGTTGCTCGAGCTGGTTCAACTTCGCCCCAGCTTTTTTGTCTTCAGCAATAGCAGTGCTCATAATAAATTCTCCGTTTAAGACTCATCGAAAACGTACGCCTCGATCCAATGGTCGACAACGATAAAGTCTGGTGAATGCCCTCGCATGATTTCGCCGGGAGACGCAAAAGCGTGCGCCCGATGAATTACGCGGAAACGGCGGGTCGCGCGTCGGCGGTTCGTTTTGAGCCAAGCGCGGCTTTGACAAAATTATTTCCAAGCTCCCACATCGGTCCGGGAAACTTGCGGCATTCGGTGAGAACGTCGTCCAGAGCGTTCACGAACATGTCGACTTCCTTTTCACCGATGATCAACGGCGGCAAGATTTTCATCACGTCCATGGCGTGACCCGCGACCTGAGTAAGGATGCAATGTTTACTCAGCATCTGCGTCACGATCATTTGCGCGAAAAGCACCTTGTCGATCTTGTGCAAGAGTTTCCAGGCCATCTTTAATTTGAACTCGTGCGGTTCATGAAATTCGATCCCGATCATGAGCCCCTTGCCGCGCACCTCTTTGATGAATGAGTGTTTCGTGCGCAGGGCATCCACTTTTTTCATCAGCAGCGTGCCCATCTTCGCGGAATTCTCAACCAGCTTTTCGTCATCGATTACTTCCAGTGCTGCCAATCCGCATGCCATCGCCAGATTGTTTCGGCCGAACGTGGTCGAATGGACAACACAGCGGTCCATGCGCGAAAAAGTTTTTTGGTAAACGTCGCGTCGGGCCACGATCGCCCCGCAGGGGACGTAGCCGCCGCTCAACGTTTTTGCCAGTGTGATGATATCGGGCTCCAGATCCCAATGTTGAAACCCAAACATTTTTCCCGTACGCCCGAGCCCGGTCTGCACTTCATCAGAGATCAGCAACGTCCCGTATTTCCGGCAGAGCTCCTGCGCGCGAACAAAGAAATCAGTCTTGGAACTTTGGCAGCCTTTTCCCTGGACAGTCTCAATCACAAAGGCCGCCACATCGCGCGAACGCAACTGCCGATCTAACGCTTCGATATCGTCGAGCGGCACACGCGTATCAAATCCCTCCATCAAAGGACCAAAGCCCTCAGTGAAACTTTCGCATCCCATCAACGACAACGAACCGAGGCTTAGCCCGTGAAACGCGCTCGCAAGCGATACGACCCGTTTTCTCCCTGTAGCGGCCCGAGCAAACTTCAACGCGCCTTCCATTGCCTCGGTTCCTGAGTTGCAGAAGAACACTGCGTTCAGATGCGGAGGAGTTCGTTTCATCAAAGCCTCAGCAAGTAAGCCGCTCAAAAGCGAGCAATCCATTTGCACCATGTTTGGCAAATCGAGATCAAGAACATCGCGAATTGCTTGTTTCACCACAGGATGATTCCGTCCCATGTTGAAAACGCTATAGCCACTCAGAAAATCGAGATACGGCTGATTGTCCATGTCATAGAGGTACGCGCCTTCCGCTCGCGCGTAGACCTTGTCAAAGCCGATCACTCGCTGTGCTTGGACCAGCGTTCGGTTTATGTGCCGCTCGTGGAGTTGGTAATTTTCACCCAATCGGGCTGCGACAATTTCCTTCAGATCAAAAGCCATTTAGTGATGGTCTGCGATGTAAGCCCGAAACGCAAATTGATGCCTCGCCGCTTCACAGTCCTCATTCAGTCTTCTACGAAATCGGTACAACCTTTCTCCAGCGAGCGGAAACAGGATTCATGGCAAAAAAACCGCAGGATCCACTCGGGATCCTGCGGTCTCCAATTGCGAATTAGCTTCGCTTAATCTTCCACAACTACTCGTTCGACCACCCGTTCCCTTTCAGGACCGGTGTAGTAAACGCGCACCTTCTGCCCAGCTCGCAGTGGTGCAGTCACGATTTTGCCTGCGCCGTTGACGACTCGTGCAGCGGTGCCCAAAGCAAAGCTGACTGGGCCTTGCTCACCCCTGACCACTACAGTCTTTCCGGGTTCGTACGTCGTTACGGTGCCGGCCGTGTACGTTGTGCTGGTTGTTTGTGTTGTTGTCGCTGGTTCTGTTGTTGTTTCAGTTGTCGTTGTGCTGGTCTGCGCAAACGCCACAGGCGCAACTGCTGCGCAGGCGAGTGCGATTATTGTTCTTTTCATATGTATACCTCCCTTATTTTATTTTGATGATTTCTCCCGAGCTGATGCTCTGGAGCACGACAGGCATCCCTACATACACCTGTCCATTCATGCCTCTGACGGTTGCTCGCCGCCGCTATTCGAAAATCACAGATTTTCTCAGTCTAAGACGACTATGTGGTCAACCAGACGCGTGTAGCCGTCGCTGCCGTAAAACACTACCACGCGGGCGCCAGGTTGAATCGAACCGCGAAAGGGCCTGCCAAACTTATCAAACACAACCCCCGGTCCGAATGACTCAAAGCGCTCGGGATTCGCACTGTCGGTACGAATTACCAGTGTCCCGGGAGGCTGATAGCTTGCGGCAGTCCCTCCCTGAGCCGAAATAATGGGCGCCGTTACTGTTACTCCCTCTACACTGGTCAACCTTCTGGTAGTCTGTGCAAACGCCGGCGCTG
>Ga0081455_10008178_pt1 | contig 10910 bp, 13 predicted proteins | sample TabmetS3T2R1_FD_70207 | JGI IMG/M metagenome (GOLD analysis project Ga0081455, IMG submission 70207) | Tabebuia heterophylla rhizosphere microbial communities from the University of Puerto Rico - S3T2R1 | ecosystem: Host-associated > Plants > Roots > Rhizosphere ... | reverse complement strand
GAGCACCGTCCCTTCGTTCATCGAACCAGCGTCGGCCGGGCTGCGGCCGAAGGAAGCGCGAGCGTGAAGGCAGCACCGGAACCGGGCCTCGTCTCCGCCCACAGCCGACCGCCGTTCGCCTCCGCAAACCCGCGCGCGATCGCGAGGCCGAGGCCGGTCCCCTCTCCCCCGGCCCGTCCGTGCTCGAAGGGCTCGAAGATCCGCTCGACGTCTTCGGTCGCCAGGCCCGGGCCGCTGTCCTCGATGCGCACCAGCACGTCGTCACCCGTGCTGCTGACCGTGAGGTCGACCGCGTCCACCGGGGACGAGTAGCGAAGCGCGTTCTCGAGGACGTTCACGAGCACGCGCTCGAGCTGCGCCGCGTCGACGGAGACGAGCGGCGCGCCCTCGTCGAGCGTGGCGACGACCCGCGATGCCTCGGGGCCGAGCGCATCGAGCGCGCGCGAGACGAGCTCGTCGACCGGCCACAGCTCGGCCCGCGCCGGCCCCACGCCGGCCTCCAGCCGCGAGAGGTCGAGCAGGTTCGCGACGAGCCGTTCGAGCCGCGCCGTCTCGAGGCGGATGGTCTCGAGCAGCGCGGCGCGGTCGTCCTCGCCGAGGTGGAGCGCGCCGCTCTCCAGGCCGCCGACGGCGACACGGATTGCCGTCAGCGGCGAGCGCAGGTCGTGGCTGACGGCGTGCAGCACGGCGGTCTTCGCCGCGTCACTCCTCCGCAGGGACTCCGCCTCCGCGACGGCGAGCCCGCGCCTGCGGGCGCGCGTGGCGAGTTCACTGACGACCACGGCCGTGATCACGAACACCGCGAGCGCCACCCAGTTCTCGGAGTCGGTCAGCGCCAGCGTGTGCAACGGCGGCAGGAAGAAGAAGTTGAAGGCGAGCATGCTCGCGATCGACACCCCGAGCGCGTACCAGAGGCCGTACAGGACGGCGATCGGCAGCACCGCGAGCAGATAGAGGATCGAGAGCCCGAGCACCGGCGCGATCGCTTTCAGGCCGAAGACCGCGCCGGTCACGGCGGCCACGGCCGCGGCGCTCACCGCAAGCCGCTCAGCGTGCGCCTTCACGCTCCTCAGGATACGTCGGCCGTCAGTGGTGGACGGTGTGCCGGCGCTCGAGGCGCTCCTCGAAGCAGCGCCGCAGGTAGTCGCCGCGGAGCTTCGGCAGGACGCGCGGCTTCGGCGGCGGCTTCGGCATGACGACGATCTCGCTCACGCGCGAGCCATGGCAGCGCTCGTACGCGTGTCTCTCGTCGAAGACCTCCGGCTGCGGCTTGCGCCGGAACCACCCGAACAGCCGGGCGAAAAACGCCATCGCCTGGTCCTACCACGTTCCGGCCCGCCGCCCAAACGGCCGTCAGTCGAGCCGGTAGAGAATCTCCTCGATCACCCGGCCCGCCTGCTCGTCGTGCTCGGTGTGCCGGTCGACCTCGACGAAGCCGCACTTCTCGAGCACCCGGATCGAGCCGACGTTGCTGGCCGCGACCCAGGCGTGGAGCGGCCGCTCGGGGACCTCGGCCGCCAGCTCCGCGAGCGCCGCCGTCGCGAGCCCACGGCCCCAGAACTCGCGCCCCACCCAGTAGCCGACGAGCCGCTTGCCCTCCTGCGTCCAGCACCCGATGTTCCCGGCCACGGCGCCGTCGGCGACGATCGTCCACTGCATGGTCGAGTCGTCGGCCAGGATGCGTTGCCAGTGCGCGTCGAACGCCCCGCGGTCCCGGGCGGGGAAGACCGCCATCGCGGTCGCCTCGGGATCGAGCTGCTGCTCGAAGAACGCGTCGAGATCGGCTGGCTCGACGTCACGGAGTACCTGCATGACCCTCAGCGTACGGTGAACGTGGCCGTGCCGAGCAGGTGTCCGTATTCGCCGCGCGACCGCGCACGGAAACCGGGCCAGACGTACCAGCGGTAGACGCCCTTTCCCAGCCGGGACGCGTGGCCCTGGTAGACCCAGCGCTGCGCGAGCGCGAGCGTCGCCTTCCGTGGCCAGGTGCTGAGCAGCTTCTGCGATCCGCGGTACAGCTGGACGTTGTAGTACGTCGCGCCGGGAACGGCCGCCCAGCGCAGCGTCGGGCGGGTGCGTACGACGCCGCCGTTCCGTGGGGCCCGAAGGAGCGCCGCCGCCGATACCGCCGCCGCCGTGGTGCCCGACGCGTTCCCCTCACCGTCGTAGCTGCGGACACGGTAGATGAAGTACGAGCCGTTCTCGAAGCGCCGGTCGACGTACTTCCGCCCGGGGCCGTCGTACACGGTGGTCTGCGCGCCGGCCTTCGCGCTGCGCGCCCGCCTGACCAGGACGTGGTCGAGATCGGCATCCTCAGGCGGCAGCCAGCTCAAAGTCAGCGAGCCGTAGCGCACCTTCAGCTTCAGCTTGCGGACCTTTCCCGGAGGCGTCGTGTCCGGAGGCAGGAGAGACAGCACCTGCCACGAGTAGGCCGGCGGCGCCGGGTCGACGTTTCCGGCGAGGTCGGTCGCCCGCACCCGGAAGGTGTGACTGCCGTCGTCCAGCCCGCCGTAGCTCCGCGGCGAGGAGCAGGGGACGAAGGTGCCGCTGTCGAGGCTGCAGGCGAAGCTCGACGCCTCGCTGCCGGCGAACGAGAACGAGGCGGACGCGGTGCTGCTGACGGCCGGAGGCGCGCCGGTGATCGTCGTGTGCGGCGGCCGGGTGTCGACGACCCATCCGCGCGTGCTGGCGGGCCCGTTGTTCCCGGCTGCATCGGTGGAGCGAACGGCGAACGTGTGGGCTCCGTCCGAGAGCCGGCTGTAGCCCGCGGGGCTGGTGCAGGCCGCGAACGCGGCCCCGTCGAGCCGGCAGGCGTGGTGGAGACCGGTCTCGACGCCGTGGAAGACGACGGTCGCCGTCGCGGCATTCGTCGGGCTGCGAGGCGCAGAGTCGACCGCGGGCGCCGCCGGCGCGACCGTGTCGACAGTCCACTCCCACACCGTGGCCGGGCCGGTCGTGCCGAGTGGGTCGGTTGCCCTGACCGCGAACCGGTGCCTGCGGTCGCCGAGTCCGGAGTAGACGGCGGGGCTCGTGCACGGTGTGAAGCCTGCGCCGTCGAGCTCGCACGCGAACGTGCTGCCGAGCTTGGTCGACGCGAAGGCGAAGCTCGCCGCGGTGCCGTTCGTCGGGTCGTGCGGTTGCGTGGCAGGGTCGATCGTCACGACCGGGTTGATCAGGTCGATCGTCCAGGCGTGCGTCTTCAGCGCGCTCTCGTTCCCCGCCGGGTCGCGAGCCTTGACGTCGAAGACATGACTGCCGGCCGTGAGCCCCGAGTAGGCCTTGGGGCTCGCGCACGCCGAGAACGCGGCGCCGTCGAGCCTGCACAGGTAGGTCGCGGTCGCGTCGTCGTCCGTGAACACGAAGCTCGCGGAGGTGGACGCAGTGACGCTCGGCGGAGCCGAGGTGAGCGTCGGAGGCGGAGGCGGCGTGAGGTCGATCGCCCAGCTGCGCAACGCGGCAGGGCTCTCGTTTCCCGCCGCGTCGACGGCCTTGACCGCGAATGTGTGGGTACCGGCGACCAGGCCCGCGTAGCTCCTGGGGCTCGTGCACACGGCGTACGCCTGGCCGTCGAGCCGGCAGTGGAGCGTCGCGGTCACGTCCTTGTCCGCGAACGCAAAGGACGCGTTCGGGCTGTTGGACGGATTCGGCGGCGCGCTGGAGATGGTCGGCGTCGGCGGGACGGTTCCGTCCACCGTGACCTTCGGCTGGTTGCCTTGCAGCCCGAAGTTCGTCGCGTCACGGGCCAGCTTCGTGTTCCACGTGTATGCCTTCTCGGCTGCGGGCGCCGTCGCGGCGAACGTGATCCGGAGCGTGCCGCCCGGGCAGAGCTCGTTGGCGGCGCCCGGCGGCGCCACGGCGTGGATCGCAGCCGGGGCTGCGTCGAGCGTGACCGTCCAGGCCGCGGCGGAGCAGCTGCCCGCGCCCGTCGTCGTCGCGACCAGCGTCGCGGCGTCGACCGCGAACCCCGCCGGGACGACGACGTGGCCGTTGTTGGCCGCGGCCGGCGAGGTCGGTCGGTTGTCGAGAGCGATGGTGTACGTCGCGCCGGAGCCCGGCCCGACGGCGCCCGGCGCGATCGCGGCGCCGTAGCGGTTCTCGGCCGCCGCGCCTGCCGCACCGGCGAGGAGCGCCAGCACGAGCGCCGCCGAGGCGGCCACGACCTGGGCTTTGGGACTGCGGCTCACGACGAGACGAAGGCGATCAGAAAGGTCAGTGCAAAACACAGCCCGAGCGCGCACAGGGCAACGAACAGGAGCTGTTCACCACGTCCGTCGACCGCGACGGCGACGCGCACCGGGAGCGCCCGGGCAGGAACGAGCGCGACGGCGGCCGTGACGAGCAGGAACGCGAACCCTCCCGCGAGGAGGAACAGCGCGCCGGCCGGAAGGCGCAGCTCATTTCGCGTCGCCCGAGCCGCTACCGGTGTGGCCTGCGCCGCGACGAGCCGCGGCCGGTCGGGCTCAGGCGCTGGTCGCTTCGCGAGCGGGCGTCGGTGCGTGGTTGCGGCGCCTGTCCCGGGAGGTGCCTTGTGCGTGCGAGCCCGCTGCACGCGCGGTCGCGGCGGCGGCTTGGAGCGCGCAGGAGGAGGCGGCGGCGGAGGTGGCTGAACCGCGCTTGCGGCCGGCGGTGGCGGCGGTGGCGGAGGCGCCGGCGGTGGCGGTGGCGGTGGCGGGGGAACGTGAGTCGGCGGTGGCGGCGGAGGCTGCGGCCTGGGCTGCGTCGTCGTGGGGTAGGGATCCGGCTTCGGGAGCGTCGTCGTGGCCGGGGCCGCGCTCGAGCCCGTGGCGGGCACGTAGGCCGCTCCGAACCCCGCGAGCGCGATCACCACCAGGAGCGAGCAGCGTCGCCTTGTTGCCGTCCCCCTCAGGCCGGTGAACCGGGCAGTCGAGTTTGAGGTCAGGGTGGCGGCCCCCCTTCGCATAGCCGCAGTCGAAGAGTTCGAACGTAGCACCCTGATTCCGGGATTCGACCTGGCCGAAGGTCGAGTCTCGCGCGCCGCCCGGCGACGCCCGCGCGCGAGGGTGATCCTGCGCCCGGGAGCACCCGGGCGCAGGATCGTTGCGTCAGGTCAACCCCTGACGGAGTTGCTGTAGCCCGCGATGTAGCCGGGCCGCGCCGCGAGGCGCGGAACGACGACGCGGATCCTCACCGCGAGCCGCGTGCGGAAGACCGCGCGCGACGTCATCGTCGGTGAGGCCCCCTCGGTGGCGGTGCGGAAGAAGACCAGCTTGACGCCGACCCACTGGTGCCTGAACCGGCTCCAGCGCTGGAGCGACGCCCACTTCCCGACCAGCGACCGCGCGGCCAGCGCCCGCACGAGGAAGCGATTCGGGCCGATGTGCTTCAGCCGCACGAGCGGTCGCACGCGCACGCCGACGGCGTTGCTCTTCGCGTCGCCGGACGTCGCCGTGTACCGCGTCTGGACGGCCGGCCGGACGCGGAGGCTGAACCTGCCGTCAGCATCGGTCTTCACGGTCGCCACCGCCTGCGTCCGGATGCCGCCGACAACCGGCGTCCGGAGCTCGGTGATGGTCACCGACTCGCCGGCCTGGCCGTTCCGAAGGGCGCCGGTCAGCAGCACCGTTCGGCCGTAGACCGCAGTCCGCGAGTTGGCGTCGAGCGTGATCGACTTCTTCGGGACGACCACGGCCGTCGGAGCCGAGACCGCAGCGCTCGAGCCGGTGGTGTTTGCGGCCCGGACGCGCACGCGGAGCGTGTTCCCGACGTCCACGGACGACGCCGCGTACGTCTTGTTCGTAGCCCCGATGATGTTCGCGCAGCCGGCGCCCTTCGCGTTACAGCGCCGCCACTGGTACGTGAACGTCAGCGGCTGGTCGCCCGACCACACTCCCGGATCGGCCGTGAGGGTCTGTCCGTCCTGGGCTCGACCCGAGGTCGTCGGCGGGCTCGTGTTCTTCGGCGGGGCCGCCGCGGCGGCAGCTGAGCCGGCGCCGACGACCGCCATCGTTGTCGCAAGAGCGATCAGGAATCGTTTTCGCACTAGGACACCTCCTAGTCCTCGGTCGTTTTCGGAGGGTCGTCCTTGGCCTACCCCCGATCCGCGGAGGGATGCGTCGAGGCTGTGAGAATCCTGTTAGTCATCCCTGCAACGATCTCGGGATCCCGGATCCGGTCTGCAATCATCGTCAGCCTGAGCGGCTGCCGTTTGGACCACGCTGTCAGCGCCGTTACGGACTGGGAGCGATCGACCCGGTTCTATCGCGACGTGCTCGGAGCCGAGGTCGTTCCTCACGGCGCGCCCCCTCGCGTCGCCTTTCGGATCGGCGATACCCAGTTGAACGTCCACGGGCCGGGAGTCGACGTTTCGGGCAACGTTGCCAGGCTTCCTGTTCAGCCGGGCAACAGCGATGTCTGTTTCGAGTGGCCGGGTCCGATCGAGGGGGCGCGAGAGCACCTGGAGAGTCACGGCGTCTCGATCGAGACAGGCCCGGTGGCGCGGATCGGCGCACGCGGGGAAGGGGTCAGCGTCTACTTCCGGGACCCCGACGGCAGCCTGCTCGAGTTCATCTCCTACGCTCGCTGAGCCCGAGTCACGCGAAGCGTTCGGCCAGCGCGACCTCGACGTTCGCCGCGCGCGCCTCCTCAAGGTCGTCCGCAGCGGAGCGCGGGAGCTCGACGGCAAGGCCGGCCGCCCGCGCCGCTTCGCGCGTCGCGCCGGCCGCAACGGCGTCGTGAAGCTCCCACAGGTACCTGAGGTCGGCCTCGGCAATCGCAAGCGCATCGGCAGCGGTCAGCTCTGGTCCATGCCCCGGCACGACCCGTCCAGGTGGGTCACGACGCAGGAGGTCGATCAGTGCAGCGAGCGTCCCGCGGTAGGCCGCACTCGCCGTGACGAACGGGAACTCGATGGTCGAGAGGTGGTCGCCGACCGCGAGCAGATCGGGGTCACGGCAACGGAACGCTGTCCCGTCCGGAGTGTGGCCGGGCAGAGCAAACGTCTCGAGGAGGATCGTCCCTACCCGCAAGGCGTCGCCCGCGGCGAACGTCCGGTCGACACGCGGCTCGCCGGCGATCTCGACCCCCTGCGCGGCTGCCCGCTCGGCCACAGTCGCCGCTGCTGCGCGGGCGGCAAGCCGCGACGCAGTCGCCTCGCTCATCGTCGCGACCGCCTCCGGGAACGCGGCGATCCCGCAGACGTGGTCCCAGTCGGCGTGCGTGACAAGCACGTGAGTGACCCCGACGCCGAGCTCGTGTGCACGCGCCGCGATGCGCTCCACCTCGTTCGCCGACACGGCCGGATCGACTACCACCGCCTCGGGCCCCTCGACGAGCAGGAGCGACGATGTCTGCCAGAGCGCGCTCTCAAACCGCTCGACGAGCACCCGGCCACGGTACCCGCGTACGATCGGCGACGGAATGCATGACGAACTCACGCGCGAGGAGCTCGTCAGGCGCCTGGCCGAGGTCTCGCACAAGAGCTGGATCAAGCAGAAGGTGCGCGACTACGGCGCGACCGAGTCGGACCTCTCGACGGAGGTTCACGAGCACGACCTGGAACGAGCAGAGGACGCCGTGCAGGAGCTCGAGCGGCTCGGCGTCTGGCCGCGCTGACCTGGAAAGCGCTAGCCGAAGCCGAGGATGAACTTCGCGTCGTCGGACATCTTCTCCGGCGTCCAGGGCGGGTCCCAGGTCAGCTCGGTCTCGACGTCCTCGACCCCGGGAAGCGCGCGCACGACTTCTTCGATGTTCTGCTGGATCAACGGCCCGGCCGGGCAGCCCATCGAGGTGAGGCTGTAGAGCACCTTCACCCGCGGGCCCTCCACTTCGGCGTCGTACAGCAGGCCGAGCTCGACGATGTCCATCCCGAGCTCGGGATCCTCGACGGTTCGCAGCGCTTCGATCACGTCGTCGCGTGTCATGGAGCCCCAGCGTATCGAGGCAGCCCGTCCTCGGGGAGCTCGTCCCAGGGCGCGCGGGAGTCGACGAACGAGTGGTACTGCGGCCGGATGCCTGGGTCGCCGTCGAGCGAGCCGAGGCGGATCGAGACCTCGTCGCCGTCCGGCCAGTGGCCGCCGAAGAGCGACGACCCGCACTCCGTGCAGAAGACCTTGACCGCCGTGCCGCCCTCCGGCCGGTAGACGCGCAGCAGCTCCTCACCGGCCAGGAGCCGGAACCGCTCGCGCGGGATGCGTCCCTGCGTCAGCCCGAACGTCCCGGAGTGCTTACGGCAGAACGAGCAGTGGCAGTGGTTCGCGCGGAGGAACGGCAGCTCGGCCTCGAAGCGCACCGCGCCGCAGAGGCAGCTCCCCTCGACGACCTCAGTGGCCACTGGAGGCGAAGCGACGTGTTCGCTCTGTGTCCATGGCGGTGCGTTGGGCGGCCGTCCCGGCAAAGCCGGCACGGCCTCCAGTCGGCGTCGCAAGCGAGCGCCTTGCCATCAGTAGCCGAGCAGGCGAACTTCCTCGCGCCGCTCGCGGGCAAAGAAGTGGATGCCGTCGACGAAGCGCACCCAGTTGCAGCGCGTGCACATCACGAGCGAGTGCGTCCGCGCGCTGTCTGCAAGGAACCGCACGCCGCGGAGCAGGTCGCCGTTCGACACGCCGGTGGCGACGACGATCACCTCGCCAGACGCCAGATCCTCGATCGTGAACAGGCGCTCGAGATCCTCCACGCCGGCCTGGCGCGCAGCCTCGACCTCACTACGGGAGGTTGGCCAGAGCTGCGCCTGGAGCTCGCCGCCGAGGCAGCGCAGCGCAGCAGCGGTCAGCACCGCCTGCCGCGTGCCGCCGATCCCGATCGCCAGGTGGTCGTTGGTGCCGCGGATGGCGGCGGAGATCGACGCCGTCACGTCGCCGTCCTGGATCAGCTTGATGCGGGCGCCCGCGGCCCGGATCTCCTCGATCAGGTCGTGGTGGCGCGGCCGGTCGAGGACGATCGTGGTGACGTCGTTGACCATGCGGCCGAACGCATCGGCGATCGCGCGGATGTTGTCGCCGACCGGCTTCTTGAGGTCGATCGAGCCGCGCGCCTTCGGGCCGACGGCCATCTTGCGCATGTACATGTCCGGGAGCTGTTGGAACGAGCCGGGGTCGCCGACCGCGACCATCGACATGGCGCCGTAGCCTCCGCGCGCGACCACGCCTCGGCCCTCGAGCGGGTCGAGCGCCAGGTCGAACTCCACCCCGCCCGCGCCCAGGCGCGCGCCGCCGGCGAGCTGGCCGCCCTCGTCGCCCGGACCGATGACGACCTTGCCGTCGATGGGCAGCTGCTCCAGTGCGAGCCGCATCGCGGTCGCCGCGTCGTCCTCGGCCGTCTCCTGCTCGGCCCGGCCGAGCCAGCGGGCCCCTGCGAGCGCCGCCCGCTCGGTCGTGCGCGCGAAGCTCTCGCACAGGCAGAAGCGGGCCCCGCCGGCGTCCGCGGCGGAGTCTCGCGCCTCGGGCGCAGTTTGCGTCATCCGCTCACCTGCAGCGGCTCGGCGGCGTTCAGGACGAGCTCCATCACCTCGACAACGGTCTCTTCGATGTTCGCGTTCTGGATCACCGGCACCTCGTGCCGCTCCGCCCGCCCGAGGATGTACTCCTGGACGAGCCGGATGTCGTCGAAGCACTCGAGGTACTTCTCGTACGGCCGCATCCCCTCCGAGTCGTTGTCGCGGATCCAGAAGTGGCTCGCGTGCGCCTCCGTGTCGTTGATGGCGAGCACGCACTGGACGACGAGCGCATTCTCGATCGGCGGGAGCATGCCCGGGACGAGATGGACGCCCTCGAGCACCATCGACCACCCCTCCTGCAGGGCGCGGTCGATCGACGCGGCCACGCCCACGAGGACGTCGCGCGTCTGCTCGAGGAACCCGTCCACGACCGCCTTGCCGGGGTCGTCCTCCTCCTGCTGCGCCATCGTCCGGCCGGCCTCGAAGCTCGAGTAGTGGATCGCGGGCATGAACTCGCGCGAGAAGAACGCACGCATGGTCTGGCGGACGAAGTCGGTGGAGGTGACGCGCGTGATCCCGAGGCGATACGCGACATCGGTGGCCACCGACGACTTGCCGGTGCCCGTGCCGCCGCCGACGAGCAGGATGATCGGCAGGTCGAGGTCGTAGAGATCCTGGTAGCGGCGGAGGCGGCGCATCGCCACGGCGCCCGCCTCGGGGCCGAGCGACTCGTGGGCGAGCTCCTCGAGCCGGGCGAGCGAGACCGACTGCCGGTCGCTTTTTGCGAGGTCGGCCTCGAGCGCCAGCGCGAGCTCGTACGCGCGGTCGGCTGTGAAGCCGGCGGCGACCAGGGAGCGCGCCATCAGCCCCTTGGAGAACGGCAGGCCGTCCTCGCCACCGAGCGGCAGCGGCTGACGGAAGCGACGGTCGGTCACCTCGGGACCACCTCCTTCGCCGCGGCCGCGTCCGCGAGCCGCACGAGCTCGACATCGAGGTCGTGAACGCCGACTGGGACGAGCTCGTTGTCCGCGAACGTGACGTCCACCCCGCGCTCGAGCGCCGCCTCGGCGACGACGTCGATCGCCGCCGCCTTGATCTCGACGAGGTACACCTCGGCATCGACACGCGAGAGCTCCTCGCTCAGGGCGTCGCGCCGCGCGAGGTTCCCCGAGACGAGCACGACCTCGGCGCCGTGCTCCTCGCGCAGGTGCCGCTCGATCTCGGCGTGCGCCGTGGCAGGCGCGGTCGAGAAGTAGGCGACGCGCTTGCCTGCGACGGGCGTGACCGGCCGCGGGCTCAGCTCGACCGGCACCACCGGCACCTCCTTCACCTCGTGGATCGCCTCGACCAGCCGCTCGTCGAGGCCGCCCGTGACGACGACGAGGTCGGAGACGAGGATCCGGTAGGCGTTCAGGTAGCCGGTCGAGACCTCCGCCGGCTGCGAAGCGCCGGTAACGAGGACGCGCGCGCTCGTGTCGACCGGCGGAATCGCAGCGCCGCTGCCGTCGAAGATCACAAG
>Ga0081455_10008177_pt1 | contig 10911 bp, 10 predicted proteins | sample TabmetS3T2R1_FD_70207 | JGI IMG/M metagenome (GOLD analysis project Ga0081455, IMG submission 70207) | Tabebuia heterophylla rhizosphere microbial communities from the University of Puerto Rico - S3T2R1 | ecosystem: Host-associated > Plants > Roots > Rhizosphere ... | reverse complement strand
GGGGATATCCGTCGATCGGGCGGCGAGGTCATGCTCGCCGGCCATGCCTATGCGCCGAAGGCGCCGGTCGAAGCGATCGCCAGGAGCGTCTACCTGATCCCCGAGGAGCGCGGTCGACTCGGGCTGCTGCTCGGCACAACGATCACCGAGAACACGATCCTCTCGGTCCTTCGACGGATCACCCGTGGTTTCCTCGTGCGCATGTCGGAGGGCCGCGCGCTGACGCGGCGAATGATGAAGGCGCTCGACGTGCGTGCCCGGAGCACGCAGCAGATCGTCGGGGAGCTGTCGGGCGGCAACCAGCAGAAAGTGGTGCTGGCCAAGGCGCTGGCAGCCAATGCCGATGTGCTCCTGCTCGATGAGCCAACGTTCGGCGTGGACGTCGGTGCCGCGCAGGACCTGATCCGCTACGTCCGGCGGATGGTCGCCGAGCAGAAGGCCGTGCTGTGGGTGACGTCCGATCTGCTGGAGCTGCTCGATGTGTCCGATCGGATCCTCGTGCTGGTCAACGGCGTCGTGCCGAGGATCATCGAGCGGGGTGATCCGGCCTTCAACGAAGCGTCGCTGATCCGGGCAATGCAGCGCGACGTGCCCTCCAGTTCGCAGCCAACCCTTGCCCTGGAAGGAAGCGCCTCATGACCAAGTCCGTGGCGGCCGACGAGGTCGTCCCCGCCGCACCGGTCGCCCCGGTCGGCAGGGTCCGGCGCCGGCCGCTCAAGGTGGCGATCGTCGTCGGGCTGCTGGCCTTCCTCCTCTTCGGCCTCCCCCCGTTGCTCGACAGCTTCTGGATGCTGGTCGTCACCGGGGCCGTGATCTACAGCATGGTGGCGCTCGGCCTCGGCCTCCTGATCGGCCGTGTCGGGATGGTGTCGTTGTGCCAGTTCGTCCTGGCGGCGGTCGGTGCCTGGGTGGCACTGCGCCTCAGCTATGCCACGTCACTGCCGTTCCCCGTGCTGATCTTGGCCGCCGGGGTGGTCACTGCGGCCATCGGCACGCTCATCGGGCTGCCCGCGCTGCGCCTCTCGGGCCTCTACCTCGCGCTGATCACCCTCATGGCGGCGGGCGCCATCACGATCGTGCTGCGCGCCGTGCTGTTCCCCAACGGGGGCGGGGGGTTCTTCGGCAACTCGGCCGCGGGCGGTGCGTCCTCCCGCATGCCCCGCCCGTCGCTGGGGCAGAGCGACACGGCGTACTTCCGCTACTGCGTCGTGGTGGCCATCGTCATGTTCGTGCTCGCCGCGTGGCACGTGCGGCGCAAGCCCGGGCGGGCCTGGGCCGCGATCCGCCACAGCCAGGCGACCGCCATCTCGGCGGGGGTGAACACCGTGCTGTACAAGTTGTGGGCGTTCGCGCTGGCGTCGTTCATGGCGGGCGTGGCCGGGGGCTTGCTCGCCGCCTCCGCCGGCGGGGTGAGCGTCCAGCAGTTCCCGGTGGAGACCTCTGTGACGCTGCTGGCGGTGGTCCTCATGGGGGGCGTGTACAGCCTGTGGGGGGCCGTGGTGGCCGCGTTCCTGCTGCGGATCCTGCCGGCACTGCTCGACGACTGGGGGATCTCGACCGAGTTGCTCACGATCCTGTTCGGCATCGGGGTGCTGCAGGTGCTGATGACCGCCCCCGGCGGCCTCGCCGACCAGGTGCCGAAGGACCTCGCCAGGCTCGGCCGGCGCATCGGCAGGCTCTTCTCCCGGCGGGAGACGGCGCAGTGATCGAGGTCGAGGAGCTCACCGTCCGCTTCGGCGGCGTCGTGCCGATCGACGCGATGACGCTCGACTTCGACGCCGGCACCTGCGGCCTCATCGGGCCCAACGGCGCCGGCAAGACGACGTTCTTCAACGTGCTCAGCGGGTTCGTCCGACCGTCCGCAGGCCGGGTGCACGCCTTCGGCGAGGACCTGCTGGCGATCCCCGACTTCAGGCGGCCCCGGTGGGGACTGCGACGCACGTTCCAGACCGAGCAGGCGATCGCAGAGCTCTCGGTGTTCGACAACGTCCTGCTGGTCCACGAGCACACGGGCGGCGATCGCGCCACGCGCCGCGACGAGGTCTCGGAGGCGATCGGCTTCACCGGGCTGTCCGACGTCGCCCACCGGCTCGTCGGGGGGCTCGGCGCCGCCCAGCGCCGCCTGGTCGAGATGGCGCGGGCGGTCGTCGGTCGCCCACGGGTGATCCTGTTCGACGAGCCCGGGGCCGGGCTGCCCGACGACGAGACCGCACTGCTGGCCGACCTGATCCGGCGGATCCCCGAGGAGACGGGCGCCCTCGTCGTCCTCGTCGATCACGATATGAGCCTCGTGTCGGCCTGCTGCAAGACGACCGCCGTCCTGGACTTCGGCAAGCTGATCGCGTCCGGGCCGACGGCCGAGGTCCTCCGCAACCCCCACGTCGTCCGCGCCTACCTCGGCACGGAGGAGGAGGTATGACGCGCTGATGGCCAGCGTCGACCCGGACGTGGAGCCGCCCGCGACTCCGGACGCCACCCTGCGGCTCGACGCGTTGTCGGTGGAGCGGGGCGGCCGTCCGGTGCTGCGCGACGTCTCGCTGGAGGTGCCACCCGGCGAGGTGACCGCGCTGCTCGGCCCCAACGGCGCCGGCAAGTCGACGCTCGTGCTCACGGTCGCGGGCGTGCTCCGGCCCAGCTCGGGCCGGGTGCTCCTCGGCGACCGCGACCTGACCCGGCGACCGCCCGAGCGGATCCGCCGGGCCGGGTTGGCGGTGGTGGCGGAGGGACGCCGGGTGCTGAGGGACCTCAGCATCGCCGACAACCTGCGGATCGCCACGTATGGGCTGAGTGGCGACCAGGCCGAACAAGGGATCAACTACGCCCTCGAGCTGTTCCCGGAGCTCACCCGGCGCTGGAACACCAGCGCCCTGTTGTTGTCCGGCGGCGAGCAGCAGATGGTCGTGCTCGCACAGGCGCTCGTGTCCCGACCCTCCGTTCTCATCGTGGACGAGCTGTCGCTCGGTCTCGCCCCCCTGGTCGTCAAGCGCCTGGTGCCGACGCTGGCGTCGGTGGCCGAATCGGGGGTCGGGGTGCTGCTCATCGAGCAGTTCGCCCACGTCGCACTCGGGCTCGCCGAGAGCGCCTATGTGCTTCAGGGCGGGCGGATCCGCCACCACGGGTCGGCCGGTGAGTTGAAGGCCAATCCCGACCTCCTCCACTCCGCCTATCTCCTGCGCGTGTAGGGGTGCCCAGGCCGTGACCATGGAGGACCTCGACGGCAGGGTTGCGGTCATCACCGGCGGGGCGTCGGGCATCGGGCTGGCCATGGCGGAGCGCTTCGCCGCCGAGGGGATGAGGCTGGTGCTTGCGGACATCGAGCGGCCGGTCCTGCAGCGGGCGGGCGAGGCGCTGAGCCGCGGCGGTGCCGAGGTGCTCACCGTGCCGACCGACGTGAGCATCGAGGCCGACGTCGCGGCGCTGGCGGCGACCGCGTTCGAGCACTTCGGCGACGTCCACCTGGTCTGCAACAACGCCGGCGTCGGCAGCCGGGGACTGCCCATCGCCGAGCTGCCGCTCGAGGACTTCGAATGGGTCCTCGCCGTGAACCTCTACGGCGTCATCCACGGGCTGCGGGCGTTCCTGCCCCACCTGCGCGCCAACGACGTCGGCCACATCGTCAACACGGCGTCGACCTCCGGCCTCTACCACCTGCCCCGGATGGGCCCGTACAACGCGTCCAAGGCGGCGGTCGTGGCCCTGAGCGAGACGCTGCGCTTCGAGCTCGCTGCCGAGGGCAGCAAGGTCGGGGTGTCGGTGCTGTGCCCGAGCTGGGTTCGCACCAACATCTCCACCGCCGACCGCAACCGACCGGAGCGCTTCGCCTACAGCCTCGACACCGACCAGATGGCGCAGGTCGACGCGTACAAGGCGAGGCGCCGCCAGTTGAAACAGGTCGCCGCCGACCCGGCCGACGTCGCCGATCAGGTGTGTTCGGCCGTCAAGGACAACCGCTTCTACATCCTCACCCACCCCGCCAGCCTGGACGTCTTCGACGCCCGGGCCCGGCGCATCCTCGCCGGGGACGACCCGGTGGAACCGCCAGAATGATCGGAGAGAAGGAGAGCGCACCATGACAGAGAAAGCGCGCGCTGAGCTGCTGGCCGACGTGCTGTCGCGCTACGAGGACTCGCCGAACCCGCGCCTGCGCGAGATCACGGAGGCGGCCATCCGTCACCTGCACGCGTTCGCCGAGGAGGTCAACCTCCAGCGCGACGAATGGTTCGCCGGCATCGAGTTCCTCACGGCCACCGGGCAGAAATGCGACGACAACCGCCAGGAGTTCATCCTCCTGTCCGACACGCTGGGCGTGTCGAGCCTGGTCGAGATGCTGACCCATGACGGGATCGAGGGGACCACCGAGAACACCGTGCTCGGGCCCTTCTACGTGCCCGGGTCGCCCCAGCGGGCCACGGGCGAGTCGATGCTCGTCGATCCCGATGACGGCGACCGGGTCGTGATCCGGGGGACCGTCACCAACATCGACGGCGAGCCGATCGCCGGCGCCACCCTGGATTGCTGGCAGAACACCACGTCCGGCTTCTACGCGGTCCAGCAACCCGACGTGCAGACGCCCGAGAACCTGCGGGGCATCTACGCCACGGGCGCCGACGGCAGCTACGAGATCCGTACGGTCCGCCCGGTGCCGTACCCCATCCCGTCGGACGGGCCGGCGGGCGACCTGCTCAAGGCCCACCACCGGAACTGGATGCGTGCCGGCCACACCCACATGTGGATCCGGGCGGATGGCTACAAGGAGCTGATCACCCACGTCTTCGACGAGGAGACCGACTACCTCCGCGACGACGCGGTGTTCGGCGTGCGGGACAGCCTCATCCGGCGCTTCGAGCCGGACGCCGCCGGCGAGCTGGCGACGACGTTCGACATTGTGCTCGACCGCGCCTGAGGGCGCGGTGCACGGGCCGAGGCGATGGCAAAGCGACCGGCGGACGCGATGACGGCCAAGGGAGCCGCACCGGCGATGGAGCTCGCCGACGACGGCAACGAGCCGACGTTGCTGTACCTGGTCGGCCGGATGGATCGCGTCGTCCGGCGTGCGATCGGCTCGGTCCTGAAGGCACAGGGCCTCTCGGTCAACCAGTACACGACGTTGAGCGTGCTTGCCCGCCGTAGCGGGCTTTCCAATGCCCAGCTCGCCCGTCGCTCCTTGGTCTCACCGCAGTCGATGAACGAGGTGCTCCTCGCCCTGGAGCAACGGGGCCTCGTTCGGCGTCAGGCCCATCCGGATCACGGTCGCATCCTCCTGGCGAGGCTCACCGCCCGGGGCCGGTCGCTGCTGGCGCGCTGCGACGCAGAGGTGCACGACGTCGAGGCGCGCATGGTGAGCGGCATGGGTGACGAGGACCGCATGGCGCTGCGCAGGGCGCTGCTGGGTGGCATCCGTTCCCTACAGGGCGGGCTCGGGAATAGCGTCGACCTTCAACCACCGACGGACGGAACAGCTCGGGAGGACGGGTAGTGGATCACCTTCTCCAGGTGCTCTGCCTGAAGGGGCGGGCGACACACGAAGCGCTGGGGGCGGCCGTCGAGGCCGATCCGGGGGCGGCGATCGCCGAGTTCGAGGCCGCCGGGCTCGTCGAGAGCACGAAGCTCGGGTACCGGGCGACCGACCTCGGCCGCACCCGCGCCGATGAGCTCTACGCCTACGAGCGCGAACAGGCGGGCGGGGTGATCGAGGACGTGTACGACTCGTTCGTGCCGATCAACGATGACATCAAGCAGATCGTCACCGACTGGCAGATGCGCCAGTTCGGTGGCGAGCTCACGGTCAACGACCACAGCGACAGCCGCCACGACGAGCGGGTGATCGCCCGGCTGCGCCGCACCGACGCGAAGGTGTCGGCCGCCCTCGGTCCCCTCTCCGACGCCCTGAACCGCTTCGACCTGTATCCGCGTCGGCTTCGACGGGCGCTGACGCTCATCGGCGAGGGCGACCACTCGATGTTGGCGGCGCCGCTCAAGGACAGCTACCACACCGTGTGGTTCGAGCTGCACGAGGAGCTGATCATCCTGTCGGGTCGCAGCCGCGCCGACGTGGAGGTGTGAGCCGCCATGGCGCAGCACGGCCCGCAGATTGTTGACAATCATGCGGACAACTCATAGCGTCCGCGTTGACCTGGGAGGGGTGCCCCATGGCAGTCGAGACCGAGCGGCTGTTCGTCGGCGGTACGTGGCGGGATGCGGCCGGCACCTTCGACGACTTCAACCCGGCGACCGGCGAGGCGTGGCGCGCCGTGGCCGACGGCGGGCCGGATGCGGCGGCCGACGCCGTCGAGGCCGCCCGGGCGGCGCAGCCCGAGTGGGCGGCGCTGCCCCACGACCAACGGGCGAAGGTCCTCATCGATGCCATGGGGGCGATCGGCGAGCTGCAGGACGCGCTGGTCGAGGCCCTCGTCGACGAGGGCGGGTCGTGGATCGGCAAGGCCATGTTCGAGGCCGGCTACACCGGCGGCATCGCCCAGGCCGCCGCCGCGGCGGCGCACATGGTCACCGGCGAGCTGATCCCGTCCGCTAGCGGCAAGGTGAGCATGGTGGTGCGGGAGCCGGTTGGCGTCGTCTCGGTCATCACGCCGTGGAACTTCCCCCTCTTGCTGTCGATGCGGGCGGTTGCGTTCGCCCTCGCCATCGGCAACGCCGTGGTGCTGAAGCCGTCGGAGGAGACGCCGGTGGCGGGTGGCGTCCTCGTCGGCAGGATCTTCGAGGCCGCAGGCCTACCGCCCGGCCTCCTGAATGTCGTCACGTGCTCGCGCGCCCGCGTGGCCGAGGTCGGTGAGGTGCTCGTCGGGCACCCGGCGATCGGCGCGGTCAGCTTCACCGGCTCGTCGGCGGTGGGCCGCGAGGTGGCGGCGCTCGGGGGTCGTCACCTCAAGCGGGTGGCGCTAGAGCTGGGAGGCAACGACGCGCTGATCGTCCTGGACGATGCCGACCTCGAGCGCGCGGTCGGCGCCGCCACGTTTGGCTCGTTCATGCACGCGGGGCAGATCTGCATGTCGACCGAACGGATCCTCGTCGACGCCGCCGTCGCCGAGGAGTTCACCGAGCGGCTCGTGGCGAAGGCCGCCGAGCTCGGCGTGGGCGACCCGCGCAGCAACGTCATCGGGCCGGTCATCAATGCCAGGCAGGCGGACAAGATCCGGCGACACATCGACGATGCCGTGACCCACGGCGCCACGGTGCGCACCGGCGGCGGCAACGACGGCCTGTTCTTTCAGCCGACGGTGCTCGACGGCGTCGCCCCGGACATGGCGGTCTGGACCGAGGAGACGTTCGGGCCGGTCGCACCGGTGGTCACCGTCTCGGGCGAGGAGGAGGCCGTCAAGCTCGCCAACGACTCCGAGTACGGGTTGTCGGCCGGCATCATCACCGCCGACGAGGAACGCGGGCTGTCGGTCGCTCGCCGGCTGGAGACCGGCATGGCCCACGTCAACGACACGTCGGTGTACGACGAGCCCAACGCGCCGTTCGGCGGTGTGAAGGGCAGCGGTGTCGGTCGCCACGGCGGCAAGGCCGCCATCGATGCGTTCACCACGACGCGCTGGCTCACGCTCGAGCGGGGCGGGCGGCTCTACCCGTTCTGAGGTTCGCCCGTTCTCCGCGCCGCCGTTCCCGTCAGCCAGTACCGAAGGTCTTGCGTAGCTCGGCCTTGAGCACCTTGCCCGCGCCGCTGCGGGGGAGCGCCTCCGTGAAGACGACCGACCGGGGCTGTTTGAAACGTGCCAACCGCCCGTCGAGGTGCTCCAGCAGCGCCTCCTCGTCGAGCGCGGTGCCGGCACGCCGGACCACGATGGCCCGGCCCACCTCGCCCCAGCGCTCGTGGGGGACGCCGATCACTGCGCACTCGGCCACTTCGGGATGGCCGTAGATCACGTCCTCCACCTCGGCCGGGTAGATGTTCTCGCCGCCAGAGATGATCACGTCCTTCATCCGATCCACGATCGTGACGTAACCGTCGCCGTCGACGACGGCCACGTCGCCCGAGCGGAACCAGTCGCCGTCCATCACCTCGGCGGTGGCCTCGGGGCGGTTCCAATACCCCCGCATCACGTTGGGACCGGCGACGACCACCTCGCCCTTCTCCCCCGGCTCCACCTCGCTGCCGTCGGGGCGCACCACGCGCACGTCGGTGAAGAACGACGCCACTCCCGCGCTGCCGGCCTTGTCGGCGGCCCGTTCGGCGCCTAGGAACAGGGCGCCCGGCGACGTCTCGGTCATCCCGTACCCCTGGAGGAACGGGATGCCTCGATCGAGGTAGGTCCGGATGGTGGACAGCGGCACCGGCGCCCCGCCGCACAGCAGCCGCCGCAGGCTGGACAGGTCGGCGGACGTGAAGGCGGGCACCTGGGCCATCGAGTTGAACATCGCCGGCACGCCGAACATGACCGTCACGCGCTGCCGGGCTATGAGCTCGAGCGCGACGTCGGGGTCGAAGCCACCGGTGAGGACGACCGTGCCGCCCTTCATGAGGACGGGCAGGGAGACCATGTTGAGCGCCGCTACGTGGAACAGCGGCGCGCACACGAGGGCCACCTCGTCCGACGCCAGATCGGTGTCGACCAGGACGTTGACGCAGTTCCAGGTGATGTTGCCGTGGCTGAGCGTCGCGCCCTTGGGCCGGCCGGTGGTGCCGGACGTGTAGATGATCACGGCGGGGTCGTCGAGCCCGACGGGCGTGTCCATCGGTGCCGGAGCCGCGCCGCCGGACAGGCCCCCACCGGTCGCCATGCCCTCGAACCGCGGGCCCAGCTCCACCAGGTGGCGCAGCGCCGTCGAGCCGGCCGCAACGGCAGTCGCCGCGTCGGTCATCGCCGGGGCGTGCACGAGGACCGTGGCCCCGCAGTCGGCGGCGATGTACGTCAGCTCGGGCGCCGTGAGCCGCCAGTTGAGCGGCACGAACACGCCACCCAGGGCGGTGGCGGCGAACAGCGTCTCCAGCAGCGTGGGGTCGTTGGGACCCAGGTAGGCGACACGGTCGCCGCGCTCCACGCCGAGGTCGCGCAGTGCGCCGGCCAGGTGGCGCGTGCGGTCGTCGAGCTCCGCGTACGTGCGGCGCGTGGCCCCGTGCACGAACGCGACGTGCGCCGGTGACAGGCGGCGCCGACGAACCGGCCACGAGCCCAGCCCCTGATCGCGCATCGCTCGGTTACCCGGTCAAGCCCAGCAGCCGGGCGGCGTTGTGCTTGAGGATCTTCGGCCGCACCTCGGGCTTGATGTCGAGCGTCTCGAAGTCGGCCAACCAACGGTCGGGCGTGATCATCGGGAAGTCCGACCCGAACAGGACCTTGTCGGCCAGGAGGGTGTTGGCGTACTGGACCAGCTGCGGCGGGAAGTACCGCGGCGACCAGCCCGACAGGTCGATGTGCACCTGCGGCTTGTGGGTGGCGACGGCGAGCGCCTCGTCCTGCCACGGGAACGACGGGTGCGCCAGCACGATGGGCATGTCGGGGAAGTCGGCGGCCACGTCGTCGACGGCCAGCGGGTTGGAGTACTTCAGGCGCAGGCCGGCGCCGCCGGGCATCCCGGCGCCGATGCCGGTCTGACCGGTGTGGAACAGCGCGATCAGCCCGTGCTCGGCGATTGCCTCGTACACCGGGTACGCCATGCGGTCGTTGGGGTGGAACGCCTGGACCGTGGGGTGGAACTTGAACCCTCGTACCCGCTGCTCGTCGACCAGGCGGTGGACCTCGCGGACCGCGGACCGCCCCAGGTGGGGGTCGACGCTGCCGAAGGGGATCAGCACGTCGGGGTGGGCATGCGCGGCCTCTGCGATCTCGTCGTTGGGCACGGGGGGAACGCCCATCGCCGTCGTGGCGTCGACGGTGAACACCACGGCCATCATCCTGCGCTCGCGGTAGTACGCGGCCATCTGCTCGACGGTCGGCCGCTGGCGGTCGCGGATCCCGAAGTACTCGTCGACCGCGTGCTCCAGCTCAGGCGCCAACGACCCCCGCCCGGTCACCGCCGACACCTCCGCATGGGTGTGGACGTCGATGGCGACGAGGGCGTCGAGGTCGATGCCGCCCAGTGGCTCGGGCACGGCGCTCAGCCGCTCTCGCCGGCCCCGACGGCCGCATCGCCAGGCCGCACGATCTCGAGCCGTTCGCGCAGGGCGAAGCGCCGGACCTTGCCCGTGGGCGTCTTGGGGAGCTGGTCGACCACCTCGATGCGGCGGGGGCGCTTGAACGCCGCCATCCGCCCCCGGCAGTGGGCGTCGATGCCGGCGGGCTCGATCTCGTGGCCCGCCCGCGGGACGAGGAAGGCGACCGTGATCTCGAGCCCGTCGGCGTCGCGGCCGCCCACCACGGCCGCTTCCAACACGTCGGGGTGCTCGACGAGCACGCCCTCGACCTCGGCGGGCGAGACCCAGATGCCGCCCGCCTTGATCATGTCGTTGTTGCGGCCGAGGAACGTCCAGTAGCCGTCGGCCGAGCGGCGATAGACGTCGCCGGTGACCAGCCACTGCCCCACGAACGCCGCCCGGGTGGCGGCGTCGCGGCACCAGTACCCGGTGGCGAGGGACGGCCCTCGCACCTGGAGGTGCCCGGGCGTGTCGGGTGCGGCGACGTCAGCGCCGGTCTCGTCGACGATCCGCGCGTCGTAGCCGGGGACGGGCGTCCCGCTGGTGCCCGCCCGCTCGGCGCCCTTGGTGTTGGACAGGAAGATGTGCAGCGCCTCGGTCGTGCCGATCCCGTCGAGCACGGGATGGCCGAAGCGGGCGCTGAACCGCCGGTGCAGGTCGGCTGGCAGCGCCTCGCCGGCGGTGACGGTCGACCGCACCGAGGCGAACGCGTCGTCCGGGGCGTCGGCGTCGAGCAGTGCGGCGACGAAGCCGGGGGTGGCGAAGAACAGGGTGGGCCGTTCGTCCCGGACCAGGCCGAGCACGTCGGCGGGCGTCGG